>Ga0302325_10019715_pt1 | contig 14171 bp, 12 predicted proteins | sample Palsa_T0_2_FD_201948 | JGI IMG/M metagenome (GOLD analysis project Ga0302325, IMG submission 201948) | Peat permafrost microbial communities from Stordalen Mire near Abisko, Sweden - Palsa_T0_2 | ecosystem: Environmental > Terrestrial > Soil > Palsa > Peat permafrost | place: Sweden: Abisko... | reverse complement strand
TGGTCGTAATGCGGCTGTTGCTCAGCGATACCTGCAGCGTCGCGCCGGTCGCAAAGCCTTGGTTGTAAGTAAAGTTGTATTGGTCCGTGTTGGTCGTCAGCGTTGACTTGCCGCCTGAAAACAACGTATTTGGCTGTGGCGCCGATGCCCGCTCGAGTTGGATCGTCCCTGTAAGGTAAGGATCGAAGTTCGCCGGCGCCGGACCCGCGCCGTCCGTCGAAACCACCAGACCCGATGCCCCGGTAGCAGCGCCAATAGTCGTGCCACCGGGACCCCCGCCGATCGCCAGTGTCGACGAAGTGCCGCCCAGCGTATTGGTCAACAGACCCGAGTTAACACCGCGAAAGACAGAACCAGCCTTGGTGCGCACAATATCTGTATCCGCAATATCCAGATTGTACCGGGCAATCGCCAGATCGTAGTTGTTTTCGAGCGCCAGCGTGATTGCATCGCTGAGGCTCAGGTAAATCTTTCCATCCTTCACCAGGTCCGCAAGGCGCATGGAATTCATAAAGTTCGCCTTGGGAACATCTTTGCTCTCGAAAATCTTCAGCGGATTCGGAAATGGATTGTACGGTTTGCTGAAGTCCGTCGCCGTGTCCCGCAGGAACAGTGGCTCCGTGCTCACCGGAGCCGGGGCGGCTGGCACCTCCGTGAGCACCTTGTTTCCCGCCTGCGGAGAGGTCTGCTGAGCAAACCCCGGCGGCATCGCGGTCGTCAGACTCAGCAGCACCACAGCGGCGGCGCGCAGGTTTCCCGTGTTACCGCTGCGGCTCTTGCCGCGAGGTGCTTTGGCATTCTCCATTTGCTTGTTCTTCTCCTGAGCTAATGCAAGATTCCGGTACAAATGCATGAATCCTCTCCACCTGTCTCTGTGCCAAATCGGATGCTGCACACCAGGACTTTCCACCCACCCCGTCAGGCGCATTTTCTGCACACCTGCGCCCCGAACGGGGAACCTGTCGAGTAATCCTGTTTCTGCTACGAATCGGATACGTCATACGACGCAAATTCGTTCCCGCAAAAGCCCTTGGACGCGCTCCACGCATCCCACGCGCATCTCCCACGTCACGCGGCACAGCCTCGCCCAATCGAACCCCGACTCGAACCCAGACTCGAATCCAGACGTGAGCAATCCCGTTTTGGATAGAAAAGCTGAGTATATCCCAGCCCTCACCACACCCCGATGCCGTATCCTCAGCCAGATGGGTGCCCATTCTCGTTGCCGAGACCGTGGCTCCTACCCCAACGAACCAATGCAGAACTGGAAGCTGACCCTCACCTACGATGGCACCAACTATTACGGCTGGCAGGTTCAACCCGGCCTTCCCACCATCCAGGGCGAACTCCAGGCCGCCATCCAGCGCGTCCTCAGCAGAAGTTGGGGCGAAGCCCCGCTGCCGCAAGGCTCCGGACGCACCGACGCCGGCGTCCACGCCCTCGGCCAGGTCGCCAGCTTCGAGCTAGGCGCGCCCATCCCGCCCGAAAACCTCCAGCGCGCCCTCAACCGCACCCTCCCCGACGCCATCCGCGTCCTCGAATCGAGAACCGTACCGGCGGCCTTCCACGCCCGCCACAGCGCCTTGGCCAAGACCTACGAATACCGCATCTACCGCGGCCAACTCTGCTCGCCGTTCCTGGCTCCCTACGTCCACCCCTGCCGCTGGCCGCTCGATTTCGACGCGATGCGAGACGCAGCAAGCTCCGTCGTCGGAGAACACGACTTCCTCAGCCTCGCCGCCAGCGATCCCGACATCACCCTCCGCAGCGAAGAAGGCCCCAACGGCGACTCTGAATCGGTGGCGAACGCCAACACCCCGGCCCGCTCCACCATCCGAACCATCTTCTCCTCCGAATGGACCGAATCTCCCGGCGACCTGCTCACCTACCGCGTCCGAGGCAATGGATTCCTCCATCACATGGTCCGCAACCTCGTCGGAACCATGCTCGAAATCGGCCGCGGCCAGTTCCCCGCCGGCTCCATGCCCACCATCCTCGCAGCCCGTTCCCGCTCCGCCGCCGGACCCACCGCCCCAGCCCGCGGCCTATTCCTGCATTCCGTCGAATATCCGGATGATTCTCTGATATAACGAGTCTGGGTGCCGAGGAGGCCAGAAACCACGCCTAACCCCCGTCGTCCGCTTCGAAATCGATTGCAGCGGCCGCGCAAATTCCTCCAGTTTCTATCAACAGTTCTTCGACTGGGAGATGACGCCCGGGCCGCCCGGCGAACCGCACTCTTTCCAAAGCTTCTCCCAATTCCAGATTCCGCCCGTCACCGCGTTCGGCAACGGGAAGCCGAGTTGATGCGCCAGCATGCACACCTGCCCGCGATGGTGGGCTTCGTGAGCAAGCATGTAGCAAAGCACCTCAGGACCAACCGGCCAAGGCTGCGCCCATCCATCTCTTAGAAACGTCTCGACCCGCCCTCCGCCATCGCCAAACCCCTCCGCAAGCATCTCCGAGCAGCGAACAGCGCTCTCGGCTAATCCTGCACGAGCCTGCTCTGGGGTGCAGTGCGCGCGGTTGAGTTGCTCCGGCACGCTCAGATGCGGAGCCGTCAGCCTGACCCACTTGCAGCGGACGTTGTGCATGTGCGTAAAAATCGCCGCAATCGGTCGAACCTTGCCGGGCGGTTTCGCCGTCCATGCGGCAGGGTCAAGATGTCCGATCAAAACCTGATTCATTCGATCATTCACAGCAAAAATCTGAACCGCGACCCGGCCAAATTGAGCGGGAACCTTGTTTTGCGTTACGTCCACGATCGGTCACTCCAAATGCTGGGCAGATGCAGGACAAATGCTGAACCAATACTACTTCCAGCCGTCTCCCCGTCGGCCCACAAGCGAGGGCAAACTGCAGGAATGTGCAAGAACCCGGAACAAGGTCATCCAAGCCCATGCAGGTCCATCGATTTCCAGCGTCTCGCCCCCACTGCGCAGAATTACCCTTGGCCGGGGCATACTGGAGGTGAAGTTGGGAGCCCCGGCGTCCCTCCGCGGCATTCCCATCTATCCTCTGTACCACTGCGGATGGCATCAATTCGGAGCAAATAGTGCGCAAAAGCGACGCAAAACCCCGGCTTATTGCGCCAAAACTCGATCGCAAGTCACACATTCAGTTGAAGATACGTCACAAAATCAGCCCCCCCGGGTATACTACTCCAATTATTCGCCTTTAGGCGGTCAAGGCCGCATTTTCAGTCCATGCATTTGCCACGCCCCACAAGGCGCCCAAACCTTCCGCCGCGCCTGTACCTGCTAGCCTAAAAGGACAGGTATGGCGATCCTCTCGCGCAGCTCGGCATTTTCCCGCGTCCTCGCGCTCGCCGAGCAACGCCCCCTGCACGAAGCCTTCCGCTGGCTCCATCTCCACGGCCAGCAGATGCTCCAGTGGCAAACGGAACTCATCGCCATTCCCGCCCCACCCTTCGGCGAAGAGCAACGAAGCCTCTGGATGGCGCGCCGATTTCGAGAAGCAGGCCTCTCCGATATACACACAGACGCCATCGGCAATGTATTCGGCGCCATCCCCAAAGCTGATTCCGAACCGGATGACCGTTCACCTGTAATCCTCCTCTCCGCCCACCTGGACACTGTCTTCCCTCTCGACACACCCCTCGAACCCGTTCTTAAAGGCGACCGCATCGAGGCTCCCGGAGCCTGCGATAACGCCTCTGGAGTCATAGGGATACTGGCAATAGCTCATGCACTCCTAAACTCCGGGATGCCCCTCAGCGCCACCCTCGTATTTGTAGGCAACGTTGGCGAAGAAGGCGAAGGCGACCTTCGCGGGGTCCGCCACATCTACCAGTATTCGCCTTACGCCGACCGCATCGCCGCCCACATCGTCCTTGACGGCGCGGGAGCGGAAACCGCCGTCACCCAGGCCCTCGGCAGCCGCCGCTATCAGGTCACCATCAACGGCCCAGGCGGCCACAGCTTCACGGACGCAGGAACACCGAATCCCATCCTGATATTGGCCTCAGCCCTGACCAAACTCGCCGACACTCCACGCGATCCCTATCCGGACGAACCGCGCGCCACCCTCAATGTCGGCACCATCCAGGGCGGAACCTCCGTAAACACCATCCCCGAAATCGCCACAGCTTCGGTCGAATTCCGCTCCACCGACCTGCGCCCGCTAGTCCGCCTCGAGGTCGCCCTCCACCGGGCCGTCGAAGACGCCGTAGAAGCTGCCAACGCCAATACCCGTCCCGACAGGCGAGACCAAAAGCGTTCTCCAGGAATCCTGCGCTATACGATTGATAAAATTGGAGATCGCCCCGCCGCCGACCTGCCCCACGATTCCCCGCTGATGGAAGCCATCAAAGCCGTAGACCGCCATCTCGGCCTGCGTACCGACCTCCGCCTCGGCTCAACCGACGCCAACATTCCGTTGTCTCTCGGCATCCCCGCCGTCTCGCTCGGCTCGGGCGGCGAAGGTGGCGGCGCCCACACCCGCGCCGAATGGTACTCCGCCACCAACCGCGAACTCGGCCTCCGCCGCATTCTCCTGCTAATCCTCACCATGCTTAACTGGGCGGCCAGTTAACTTTAACTATTTCCAATAAATAATTGAAATTAAAAGCCTTGAACTCATCAAAGGAACGAAGAACCTGCCCGTCCACTGCATCCTATCAACCCCTCATCCGCGGATTCACCAACCGGTAAGCCAGATCCGTCAGCAGGTTCACCAGCACATACGTCAGCCCGATCGCCAGCAAACTCCCCTGCACCAGCGCATAATCCCGCCCCGAAATCGCCGTCACGACCAGCCGCCCCAGCCCCGGCCAGCTAAAAATCGTCTCCGTCACAATTGCGCCAGCCAGCAGCGCGCCAAACTGCAACCCCACCACCGTCACAATTGGCACCAGCGCGTTCGGCAGCGCATGGCGGTAAACCACCGCATTCTCCGATAGCCCCTTCGCCCGCGCGGTGCGAACATAGTCGCGATTCAGTTCCTCGAGCATCGCCGTCCGCACCATCCGCGTCAGAATCGCCGCCAGCGAAACCCCCATCGCCACTGAAGGGAGCACCAGGTACTTCCACCCATCGCCTGAAAAAATCCCGCCGGGCCCGGCTCCGGAAACCGGCAACCACCTCAACCCGATCGAAAACACCAGGATCAGCACCGGCCCCAGCGCAAACGCCGGCACCGAAAGCCCGAAGAGGCTCACCAGCCCCACCGTCTGATCCTGCCACCGTCCGCGACGCACCGCCGCCATCACCCCGGCAGGCACCGCCAGAGCCAACCCCAGCAGCAGCGCCGAGACCGTCAGTTCGACGGTGTACGGGTACCGCGTCGCAATCAGATGCACCACCGTATCGTTCAACCGGATCGACCGGCCCAGGTCGCCATGCAGCACACCCCGCCAATAGTGCAAGTACTGAACACGCAGAGGCAGGTCCAGTCCATACTGATGCCGCAGCGTCGCCAGATCCGCCGCGGTCGCGCCCTCGCCCAGCATCTGCTGCACCGGATCGCCTGGCACCAGGTGAATCAGCAGAAAGACCAGCGAAACCACCACCCACACAACCGGGACAGTCAGCAGCACTCGGGTAAGAATCGACTTCATGGCTCACTTCCACCATAAAGCCTCGCGGCCAGCCGACCCCAAATCCCAAATCAGTGGCAGCACAGTCTTTCAACGCCGTCGGGAAACTTCCGTGCCGCAGAGTATCATAGATCGCAACTCCTATTTGGTTATGTAGATAAGGAAAAGTAAAATGAAACAATCAAGTCGTAGACTCCTGTTAAGATTCGCTATTCTGGCCGCTCTTTGCTCGGTTCCTTCTGCGCATTCCTCCCTCTTCGCCCAAGCTCCCACCTCGAAGACAGAAGAGATCGAGTGGACCTGGGAAGTTCGTCCCGCACACCCTGATCCAAAACTTCCCAACGTTCTCCTGCTCGGTGACTCCATCACGCGCAACTACTTCCCCGAGGTGGGGCGCCAACTCACCGGCATCGCCAATGTCTACCTGATGGCCTCATCGACTTCTCTAGGCGATCCGCGCCTCCCGCGCCAGATTGCGGAGTTTTCAGACGCTGAAGCAGTCAGCTTCAGCCTCGTCCACTTCAACAACGGCATGCACGGCTGGGCGTATTCCGAGAAGGAATATCAGGCTGCGTTTCCGGCGCTTCTCACCGAACTCCATTCAATCGCCCCGAAAGCTGCGCTGGTCTGGGCCACGACGACTCCGGTCAAGACGGAAACCCAGCCCGGGCCCACCAACTCCCGAGTCGACGCCAGAAACGCCATTGCGCGAGCCGCAATCCAATCCAGCGAAATCGCCTTGGACGACCAACACGCTCTCATGGCCCAGCACCCCGATCTCTATCAGGATGCTGTGCATTTCAACGATCAGGGAGCCACAATCCAGGGAAAACAAGCCGCCCAGATCATTCGCGAGCGACTTTCCAAACTCCAGCCATAGATGCCCGCGATTGCATCACAAGGAAAATTTCGTCCGGGCTCACAATTTCCTTGCAGACAAATACGCGTCGTGCAATAACTACGTCATGCGTAGTACGCGAAACGTAGCAAAAGCCGAAAATCCCCCCGAAATGGGCCACTATTCCGACCCTCCCCTACTCGTGCTCGCCAGCCTCGCCAGCGGACCCAAACACGGCCACGCCATGATCGAAGACATCGTCGCCATCTCCGGCACCCGCCTCGGCCCCGGCACGCTATACGGAGCCATCGCCCGCCTGGAGCAGCAACACTGGATCGAGCCGCTCCCGCCCGAGGAGCGACGCCAGCCCTATCGCATCACGGTGGACGGCCTGCGCGTCCTCCGCGCCAAACTGACCACCCTGCATCACTTCACCAAAGCCGGCCTCAAGCGATTGGAGGCACTATGACTTCAACGCTCGCCCGCCTGCTCACGCGCCTCTATCCCCGCACCTGGCGAGCCCGCTACGGCACGGAGTTCGAAGCTTTCCTTCAGGACACCGGGGGCGGCATCTCCACGGCCGCAAACGTGGTCTGTTCCGCGCTCAGCGAGCACATCTTTCCAACGCAAGGAGGCAAAATGACTCCCGATCCACTTTCTTTCGGGGCCATGACAAAGCGGCCAAGCGCATTTCTTCCACTGGCCATGTCGCTCACCGCACTGACGATGCTTGCATGCGCCCTGATCGACGGCCTCATCCAGAATCATGGACAGATTGTCCGTGAGGCCGACGAAGGAACCATCGCGCATCTATGGCAAATTCTGATGGCCGGGCAACTGCCGATCATCGCCTTATTCGCCATCAAATGGTTGCCCCGCGCCCCAAAACCGACGCTATATGTACTCGCCCTGCAAGCCGGAGCAGCACTGGCCTCTATGGCCCCGGTCTATTTCCTCAATCTCTAATGAGCGACTATCTCTTCACCTACGGCACCTTGCAGCCGGGCCTTGCTCCAAGTTGCATCTCGTCAGCGGTCTATAAGCTGCGCTCGATAGGCGAGGGTGTTATCGACGGCGGCGAACTCTATGACCTGGGAGAATATCCCGGCGCAGTTCTCAATCCCCGATCCACCCACCAGATTCACGGCATGATCTTCGAACTCCCGAATGACGCGGATATTCTCAGGCAACTCGACGACTACGAGGGATTCCGTCCCAATTCCCCCGAATCCAGCCTTTTCCTGCGCGAACTTCACCCCGCAGTTCTCACGACGGGCCAGACGCTTCCCTGTTGGGTCTACGTCTACAACGGAAAGCCAGACCTCACCCGAAGATTACCGGATGGAAGATTCCGCAAAACAAGTCATCCCTGAGCCGATAGCTCTTCCCCCACCGGCTCCACGCGAATCTGCTTGATCCGCCGCCCATCCATCTCCGTCACCGTCATCCGCCGCCCCTCAAAAACAACGCTCTCCCCGCCGCGCGGGATCTTCCCCAGCCGCATCAGCAGAAAACCGGCCAGTGTCTCCACGCCGCCATCCCGAGGTAGCTTCCATTGCATCTGCGTCTCCAGATCGCGCAGATTGACACTGCCTTCCAACAGCAGCGCCCCCGAAGCTGTCGTCAGCACGGGCCGTGCGGGGTCGTCAAACTCGTCGTTCAGCTCGCCAGTTAACTGCTCGATGGCATCCTCCACCGTCACCAGCCCAACCGTCGAGCCGTATTCATCCACTACAATCGCCATCTGCCGCCGCCGCTGCTGGAATTCCTGGATCAGATCCAGCACTGTCTTCGTCTCCGGAACCATCAACACGTCCCGCATCACCTGGCTCACTCGCATCTCTACAAACGGCGCCACAGCGGACCGCGTCCCCGCAGTGCGCCGAAAGTGCATCAGCCGCGCCAGATCCTTCGCGTAGACCACGCCGATAATATGCTCCGGCCCGCGCATCTCGTCGTAAACCGGCACCCGCGAGTGCTGATGGTCGGTCACCGACGCGCTTGCCGCTTCAATTAGCGTGTCCCCGGGCATCGAAATAATCTTCTGCCGCGGCGTCATGATCTCCCGCACCGGAACCTCGTCAATCTCAAGCGCCCGGTGAATCAGCCGCTCCTGAAACGGCGGCAATATCCCCATCCGCCGCGCCGCGGTCGCAATCAGCTTCAGTTCCTCTGGCGAGTGCGCCGACGCCTCCGCCGTCATCGACACGCGAAACATCTTCAGCACCACCCGCGCCGAGTTTTGCAGCAGCCGCACACCGGGCCGCGTCACAGCCATGAAAAAGAGCATTGGCCCAGCCACGGCAATCGCCAGATTCTCAGCCCGCCGAAGCGCCAGCGACTTCGGCACCAGCTCGCCCAGCAACACATGCAGATAGGTGATCAGCGCGAACCCGACCGTCACTGAAGCGATATGCGCAAAGACAACCGCGTGCGGCAGCCCCGCCATCCATCCGTAAAAAAGCTCCGCCGCAACTGGCTCGCCAATCCAACCCAGCGCCAGACTGCAAAGCGTCACCCCAAGCTGCACCGCCGGCAGAAACCCATCCAGATCGCGCTGCAACCGCCGCACCGAAGTCGCTCCCGGAACCCCCGCGGCGATCATCTGCTCAATCCGCGTATCGCGCATCGAAACCAGCGCAAACTCCGCAGCCACAAAAAATCCATTGGCCAGAATCAGAATAGCGATGGCGACGATTTGGAGCAGTGGCAGACCGTGCATGACTCTCTTTTCTTGGCTGAGTCTAACATTCAGCAGTTTCCGCCAACGTGTGCAGGGTTCACGGGATTTTCACCAACACTCGGCTAACCAATCCGGCTCTGGAACCAAACTCCGGAACCCAACGTATGAGTCCCTAGCGACCAGCCTCATCTGTGCAATAGCTTTGGGGCTGGCCCAAATCTTTCCGCAATCAGCAATCATGGGAGGCAGTTGTGGCTGCAAGAAAAAAGGGCCGAATCTGGCTCTGGATCAGCATCGTCGTAGTCGTCGTTCTCGTCGGAGCTGGCGCCGGCATCGCCCATCTCGCCTCGACCACGAGGATCGACCCCAACAAGATCGCCAAAGTCACCCGCGGAGACGTCGCAAAATCCGTCGTCGCCACCGGCAAAATCACGCCGATCACGCAGGTCGAAGTCAAGTCCAAGGCCTCCGGCATCGTGCAGCAGCTCTTCGTCGACATCAACAACGTCGTCCACAAAGGCCAGCCGCTCGCCCAGCTCGACCAGCAGGAGATCTCCGACCAGGTTGCCGCGCAGCGCGCTCAACTCGCCGCCCAGCAGGCCAACGTCACCAACTTCGAAGCAGCCATCGACCAGGACAAGGTCAACGCCGCCGCCCCCGACCTGCCCATGTATAAAGTCACCCTCGACCGCAACACCGAGATGGTCAAGCAGGGCCTCGTACCGCAGCAAAACCTCGACAACGCCAACCGCGACTACCTCGCCGCCCTCACCAAGCGCGACGCCTCCAAAGCCCAGATCGGCGTCGATAACGCCAAGCTGAAGCAGGCGCTCGCCCAGGTGCAACAGAGCGAAGCCAGCCTCAAGCAGCTCGAAGAGCAGCTCGGCTACACCACTATCGTTGCGCCCATGGACGGCGTCGTTCTCTCCCGCGATGTCGAAATCGGCGACGCCGTCAGCTCCATCCTCGTCCTCGGCTCGACCGCCACGCTCGTGATGACCGTCGGCGACACCACCGAGGTCTACGTCAAAGGCAAAGTCGATGAAGCCGACATCGCCCACGTCTACATGGGCCAGCCAGCGCGCATCAAGGTCGAAAGCTTCCGCGACCGTTACTTCCAGGGCAAGGTCACAAAGATCTCACCCATGGGCGTCGAAAAGGACAACGTAACCACTTTTGAAGTCCGCGTCTCCATCAACAACCCCGGCGGCGAACTCAAAGCCCAGATGACCGCCAACGCCGAAATCCTCCTCGACGAACACAAAAACGTGCTCACCGTACCGGAAAACGCCGTCCTCTACGACAACACGAAGAACGCCTCCATCGAGATCCCCGACAAGGCCCAGAAAGAAGGCAAACGCAAAATTCCCGTCAAGGTCGGCCTCTCCAACGGGTCCGTCACCGAACTGCTCAGCGGCCTCAAGGAAGGCGATCAGGTCGTACTCCAATAACTTGCGGCAGAACAGATGGCTAATCCGCCGTCATGTTCGTTTCCGGACACCGGAATTGCAAATGCGGACAGGACTCCGGAACAGCAATCCTCCGCGTCTCCGCAGGTCGCTTAAATTCAGAGGGATACGTCCCGGCGTCTTTGGCACGCCGGATGCTATCTATCAGGCAACGAGAATAAAAGCCGCGCAAGCGAACATTCTCCGCGGCTCATCGAAAGGCAGTCTCACTGTGAGGAACGTTATGAAACATTGGATTCCCGCGGCCACCCTCGTACTCGCCCTCAGCGCGCTCCCGGCGCTGGCCAGCGAGGCCACCTTCGAACGCACGCTCTCTGTCTCAGGCGCCGTCACCCTTCACATCTCCACCGGCTCCGGCTACATCCACATCAAGCCCGGCTCGGACGACAAGGTGCATGTCTTCGGTCGCGTCAAATCCGGCTTCGGCGGCAGCGAAGACCGCGTCCGCGACATCGCCGCGCACCCGCCCATCGAGCAGACCGGCAGCATCCTCCGCATCGGCGCGGAACACGAGAACCTGCACAACATCTCCATCGACTACGAGGTCGAAGCCCCAGCCCGCGCATTTCTCGATGCCGGCTCCGGCTCCGGAGATATCACCGATGACGGCGTAGGCGTCAACGCTCGCCTCAACACCGGCTCCGGAACTATCCACGCCACCGGCCTCAAAGAAAGCTTCACCGTCGAAACCGGCTCCGGAGACATCTATGCCGAGCAATCCGGCTCCGGAGACATCAAAGCAAACACCGGCTCAGGCACCATCGAAATCAAGAACATCTCCGGCGGCCTGCGCGCTCAGACCGGCTCCGGCGATATCAAACTCGGCGGCCAGCCCAAAGCAGACTGGCGCGTCACCACCGGCTCCGGCAGCGTCGAGCTCTGGCCCGACCACTCCGGATTCACCCTCGACGCCTCCACAGGCTCCGGCGAGATCAAGACCGATCGCGAAATGCTCGTGCAAGGCTCCGTCGAGAGTCACCACCACATCACCGGCAAAATCAACGGTGGCGGTCCCACCGTCCGAGTCGAAACCGGCTCCGGAGATATCCGCGTCCACTAGCTGCGCGAGTCGCTAGTGAACAACGGCCAGCGAACAGCGCACAACCCACGGCAGTTGCCCCCTGCCCAGTGCCCACTGCCAGCTGGCCATCTTAAAGAAGCGTTCCTCGGCGAGGTCTGAAAGGCTCCACGGGACGGACCTCGCCTTTTTTTCAGTAATTTTACTACCATTCGCCAGGAGACTTCGCTCTCTCTGCGCGGATTTCCCGTTTTGGCACCCCATCAAGAATCGATCCGCTTTCCTCTATCTAGTGTCAGTTTAAAAACAGTACACTCCTCTCAATCAGCCCACCCCCGAATCAGGAGCAATTGACCGTGAATGAAACCGTAGACACTGGTATCTCTCAGAATTCCCTTGGCGCACTCAGTTATCTCACACTGATTCCTGCCGTGCTCTTTCTGGCCATCCCTCCCTACAACAGGAGCACCTACGTGCGCTTTCACGCCTGGCAATCCATCATTGTCGGCGCGTTCGCGTTCCTCATCAACTTTGCTTTCAGTTCCCTGATGCAGTCGACGACGTTCGTCAGCCCCCGGGTTTTCCTCACCTTGATCGCCTTGGTCGGAGTTGTCTATACGCTAACCATGATCTGGTGTGCTGTCCGTGCCTTGAACGGCCATCTCATTAAGCTCCCCCTGGTCGGCAAATGGGCCGAGCATCAGGCAAACCGCTAACCTCCGCACGTTCCGTCAACGGAGCGCCCGTCTTTCGATAGTTGGATGGGTACGGGCTTCAGCCCTGAAGGCAGGCCCGGAACCCGACAGACACTTCGCAGCCGGATTGCGACTGACGTCCATCAATTGAATCCACCCGGGGCTATGTACTGCCGCTCCTTTTCGCGGCGATGCGTTTGGGCTACACCAATAGGTCCACAGGGCCTCAACCTACCAACAATGATCGAAACCTCCCGGCGCCATCGACATTCCAGAGATATTTTTCGGTCGCCCCGACCGACAAATCTCACCGCGAACTAAATCGATTGCCTTAATGGCGACAGCCCGGAAGCCGAATCCCTCCCATTCGTATCAAGCCCAATAATGCCGCAAATCCCTTGACACTCCCGCTTCCGGTCAACTAATCTCGCGGCGCTTCCATCGGGAACCTGCGGCGACAGTGAACGACCACTTCTTCCACTCAACGCGAGAACAGTGTCTTCGGGAGAGCTACCCATGAAATTCTGGAATTCAAGACCGCGCCTCCAGTGCAAGGCCACGTGGTACGTCTTCACGCTTCTGCTCTGCATATTGGCATCCGCCCAGACCTTTGCGTGGGCCGATCCGGCAATCCCCTCAGGTCACATCCGCGTTCACTACTTTCGTCCAGACGGCAACTACAGCGGCTGGACAATCTACGCCTTCGACAACACCACGGAAAATACAGGAGACTACAGCGGCGGCCCCGTGCAAGTAACCGGAACCGATAGCTATGGCGCGTACTTCGACGTCGGTGTGACAACAGGCGCTCAGGAAGTCGGAATCATCATTCACAATCCCACTGCACCAGGAGGCGACCAGAAGGACACGCCAAACAATCTCTTCGTCGATCCCTCAACCCAGGGCATCGAGTACTGGGCCTATTCTGGAATCGCCAAACTCTATACATCCCCGATTAACCTGAGCAATCCCACCGCAATCCTGCCTGGATATGTCCGCGTCCATTACCACCGCACAGACGGTAACTATAGCGGCTGGACGATCTACGCCTTCTACGACACCACCGAATACACCGGCGACTACAACAGCGGCCTCGTTCCCGTCACGAATACCGATTCTTACGGCGCATATTTCGATGTAGCGGTCATATCCAACGCCCAGAACCTGGGTCTCATCATCCACAATCCGACAGCGCCGGGCGGCGACAAGAAAGACCCCGGACCCAACGAGTTTGTAGACCCTTCAACGGAAGGCTTCGAGTACTGGGGCTACACCGGCATCGGCAAACTCTACAAGAGCCAGCCCAGCCTGACCAATCCTAACGCCCTGCTGCCCGGATATGCCCGCATCCACTACTACCGGCAAGACGGCAACTACGCCAACTGGTCTGTCTACGCCTTTGACGACACCGCTGAATACACCGGCGACTACAACGACGGTCTCACCTTCGTCACCAGCACCGACTCCTACGGCGCATACTTCGACATAAGCCTTATCCCCAACGCCCAAAACCTGGGATTTATCATTCACAACACCGTCACCGGCACAAAAGACCCCGGCCCTAACATGTATCTGGACGTCGCCACCAACCTGCAGGCCTGGGCCGTCTCCGGCAACGCAACTGTCTTCACATCAACCCCGACACCAACCCAGATCCTCGACAGCCTGCTCAATGTCGAACAAGCTTACTGGCTCGATCGCCAGCGCGTCGCCATCCAGCCGCAGTTCGCTCAAAGCGGCGATACCTACGCCCTCAATTCCAGCCTCACCGGCGGCCTTTCAGTTACGCCCAACGGCATCACCGGAGGCACCACCATCCCGCTCACTCCCGGCGGAACCCTAACCGCCGACGAACTCCTTCGCTATCCGCAACTGAGCGGCTACACCGTCCTTCAACTCCCCGCCGCCACC
>Ga0302325_10019714_pt1 | contig 14171 bp, 13 predicted proteins | sample Palsa_T0_2_FD_201948 | JGI IMG/M metagenome (GOLD analysis project Ga0302325, IMG submission 201948) | Peat permafrost microbial communities from Stordalen Mire near Abisko, Sweden - Palsa_T0_2 | ecosystem: Environmental > Terrestrial > Soil > Palsa > Peat permafrost | place: Sweden: Abisko... | reverse complement strand
ACCCTCGATAATCACGGCCCCCACCGTGGAATCACTCATCTGCCTCGGCTCACCGGACCGGCAGCAGCAGGGCCAGCTGACGCGCGTGCGCCAGGAGCTTCCCGTCAACCGACCAGATCGAGGCGTGGTTCTCGAAGAACCCGTCGTGCACCAGCCCGGTCTCGAAGCGGGCGAGATACAGCGCCCGTGCATCGGGGTTCGTCAGGCGGCGGCGGAAATGGATCGTCAGGTCGACGGTTGGGCTGGTCGCCAGTTCGCGCAACCGTCCGAATGGCGGTGACCACCAGGCGTCGGAGAACAGGGCGACGGACGGCGGGTCAAGCGCCTGGGGTTCGAACAGGCCGAGCCAGCCGCCGGTGACCATCGGCTCGTCGCTGCCGGTGAACGGGAATGGGCCGAACCGCGGCTGCATGACCATGTGCTGCACGAACCGGGGCCGACCGTCGTCCGCGGGGAGCGGTTCGGTCGGACGCGGCTCCGGCCCCGCGACGGTGGGTATCGGCCGGTCGTCGAGCTCGGGGCGTCCGGCCCAGGGCGGGGAGAATGCCGCCAGCGCGAGTGCCTGCACCTCGCCGCCCTGCTCCAGGCGCGCCGAAAGCGTCGACAGCGAGCGCCCGGCACGCTCCACCGTCGTGCGGATCTGCGCCGCGCCGGGCTGCGGCGCGCGGGCATAGTGGACGGTCAGCGATCGCGGGTCGCGGCGTTCGTCGGCCACGGTCGCCATCAGCGCACGCGTGATCATGGCGGCGAGATAGCCGCCGTGGGGGCCGCGGCCGGCCCGCCACTGCGTCGAGATCTCGACGTCGTACAGGCCGTCGCCGCGGGGCGTCACGGCGGTGTCTCGGCGAAACGCGGTGTCCTCGCTATCCATGCCAGCGCGCGACGATAGACAATGTCGGGATGCTCCTCCTGTTCGACATCGACGGCACGCTGCTGGTCGGCGCCTCGCGCACCCACGCCGAGTCGCTGTTGCACGCCGTGGGTGAGGTGTACGGCGTATCGGGACTGTCGAGCGCCGGGGTGGAGGCGGCTGGGCGCACGGATCTGGAGATCGCGCGGCTGATCCTCTTGCGCCAGGGCGTCTCGGCGGAGCGCATCGACAGCGGCCTGGCGGACCTGCAGCTCGCTACCACCGAGCAGTTCGCCCGTCGCTGCCCGCCCTCGCTGGTCGAGAACCTGGTCCCCGGCGTCGCCGAATTGCTGTACCGGCTGGCCGCGCGTCCTGAGGTGGTGCTCTCCCTGGTCACGGGCAACCTCGAGCCGGTGGCGCGGCTGAAGCTCGAGCGAGCCGGGATCGGAACGCTGTTCGAGCGCGGCCAGGGCGGGTTCGGCTCGGACTCCGAGGATCGCACCGACCTCCCCCCGATCGCTCGGAGCCGGGCGGGCGACCGCGACTCGACGCCGTACCCGCGTGAGCGTACGGTGGTCATCGGCGACACGCCGCGCGACATCGACTGCGCCCAGTCTGACTCCTTGCGCTGCCTGGCCGTCACCACGGGGCCCTATGCCGCGGCGGAGCTCGTGCGGGCAGACGGTGTGGCGCGAGACAGCGGTGAGCTGGAAGCGCTCATCGACGAAGAGCTGGCCCGCGCGGCGGCCTAGCCGGCGCTCGGACCGCGACTCAGCCCGAGCGGGCGAGCCGCTTGTAGGTCAGGCGCTTGGGACGGTCGGCCTCGGCGCCGAGCAGCTCGTGGCGATGCTCCTCGTAGGCTTCGAAGTTGCCCTCGAACCAGGTCACCTGACTGTCCCCTTCGAAGGCCAGCACGTGGGTCGCCACCCGGTCGAGGAACCAGCGATCGTGGGAGATCACCACCGCACAACCACCGAAGGACAGCAGAGCCTCTTCCAGCGCGCGCAGCGTGTCGACGTCAAGGTCATTCGTCGGCTCGTCGAGCAGCAGCAGGTTGCCCCCGCTGCGCAGCAGCTTGGAGAGGTGCAGCCGGTTGCGCTCCCCGCCGGAGAGCTTGTCGACCTTCTTCTGCTGGTCTGAGCCACGGAAGTTGAACGAGGCGGTGTACTGGCGCGAGTTGACCCAGCGATCCCCGACCTTCAGTTGTTCCTGGCCGCCGGAGATCTCCTCCCACACGTTCTTCTCGCCGTCCAGCGCGTCGCGGCTCTGGTCCACGTAGGCCATCTCGACGGTGTCGCCGATCCGCAGCGTGCCGGCGTCGGGCTGCTCCTCGCCGGTGATCATGCGAAACAGCGTGGTCTTGCCCGCGCCGTTGGGTCCGATGACCCCGACGATCCCGCCGCGCGGCAGGGAGAAGTCGAGGTTCTCGATGAGCAGACGATCCCCAAAGCCCTTGCGCAGGCCCTTGGCCTCGACCACCACGTCGCCGAGACGGGGTCCGGCGGGAATGTGGATCTGGACCTGGTCGAGCTTGACCGCGCTCTCCTGGGAGAGCAGTGACTCGTAGTTGGCCAGGCGCGCCTTGGCCTTCTTGCGCCGGCCCTTGGGGTTCTCGCGCACCCATTCCAGCTCGGAGGCGATCGTGCGCTGGCGGGCGACCTCGGATTTCTCCTCCTGGGCGAGGCGGACCTGCTTCTGCTCCAGCCAGCCGGAGTAGTTGCCCTCGTAGGGGATGCCGCGGCCGCGATCGAGCTCCAGGATCCAGCCCGCCACGTTGTCCAGGAAGTAACGATCGTGGGTCACCGCCACGACGGTGCCCTTGTACTCGGCCAGGTGACGCTCCAGCCACTCCACCGACTCGGCGTCCAGGTGGTTGGTCGGCTCGTCGAGCAGCAGCAGGTCGGGCTGGCGCAGGAGCAGGCGACAGAGCGCGACGCGCCGGCGCTCGCCACCGGACAGCTTGCTGACGTCGGCGTCCGGCGGCGGCGTGCGCAAGGCGTCCATGGCGTACTCGACGTTGGTGTCGAGGTTCCAGGCGTCGGCGGCGTCGATCTGCTCCTGCAGACGCCCGAATTCGTCGGCGGTCTCGTCGGAGTAGTTGGCGGCGAGCTCGTTGAACCGGGTCAGCAGCGCCTTGGTCTCGGCCACGCCGTCCTCCACGTTTCCGCGTACGTCCTTGCTCTCGTCGAGTTGGGGCTCCTGCTCGAGCAGGCCGACGGTGGCTCCCGGGGCGAGCTGCGCCTCGCCGCGGAACTCCGTGTCCACGCCGGCCATGATGCGCAGCAGACTCGACTTGCCCGAGCCGTTGTAGCCGAGCACGCCGATCTTGGCCCCGGGCAGGAAGGACAGCGAGACGTCCTTGAGGACTTCCTTGTCGGGCGGATGCACGCGCGACAGCTTGTACATCGTGAAGATGTATTGAGAGGACACGCCGCGGAGGATAGAACGTGGCGCCGGCCGGTCAGCCACGGGGCGTCGGGGCGCGGCCACCGCCCCCCGGGCCAGCGACGGATCGCTAACGTGAAGTGTCCATGCCTACGATTCTCGATGTCGAGCAGCAGATGCTGCTTCTCGAGCTCGAACCGCCGTTCGACCAGCGCGACGTGCAGCTCGCGCGGCGGCGGATGGCCAAGCGCTGGCACCCGGACATCGCGCCGGCCGGCCGCCAGTTCGAGCACGAGCGCCACCTCAAGGCGATCAACGAGGCGGCGGACAACCTCGAGTCCCTGGCCGAGGGCTCGCGCGGCGGCAAGGTGTCGCGCAACGCCGTGCGAGCCAGCGCCGCGGCGGCGCGCAGGGCCCGCGAGGAGGCGGGGGCCCGCGCCTATGAGGCCGAGCAGCGCGCCCGCGAGCACGCGGCGGAGCAGGCCAAGCACGACCCGTTCGGCAGCCGGGTTCCCGACCACTCGGTCGTGCACCGCTACGCGCGCTGCATCTCCTATCCGGAGTGGGGCGTGGGCACGGTCACCGGGATCTACTTCACCGGCGGTGATGACGACATGCAGCAGTGGGCGCGGGTGAAGTTCCAGCACGGCGTGCGCACGGTGCCGGCCGGCAGCCTGCAGTTCGTGGACTTCTCCAAGCCCGACCCCGGTCACGAGCGGGTGCAGCGGTTCATGACCGCCGCGCAGCATGCGATGGCCGAGGGCGAGTACGCCCTGGCCGCTCAGCGGCTCGTCTATGCCCGCGATGCCGAGCCGGACAACCTTTCGGTGTTGCGGCTGATGACGCTCGCCTTCTGGCAGGGCGGCAACCTGGCGGCGGCCGGTCGCGCCGTCCGTGACTGGGCGCGGGTCGATCGCGAGCGCCCCGCGCCGCACCGCTTCGCCTCGCGCATCTACGAGGACCAGGGGTGGTGGGCGCTGGCCGAGGAGGCCGCCGTGCGCGCGGCCGAGCGCGGCCCCAGCGATGCGAGCGCCTGGGAGCGCGTCGGGCGGCTGCGTCTGCGCCTGATGGATCCCGAGGGCGCTCAGGAGGCGCTGGGACGCGCACAGCAGATCGGACCGTCGGTGGAGGGCCTGCTCGACCTCGCGCTGGCCCGCCAGCTCACCGGCGACCTCGGCGGCGAGCTGTCCGCCTGCGAGCAGGCGACCTGGCTGGAGCCTGACTCGCCGGTCGCCTGGTCACGCTACGCCCACGCACTGGCTCGCAGCGATCGGGTCACCGACTGCATCGTCGCGTGCGAGCGGGCGCTCGACCTCGAGCCCGACCCCGAGGTCTCCGCGCTGCTGGAGTGGGCGCGTGCGATGCAGCCGCGGGTTCTGCCCGCGGCCTAGCGAGCCTCGATCCTCCGCGAGAGCTACGGGATCAGCACCGGAAAGCTGACGGTGTCACTCCAGTCGCCACCGGAGGGATTCGCGGCATCCCCTTGATCGATCGCCCGCGCGTATTCGGTTAGGAGGCTGGGCGTAGCCGTCGGCGGTGGATACAGCGGCTGCTGGAGGTAGATGATGCCCTGGGCATTCGCCTTGACGTATTCATTTAGGCCCCAGGCGTCCGGGGAGTTGGTCCAGAACTCGACGAACACCTCGTCGCCTGGCTGATAGCCGACGCCGTAAAGGAAATAGAAACTGTGAGGGCCGCCGAGGGCGAAGGTGGGCGGCGTCGCTGGCGCCAGGTCGGTGATCACGTTGCTGGCGGCTCCGTACTGACTCGCCTGGATCGTTTCGGTGTCAAGGAGCGGCCCCGGGGGTGGGTGCTCCTCGGTCAGGGATATCGCCCCGCTGGCCGACGCGGTGACCCAAAGCCCCTGGGTCCAATTCGGACTCGCGGTCGTGAAGGTGACGAGCACCGGATCGCCCGGAACGAAGCAAGTGCCGGTGATGGTCTGGGCCGGGGTGCCTACGAGATAGCCCGACCAGGAAATCTGGGGACCCGATGGGCAGTACGGCAGAGGCCGGGCCGGAACCAAGGTGAGTGCGCCGGCCGGGCTCGCGGCTATCACGCTGGCCAGTGCGGCGGCGACGGCGAGCCCCGCGCCCTTGATTGAGAGCGTCTTGAACATTTGGTAAGACCTTCCTGATCGTGTGCGGTTTGCTGGGGCAAGTCGGCGGTGAAGCCTTGCGGCGGTTTCAGTCCGCATGTCACGTCGCAGTCTGCGTGAGCACCACACGACCGTCGTCCGTCTGAGGTGGGAACCGTTACGAGCCGCGCTCCTTCTGTGGGCGGACTTGTGCGGACTCCTACTGACGCATCGCGGCTAGCCCGGCAGGATGTTCACCGCTCGCGACACGACAAGGGCGATGGTCACCAGCGAGACGAGGGACTGCAGGCTCATCGTGGCCTTGGCTTGGAAGGTCAGCGGCATCGTGTCGGTGGGGCTGAACGCCATGCCGTTGGTCAGCGACACGTAGAGGTAGTCGAAGAACTGCGGCCGCCAGTCGATCGGCTCGATGCGGTCATCGGCCATCTGCGGGTACAGGAAGTCCGGCGCGCCGTCGTGCCCCTCGGCCCGCATGCCCGGGCCGCCGCGGTCGATCTCCCAGTACCAGACCCCGAAGAGGATCACGTTGGTCAGCCAGATGAGCGTGCCGGCCACGATGAGCTGATGGCCGTTCGGCGGGTTCTTGGAGTGCAGCAGCTCGTGGGCCAGCAGCGCCAGCGAGGCCGCGTTGGCGGCGGTCACCACGGCGGTGAGCGCCATCGCGACGCGCCGGCGCACGACGTGGTGGCCCTCCAGCCGGCGCGGGGTGGCGAAAATCAGTCCGATGGCCAGCGCCACTTCGAGTCCCGGGATGCCGCCGCGAGGCCCGAGTCGCAGCTGGCCCGGGAGCGTCAGCTGCAGGACGATCGCCGTCGCTAGGGCGAGCTGGCACGGCCAGGCCGGCTCGCTGCGCGGCGGCGGCGGATAGACCTTGACCGGAGAAGCGGCCTGAGCCGACACAGCCCGAAGCCTACGGTCCGGGTCGGCCGGAGCACGAAACGGGTCAGCCGCGGTGGCGCGGGCGCTAAGCTTGAGATGATCCGATCCAGCGCGAACTCCGAATAGGTTCACATGGGATTCATCAACCCCCTTCACATCATCTTCGTCGCCGTCGTGGCGCTGCTGGTGCTGGGGCCGAAGCGCTTCCCAGAGGTGGCCCGCAGCGTGGGCAACGGCTACCGGGAGTTCCGCGAACAGCTGTCGGCGGTCACCGACCAGGCCCGCGTCGACCTGACGGCTCCGGCGGCCGGTAGCTCCACCGTCGAGCACGCCACGGTGGTCGAACAGGTCGCACCGGCTCACGACACGCTGCTGGTGACGCCGGATGAGGCGAGCGTGACCGGACCGGCGTCGCCCGCCGACCCGGCCGCCGCGCCCCCGGCCGAGACGCCGGCGCCTGCGCCACCGGCCTGAGCCACGGCGCTCGCCGCGGCCGATGCGGCGCCGGCTAGTGCGCCACGGACAGCACGCCGAACACGACCACGAAGCCGACGGCGGCGGCCTGCAGGCGAGCCGAGAGGTTGCCGTCCCTGAGGAGCTGCCACAGCGACGGCTTCTCCGGGTCGTAGGACATGAGGCGGGGGGAGCGGTTATCGAATGGATCACTCATCGGCTGGTCCCTGAGGGTCGGGAATTATGAACACTGGAGCATCGGCGCCTGAGGGAGGACGCTGTGTGCGATTGGTCACACTTGTCCGCGGGCCGGACGGCGAGCGTTGGGCGCTGCCGGCCGGGCTAGGCCGACATCGCGCGCGTGTGACGCTCGCGCAGAAGGGTGCACAACGCGTCCGCGGTCAGCGGCTGTTGCCCGCGGGCCCGGGAGAAATTCGGCGCGATCGACGATCGCGCCGGCCAGCCCGCCGGATACCACGAGCGGGCCTCCTTCCCCTTGTGCCAGTATCCGACGTAGCGGCTGCGGCGACCCGCGGAGATGTCGAAGCGCGACACATCGGTCCAGGCGACCACTTTCGGCCGGATGAACGGCAGGAGCCGAATAAACCGCAGACCGTGCTCGTCAATTACCAGCGACGTGGTGACAAACGCCAACGCCGCGCCGAGGGCCAGCACCAGCAGCCCAAGCGCGATGGCTAGGTCCGTGCGCAGGTAGAGATACACAGCGATCGCCACCATGCCGCCGATCCGGAGCCAGATTCCCGATCGTGAGGCGACGAGCGTCTCGGGCCCGTTCACGCCGTCCTCGTCCACGCGCGGATCGTACACGCGGAGAGTGGGCCGACCCCGCGGGTCACCGGCGACATCCGGGCTTCGCGTCCGGTCAGGGATGCGTCGACGCGCACCGGTAGCCTGCCGAGCGTGCGCCTCCTGATCGCCCGCTGCACCGTCGAATACTCCGGCCGCCTGACCACCAGCCTGCCCGAGGCCGTGCGCGTGCTCATGTTCAAGGCCGACGGCTCGTTCCTCGTGCACGCGGACGTCGGGGGATACAAGCCCCTGAACTGGATGACGCCCCCGACGGTGATCGAGGAGCAGCCCGGACCTGACGGGCCGGTCAGCATCGTCGTGCGCAAGCAGCGGGCCGAGGAGCGCCTGGAGGTGAGCATCAGCGAGGTGCTGTGCGACGTGGAGCATGCCCTGGACGTGGACGGGGGGCTGGAGAAGGACGGCGTCGAACGCGACCTGCAGCTGTTGCTGGCCGAACGTCCACAGGTCTGCGGAGAGGGCTTTCGCCTCGTGCGGCGCGAATGGCCGACCGACATCGGCCCGGTCGATCTCATGTGCCGTGACCGCGCCGACGAGTGGGTGGCGGTCGAGATCAAGCGCATCGCCACGATTGAGTCGGTCGAGCAGCTCACCCGCTACCTCGAGCGCATCCGCCGCGACCCGGCCATGGCCTCCTGCCGGGGCGTCCTGGCCGCCCAGCAGTTCAAGCCGCAGGCTCGGGTTCTCGCCCAGGCCCGCGGCCTGGCCTGCGCCGAGGTGGATCTCGCCCTGCTGCGCGGCGAGCGTGAGCCCGAGCTGACCCTGTTCGCCGGCTGAGCGCGTCGCCGGCCGGACGGCCGAACATCTAGGCTCTTTGCTCCCCGAGGAAAGGGTCACGCCCGATGTCCGAATCTGAGGCCGCCGTGCTCACCGAGCGCCGCGGCAACGTCCTGCTCATCACGCTCAACCGCCCGGACGCGCGCAACGCCGTCAACGCCGCGCTGGCCGCCGGCATCGCCGGCGCACTCGACGAGCTGGACAGCGATCGCGCGCTGGCGCTGGGCGTGCTCACTGGGGCCGGCAAGGGGTTCAGCGCCGGCATGGATCTGAAGGCGTTCGTCGCCGGTGAGAGCGCCTGGGTCGGTGATCGCGGGTTTGCCGGCATCGCCCAGCGGGCGTCGTCCAAGCCGCTGATCGCGGCGATCGAGGGGTTCGCCGTGGCCGGCGGCTTCGAGATCGCGCTGGCCTGTGACCTCATCGTGGCCGCGCAGGGGGCGCGCCTGGGCATTCCCGAGGTCAAGCGCAGCCTGGTGGCCGCGGGTGGCGCGCTGCTGCGTCTGCCGCGGCGGATCCCCTACCACGCGGCCATGGAGCTGGCGCTGACCGGTGATCCGATCAGCGCCGAGCGCGGCTACGAGCTGGGCATCGTCAACCGGCTGGCCGAGCCCGGCGAGTCGGTTGAGGCGGCGCTCGCCCTGGCCGGGCAGATCGCCGTCAACGCGCCCCTGGCGCTCATCGCCTCCAAGCGGATCCTCGAGTTGCAGTGGGAGTGGGAGGGCGCCGAGGCCTGGACGCTGCAGCGCGAGATCGTCGACCCGGTGTTTCACTCGGCCGACGCCCGCGAGGGGGCAACGGCGTTCGCGGAGAAGCGCGAGCCCGTGTGGCGGGGCGAATAGCCGTCTGACCGTGCCGCTCGCGTTGCGCCAGTTCGAATCCCGCGACGATCGCGAGCTCATCAGCTGGTTCGCCAACGCCGCCGAGCTGCGCCGATTCGCCGGGTCCTCGTTGCGCTGGCCGCTGGACCAGCACCAACTGCAGGCCGTGCGTGACGGGCCCAACCTCAGTCCGTACAGCGCCTTCCTGATGCCGACGCCCGACCCGCCCTGCGGTCACATCGAGATCGTCCGTCTGGCCGAGCCCGGGGCCATGCGCCTGGCTCGGGTCGGCCTGGCGCCGCAGGTACGCGGGCAGGGCCTGGGCCGCGAGCTGGTCTCGCTCGCCCTGGCGCAGGCCCGGGACTGGGGGGCCCGCCACGTCGACCTGTTCGTGTTCGAGGACAACGTGCCGGCTCGCCGCCTGTACGCCTCCTTCGGTTTCCGTCAGATCGGCGTGGATCCGACCGACTCGACCTCTCTGCGCATGAACCTCACCCTCAAGCGCCGTTAGTCGCCCCCGACCGTCTCGTCGCCCCACACCGTCGCCACCAGCGACCGCGGTCCCCCGGCCTCGCGGTGCTCGCACAGATAGATCCCCTGCCAGGTCCCCAGCGCCAACCGCCCCGAAGCGATCGGCACCGACACGGAGGCCCCGAGCACCGAAGCCTTCACATGCGCCGGCATATCGTCATCCCCCTCGAGCGTGTGCGTCCAATACGAAGCCCCCTCAGGCACCACCGAATCAAACCAAGACTCAAAGTCCCGCCGCACGTCCGGACTGGCGTTCTCATTAAGCGTCAACGAAGCGGAAGTGTGCCGAATGAACAAGTGAAACAAGCCCACCCGGACAAAGCCGATCTCCGGCAAAGCCCCCACCACCTCCCGAGTGACCAAATGAAACCCCCGCGGCATAGGAGCAAGCCGGATCTCACGCTGCGCCCACATTCAGGGAACCGTAACGACGCCTAAGCCACCGCCGACGCGCTACCGCTCGCCAGGAGTCTTACGCGGATACTGCGAAACCGGCACAGACAAGTCCAGCGCCGTCCGAATGATGCGCGACTGCTCAGCCGCATGCGCCGCCGGATACCCCTCACCCGGGCTCGCCCGCTCCGGCCGACCGACATACCCGAAGTGAATGTGGTCGGGCATGATCTGCATGAGCCGCGGTGACATGTGCGCCCGCGCGCCCATGTTGCGCGGCTCCTCCTGGACCCACAGCACCTCGGTGAGGTTGGGATATCGGTTCATCAGCCTGAGGATCTGCCCCTCGGGGAACGGGTAGAGCAGCTCCACGCGTCCGACGGTGACGCCCTCGCTGCCCTGGCGGTCGGCGTGACCGACGAGGTCGTAGTAGATCTTGCCGGTGCACAACACCAAGCGGGTCACCTTGGCCTCGTCGACCCGCGGCTCCTCGAGCACCGGATGGAACTGGCTCTCGGAGAGGTGGACCAGGCGGTTGGTGGCCTGAGGCAGGCGCAGCAGCGACTTCGGGGTCATGATGATCAGCGGGCGCTGCTTGGCGATCCGCGCCTGGCGCCGGAGCAGGTGGAAGTACTGGGCCGGGGTGGTCAGGTTGGCGATGCGCATGTTCCCCTCGGCGGCGAGCGTCAGGAAGCGCTCCAGCCGTCCGGAGGAGTGCTCGGGACCGGACCCCTCATATCCGTGCGGGAGCAGCAGCGTCAGGCGGGACGTCTGTCCCCACTTGGCCAGGCCGGAGACGATGAACTGGTCGATGATCACCTGCGCGGAGTTGACGAAGTCGCCGAACTGGGCCTCCCACAGCACCAGCGTCTCCGGCGCCTCCTGGCTGTAGCCGTACTCGAAGCCCAGCGCGCCGTTCTCCGACAGCGGGCTGTTGTGCAGCTCAAACGGGGCCAGGGCGCCGGGAAGATTCTGGATCGGGCACACCGTCTGGCCGGTGCGCGCGTCGTGTAGCACCAGGTGGCGCTGGCTGAAGGTGCCGCGCTCGGTGTCCTGGCCGGTGAGCCGGATCGGCGTGCCTTCGGTGAGCAGCGAGGCGAAGGCGAGCGCCTCGGCGTGGGCCCAGTCGATCCCGCCCTTGTCGCCGAGCGCCTCGCGCCGGCGCTCGAGCACCTTGATCAGCTTGGGGTGCACGGTGAAGCCGTCGGGGGCGCGCAGGAGCTCCTCGTTGATGGTGATGAGCCGGTCGGCATCGACCGCGGTCTTGACCTCGGGGCTCGGAGTGCGGTCGAGTTGGTACTCGCCCGTCCCGTGCTCGTGGTCACCGCTCTCGCGGGCGGCGGCGATGCGATCCTTCAGACGCTGGTGCAGCGTGGTGAGGTTGTCCCACACCGCCTGCTCCTGGCGGTCGACCTCCTCCTTGGTCACCACGCCGTCGGCGATCAGTCGCTCGGCCCACAGCTCAGCGACCCGCTTCTTGATCTTGATCTTCGCGTACATCTCGGGCTGGGTGTACGCCGGCTCGTCCGCCTCGTTGTGACCGAAACGCCGGTAGCCGATGAGGTCGATCAGCACGTCATGGCCGAACTCCTCGCGGAAGGCAAAGGCCAGTCGCACCGCGCTGATGCAGGCGGCGACGTCGTCGGCGTTGACGTGGATGATCGGCACGTCGAAACCCTTGGCCAGGTCCGAGGCCCAGTGGGTCGAGCGGGCGTCGTCGGGATCGGTGGTGAAGCCGACCTGGTTGTTGGTGATGAGGTGAACGCTGCCGCCCACCTTGTAGCCGTCGAGCGCCTGCATGTTGAGCGTCTCGGCCACCACGCCCTGACCGGGGAAGGCCGCGTCGCCATGGATGATGATCGGCACCGCCGCGTTGGTGTCCTGGTGGGCGTGCGGTCCCTGGCGCGTGGTCTGGGCGGCGCGCGTGGCCCCCACGACGACCGGCGACACGTACTCGAGGTGGCTCGGATTGGACTCCAGGTTCACCCGGATCGACTCGCCGTTGAGCAGCGTGTAGGAGCCCTCGGCGCCGTGGTGGTACTTCACGTCGCCGGTTCCGCCCTGAGGGATCGTGGTGACCGCCTCGAGCGTCGAGGCGCCCTCGAACTCGGCGAAGATCGTGTCGTACGGCCGCCCGAGGTTGTGGGCAAGCACGTTGAGCCGGCCGCGGTGGGCCATGCCGATGACCACCTCGCGCCCGCCATGAGCCGCCGACAGTTGAATGAGCTCGTCGAGCATCGGCACGGTCATGTCAAGACCCTCGATGGAGAACTGCTTCTGCCCGAGGTAGGCCTTGTGCATGAACCGCTCGAAGGCGTCGACCCGGACGAGACGTTGCAGCAGCCCCTTCTGCTCGTCGGTGGTGAGCGGTCCGCGAAACGCCCCGGACTCGATGTGCTCGCGCAGCCACACGCGCTGGCGGTGCGAGGTGATGTGCTCGATCTCGTAGGCGATCGTGCCGCAATAGGTCTCGCGCAGATGCGGCAGGGCGTCGGCCAGCGTGGCCCCCGGGACGTACATGCGCAGGATGCGGGCGGGAATCGTCGCCATCAGCTCGGGCGTCAGCCCGAGCGGCTCGGGATCGAGCGCTGGATCTCCCTCGGGCTCCCCGCCGAGCGGGTCGAGCCGGGCGGCCAGGTGGCCGTGGGTGCGAAATGCCTTCAGCAGCGAGTCGGCGGCCTGCACGGCCTGCATGAGCTCGTCGCGGGAGTGCACGTCGTCGCCCGTGGTCGGCGCGGCGTCGCGTGCGGCCGCGGCGGCGGCGGCCGGAGCCGGGGGCACCGGCTCGGGTCCGAGCTCGACACCGAGCGAGGAGAACACGCCGTCGTAGAAGGCGTCCTCGCCCTGCAGGTAGGACTCGATCCGCGCCAGGAACCGTCCGGACTCGGCGCCCTGGATGATCCGGTGGTCGTAGGTGGAGGTCATGGTCATGACCTTCTCCGCGCCGATCATCGCGCCGATGTTGCCGAGGCCGACCGGGTAGGCGATCGACCCGGTGGCGACGATCGTGCCCTGGCCGTTCATCAGCCGGGGGACCGAGGCGATCGTGCCGAGCCCGCCCGGGTTGGTGAGCGTGACGTTGCCGCCGACCAGATCGTCCGCCCCGAGCGTGTTGGTGCGGGCCTTCTCCACCAGGGCGTCGTAGGCGTCGAGAAAATCGGAGAAAGAAAGCCGCGCGGCGTCGCGGATGACCGGGACCATCAGCGTCCTCGAGCCGTCCTTTTTCTCAACATCCACGGCGAGGCCGAGATTCACCTGCCCGTCGTCCACGCTGTGCGGCTTGCCGTCCACCTCGAGGAAGTGGTGGGCCATGGTCGGCAGGTCGTCGGCCGCGCGGGCGATCGCGTAGGCGATGAGATGGGTGAATGAGACCTTGCGCCCGGCTGCCTTGAGCTCCTTGCGGCGCGCGTCCAGGACGGTGACGGTGAGGGTGCGGAAGCTGGTGGCCGTAGGGATCGAGCGGCTCTGGTCCATGTAGCGGGCCAGCGCGGCCGCGCCGCCCTTCAGCAGCTGCGCCCCGGCTGGCGCGGCCGCCTTCGCGGGCGCCGCGGCGGAGGCGCCGTTCTCGGCGACCGACAGCACGTCGGCCTTGGTGATCCGCCCGGCCGGACCGCTGCCCTGGACGCGGGCGAGGTCGACGCCTTCGACCGCGGCGGCGCGGGCGGCCACCGGGGATACGCGGGCGCCATCGGGCACCGCTGGTGCCTCGGCGGTTCCGTCGGCGGCGCTCGGGGCGGAGGTGTCGGGCGCCGCCGGGGCGGCGCCCGGCGCCTCGGAGGCGAGCATGCGCGCGATCACCTGTCCGACGGTGACGGTGTCACCCTCCGCGGCCAGCAGCTCGGTGACGGTGCCGCTGGCCGGGGCCGGCAGCTCGACGTCGACCTTGTCGGTGGAGATCTCGACGATCGTGTCGTCGCGGTTGATGAAGTCACCGATCTTCGCGTGCCACTCGAGGATCGTGCCCTCGGTCACCGACTCGCCGGCACCCGGCGTGACGATGTCGATGGTCTGGCCGGCGTCGGCGCCGGTGGACGGCGCGGCGTCGCTCGGCGGGGGGGCCGGCCCGGCCACCGCGGCGCCGTTGCCGGCCGCGCTGGTGCGACCGTTGGTGGGCGCCTCGGGTGGGGCAGCGGCCGGATGCCCGTTACCGGCGACCGCC
>Ga0302325_10019713_pt1 | contig 14171 bp, 10 predicted proteins | sample Palsa_T0_2_FD_201948 | JGI IMG/M metagenome (GOLD analysis project Ga0302325, IMG submission 201948) | Peat permafrost microbial communities from Stordalen Mire near Abisko, Sweden - Palsa_T0_2 | ecosystem: Environmental > Terrestrial > Soil > Palsa > Peat permafrost | place: Sweden: Abisko... | reverse complement strand
ATTGGACGCGGCAATCCCTGCCGCGCCACGCGCATTGGCTCGAGCAGTACCGGCGGCTCCTGGCGATCCGCCAGCGCGACATCGTGCCGCTCGTGCCGCTCATTCGTTCCGGCAGTTGCAGCCTGCTTGCGCAAGAGGGCGCCTTCGCCGTGGATTGGAGTGCAGCGGATGGCTCGGTGCTGCACCTGCTTGCGAACCTCACGCCCGAGCCGGCACCCCTCATCGGGCGCGCGGCCGGCAGAGTGATCTTCGCGACACATCCGGATATTCGCGCCGCGGTATCAAATAAAGAGCTCTCGCCATGGAGCATCACGTGGCTCCTGGAGAGCGGGCGTGTCAGCACCTGAGGCGCCGCGCGCGCCGGGCGCGCAGGCGATCATTCCACGCGCGACCTATCGCCTGCAGTTGAACGGCACGTTCACCCTGCGGCATGCGACGGCACTCATCCCGTACCTTTCCCGCCTGGGTGTGAGCCATGTCTATTGCTCCCCCTATTTCCGCGCCCGCCCGGGAAGCCTGCATGGCTACGACGTCGTTGATCACAATACGTTGAATCCCGAGATCGCCGACGAAGCGGACTTCGAGCGCTTCGTTGCCGAACTGCGCGCCCACGGCATGGGGCAGATCCTGGATGTCGTGCCCAACCATGTGGGCGTCATGGGTTCGGACAACGCCTGGTGGATGGATGTGCTCGAAAACGGCCAGGCATCGCTGTTTGCCGCTTTCTTTGACATCGACTGGCAGCCGGCGAATCCGGCTCTTGCCGGCAAACTCCTGGTTCCCGTCCTCGGTGAATCCTATGGCCGGGTTCTGGAACGCCGCGAACTTGAGCCGCGCTTCGAGCGCGAGGGCGGTGCGTTTGCCATCTACTACCACGACCATCGCTTCCCGCTCGATCCGAGGAGCTATCCGCGGATTCTCGAACCTGCGCTCAAGCTCATGCAGCCTGACGCGCTGCCGCCGCAGGCGCGTTCCGAGTTCGAGAGCCTGATCGCCGCATTCGGCCATCTGCCGGACAGGAATGCGGCCTCGCCCGAGGAGGCCGCCGAACGCAATCGCGACACGGAAATCTACAAGCGCCGTCTGACGGCGATGTGCGGCGCGCATCCGGAAATCGGCGCGGCCATCGATCAGGCCGTCGCTCATCTGCGCGGCGAGACGTCCGCGCCTGCAAGTGCAGATGCGCTCCACGAGCTCCTCGAGGCGCAGGCCTACCGGCTCGCATCCTGGCGCGTCGCCTCCGACGAGATCAACTATCGGCGCTTCTTCGACGTCAATGATCTCGCCGCCTTGCGCATGGAGAACGAGGCGGTGTTCGAGAAGACGCACCGCTTCACGCTTGAACTCTTGCGTGCGGGCAAGCTCGATGGCCTGCGCATCGATCATCCTGATGGCCTCTATGATCCGGAGCAGTACTTCCGCCGCCTGCAAAGCCGCGTCGCGGAGGTGACCGGAAATGCGGGCAGCGCCGACGGCGTCCTGCCGCTGTATCTCGTGGTGGAAAAGATCACGGCGGGATTCGAGCGGCTGCCAGCGACCTGGCCCGTGCACGGTACGACCGGCTACAACTTCACCAATACGGTGAACGGGCTCTTCGTCGACGGCACTGCGGAGCGCCGCCTCGACCGCACCTACCACGCCTTCATCGGGGAACTCACCGAGTGGAAGGAGATCGCCTACGATGCCAAGCGACTGATCCTCGATACCGCGCTGTCCTCGGAGCTGACGGTACTCACCAATCAGCTGGCGCGTATCGCGCGCTCGGACCGCAATACGCGCGACTTCACCTTCCGCAGCCTAAGACAAGCGCTCACCGACGTGATCGCGTGCTTTCCCGTGTACCGCACCTATGTCGCGGACTCCGTGTCGGCGGAGGACCGACGCTTCATCGACTGGGCCGTGGCGGCCGCGAAAGGCCGGGACTCCGGAATCAACTACGAGCTCTACGAATTCGTGCGCGCGACGCTCCTTTTGGACCCGGCGCTCGAGGCAGATCCGAACCGCGTGCGCGCCTTTGCGATGAAGTTTCAGCAGCTGACCGCGCCCGTGACCGCCAAGGGCGTCGAAGACACGGCTCTCTACCGCTTTCACCGGCTCGTGTCATTGAACGAGGTGGGAGGCGACCCGGACACATTTGGCGTCGGCGTCCGCGCCTTTCACGCCGATGCGAGGACGCGCCAGCAGCACTGGCCGCACGAGATGCTCACCACCTCGACCCACGACACGAAGCGCTCCGAGGACACGCGGGTGCGCATCGATGTGCTGTCCGAGATACCGCGTCTGTGGCGGCAGATGCTGGTGCGCTGGCGGCGCATCAATCGCCTGCGCAAGCGCGAGATCGACGGCAGGCCTGCACCGGGACCCAACCAGGAGTACCTCCTGTATCAGATTCTGCTCGGCAGCTGGCCGCTCGAGAACATGGATGACGCCGCCCTGCACGCCTACGCCGAACGCATCGCCGCATACATGATCAAGGCCTCGCGCGAAGCGAAGAGCCGCACCAGCTGGTCCGACCGCAGCAAGGATTACGAGGATGCCCTGACGCAGTTCGTGTACGCGCTGCTCGAGCCGCGCGACGGCAACTTCTTCCTGAACGAAGTGAAGGCCGCGCAGCAGCGGATCGCGCGCTTTGGCATCCTGAATTCTCTTTCGCAAACCCTGTGCAAGCTTACCGCGCCCGGCGTGCCGGACATCTACCAGGGCAATGATCTCCTCGACTTCTCGCTGGTCGATCCGGACAACCGCCGGCCCGTCGACTATGCGCGGCGCGCGCGCCTGCTTGCCGAACTTGAGGCGCACGGCGCTGCCGATCCCAATTTCGCGCGCGCGCTCTTTTCCGACCTTGCTGACAGCCGGGCGAAGCTCTATGTCACATGGAGAACACTGCAGTTCAGAAAGGCGCATCCCGCGCTCTTTGACCGTGGCGAATATTTGCCCGCCGACGTCGTCGGGGTGCGCGCAAGCCACTTGTGCGCGTATGCGCGGCGCTGCGGCAGCGAAGCCATTCTCGTCGTCATACCGCGCCTGTATGCGCGGCTCCTGGGCGAACGCGAGCAGCTGCCGCTCGGCGAGCGCATCTGGGGTGACACGGCGATCGAGCTGCCGCAGGACCTTCCTGGCGGGCACTGGCGCAATGTGTTCGACGGCGTTGGCATCGGCGCGCAGTCGCGCTCCGGCGGGCACTTCGTGCCGGTCAGTCAGGTGCTCGCGAACTTTCCGGTCGCGCTTCTTGCGGCGGAGCCTCAGCGATAGGCCTTGGCCTGCAGCGTGAAGAGGTGTGCGTAGCGGCCATTAAGAGCCATCAATTCCTCGTGACTGCCGCGCTCGACGATGCGCCCGTGCTCGAGCACCGCGATCTGATCGGCCATGCGCACCGTGGAGAAGCGATGCGAGATCAGGATCGTGATGCGCCCGAGCGCGAGCTTGCGAAAATGCTCGAAGACATCCGCTTCGGCCTGCGCATCCATCGCTGCGGTCGGCTCATCCAGCACCAGCACATCGGCCCGCGTACGCATGAAGGCGCGCGCCAGCGCGATCTTCTGCCACTGCCCGCCCGAGAGTTCGCGCCCGTCGCGGAACCATTTGCCAAGCTGCGTGTGGTATCCCTGCGGCAGAGTCTTGATGAACTCGGAAGCCTGCCCCTTGTCCGCCGCCTCGCGCCAGCGCGCCTCGTCCTCGAAGTACTGATCATCCCCGGCGCCGACGTTTTCACCCACCAGCATCTGATAGCGGGCGAAGTCCTGAAAGATGACGCCGATCCTCTGGCGCAGCGCCCCCTCGTCCCAATCGCGCAGATCGAGTCCATCGAGAAGAATGCGCCCGCGGGTCGGCGCATACAGGCGCGTCAAAAGCTTGATGAGCGTCGTCTTGCCGGAGCCGTTCTCACCCACGAGCGCAAGACTCTCCCCGGGACGCAGGTGCAAGCTCACATCCTCGAGTGCAGCTTCCGCCGCATCGGGATAACTGAAGCTCACGTTCTCAAAGCGCACGCCGTCCTCAGGCGCGGGCCCGCGTTGAATCGCGCCGCCCTGCACCGGTACCGGAGTCTCGAGATAGTCGTAGAGCGTGGAGAGGTAGAGGTTGTCCTCGTACATGCCGCCCACCGCCGAGAGGCTTGCCGATACGGCCGACTGTCCCTGTCGGAAGAGGAGCAGATACATCGTCATCTGGCCGAGCGAGATGAGCGCGCGCGCGGCCGAAAGGGCGATCCAGGCATAGGCGCCGTAGAGCGCAAGGGTTGCGATCAATCCTAAGCCAAAGCCCCAGGCGTCACGGCGGATGGTGAGCGCGCGATCCTCGCGGTACAGGCGCCCGAAGATGTCCCGATAGCGCTGCAGGAAGCGCGGCCCCAAACCAAAGAGCTTCACCTCCTTGGCATGGTCCTCGCGCGCGAGCACAGTTTCAAGGTAGGTCTGCATGCGCGTCTCGGGCGAGCGCCAGCGAAACAGGCGAAACGCGTCCCCCGAGAATTTGGCCTCGGCAATGAATGCCGGTAAACCTGCAAGCAGCAGCACGGCGACCGCCCAGGGCGAGAAGCGCGCGAGCAGCGTTCCGTAGCTCACGAGCGAAATGCCGTTTTGCGCAAGCCCAAACGTGCGCATGACGAGCGACAGCGGCCGGCTCGAAGCCTCGCGCCGTGCGCGCGTCAACTTGTCGTAGAACTCCGAGTCCTCGAAATGCTGCAGTTCAAGCGTGAGTGCCTTCTCGAGGATCATCACGTTGACGCGCTGCCCGAGCTGCGCACGCAGCAAAGACTGGCACAGCGATATGCCGCGCTGCGCCGCCGCCGTCGAGGCAACGAACGCACCTTCGAGGAGCACGAGCTCAAACACGTGGCGCACGCTGCCGCCGGGGTGCCTCACTGCCGCGACCACCGCGTCCACGATCAAAGAGCCGACGTAAGCCACCCCGGCCGGCACGACACCGGCGATGAGCGTCAGCACTCCAAGAGCGAGCGTCAGGCCCGGATTCGTACGCCACACGAGCTCGAGCGCGCGGCGGCTGTAGCGGAATACGCCGAAGAAGCCGCGCACTGTTTTGGGTTCAGCCGCCGCCGCGGCACTGACCGCAGCCGCCGCGCGGGCGCGGCCGGTGGGATGGGCGAAACTTTCCATGGCCCTAGGACGGTCGCGAGCGCGTGATGAGCCGCGAACCGCGCCGCGAAAATACGTAGCCGTAGATCCAGGACGTCATGACCGCGACGCGGTTGCGAAAGCCGATGAGCACGCTCACGTGCAGGAACATCCACGCAAGCCAGGCGAGGAGCCCGCCAAAGCGCAGCGGTCCGATCTCAACCACCGCGCGCGACTTGCCGATCGTCGCCATGGAGCCCCAGTCCACATAGTGAAAGCCGCGATCGCGGCAGGCGCGCGAGCCCTGCAGATCCTCGGCAATGACGCGGGCGACGAAGCGCCCCATCTGCAGCGCCCCCTGCGACACGCCCGGCACGGGCCGGTTCGATTTCGAATCCACAAGATACGCGGCATCGCCGATGACAAAGACCTGCGGATAGCCGGGCACCGAGCAGTCCGGCATCACCTGCACGCGCCCGCCGGGGCCAACCGGCACGCCGAGCGTGTTCACCAGCGCCGAGGCCCGCACTCCCGCGGCCCAGATGACATTGTAGCTGTGCAGGCGCTCTCCACCGACCTCGACCCCGTCGGCGAACACATCGGTGACTGCCTGCCCGAGCCGCACTTCCACGCCCAGGTCCTGCAACTGCTCGAGTGCAGAGCGCGAAGAGGCGGGGCTCAGCGCCGGCAGGAGGCGCGGCCCCGCTTCGATCAGGATCACGCGCGCGCGGCGCGTGTCGGCGATGCGAAAATCGCGCGCGATCACGTCCACGGCGAGCTCTTTGATCGCGCCCGCAAGCTCAACTCCCGTAGGCCCCCCGCCCACGATGACAAACGACAGGTGCGCGGCGCGCTGCGTCGTATCGGCCTCGAGCTCCGCAGTCTCGAACGACAACAGCAAGCGCGAGCGGATGAACGTTGCGTCCTCGACTTCCTTCATGCCCGGAGCCCACCGGTGCCACTCCGTGTGGCCAAAATAATTGTCCACCGCACCGGGCGCGAGAATCAGATAGTCGAAGGACAGATGACTCTCGCCGACGTCGACGCCACTGCGCGCAAGATCGATCGTCGTGGCCTCGCCCAGCATGACGAAGGCGTTCGCCTGGCCGCGCAGCACGGTGCGGATCGGCTGTGCAATGTCCGCAGGCCCCAGCGCCGCTGAGGCAACCTGGTAGAGCAGTGGCTGAAAGAGATGATAGTTATTGCGGTCGATGACCAGCACTTCGACGGGCACGCGCGCGAGTGCGCGCGCGGCAAAGAGGCCGCCAAACCCGCAGCCGACGATGATCACGCGCGGCCGGCGGCTCGCGCGCGCGGGCACGGTGAGTTCCTGATTCGCCATGGTCACATTATCCCCGATCTGCCGCGGCCAGACGCAGTATGGCGGCGAGGCTCTGCTCGACATCCGCATCCGTCGTCGCCCAGCTGCAAATGCTGATGCGCATGGCGGTGCGGCCCTGCCACACGGTTCCACCGCACCAGCAGGTCCCTTCACGCTGAATCGCAGCGACGATGCGCCGGGTTTTTTCAGGCTCGCCGAAGGCCACCAGCACCTGGTTCAACACCACATCATTCAGGACTTCGTAGCCTGCCTGCGCCAACCCTTGCGCAAAGCGGCGCGCTTGACGGCAATTGCGCTCGAAGAGTTCGGCAAGGCCCGCGCGCCCGAGCGAACGCAGCGCTGCCCACACTTCAACGCCGCGGGCGCGCCGCGACAGCTCAGGCGTGAAGTCGGAGGGATTGCGCTCCGCCGACTCGGTGGGCAAATACTCGGCGGTGATGGCCATCGCCGCCTTCAAGGTGTTGGCGTCGCGCACGAAAGCAAGGCCGCTGTCGTACGGGACGTTCAGCCATTTGTGCGCATCGGTGGCCCACGAATCCGCCGCCTCGAGCCCACGCGCCAAGGCGCGCAGGCCGGGCGCAGCCTTCGCCCAGAGGCCAAACGCGCCATCCACGTGCACCCAGGCGCCGGCAGCGCGCGCCGGTGCGATGAGTGCTTCAAAGGGATCAAATGCGCCGGTATTCACGTTGCCCGCCTGCAGGCACAGGATGGTCGGCCCCTTGATCCCCGGCAGCGCATCCGAGCGCATGCGGCCCGCTGCATCGACCGGCACGCGTACGATGCGCGCACGCCCGAGGCCGAGCATCCCCAATGACTTGAGGAGCGTCGGATGTGCCTCAGCCCCCGTCAGCACCGTGATGGGCGGCGCGCCAAAGAGTCCGTGCGCCTCGACGTTCCAGCCGACGCGCGCGAGCACCGCATTGCGCGCCGCCGCAAGAGCCGTGAAGTTCGCGACTGTCGCGCCGGTGACGAAGGCGCCGCCGGCGGCAGCGGGAAGCTCAAAGAGCTCGATGAGCCAGCGCAGCGCCACGGTCTCGAGGTGTGACACGCCGGGCATGCTCTGGTAGAGCCCCGCGTTCTGATCCCAGGCGCCGGCCAGCCAGTTTGCCGCGAGCGCCTCCGGCAGGGCTCCGCCAATGACGAAGCCGAAGAACCGGGGGCCGGCGCTGGCAAGCGTCGCGGGCGAGACCACACGGTCGAGGAGCGCAAGCGTCGCACCCGCTGCACTTGGACCTGCGGGAAGCGCCTCATCGAGCTGCCGCAACGCCGCCACGGCATCTGGACCGGGCGCAACCGCGCGGGAGTTCAAGGCGTCGAGATAGGCGCGCGAGCGCCGCGCGGCATCGTCAAGAATGGCATACACGATGGACTCTCCTCTTAGGCATCTGAAAGGCGGCACATCCTAAGCTCGTGGCCATTAGACCGGAACGCGGCAGCGCGCGTCCGGTGGAGGATATCCGGCCTCGCACATGGCGTAATATTGGGCCCGCCCTCCCCGACTTCTAGGTTATTCGCGTGGATGTGCCCGAGCTCGAATACGTCGGCTTCTGGCTGCGCTTCTGGGCGTTCATCATCGATTCAGTGCTCTCCATGGTCATCCTGCTGCCGATCCTGCATGCCTTTGGCGGCTCGTACTGGCCCGACATGTCCGACCTGTACACAGGCAGAGGCGCCAGCGCAGAGCTCCTGCAGTGGGTGCTGCCCGCCATTGCGGTCATCATTTTTTGGGTCGCCCGGCAGGCGACTCCGGGGAAGATGGCGATCTCAGCAACCATCGTCGATGCGCAGACGGGCAAGCGACCGACGACCGGCCAATTTATCGGCCGATACCTCGCCTACTACGTTTCAATGATTCCATTGTTTCTGGGGTTCTTCTGGATCGGCATCGACGCAAAGAAGCAGGGATGGCACGACAAACTCGCAGGCACGGTGGTCGTGCGCCCGCGCCGCGGCGCGGGCACGGTGCACTTCAATGCGCCATGACCGGCCGGCGCTAACGCGCCTGCGCGGCGCATGAGCCCAATGATCGTGTTTCGGGTCGTTGGGCCATAAAGCCTCTGGCATCATGTCGCGATGGATGTTGCCCACGTCATTCAGTCATCTCTTGCGCCGGTGTTCCTCATCTCAGGCGTGGGCGTGATGCTGGGTGTGCTCACCAATCGCCTGGCGCGCATCGTCGATCGGGCGCGGGTCTGGGAGGCGGAGGCCGAAAAGGAGACCGAGCGGGCGGCCGATCTTGAGGAGCGCCTCCAGGTACTGGCGCGGCGGGCGCGTTACATAAGCTCCGCCATCACCATGTCCGCCGTATCGGCGCTCCTGGTGGCACTCGTCGTGGTGGCGCTCTTCGCGAATGCGTTCCTGGCGGTCAACCTGTCGGCGCTGATCGCGATTCTGTTCGTTGCGGCCATGCTCGCCCTGACGGTCGCGTTCCTCGCCTTCCTCATCGAGGTTCGCATCGCCACCGCCGCCATCCGCATCGGCCGGCCCGATCAATAGGCCGCCCGGGAGGCCGTCGGCGCAGCCGGAGCGCGAATCTGCTACCCTGCGCACCCTTTTTTGTCCCCTGACTTATGAACCGTCCCATTCGCAACATTGCGATCATCGCGCACGTCGACCACGGCAAGACGACGCTCGTCGATTGCCTCTTGAAACAGTCCGGTACGTTCGCCGCCCATGAAAAGGTCGGCGAGCGGGTCATGGATTCGGACGACATCGAGCGTGAGCGTGGCATTACGATACTCGCCAAAAACTGCGCCATCGAGTACGGCGGGACGCGCATCAACATCGTCGACACCCCGGGACATGCGGATTTTGGCGGCGAGGTCGAGCGCGTACTGTCGATGGTCGATGGCGTGCTCCTGGTCGTGGACGCCGTCGAAGGACCGATGCCCCAGACGCGCTTCGTGACACGCAAGGCTCTGGCTCTCGGTTTGAAGGCCATTGTCGTCGTCAACAAGATCGACCGTCCGAGCTCCCGTCCGGGCTGGGTCGTGGATCAGACCTTCGAGCTTTTCGACAAGCTCGGCGCCAACGATGCGCAGCTCGACTTTCCGGTGATCTACGCCTCGGCACTGCAGGGCTGGTCGAGCACGGACTACACCGAGCGCCGCCCGGACATGAACGCCTTGTTCGAAGCGATTCTCGCGCACGTGCCGCCGCCGCAGACGGAAATCGCCGCCCCTCTGCAGCTGCAGATCTCAACTCTGGCCTATAACTCCTATGTCGGACGCATTGGCATCGGACGCATCCGCAGGGGCTCGGTGCGGCCGGGACAAGTCGTAAGCCTTTTCTTCGGCACCGAGGATAAGGGCACGGCAAAGATCGGGCAGGTGCTCACCTACAAGGGTCTTGAGCGCGTCAGCGTCGATGAAGCCTTTGCCGGGGACATCGTCGCCATCACCGGAGTCGAGGATGTCAACATCGGGCTTACCGTCTGCGACCCGGAAGGCGCGCACGGCCTGCCGCCCATCCGCGTGGATGAGCCGACGATCGCCATGAATTTCCAGGTCAATACCTCACCGCTTGCCGGGCGCGAAGGCAAGTTCGTCACCAGCCGTCAGCTGCGCGAGCGTCTGTATCGCGAGCTGCAGAGCAATGTCGCGCTGCGGGTCGATGACACGGACGAGCCGGACATCATGCGTGTCTGCGGGCGCGGCGAGCTGCACCTGACCATCCTCATTGAGAATATGCGCCGCGAGGGCTATGAACTCGCCGTGTCACGTCCGCAGGTACTGACGAAGATCGTCGGCGGCGAGGTGCACGAGCCTTATGAGGCGCTGACGGTGGATATTGAAGACTCCCACCAGGGCGGCGTCATGGAGGCCTTGGGGACGCGCCGTGCCGACCTCACAGACATGTCGATGGATGGCAAGGGCCGCGTGCGGCTTGAATATCGCGTGCCGGCACGCGGGCTCATTGGCTTTCAGGGCGAGTTCATGACCATCACGCGCGGCACGGGGCTCATCAGCCATATTTTCGACGGCTTCGCGCCCATGAAGGGCGAGATCGCCGACCGCAACAACGGCGTGCTCATCAGCAACGAGAACGGCGAGGCCGTCGCCTACTCGATCTTCAATCTGCAGGAGCGCGGGCGCATGTTCGTCAGCCACGGCGAGAAGGTCTACGAAGGCATGATCATCGGCATTCACAGCCGCGAGAACGATCTGGTGGTGAATCCGATCAAGACCAAGAAGCTCACCAACATCCGCGCGGCGGGCAAGGACGATGCGATCCTATTGACTCCGCCCATTCAGTTGACGCTCGAGTACGCCGTGGAGTTCATCGCCGATGATGAGCTCGTCGAGGTGACTCCGACCTCGATCCGCATCCGTAAACGTTTTCTCAAAGAGACCGACCGCAAGCGCGCCGCGCGCAGTGACGCCGCCTAAAGAGTTACACGACGAAGGGGAGATTGGACCATGAGCCAAACGCCGCGCTCACGCAGCGTCTGCGTCTTAAGCTGCGTACTCGCGGCGTGCGCGCAGGTCGCAAGCGCCGATATCACCACTTCGCAGCGCATATCGATCGATGGCATAGGCGGCATGAAAATCGCCGACATGTCCGGGACCACGACGACGATCATCTCCGGGGAGCGCTCGCGCACCGAATCCAGCCTGCAGCTGCAGTCGAAGCTCGTACAGATGTTTGCGCGCAGCGCAGGCAGCGCGAGCGTCGACATCGTGCGCCTCGACCTCGGCAAGATCGACCACCTGGACATTGCCAAGAAGGAATACACTGAGACGACTTTCGAGCAGCTGCGCGCACAGCTGCAAAATGCCATGGGCGCGGCCGGATCCGGGCAGCGCGCAACTGCGCCGCAGCCCACGCCAATCGACGACTCACAGTGCGAGTGGTCGGATGCCAAGGCCGACGTCAAGCGCACGGGCGAGACAGCGACTCTCGCCGGCTATGACGCCGAGCGCCTCACGATCACGGCCTCGCAGGCCTGCCGGGACAAGCACAGCGGTCAGGTATGCGAATTTGTGCTGTCGCTCGATGAGTGGCTGGCGCCAAAATTTGGCGCGAGCGCCGAGGCGCAGAGATACACGCGTGCCTACGCGCAGAAGATGGGCTTGGGCACGGCCACTTCATCGCGTGACATCGCCGAGCGTGCGCAGGCCATGTTCGGGCGCTACCCGGGCATCTGGAGCCAGATCGCGAGCAAGAGCAAGGACATGAAGGGCTATCCGCTCAAAACGACGTTTGCCTTCGCAGTCGGGGGCCCGCAATGTCAGAGCGCGCCGGCGGCGGGTGCTTCGCCGGCGAGCTCCGGCGACAGCACGGCAAACCCGCCGGCGGCAAGCCCAGCCACGGCGGCCGGACAGCTCGGCGAGAAGATTGCCGGACTCTTCCACAAGAAATCGGACAGCGCCCCGCCGACGGACGCAGGCAGCGGAGCGGGCAGCAGCACAACGAGCGCCGCCCCTGCCCCCGCAGCGCAGCCCGCGCCTCTGCCGGATGGCCTGGTGCCTGTCATCACGATGACGGCGGAGTTGGTTTCGGTGTCGACGGCGCCCGTGGATCCGAGCGTCTTTGAGATACCGGCCGACTTCAAAAAGATACAGCGGTAGCGCGTTAGATCGCGCGTGCGCCGCGGATGTCGATGAACTGCAGGAACTCCGCGCGCGTGCGCGCATCGGCGCGGAACACGCCCGTCATGCGGCTCGTGATCATCGACACGCCGCGCTTGTGCACGCCGCGCGTTGTCATGCATTGATGCACGGCGTCGACGACGACGCCGACGCCGCGGGGCTTGAGCACGTCGTTGATGCACGTGGCAATTTGCGCGGTCAGCTTCTCCTGCACCTGAAAGCGGCGCGCATAGCCTTCGACGACGCGCGCCAGCTTGCTGATTCCGACCACCTTGTCGGTGGGCAGATAGCCCACGTGCACACGGCCGATGATTGGAGCCATGTGATGCTCGCAGTGCGACTCGAAGGAGATGTCGCGCAGCACGATCATCTCATCGTAACCGGCGACCGCCTCGAAGGTGCGGCGCAGATAATCGGCCGGATCAGTGCCGTAGCCGGAGAACCAGTCCTCGTAGGCATCCACAACGCGCTTGGGCGTATCGACGAGACCCTCGCGCGCCGGATCCTCTCCGGCCCAGCGCAAGAGCACGCGCACCGCCTGTTCGGCGCTGCGGCGCGAGACTTTGACCTGCACTTTCTTGGCCACTGCGAAACCTCAATGCGGCACGTGGAAGGCGCGCGCCTTAAGTGTAGCGCGAGCGTTGCCGTCCGTGCCCCACCGCACACACTTGCGATGGCCGCGCTCCGCTGCGGGCACCACCGAAGATACGGGCGGCGCATTGTTCCATGCGCCGCGGCGCCCGAGCACGCTGCGCCCTAAGCGGCGCGCCCCAGTGCTAGACTTCGGCAGTGGTCTTAGATCTTCGGGGGATGATTCTGGAATGATCCGGGCAGGTCAGGGAATGCACTTCTGCGTCCTTACGGCCGGCGACTGCGCCGCAGGCTTAGCCTTGCTTGCGCGTTACCCGAATGAATTTCGAACGACCGTGCAGCCCATCGGCTCGGCCGAGGAGGCATTTGCGCGCTTCGATGAGCTCACCCCCGACTTGCTGCTCGTCGATGCGGACGCCGAGGCGCCCTCAGGACTCACCCTGTGCCGCATCCTGAAGGAGCATCCCGTCACCATGCTCCTCCCGGTGATCGCCATGAGCCGCTCGCCGAAGCGGCGCATCGAGGCCTTCGCCGCCGGGGCCGATGATTTTCTCGCCCGCACCTCATCGCCGGAAGTTTTCCGGGCGCGGGTCGAGAGCCTGGTGCGCGCCGGCGCGGGCCGCAGAAAGCAGGTCGCGGCGCACCTGGCGGCGGAGTTTGAGCGCGGCGAGCATGTGCGCCGCACCTTTCGCCGCTACCTCTCGCCGCGCATCGCCGACAAGATCCTAAGCGACGGGCAGCTGCGCGACAGCATCCTCGCCGCCGCCGACGTGCGCACCCACGCCGCCGTGCTGTTCGCCGACATGCGCGGCTTTACCGGCATCTCCGAGCGCCTGACGCCGCAGGAAGTGGTACCGCTGCTGAATGAGTATTTCTCACTCCTCACTGAGATCACGTTTCAGCACGACGGCACCGTGTTCCATATGGCCGGCGACTGTTTGATGGTGGGCTTCGGCGTGCCACTCGAGCAGCCCGACGGTCCGGAGCGCGCGGTCAGGACCGCCCAGGAGATGCTCGTGCGCTTCGCGGGTCTCGCACAGCGGTGGAAGGCCCGCCATGAGATCGAGACGGGCCTCGGGATCGGCATCAATGAGGGCGATGTCATCGCGGGAAACGTCGGCTCCGCCTTGTACATGAATTACACCATCATCGGCGATACCGTGAACGTCGCCTCGCGTCTGGCGCAGCGCGCGCGCGCGGGCGAAGTGCTCTTTTCGCGCGCCGTGAAACGCTCGCTCGATGCGCGCGGCTTCGATACCGGCGCACTCGAACTGCCTCCGATCACGCTGCGTGGCCGCACGACACCCATCGATATTTACTGCGTGCCGCGCGAGAAACGCCTCACCCTCTACACCGATGTCGGAATGCCGGCGTGACCAGTCACGCTGAGCTCACCAACCTCGCCCTATTCTGTGACTTTGAGAACATCGCGCTCGGCGTGCGCGATGCGCGCTATGCGCAGTTCGACATCAACCGCGTGCTCGAGCGGCTGCTCCTGAAAGGCTCGATCGTCGTGAAGAAAGCCTACTGCGACTGGGAGCGCTATCGGGAATTCAAGTCCGGCATGCATCAGGC
>Ga0302325_10019712_pt1 | contig 14171 bp, 12 predicted proteins | sample Palsa_T0_2_FD_201948 | JGI IMG/M metagenome (GOLD analysis project Ga0302325, IMG submission 201948) | Peat permafrost microbial communities from Stordalen Mire near Abisko, Sweden - Palsa_T0_2 | ecosystem: Environmental > Terrestrial > Soil > Palsa > Peat permafrost | place: Sweden: Abisko... | reverse complement strand
TTGGCTTGCTTCAGCGCTTTGAACTCCTGCAGTTTGCTCCCGCCACTGGTCTTCAACGAGGCCAGCGAATTCAAACTCTGCTGCAATTGCTCTACCTGCGGCACCGTCGGTTGTCCGCGCATGACCGCCAGGAAGATGTCCTTGCCCAGCTTCTTCCCCGGAGTTTCCGGTTCCGCGGAAGGCGCGGGTCGTTTTGCGGCGACCACTAATTTGAAGTCCTGTTCCAGCGTCTCGCGGTCCGGCTGCTTGACCGTCGCCATCACCGCCCTGATTTTCGACACGGCCCCGTAAGGAGTAACCAGATCCACCGGGGAACCCGGCGGTTGTGACTTGCTTTCCTTCAGGACCTCCAGGTTTTCGTGTAGCTCTTTCACTTGCATGACGGTAAGGCTGCCATTCAGCACCGCTGCCTTGATGTCCTCTTTGAACTTGTCCGTGGCAGGGTTCGAAGTCGCGGCCTCCTGGCCGGCTCCCAGCGCCACGGAGAAAGGCGCTGCCAGTACCGCCGAAATGGCAATCAGTTTCAGAATGTTCTTCATATATCTCGCTTCTTGAAATGAGTGTTCAGTCTGAGCCGTGGGATATCTGTGTAGGAAAGTGCGGGAACAGCTTAACTACTGCAATGCTTGAGAATACGAGAAATACTAACCCGCACTCAGGGACCGGTCAACACAGAAAATCCAGCGGTAACGGTCCAGTTGGGATTTCACACATCGCATGCTGCTCCTCGATGTGAGAAACGAAGCTCACAATCACAAACCGCGGCACACAAAGCCACCGCGTGCGGCGTTGTTTTGTCCAACTAGTTCGGAGCTTTGTCTGGGCGCACTGAACTAGTTGATTTGCAAGTCTTCTAACGGTATTGGAATCGCATTCCAACCTGCGCCACAAATCGTTGGTGAGGCGTACTGAAAATCGAATGCGACGTTGAGACTCGAATCCACACCGACCAGCCGCATTTGTTGGTAGTTGTCGGCGGTCGCGAAATCCACCAGATAACTGTTTCCCGCCGCTTCGTAACTGCTTCCACAGACTGGGGAATAAATGCTTTTTCCGTAGTCGAAACTCCATACTTGTTGGGCAGTCATCTTGGCGGTATTTACAGAATAGGCAGATACCTCGCTAAAGGTTCGAGAAATACCCGCGGACTCTCCCGGCGGCTCATTCACACTTCCCAATCCATCGTTAAAAACCATCATGTAGCCGTCGGAAGTTATGGAAACTGCATGTTGGCCGATCGGATAGTCTCCCCCCGCGTCTAAAGTCAGCGCTTTCGCTCTCAGGGAAGGGAAGGTATACCAGTACTTGGTGGGATCGCCGAAAATCCAAACGATATCGTGGGTCGAGTAATTCACCTTGATCAGGAAGTTCTCGCGACTGGAGATTATCACGGTATTGTCGCTCGGATCGTAAGTACTCGCGTTCGAATGAAACCAATCGACGCCCGGCCGCACAAACGCGGTTGGGTCATCGCCGTTTTTCAGCATGTAGGACGTCAGGATGTCCGCCATATCGAATATTTCATATGGCGGCTGACCGGAGAAGGGAGCGATTTCCGCGACGATATCTTCGACGCTGTCTCCGAGATCGTCCGTCCCACTGAATTCGGCAAGAAGCCCGTTCGGACCCGGATCGATGTTATGGTTAAACGAAAACAGAAGAGGTTGTGGAAGATTTGTCGCCGCCGCCGACTGTGTGCCGTCCATTTGCAGCAATGTAACGCTTGGGCCGCTGCCGCTCCCGGTTACAAACTGCCCGTTTCCAAAATAAACGTCGGCGGTAGGCGTCGATGGAACCGCCCAACGCAGTTGTCCATCGGTATCGATGATTACCGGCGAGTCAAGTAAAGATTTCACCACAAAGAAGTTGAATCCCAACGTGCTTCCAGGCGCCCTGGCTTTGACGATCGTTGGATTTAAGTAGACCCCGGTTGGATCTGCGTAGGGCTGAGTTGCGACCTGGTATATAAGCTGCTGCTGAGTGCCGTCATTGAACGTCAATCGAAAAGTCACTGGATTGTTATAACCGGCATAAAGCCCAAACACCGGTAGATTGATCGAGTTGCTCTGGACGTATCCGCGATTGGATAGGGCATTTAGGCTCCACGTGACATCCACCGGTTGAGACAATGAACCCGGCTTGGGCAAGATGTTGAACTCCACAGAGGACAATTGAGCGACGCTTTGCCCGGAAAGTTGAACGGAGGCGATGAAGGGAGTAATCCCCGGTTGACTACCGGCGACGGTGATGTCGCTTTGTTCCGCCAGGCCGGGATCACCGTTTGGGGCGAAAGATCCACCGCATCCGCAGAAAATTAGACTCAGACCTAACGCCAGTCCATATGTGACCAAGTTCCTGATCGATGCCTTATTCAAGTTGACGCTCCTGCCTGAGGAATTTCAACGACGCCTGCCTAGCGAGTCGTTTGTTTACAAGGAAATGATAAACGTCTGCCTACTTCACAAAGTGTAAGGGATGGGAAACCAGGAATACGAGGAGTTTTGTGTGCAGCCGGAATAGCCACGCGTCTTCGGACTGGGTCACCCACGCTGTAACTCCGGGAAGCGGGATTTAGCTCCGCTCACGATAAGAACCTCTGCTGGAAAACTGATCCCATCGCTGGTGGAGTATTCCCGGATAGAGTCGAGCACGTGACGCGTCAATTCAGCCCGCTTCTGCTCCGAAAGCGTAGCGATCTTTTCACGAAGCTTGTCGGACATCTCGAGGCGCAGCGCCCAATAATCCTCCACTGACAATGGCGCATGTATTGTGAATTGCAGCAGACGTTCGGTCGGAGATGTCACGCCGGCTTCGCGGAGAATCGCTCTTAACTTGCCTGGAGTGGCAAACCGAAAAACTTCGAGCGCATCCGGCGCGGGTGGCGGCGAGTCGACGTAGCTGTTGACCACGCGCGAGAGCGATGTGTGGAACGGATTTCTTTCCGCGAAATGCCAAACCGCCAACGCCAGCTTCTGTTCCGGCTTGAGGACTCGCAACATCTCGCGGCACGCGGCGACCGCAGACGGAAAAAACATCACCCCGAATCGGCTGACCACGGCATCGAACGTATCGTCGGGAAACGGCAGCCGGTCTGCAAAGGCGACGTCAAACTGCGCATTTCCCAGACTGAGGCGAGTTGCCTCTCGACGCGCCGCTGCGACCATCTCCGGAATGGGATCGACGCCAAAAACTTTTCCCGTGGGGCCCACCAGCGAGGCGAGGGTCAACGCTGGCTCGCCCTGCCCGGTACCAATATCCAGCACCGACTGCGGACCGCCAATTTTCCCGCCTTCGACAAGAGCCCCTGTGACCGGAGCAAACATGTGTCCGATGATCTCGCGGTGCTTGTCCCAGTACGGAGCAGAGCCGGCCCATCGGTCGATAACCTCCTGCTCCCGTTGCATGAACCGAAGTATAACCCCCGCCGCTGCTAATGACCTTGCTCACGCTGGTTGCCGCATTGGTTCCAGCAAGGCGTGCGGCAAACGTCGACCCTATGCGGACCCTCAGCATGGAATAGGACAGCGGTATATAGCGATTTCCCTGCTTCGAGCAGTCTTGCAGGTCAATCAGCGATCCTGGACTATTGTTCCGTTGGAAGGATAGTTGCGGTAGCCGCGAACCGATGATAGTCGCTGTAGTGGGCGGTAAAGTGGACGCTCTCAGCTTTGGAACTGTCCGTCGTGAAGGCGGTGATTGTCGTCGGGAGCCAGAAGGATTTGTCATTGAGCGTAACCAGAGCGTAGTCGACCGCCGCCGTGCCCAGTACCGTCTTGTCGTTCCCGACCGCGGTTGGTGCTGTTCGCTCAATGTGGGTCACCTGCATCGAAGCCGTATCCACCGTGAACTTGCCCGTGGTGCCCGGCTGGATCGAAGCACAGTCCGGTTCCCGACCGGCAGTCGTCCGGGCGACGAAAGTGAAGCCGGCTGTGCCTTGTGGCATTAGTCCGGAGGCATCTGCCGTGTAATCGAAGCATGCACGATGATCGCTTGACAGAAACTTGGCCAGAGCACCGCTGAAGCCTCCGCTAAAAGTGAGAGGCATATTCATTTTCTTGCCCACCGCCGGCTTTCCGTCGATCAGTTTGACCTCACGAGATTCTTCAAGAACGTTCGGCTGGGAAGCCGATCGCTTGACGCTAAAGACCGCGTCCACGGTAGTCTCCCGCTTTATTTTCCCTGCGTGAATTTCCTCTGAGACGATGTGCTCATTGCAAAAGAAGCTCGGCACGGTTGCGGTATACCGCCGGGTGTTGGCCTCGATCTGCGCGAGTACCTGATCGAAGTTGAGCGACGTTTGGGCTTGGGCAAGAACGAGAGTGCCGCCCAACAGAATACCCGCAATAGAGATTTCTCCAAGGTATCGAAGCAGGTGCATAGGTAACTTTACGGCAGGTTCCGGAAGATTGTTCCGGCGGTTCGCTTGTCTTCAATTGCCGACAACTTCTTGTAGGTCTTCCGATTTCCTGTGATCTAATTCGATGTGCACAATGGGCAGCGCCTCTTTGGGCCGGTCGCCGGAAGAACTCTGAGTCGAGGAGCAAAGTGTCGGCTACGCGTCAATCTCAAATTCAATTCAGCCGGGCCGCCGTGCGGATTTTTTTCGCAAATGACCGCATGAACCAGCTGCTTATCGAACACCTGGATTTAGCAGCCTGGAAAGCCAGGCCGCCCGGCAACGCTCGCACCATCGCGGCGGTCTTCACCCACATGCACAATGTTCGTTGCAAGTGGGTCAGGCTTAGTGCTCCGCATTTGGGGGTTCCGCCTTTGCTGAAACGCGCAGACTGCACGCCTCGGCAGGCTCGCGCGGGCTTGGCCGAAAGCGCCGCGCGCTGCGCGGAAATGCTCGCCGAAGTGCTCAGCGGCGATCATGGCCGCAGCGGCCAGTTTCTCCGAGACGGCTGGGCTCGCCCCTGGCCGGCTGGGCCGGAAATGCTCTGTTACATGGTGGCGCATGAAGCACACCATCGCGGGCAGGTGTGCATGCTTGCACATCAGCTGGGATTCCCGTTGTCGAACAAAGTTACGTCGGGTATCTGGAATTGGGAGAAACTCTGGAAGGAACCTGGCTGGTCCGCCGGTCCGGGCGGCGATTCCGCAAGCGACAGCGAAGTCACCTAAAAGCCAAGTTCCGGGCCTCAAAGATCGGGACTCGGGACAAGAATTGGAGCGAAGCTGACGGAGACTTCAAAAGGCGTTTCAGGCGGGAACCGCAGCCCCGCTTTGCGCCGCGTGCCGCATCCACGACCGCCGAAGCACAAATTTTCATACGGAAACCAGGGGCCGGAGAACTGCATATGGAAGTCTTCCAGCCGAACCCATTGCGTCTATCTCGACATGCGTGTACTTTTCTCGATGAAGACATGTAGCTCGCCAGGTCCCGCCTGGAGAGCTCCTTCTCTCTGGACCTCAATCGATCCGCGGTGGCGATCTTATTCCTCGAAAAAGGAAAACTGCTGATCAGACAGCGAGTGCGATGCAAAGGTTCGCATTGTTGGTCGTGATGGCTCTGCTTGCACGGGAAGCTGGTGCCGCCAAGCGCGTCACTGTCGCGCAGCTCGAGCAAGCGTTGGTCGGTGATGTGGCGGCCCATAAGCCGGACCAGGAAATTGCCCGTCAAATCGGCGGAATGGAGCTCACCGAGCGTCTCACCGACCTATCGCTTAGCCCGCTCAAGGCGAAGATGACGGCGGGATCGAAAGCTGTGCTGGCGCTCCAGTTGCTCGCCGATCAGTCGGCCTTTCTAATGCCGCCGGCCACCGAACTGCCGCCGACCGCGGCTCCTGACGAGGCCAACCAGCAAAAGCTGCTTGATGCGGCGCGAGGCTACGTTGCGAATATGCTGCCGCGTCTGCCCAACTTCGTGGCCGTGCGCACCACCAACCGCTATGACGACAGCCCCCAGGTTCTCCAGACGGGTGGCTGGGCGATCCGCGCCGGACTGCACTTGGTCGATACCAAGGCCAGGGAAACCTCCCTCCTCGAAGAGCGCGACAACGGAATGCCAAATCGGGGATCCGCCTTCTGGCAGGCGCAGATGGGAATGATTTCCGGCGGCGAATTTGGGTCGACCTTGGCGATGATCATGACCGACACGGCCAAAGGCAAGATCGTCTGGAGTCATTGGGAACAGGCAGCGACAGGAGAGGTCGCTGTCTTCAACTACTCGGTGCCTAAGTCGGCCTCGCATTACGTGGTGATCGGCTCCGTCTATCGAGAGGTGATTAACCCGAATATCGTCGATACCCCCAGAGGGGGATCGAAGGGTTCTATTGCCAGCGCAACGAACCCGTCAGCCAACCCCGCCAACACATCGATCACCCGTTCTACGCCCGGCTATCATGGCTCATTCTGGATCGACCCGTCCACCGGAGCGGTCCTTCGCGTCACCATTGAATCCGACACAAAAGACGCCGCGCCTTTCCAGAGGGCGGCCATGTTGGTCGAATATGGCCCAGTGCAAATCGGCGCTGACAAATTTATCTGCCCTACACGCAGTCTGGCTCTCACACGGGCGGTCTTTGTTTCCCAGGAAGTCAACGGCGACGCACCGACCGAATGGTTGAATGAGACCTTGTTCACGGGTTACCGCCGCTTCGGGTCAACTACGCATATCGTCGCTGAATACCACGATAGTCCACGGGCATCGGAGACAGGCGATCGGGGAGTGCCGCAGGCGGACGTTCCCCAAACCGTCCCGGCGAAGCCAGATGAGACGGCATCGACGGCGGGAAGGACATTGGCTCAATCCACGCCCGCCGTTTCCTCTGTGGATGTCAATTCTCCAGCAGCATCTGCGGTATCCGCCGCTCCCGCACCCCCCGCGACCGCTTCCACTCCCACGGTTGACGGCCCAATCGTCTCCTCGCCAACGGCATCTGTCGCACACCCTCCAGACGAGCCTCAGCCAACCCCGCATACGATTCGAGTAAATGTCAATCGAGTTGTTGTCCCGGTCGTGGTACGCGACAAAAATGGACTCATTGTCGGGAACTTGAAGAAGGAGGATTTCCAGGTCTTTGATGATGGCAAGCCGCGATCCATCTCCAGCTTCACCGTCGAAAAAAGTGGCACACCAGCAAAAACTCCGGAGAAGGGCGCGCAGTCGAACACTGCGGCGACTCCCCCGGTGCAACCGTCTGCCATTCCGGCGCGGATCATTGTCTTCCTCTTCGACGACCTTCACCTGAGCTTTGAAGACATCGCGCATGTGCAGAAAGCGAGCATCAAAGCGCTTGCTGCGCTCTCCAATTCGGACATGGCCGCGGTCGTCACCATCTCCGGGACGAACAGCGGCCTGACCCGCGACCACCAGAAGCTGCAGGATGCGATCATGAAGGTGAAACCTGTTGGCGTCTACCATGCTTCAAGCTCGGACTGCCCGAGGATAGGTTATTACCAGGCAAACCTGATTGAGAATCAGCATGACCGCACGGCTACCGCGGACGCCATCGAGCAAGTCTTCAACTGCGATCCCGCGCTGGACCGGCAGCGCGACCAGGAAATAGCCGCGAGACTGGCGGCAAACGCCGCCACCCATGTTGTCGCCGTTGGCCGTCAGGACGTTCAGGTGACTCTCTCGACCATCCGGGAGATGGTGCGCAGAATGTCCACGCTGCCCGGAGAACGCACGCTGATCCTGGTCTCGCCCGGCTTCCTGACCGTCGAGCCCGACGCGTTGAGTGCCGAATCGCAGATCATCGATCTCGCGGCGCAGTCTGGCGTGACGGTCAGCGCACTTGACGCTCGCGGGTTGTACGTCACATCGATCGGTGCGAGCGAAAACATCGAGGGCGGCGCTGGAGTGGTCCAATATCAGACCGAGATGCGGCGCAGCTCTATGTCAAGCGAGGAGAACCCGCTGTCGGAGTTCGCCGATGGCACCGGGGGCACTTTTTTTCACAACAGCAATGATTTGGACACGGGCTTTCAACACCTGACCGAAACGCCTGAGTATGTTTATCTACTCGAATTGTCGCTCGACGACGTGAAGCCGGACGGCCACTATCACCGCCTCAAGGTTAATGTCGTCAGAGAGGGCCTGCAGATCCAGGCCCGGCGCGGGTACTTCACGCCGAAGCCGGAGAAAAACAAATAGGTTGGTGGGTCGGCGACGCACCGGCCGAATGGTTGAACGAGACTTCGTTCACCCACTATCTTCGTTTCGCGTCGACCACACATATTGTCACGGATCCGGCGGCGCCCAGGTAGAGATCGGCATCGGAGACCGAACACGGCGCGGAGACTATGATCGCTTTGAATTTCATGAGTGTTTCTCATATGACGGTCCGCCGTACTCTGCGCGCGTGTCTCAATCTTGGCCTGTTAGGAGTTCTCTCCGCCATACACGCTGTCGCTCAAGACGGAAATCCTGAGCAAGCAACACCACCCACCGTCGTGGTGAATGTCAACCGAGTCGTTGTCCCGGTCGTGGTACGCGATAAGCAAGGCCGCGCGGTTGCCGACTTGAAACAGCAGGACTTTCAGGTATTCGACAACGACAAGCCCCATCCGATCTCCGGCTTCTCGGTTGAGAAGCGCGGAGCTGCCGTAGCGACAGGCGCCGGCAGTAGCCAATTGTCGGCGTCACCGGGTTTGGCCCCGCAATCCTCAACCAAACCAGCCCGCTTCGTCGTTTTTCTGTTCGACGATATGCACCTGAGTGTCGAAGATCTCGCAGCCGCGAAGAAGGCTGCCGAAAAGCTGTTCGCGGGAACCCTGGTCGACTCGGACATCGCCGCGGTGGTCGCCATATCAGGTAAGCCCAACAGCGGTCTGACCACCGACAGGGCCAAGTTGCATGACGCGATCATGGGCTTGCAACCGAGGTCGCTTTATCGGACGGGCAACGCCGACTGTCCCAATATCGACTACTATCAGGCTGACCTCATCGAAAACAAGCACGACTCTGGAGCACTTCAGGATGCAATCATGCAGATTCTCGCCTGTGCTCCGACCCTTCCCGCGATTGCCGAAACCCAGGCTCACAATGCAGCTAGGCGAGTTCTGGCGGCTGGTGACCAGGACATTCGGGTCACTTTCGCCTCCATCGCGGAATTCATACGGCGGATGGCTTCCCTGCCTGGGCAACGCATCCTCATTCTAGTTTCGCCGGGTTTCCTTTCGGTCACCCCGGAATCACTGGCGGCCGAATCGCGTGTCATCGACCTTGCGGCACAGTCCAGCGTCACCATATCGGCTTTGGATGCGCGCGGTGTCTACACCACCGGCGTGACTGCCAGTGACGATACTCAGGGCAGAAGCCCGGGACAAATCGAAGAACTCCGGAGCGGCGCGTTGGCGCTCGCCTCGGGTCCACTCGTGGAACTGACGGATGGCACCGGAGGCACTCTTGTTCAGCACACCAACGATCTCGACGCGGGAGTCAAACAACTGGCGGAGCCCGCCGAGATCACCTACGTCCTGGAACTCCCACTCGACAACGTGAAACTGGATGGCTCCTATCACCGGCTGAAGGTAAAAGTGGATCTGGATGGCGCGCAAGTACAAGCCCGGCGGGGCTACTTCATGCCGAAACCGGTGAACAAGAAATAGCCCTCGGAAGACTGAGACCAATCTGCCGTACATTACACCAACTGTACTTCTACAATAAAACGCTCTAAAAGCTAAGCCCTAGACCACGGCCGTTTCAGATGGAATAGGTACGCCCTGGAGTGAAACAAAGCGCTCGGGCTCGCAGCAAGCACGGCTGAGTCGGTTCAGGTCGAACTGCATCTCACGATCCGATTTGAAGGATTCGAACATGGCTTCGAGGATCGAAGCCGCTGCTGCATTCTCAGGGCGCTCGATACGGTAGTGCATCCACTTTCCTTCCCTTCGAGCCGCCACCACGCCAGCCCTTCGCAGGTATGCGAGATGCCGCGAGATCTTGGGCTGGCCTTGCCGCAGTATTTCAACCAGATAGCAGACGCAGACCTCGCGGCCCGCTATGAGATTCAGCAGGCGTAGGCGCGTTGGGTCGGCAAGCGCGGCAAACAAGGGAACCAGGTCGGTTGACTTTGCCCGGGAACTCATACATTCATAATATACGCCTTGACAGATATGTCTAGGTCCACATATATTCGCGTTACCGAATACGAAAGAGGAGCAGATGAATACGACGACCGAGGTTCAGAACCAGGTTAAAGAGAAATACGGCAGCGCCGCGCGAGCTGTTGCCGAATCCGGCAGCGTACAGGCGTGCTGCGACTCGGCGCTTCGCTGTTGCGATCCAATCACCGCCAATCTCTACAGCAGCGATGAAAAGGGCCTCATTCCGGAGAAGGCGGTGCTCGCCTCCCTCGGTTGCGGAAACCCCACTGCGCTCATCGACTTGAAACCCGGCGAGGTCGTACTCGACCTCGGTTCAGGAGGTGGCATCGATGTGCTTCTCTCAGCGCGGCGCGTCGGCCCAAACGGGAAAGCCTACGGTCTCGACATGACCGATGACATGCTTTCTCTGGCCCGCGAGAACCAGCGTCAGGCTGGCGTCGAAAACGTGGAGTTCCTGAAAGGCGAAATCGAGAATATTCCGCTTCCTGACGACTCCGTGGATGTCGTCATCTCCAACTGCGTCATCAATCTCTCGGCGGACAAGGACCAGGTTCTCCGCGAAGCCTTTCGCGTCCTGAAGCCCGGTGGCCGCTTGGCCGTCTCCGATGTCGTGGTGCGCGGGGCCGTTCCGGACGCAGTTCGCCAAAGCATGATGCTCTGGGTCGGCTGCATCGCGGGTGCCCTGGACGAGCATGATTATCAATCCAAGCTCCTGGCTGCAGGCTTTACGGCTGTCTCCTTCGAGCCCACTCGCATCTACGACGTTGAAGACGCTCGCCACTTCCTAAGCACGTCCGGCATCGATGTTGATGCTGTAGCCGCTCAGGTAGAGGGCAAGTTTCTAAGCGCCTTCATCCGCGCCGCCAAACCCAACTAGTCTGTTGCTGCGGCTGCTGCTCCCAGCCGCGGCAACCTTGGAGGGTTGACCTCGAATGTCCAAACACTACAATGTCCTCTTTCTCTGCACCGGCAACTCAGCGCGCTCAATCTTGGCAGAAGCCCTGTTGAACCAAAAGGGCAAAGGCAACTTCACAGCCTACAGCGCGGGCAGCCATCCATCCGGCGCGCCGCGTCCCGAAGCGCTTGCCCTGCTTCAATCCGCGGGAATTTCCATCGAAGGCTTGCGCAGCAAATCCTGGGATGAGTTCGCGGCGCCAGGCGCGCCACACATGGACTTTGTCTTCACTGTCTGCGACAACGCCGCAAAGGAGGCCTGCCCCTATTGGCCCGGTCAGCCAATGGCGGCCCATTGGGGCATCCCGGATCCCGCTGCGGTGAAAGGTACGCCGGAAGAAATCACCCGCGCATTTCGCGACGCGTTTGTCGTCCTCGACCGCCGCATCGGGCTCTTCCTGTCCCTTCCGCTTGCCACATTCCAACAGCTTGCGATCCAGGAAGAGATAAACAAGATCGGCAAAGCATGAAGCCCACTCTCACGAGGCGCTTCGCCGCCGAATAATTGAAGCTCAACCGACGGGAACAGACCAACGCGCACATCGAGGAGCCACTGCTCCGTATCCTGGTCGGATGGTCGGCAATTCGACAATTATGCCGAGTGGATCGTCTCAGTTGCCGACAAAACCGCCAAGGCGCTCCGCAATCGACCCTGCACACTCGGAGAATCCCAAAGCTGTACCAAAAGCTGAGTCCCGGGCCTCAAGAGTCGAGATCCGGGACTGTGGACTTAGAGCGAAGCTACCGGAGACTTCAGGCGGGAAGCGCAACCCGGCTCTGCGCGGTAGGCTGCACTCGCGACTGCCGATGCACAAAATGATACGGAGGCCACGGACCCGAGAGCTGCATGTGGCAATCTTTCAGCTGGACAGAAGCCGTTGAATAGCGGTTCTGATACCGCTCGATGCATTTGTGGTCGATCAGGTGGGCAATGTCGAGGAACATCTTGCCGGCGCCATCGCGCTTGCAGGTTATCTCTTCATCCAGTGGAGCAAACATACGGTGCATCTGCACCGAAACCGCACGCGCCCTGGTCTGGCGTTCGCGCTGCTGGGTGGCGTTTTCACGCAGGCTCGTCAAATACTCCTTGCCGACGCGATTCATCAGAATAGGCTTGTCTTGCTCGCGACAACAATCCTCCACAACCACCTTGAGGTGCATCTCGGCTTTGCCGCGAAGACGATCGAGGTTGGTCAGGAACTGACGCTGGTTCGAGCGCACCGAGCGGCGAAGGGCTTCGTCGTCGCTGAAGACGGTACCGAAACGAAAGGGTAACACTGTGGACATCTTGAAGCAGTCCGCAATGACCTTGGCATGGTCGACCGCTGACTTTTGAACGAGGGGTTCTTCGGGGTTGTGTTCGCTGACAATTACCGCCAAATCACTGGCCGGGTAAAGAAATACCTGATTTCCCGCGATGCCCGTCACGGCGTCGAGCGGTACCGGTTTGCGGTGACGGAGAAGATCCGGAAAAGCCTGCTTTTCGCTGATGCAATAGGCATACCACGCCATAGACAGTCACTCCACACGATGGCCTTTCGGCCACGGTTTCTTGAGATGGTCGAGATTTACTGGGGACGACTTCATAAGCTGGAGCTGGTGCTGGAATTGTTTGCGGAGACTGCTTCAATTACAGGGCAAATCGTAGACTCGCATGATAACGATTGGCAATGGGTTTCACTGCCCAAAATGGGAAAACGTTACCAAATCGCCCAAAATCGTTTTCGCTGCGGCAATGGAATAGTTGATGACATCAAAATGATCACAGAGCAGATCATTTCTAGACAGCAAAAGGCGGCCAATCGACCAACGGTCGCCTCCCGCCCATTTCGTCTTCTCGAAAAATACTCAGAAGCCCATAATGTTGTAACCGGCATCCACATAGTGGATTTCCCCGGTCACCGCCCCGCTCAGGTCCGACGCCAAATAAACCGCCGCGCCTCCAACTTCCGCCTGTTCCACGTTGCGGCCCAGCGGAGCCCGGTCGGCATGCGCCTTCATCATGTCGCTAAGATTGCCAATGCCGCGCGCAGCCAGCGTCCGGATCGGACCGGCGGAAATCGCGTTCACCCGAATATTCTTCTTCCCCAGGTCGGCGGCAAGATATCGGACACTCGCCTCCAAAGCGGCCTTCGCGACCCCCATCACGTTATAGCGCGGAAAAACCTTTTCCGCCCCGTAATAGGTCAAGGTAATAATGCTGCCGCCGTCGGTCATCAGCGGGGCCGCTCCGCGAGCGAGCGCAATCAGCGAATAAACGCTGACGTCGTGGGCGATGCGGAAGCTCTCCCGTGACGTCTCGGTGAACGGGTTCTGCAGCGCATCCGGTGGCGCGAATCCAATGCTGTGTACCAGGATATTGAGCTTCCCGTAGCGTTCTTTCAGCTCCCCAAACACCCGGTCGATGTCCGCATCGGCCGAGACGTCGCATTGGAAGAGTTGAGCGCCCGGCAGTTCGGCCACCAAGTCCTCGGCATCGGAGCGAAGCCGCTCATTCTGGTAGCTGATGGCCAGGTTCACTCCGGCGGCGTGGAGCTTCTGTGCGATCGCCCAGGCAATGCTGCGTTTATTGGCGAGGCCGAAAACTACCGCGACGCGGCCTTCTAAGTTCAACATGGTCGTACTCCTTAAAACTATTCTCTGGCGAACATCCAGCCTCACCATCGAGATACCGGACCATCGCCGCTATGCGCCCAGACCGACAAACGATTCAAGGCGAACGTTCAGAATATCAGCCCCCAAGGTCGACAAGCTGCACCTCCGAGATAGGCTGACCCAGAAAACGCGTCCCCAGCTGTCGAAACTTGGCCACTGAATCCGTCGCATAGAAAAGAGCAACCGGTCCGACGCTATTGTCAGCAGAGTCTTGCGGAGGAATCGCTCCCAATTGTGCCTCGACTTCGCGGGCCGTAGCCTCAGCCGAATCAATCACCTGCAGCGGATTGTCCCGCCAAAGCCTGCCGACCGCTGCTTCGATCACTCCGCGCAGCAACGGATAGTGAGTGCAACCCAGCACCAGCGTATCCGGAGCAAGCCCCGAGTCAGCAGCCTCGCGCTGCAGCTCCGACAAGTAGATATCGACCACCTCGGCAGTCACCGGATGCTCGATCCAGCCCTCTTCCACCAGCGGCACCAGCAGCGGGCAAGCCTTCTCGATCACC
>Ga0302325_10019711_pt1 | contig 14172 bp, 10 predicted proteins | sample Palsa_T0_2_FD_201948 | JGI IMG/M metagenome (GOLD analysis project Ga0302325, IMG submission 201948) | Peat permafrost microbial communities from Stordalen Mire near Abisko, Sweden - Palsa_T0_2 | ecosystem: Environmental > Terrestrial > Soil > Palsa > Peat permafrost | place: Sweden: Abisko... | reverse complement strand
CACGGTCTCAGCATGCTTCACCACCACGGTGTTTCCCACCAGCGCAGTCGGAATGAAGAAACGCAACACCTGCCAAAAGGGAAGATTCCAGGGCATGATGGCGAGGATCGGACCAAGCGATTCGTAGACGACGCGGCCCGGCGTTCCTGGAATAGGCTCGGGCTGGATATACGCGGCGCCCTCCTGGGCAAAATGACGCGCGCCGAAGGCAGCTTTCTTTACCTCGCCACGCGCCTCCCCGATCGGCTTGCCCATCTCGAGCGTGATCAGCCGCGCATACTCTTCCACGCGGCTCTCCAGCAGATCCGCGAGGCGAAGGAGAAATGCTGTGCGCTCAGAGAGCGGAGTATGCGACCAGCGTTTCCAGCCGTCCCAGGCGCTCTGCAAACGCAGCTCTACATCGTGGGCACTATGCTCCGGATAGGTGCCCAGAAGCTCACCAGTAGTTGGGTTTTTCGATTCGAATGACATAGGACCTCTTCATAGAACGACTGTTCAGGCTAGGTACACGTGCTGAGAAAGCGCTCAACACAGGTGGCGAGGACTTCTTCGCCCGGACGCTTCCACCAGTTTTGCGCAGAGAATATCTCGACCTCCTGCGGCCCGTGGTAACCGGCGCTTTCAATGAGGGAGCGAATGGATCGTAGGTCGATCACTCCGTCGCCCATCATCCCGCGGTCCAGCAAAAGGTCGTGTGTCGGCACCAGCCAATCGCAGATGTGGTGAGCCAGGATGCGTCCGCCGGCGCCTGCCCGCATGATCTGCACATCCAGCTTCGGATCCCACCAGACGTGGTAGACATCAATAGCAACGCCCACCCCGTCGCCCAGCAGATCGCAGAGATCGAGCGCCTGTTCCAGGGTATTAATGCAGGAGCGGTCGGCGGCATACATGGGATGCAGAGGTTCGATCGCCAACGGCATGCGGCTGGCACGCGCATGAGGCAGGATCGCTGCCAGACCGTCGGCCACCATCTCGCGTGCAGTGCCGATGTCGTGCGAGTCCTTTGGCAATCCTCCCACTACCAACACCAGGCAATCGGCTTGGAGAGCAACCGCCTCATCGATCGCGCGCTTGTTGTCATCGATCGCGGCAGCCCGGCCTGCCTTGTCTGCCGCGGGAAACATGCCGCCGCGACAAAGCCCCGTAACCCGAAGCTTGTTGGAGCGAACAATTTCGGCTGCTTCCGCAAGACCCGTCAGCTGCACCTGGTCGCGCCATGGCGCAATGGACGTAATGCCCTGGGCCAGGCAAGCATCCACCGCCTGACCCATTGTGTACTGCTGGCGCACGGTGGCCAGATTGATGGAAAGATCTTGGATGCTCACGCTGCTCACACAATCCCGCCTGTGGCATCGGGAGATAACGCTGGCACATCCACCCAGCGACGCTCGGCCCAGCTTTTCAAGCCAAGCTCGGCCAACTGCACGCCTTTTGCTCCTTCCAGCAGGTCAAAGCTCCAGGGCTTGTTCTCCACCACGTGACGGATAAAGTCCTCCCACTGGAGCTTAAAGCCGTTCTCGTAGACCTGAGTGTCGGGCACCTCGTCCCATTGCTCGGTGAACTTCATCGTCTGTGGGACGTCGGGATTCCACACCGGCCGCGGAGTATTTACGCGATGCTGGGTATAGCAGTGGGTCAAACCGGCCACGGCTGATCCATGCGTGCCGTCAACCTGAAAGGTCGCCAGGTCATCCCGCCTTACCCGCACCGCCCAGGACGAATTGATCTGCGCGATCACTCCGCCCTCAAGTTGAAAAGTCGCATAGGCGGAGTCTTCGGCATCGGCCTTGTACACTGTCCCACTCTCATCAACGCGTTGCGTGATATGGGTTGCGCCGATGCAACTGAGGGACTCTACCGCGCCAAACAGGTTGTCCAGCACGTAGCGCCAGTGGGGCAGCATGTCGAGGATGATGCCTCCCCCATCGGCTTTGCGATAATTCCAGGAGGGCCGCTGCGTGGGCTGCAGGTCCCCCTCGAATACCCAGTAGCCAAACTCGCCGCGCACGGAGAGGATGCGTCCGAAGAAGCCTGCGTCTTTCAGCATGCGGAGCTTACGCAGACCCGGCAGATAGAGCTTGTCCTGCACTACTCCACTCTTCACCCCGTGTTTGCGGGCCAGGCGTACCAGGGAAAGCGATTCCTCCAGAGTTTCAGAGAGCGGCTTCTCACAGTAAACGTGCTTTCCAGCCTCGATAGCGCGGGTCAGCAGAGGAACCCGCATCTGGGTCGAGCCGGCGTCGAAGAAGATCGTGTCCTCGGGGTTGGCGAGCGCGGAATCGAGGTCCTTCGCGACCCGCTTGATGCCATGGCGCTCCGCCAGGCTGGAAACCTTCTCCAGGTTGCGGCCTACGAGGATAGGGTCGGGCATGGCCCGGTCGCCACTGGATAGCGTCACTCCACCCTGATCCCTGATAGCCACGATCGAACGGACCAGGTGCTGGTTGTAGCCCATCCTTCCCGTGATGCCATGCATGATTATGCCGATGCGCCGACTAGACAAGGTCTGCTCCGTCCCTTTTAGTTTCTAACGCTTGTTTCATAAGCGGTGCTGTTTCTTTCCTCGGTACGCACACACCCTAGTTACGCCAGCAGCTGGTTCACGGCGCGATCCGACTCGGCGATGGAAGCGCGGTGATCCATGATTCCGGAAAGATCGGAATTGGCGAAGGCGATTTTGCCGAAAGGAGCGCGCCGCATTACCTCCCGAGGAGCGATCTTGCCCTCAGATCCAAAGAAGAAGCCCGGCTGGCCACAGAGGTAGGCGTGGCCCCAACGATTTACGATGATGCCGGCGATATCCCGCCGCGCATCAAAACCGCTACGCGCAAACATCAGCGTCATTTGCTCGCGAATCATGCGCTCATATTCCGAGTACGGCGTGCTCAGCAGGCGCATCCTTGCCCGCGTGCACTGCTGCGGCAACGGAACGCCCGGCTCGGTAAACGTGATTTTTAAACGGAGTACGGTTGGATCGTCGGGGGTGACTGTAGGCGGAACGTCCCCAAATACGGCGACTTTGCGGACCGCGAGCCAGCTGTAAAGCCCCTCGAAACACTGGCATTCCGTGATCCCCATCTTCGCCATGAAGCGCCAGTTCCGAATAGCAACGTTGATGACGGCGCAAGGCATGCGATAGAACTGCTGGTAGGCAGCGCGATAGTTTTCCGGCAGATCGGAAATGGTTCTCGCCGTTGTCCAGCCCGCGGACATCACCACCGATCGTGCGTGTACGGTATGCAGACGACCCTCCACCGCGTAGCTTACCCGGACGCCGTCACCCTCATGCCGCACATCCGCCACGGTTGCACCTAGCCGTATCCGCACCGGCTGACCTTCACGATCAAGCCTGGTGAAGTCCACCGGCCCGAGGCACATGCCGGCCAATGTGTTGGGTCCGGGCATCGCCTCCGGGATCATGGCTTTCACAATAAAGCGAGCGATACCGGTGTTCCCCCCGGGGAATATCTGCTCGCCGACTTCGTTCTTCCAGGGGAAAAGTACCTCTGGAGCGTAATACGCGTACGCAGAGTTCTCGTCCGCTGAAGAACCCGCCCAATCTGCCGCAACCGGCATATAGGTGCGAATAAATTCGCGGGTCAGGCCGTCGCGCTGCATCAGGTGCTCTTCAAGAGTGATGCGGTCCAGAGCCCGCGAAATCTCGTCGCCGTCAACCTTAGGCGGAACGAATGTTTGATTCCCTGCACGAGCCCTGAGCAGCTGTTGCCTGGTCGCCTCGGGGACGGGGGCGCCGACGAGCTTTTTGCCCCATGGATCGAAGAGCCAAACCCCCTCGGGATGGCCAAACCGCGCTCCAAAAAACATTCCGGAATTTTTGCTGCCCCGGGCATAGGGAAGAGTGTTTACATCCAGCTCAGGCTGGCCTCCACCCCACTTCTGGTATTCCAACGGTTTACCGTCAAAGCCGATCGATTCGTAAAACCTTTGCGTGAGCGAAGACGGAAGGGAAGGAAAGTACGTGGCCGAGCCCTGGCCTGCGATCAGCCGGTGCCCATCCACCATGAATTCGTTACGGCGGGCTTCCCCGCCGAAGATGGAGTGGTCTTCCAGCACCAGGCAGCGTTTCGACCGCCGGGTTTTTTCCGAAAAAAGATGAGCAGCGGCCAAACCGCTGATGCCTCCGCCGACCACCACGCAATCGAAGGTCTCTCCGGTCGCTTGCGCATTTTTGAGCTGGCCGGTGTACAGCGCATCGCGAATGCCGTGGCCCGCGGTCATTACGGCATGGGTGTTTCCGTTCGCTGTGGCGTAATCTCCCACGCCGCCGTAACCGTCCCAGTCCTCCTTGGCCATCATGGCCGGTGCATTAGCCGAGCCGGCGAACGGACGCCCGTCGAGGAAATCTGCGCGGGCCATCTCCGCATCCATACCGAGTGCGCGATCTGCTTGCGAGCCCTGCGGTTTTTGCGGCGGAAATTCCACTTGGTTGTGCCCTCCGAGCGAGCTGTGATGCTACACTTCGACCACTGTACTATAGAACGTTTCGTTACAAAGTTTCAGACGAATCGATAACGTTTTCGAGGTAGACGATGAAGCGCAGACGCTTCCTTCAACTGACCGTCAGTGCCGCTACCGCGGCGATGGTCCAGCACGCTTCTGCCCTGAACTCCCAACCCGCAGCAGCCGACGTGCTGTCGTTAGCAGTGGGCGAGCCGCCCCTGGCCGCCTTTGACACGTTGCATGCGAGCCGCCGTTCGGCCGTTGAGCCCAACCAGATGATTGAGATGTTGCTTGAGAAAAGGAGCGACAGCATCTATCAATGGACCATTGATGGACGATCCCACCCTGCGGAAGCTCTGTTTCTGCAGCAGGGCCGGCGATATCGGCTGCGCATGATGAATGCGACGGATGGGGTCCACACTGTGTCCCTGCGCAATCACAGCTTTGAACTCACGCGCATTTACCAGGTCCCCGTTTCAGGCATCTTCAGGGACACGCTGCGTCTCGAACGCTACAACGTGGTTGAAGCAGATGTCCTCATGAGCCGCTCGGGGCCCATGTTGCTGCGTTACCCGAGCAGTTAGCCTCAATTTCTCACAGACCCCTGGGTAAGCGATGGTCGGTAGCGAGATCTCAATCCGTAACGAATGACGGGTGCCCCATATCTGCCCGGTTTTGGCAGATGTGGGATTCCACAGCTGTCCACCGGTCACTCTCTACTGGCAACAGGTCTTTATGTCCATGGTCATCTACACCCTGTACATTCAGGGGTCGAAGTTTGTGGAATCCCATATCTGCCAAAACCGGGCAGATATGGGGCACCCGTCATTCGTTACGGACCAGGCCGTGAGAAACAGAGGGAAAGAGCAGCGGAATCCCACATCTCAAAAGCGAGATGTGGGGCACCCGTCCTTTGCTGTGAGGCTGACTTCCCCGGACTATTTCATGGAGGAGCTTGGCGGATTGATGCCCCGCAATTGGGCCAGGCCGAACTTACCTTGGATGCGTTTCTCATTGCGCCAGTCATGGTAGCTATGGCACTCGAAGCATCCGCCTTGTGCGGCGCTCACGACCGGACCGCCCTGTTTATGGCAGTCGCGGCAGAGTTTAATCCCCGGCAGGTTGACGTCCGCTGTAACGCGGCTCTGCGAGATGTTCGTGTGGCACGAGGTGCACGACACCATCCTATGTGCTTCGTGATCGAACTCGGCATGAGGAAACCACCGGGACGGAATGATTGCTTTGACCGAAGTCGGCAGGGCTTCGCCTCCACCTTCGGTGGACTCGTGACAGATTCTGCAGTTCTTGCTCCATAACAGTTTCTCCGCCCGCGCCGTTCTGCGCTGCACCCACTCCGCGGGAGACAGTACTTGGGCGGGCGCGTTTTCCAGAGCACCCGGGAGATTGCGCTGATCTCTCGATTCGCCGAGGGGCCGCAGAAAGTTGCGGGGCCCTTGATCGTCATAGGAGAGACCAGAACCTGGATCGGTCCTCAAAACCCCTGGATTCGCGGCTGCGTAATCCGTCAGCTTTTGCACGATGAACGCATGCACGAGTTCCGGCTTGGTGTGAGGCGCGGGAGCGGCAATCAGAGGATCGAACTGCAGCACGTGGCAGGCGGCGCACTGATTCACGTACCTGATCGGAGTCATATATGCCCCCGGTCCGGCTTCGACGCTACGACGTTTTCTCTCTTGTGTTTCGGTTGCCCCAACCAGGACCGGTTGCTGCGTAGCGGGCTGCACGACGGCCACCGAGTAGGGCCAGGGCTCATCCACATTAAGCGGACGATGGCAGTCGTCACATTTCATCTGCACCGCGCCCTGGGGCCCACGTAGCGTGGGCTGCAAGTGAACGAAATGGTTGAGATTCATCGTGCCGGGATCACGCCCAGATCGCACGGCGGCGAACTCGGGGTGGTGACGATCGAATCCAGAAATGGAATGATCAAAGCGGACGACGCCGTCTTTTGATTTCAGGTCCGCGTGGCACTGGGTGCAGCCACTGTCGGCAGTGGCGGCCAGACGAACCGTGCCCCGGTGTTCAACGTGGCAAGAACTGCAAGCGGGAGTGAACGTCTGATGCTGATTGTGGGCCGGGGCATCGTGACAAGCGAGGCAGGTACTATCCGCGACGGGCGCGCGAAAATTGGCATTGCTGACGTGGCATAGATTGCAGCGATTGCCGAAAACGGCATGGGCTTCAGACACCGGTCCGCTGCTGTAGACGCTCTGATGGCCGAGCAGATTGGCGCCAAGAATCCATACCAGGGCCAGCAATGGCACCCCGATCGCAAGCCACAACCTCCAGCGGCGGAAGGGATGGAGCCGGGCGAAGTACTGCAGGTCGATCCGCTTGGCCACAGACTTGGCTGTGCGAACGCGAGGCATGATGATTAGTACCTGAGTGCGAAAACCGCGTGGATGGCCCCTAGCGCGAGCAGAGCGTAGGAGAGGGGGATATGGACAAGCAGCCAGCCATGAAGGAAATGGTGCATACGGCGCTGACGATCAAGGCCGCGTTTCTCGTCGCAAAGGTTCTCCAGGTCCTCCAGCTTGGGCCAGAGATTGCGGGGAGTTTGGACGCGCAACTGGCCGAACATGCCGGAAGCCTGGTCTTTGTCCGCAAGGGGACCCGGCCGGCTACTGGTTTGGAGAAGAAAAGGTCGCACCTCGGTCCGAAAAAATTCTCTGACAATATCGTTGGTACGGTCACTTGCGCCCAGACCGGAAGCAACTGTCAGCCCCCCGCGGGTTCCCGCGGAGGCCGCGACGGCCCGTTGCTTCTCCCCAATAGAACTGAGGTCACCTTCGAGGGCGGAAGAGAGATCGGCGACGATCTTTTCTGCCTCTTCCAGCAACTGCACGCGCACTGGGTCGATCTGCTCGTAGATCGTTTCCAACTGGACGCGTTCCGTCATCAAACGGGGGATGAAGTGTTGCAAGACGGCGCCCAGGAGTCCACTCAGTACGACGATGATAAATAGCACCATCAGCGTGCGTGTGAGCGCTCCGGCTCCCAGGGAAAAGGCCGCGTGAAACAGAATCAGCGGGAAACTCAGGAGGCCCAGCCAAAGGTGCCCGCGCATCCAGGTGGTCGTACGTCCCACCCGCATGATGGGGAATTTCTTGCGCAGGCCCAGCAAGCCGGCAAACAACATGAGCGCATAGCCGACGCTTCCATAGATGAGGCCAACTGCGCTACCGCCGCTTGGGCCGCGTACTGACATCGAACTGTAGATGGCGTAACCGATGCCGGCCACGGCCAGCGCGGCCAGGCTAAAGATGAACCACGGCCGATGGCTCCGGTCGATAAGCACTACCGGCCTCCAGTCCCGGCTTGGTTGTCGGTGGTGCCTGGAGCCTCGCGGGCTTGTACCCGTTCGAAGAATAGTTCGCGGGGATTCACCCGGTGAGCGGCGTCGTGGGGACAGGCATACACGCAGCTCGGTTCAGCCTCGTCGAGACATAGATCGCAGCCGGTTGCCTTGGTGCGCACTCCCGCGATTTTCTTTCCCGGATGCGCAGGATCTTCCACCTGCACATTAAACGGCTGCATGTTGATGTTGCCGTATGGGCAGTTGTTGGCGCAGAGACCGCAGCCGATACACCAATCCTCAATGACGATTTCGAGACTGTTACGCCGGCGGATCGAACCCACGGGGCAGCCGACCATGCACAGCGGATCTTTGCAGTGGCGGCAGGACGTCGCCACCAGATACTTGTCCCAGCGCAGTCCATCGCGAATCAGACGGCTGATACCGTCATGGGCGTCGGCGCAGGCGCGGACGCATTGATCGCACCGCACGCAGCGATCGAGATCGAGAATCAGGAGGCTTTGCGCCTCCATCAGCCCCTGGGAAAGGAACGAGTCGACGGGGACGTTCTGGACCGTTTTTACCCGATTGCGATTTTCTTCTATGCGCTGTCGCGCCGTCTCCCGCAGTTGCCGGTCGATCTCCGGGAAGCGCTGAATCATTTCCTTGAATTCCGCGTCGCGAATCTGTACCGCCTCGACGTGATCCATCGCGATACAGCTGGCGGTGCGGATGCCTTCGCCGAGCAAGGAGAGTTCGCCAAAATAGCCACCGCGTCCGATGTAGCCCAGGACCAGATCGCCACCAGGATGAGCTTGCGTGACTTTTACGAAACCAATGCGCACGATGAAAAAGCTGTGTGCGGCTTCGCCCTGTTTGCAGATCAACTGACCGGGGGCGTAACGCCGCAATTCAACCTTTTCGCGCAAACGGGCGATGAAATCCGGGGTCAGGGCGGAGAACATCGGAATGCCTCGTAGCTGCGACTCAAGCGCGCGTTTGCGATAACTCTGGTCGATTCGTGCGCGGAAAGTTTTATTGCGCTGCAGCACATCCAGGACATTGCGTAGCATTTCCAGCATCACGCAATCGGTTTTTGCGCGCACGGTGGCGGACCGGGGATACTGGTTCATGCAAGTCATTTCGCCGAAAAGGTCACCCGCTTCGAGTTCAGCGATGGGATTGGCGTAAGGTAAGTCCACCGGTGCGTCGATGGGGATGAAGGCCCGGTCATTTTCTCCTTCGCGATGATTTTGGGCGCGGGTTGGCATTGCCGATTTAAGCTTGCGGAGCAAGCCCTGGTTTTTGGTTTTAGTGGTCACATGGCCCATCGGACCGGAGAGAAACACGTCCGCTTTACCGCTGACGATGTAGAAGGCGGTTGATCCGTAATCCCCTTCGCGGCATACGATGTCGCCGGCCTTGTAGAGCCGTTTGTGCACCGCGTTGCTGTTCAAGCTCAGGAACGTCCCGGAGACGTCGCTGAATACCTCCAGCGATCGAAGTTCCTGCACGCTGAGCGCAGCACCCTCGCCCAGCTGCGTGGAGACCACCTTGCGATTGGTAAGGGCGCCGGTCGGGCATGAGACCATGCACTCGCCACAACTGACGCAGCTGGACTCACCCATGGGAAGGTTGTCGTCAAATGAGATACCAGCCTGATAGCCCTTGCCGCGGCGAGCCAGAACGAAATTGTGCCGGATTTCGTTGCAGCCGCGGATGCAGCGGTCGCAGAGAATACAGGCTTCGAAGTCGACCGCGATGGAGGCGGAGGATTCATCCTTCCCGCGGGGCGTAGGTCGCGGAGGAAAACGCGAACTGACGATGCCGGCTTCGGCTCCGAGCTTTTCCAGTTCGCAATCCTTCGTAGACTGCTGCCGGGCGCAGGGCGAGGGGTGATCGGCAAGGAGCAATTCCAGCAGCGTTCGACGGACCGACTTTATGTCAGCGGCGGCGGTTTTCACTTTCATTCCCGCTTCGACCTGACGGATGCAGGAGGCAGCGTACACGCGCTGGCCGATATCGACCACGCACATTCGGCAAACCCCAACGGGAGTCTCGTTTTGCTGATGGCAAAGGGTGGGAATCTTAACGTTCAGTGTTCGTGCGGCATCGAAAATGGTTGTTCCGGCGGGGACGATCACCGGATGGTCATCGATGGTCAACTCGACCAGCGGAACGTCGAGAACGCGAGTTGCAGTCGATAAAGGCATAAGTCGTCTCTAGGCCTGGAAACAGACGCCAACCGGACACTTCTGGAGCACCATGTGCGCCTCGACCTGTGCCGGGAAGTGCTTTAGAACGGAGGCGATTGGGGCGTGAACGATTTGGCCCAGCCCGCAGATAGAACCCATGCGCATAGCCTGAAACAGATCTTCCATGGTTTGCCGATCCCCGGGCGCAGCTTTGCCTTTTGTCCATTGAGTGAGCATGGTCACCAATTTCTGGGTACCGAGACGGCAGGGGACGCATTTTCCGCAGGATTCATTGCGGAAGAAACGCACCGCGTTCAGGGCCATATCGAGCATGCAGCGGTTGTCGGCACACACCACAACCGCGCCCGAGCCCACCATGGAGCCGACAGCTGCCAGCGCGTTGAAATCGAGCGGGAGTTTTGTCATCTCGGCAGGCAGATAGCCGGATGATGGTCCCGACGGTGCGAACCCGAGCAGTTTGCGATTGCCCAGAATTCCGCCGGCGTGTTTGTAGATCAGATCGTCATACGAGATGCCCATGGGCACTTCGAATATGCCGGGCCGTTGCACATCACCGCTGACGGCCACGAATTTCAAGCCGGGCAAGCCATTCAACCCCTGCGCCTTATACCATTCGATGCCATGGACGAGAATGGCGGCCGCGACGGTGAACGTCTCCACGTTATTGATCACCGTGGGCATGTTAAACAGCCCCTGGTTGCCTGGAAATGGCGGCTTATTACGCGGTTCAGAGCGCCTGCCTTCGATGGCTTCGAGCAAGGCGCTTTCCTCTCCGCAAATGTAGCCGCCGGGGCTGGTGAAAATGCTCAATTCGAAGCCGGAAGTGTGGCCGAAAATAGATGGGCCCAGCGCTTCGATCTGGTAGCAGCGATCGAGTTCCTCTTGCAGGATTTCTTTGGTCTCTTCGTATTCGTGCCGGATGTAAAGGATGCCTTTGTGCGCTCCCGTGACCAGGCCCGCAATGATCATGCCTTCGATCACCAGGTGAGGCAGGTGCTCCATGATGAACCGGTCTTTGACCGTGCCCGGCTCGCTCTCATCGGCATTACAAACGATATATTTCGTGGGTCCTGGCGCGTTGCGTACGATCTCCCATTTTGTGCCGGTCGGAAATCCGGCCCCGCCCAGACCGCGCAGGTTGCTGCTCTTCAACGTAGCGATGGTCCCCAGGAAGTCTTTGCTTTCGAGCAACTGCCGAACGCCGCGATAAGTGCTCGGCCCGCTGTAGGGGTCGGTGGCCAAGGCTGGGCGGGAGCGGTCGCGGGGCACCGGTGGGAGCGGTCGCCCACTACTCACGCTGCGGAGCATGTCGGTGATTTGTCCGGCACCCAAGCCGGAATAGATTGTGTCATTCACAGAAACCGCGGGAGCGGTGTTGCACCGGCCTAGACAGGAAGCGTCACGAACAGTGATCTCGTTCTCGGGCGCGCCCTGGAACGCGCGTTCGATAGCAGAGCGGAGTTCCTGGGCGCCGCGGATATGACACGTCATGTCGGTGCAAAGGCGCACGTCGAGTTTCGCCGGAGCTGCGAGGTTGAAGGTAGGGTAAAAACTGGCAACGGCGTGAATCTGGCTGACTGGCAGGTTTATCTTCCGCGACAGCCGGTGCAACTCTTCGGCAGGCAGGTATCCGAACTCCCGTTGTATCGACCTGAGCTCGTCAAACACGTCGGATACCCCTCAAAATGTTGAAGAATTCTTTGCATTCCCTCTGAGCGGTTGAGATTATAGGAAACGGGTTCTGATGTCCACGCAAAACGGCACTCGACAAGCAAAACCGCAGAGGGCCAGAATTTCGGGTTGGAACACTCTCGCTCGACGATAACTCAGCAACAATCGCCGAACAGCGATGAGCGCTGCGGTGTCACTAGCGGCAGCTCGCTCGACCTCCGCGGGCGAACCGGTGCGGAAGATTTGGGAGAAAAAATACGGGAATGCGTGGTTGCGCAGAAGTCTTTTGCCCGTGCTGCACTATTGGGGTAGTATATTGCTCTTATTTGGCCGCCATCGCCACGGGTCTCAGAAAAACTGACGTGCAGCGAAGGGAACACGCATGTGTACGAGAAGGTCATTCAGCGCTTTTTTATTTGTCGTCGCGCTTGCGGTAGCAGAGGTTGCTATTTCCGCTTTCGCTCAGGATGTCGGTAAATATAGCGGTCCGGGCAGTTGCGCGGCCAGCAATTGTCATGGCAGCGTCACCCCACGGACAACCACGGAGATCCGGCAAAACGAGTACAGCATCTGGGCGGCGCAGGATAGGCATGCGCACGCGTACCTGGTGCTATCGAATCCCGTTTCGCTGCGCATGGGAAAAATTCTCAAGCTAAGCACTCCCCCTGCTCAGGCGGACAAATGCCGCGTCTGCCACACGCTCAACGTTGCAGAAAGTTTGCGGGCGCAGACTTTCCAAGGCGACGAGGGCGTGAGCTGCGAGAACTGCCATGGTCCGGCTGTGGGTTGGTTGGGGCCGCACACCACAAAAGGCTGGACGCGTGCCCAGTCGATCAAGTTGGGGCAATACGACACGAAAGATCTGCTGTCGCGCTCGGAACGGTGCATGAGTTGCCACGTGGGTACGCCGGACAAGCGCGTGGATCACGAGATGATTGCGGCGGGACATCCCGACCTTACTTTCGAACTGGATACCTTTAGTGCAGTGATGCCGCGTCACTGGAGGTATCCTCCGGAAGGCGATCCCTGGGCCGGTGTGCAGGAGTGGGGAATTGGGCAGGCGGTGGAATTGCGTGAAACCCTTAACCGGTTGAGCCGTAGCGCGACTGGGAAGACCTGGCCGGAATACGCCGAGTTGGAGTGTTTCGCCTGCCATCACAGCCTGACGTCGCCGCAAGACAGTTGGCGGCAAGCCCGCGGCTATCCGGGAAGGACTCCGGGAGTGCCCGCATGGAACGCTTCGCGTTATGTGGCATTCCGGCATTTGGCCGAGCAGGTAAACCCCGACGGCAGCCGGCAGCTCAATGCGCAACTGGAAAATGTTTTTAGTTTGGTGGGCAGCCGGGCGGAGCCAGACCAGATTGCGGCGGCCGCGAAGCAAGCCTCGAGTCTGGCCGATCAGATGGCGCAGCAGCTTCGCACTCAGAAGTACGACCGCGATCTGAGCACGCGCGTGATGCAAGCGATCGCCGCGGATGGGAACCCCATCGCAGAACAAGGCGAACGCTCAGCCGAGCAGGCAGCTATGGCGATCGACGCGATCTATGTGGCTTACCAGAAGAACGAAAACATTGGGAATGCGCCGGAGTTGCGAGCAGCCATCAACCGGCTGTTCGACCAACTACAGAATCCTTCTGCCTACAACGCGCCGATGTTCGCGGCGCAAATGCAGAAAGTCAAAATGCTGCTGCCAGGGGTGAAACAAGCGGCTCTTTCCGATCATTGAGGAGTAATCCCGATTCGTCGCTTTGGTCCGAATTGTTGGTGGGAGCCCCCGCATTTATGCGGGGGAGTTCGGCTTTGAAGCCGAGCGGCTCGCATAGGACTATTCTCCTCCGGCTTTAGCCGCGGGGGCTCGGCCACGGAAGCCGGGGCTAAAGCCCGATTGATGGAAGTGGGACTTTTTTCCGCGACGCTGAAGCGTCGCTTCCCCCTGCTGAAGCAGGGGGCTCCCACCGACAGCAACCAACCCGGTTTCCGATCTATCCACTCCTGCTATGACACAGACTCCTGCGGGACTGAATTGTGAGTTGGGTTCTCACAAGACTCTTCAGGCAGTACGGACGCCTCCGCTCCAAACAGTTCTTTCCCGCAGCCTGCTTAGTTGATCGTCGGGTTGCGCGGGAACTTTTGGTAGGGCAGGCGCACGTTGTCAATCACGACTTGATCCGCTCTGATGTTGGGCGCCGCCTGAAAACTGGTAATTCCGCAGGGACCGCCCGAACCACATGCCGCGTCCACTGCTCCCGCAGTGACGAAGTCGTCCTGATCGACGCCATCTCCGCTGACCCCCAGACCGCCGACGAGCGCTCCATTTTGATAGAGCGGCAGGCTTCCGGGGAAGAAGACGATTCCGCTCATGTTGTGGGTGTTCGGCGGGAATGCTGCCGAACTCGGTCCCTGGGTACAAGGGTTCGCCGTGTCGTATTGATATAACGGAAAGAATGGCCCGTCATTTGATCCGTTGATGCCGGGCGGAAACAGCGGCTGGGCTCCGAAGCTGAT
>Ga0302325_10019710_pt1 | contig 14172 bp, 7 predicted proteins | sample Palsa_T0_2_FD_201948 | JGI IMG/M metagenome (GOLD analysis project Ga0302325, IMG submission 201948) | Peat permafrost microbial communities from Stordalen Mire near Abisko, Sweden - Palsa_T0_2 | ecosystem: Environmental > Terrestrial > Soil > Palsa > Peat permafrost | place: Sweden: Abisko... | reverse complement strand
ACGCAAACCCAGACCCCCGTCCGCTTCCCCCGCAACCCCAACCGCCCTCTCAAACCGATACGCGCTAACACCAAACGCCTGCCCCGGCAAACAACCCAACAAAGCCACAGCGACAAACACCAACAGCAGTGCTCGCACCGCGGCATGACGAGGACGCAAAACCAGGAGAGATGCGAGAGTGAGGCGGCGCATGATCATCGACCTTTCTTCTTGGTATTCTTCTTACGCTTCTTGAGCGGGCCATACTTCTTTCTTGCCGCCTTTTCGCACTTTTGACGCTTTGACTTCTTGCGAACCTTCTTGCAGGCTGTCAGGGCCTTCTTCAGCTTCTCGGCGCGGGTGAGGGTTGCTGTTTTCACCTTCGGACAGCCGGTGATCGCGATCTTTGTATCCTGGTACCTCGCCGCTCCGTCTTGAGCGATTAGTTCGGTTGGCATCGTCAACGATTGTCCGCAGAGGTCGTACCTATCCTTTTGGGGGACGTTCGCGCCGAGGACCGCATAGGGCTTCTCGGGCAACGTCAGTTCGAAGCTCGAGACGGGGGCGTCTGGGACCGCGTTGAAGGTCGTCGAGGTGATCCCGTTCTTGATCAACGTGTTCCCGTCGACGATCAGCGTGATCCCTTCGCCCTGGAGCACCATCTCCAGATCCGGGAACGCCTCGTTACCGTGACTGACGATGTACGCCGGACCGCTGAGCGGATTCGCGAGCAGCGGTGTATTCGCCGTCGCCATCCCCACGGCCGATTCCGAGGGACAGGCCGCGGGATTCGCTTCGAAGACCTTCGCGAGACAAGCCTTCTGCAAAGTCGACAAACGGCTGGGGAGCTGCTTGGGGAGTTCGACTTTGACCTTCTGAATGTTGGAGTAGCTCGTGAACGGCGCCGGGTAGGCGATCTTCGTCGTCAGACTGGCGCCGTCGGCTTTGCTGGCCCTGCCCTGCGTGCTGGCCGAGAACTGCGGGGCGAAGGCGAGGTGTTCACAACCCTCGGCCTTGTAGGCGTACGACAGCGGCGCGACCTGACCCGTCGTCGAGATCGCTTCGCCGGTGATGCTCATCGCGTTACAGCTCGTCGCGTTCAAGGTGAAGTCGTTGCGGTTGATTTCGACCTTGATCGAACGCACATCCGTGGGAATCCCGGTGCCGTTGATCAGCTGCGGGATCGGGTCGGACTTCGTCGTAACTTGAGCGGTCGTCGGGTTGATGTACAGGCCCGCGCGCACGACGATCACGCCGAGGTCGAACGGTCCCGCAACCGCGGGCGTGACGATCGCGAGGCTGAAAGGCGCGCCCTTGTACGGGCCCGCCAGGTAGACGTGGCCGGCGACGTAGTAGGGGTCGGGACCGGCGCCGGCGCCGACCGTGACCGTCCCGACTTCGCTGGCGGCCGGACACGACGGGCTCGCGAGCTCCGCCGCGCCTTCCCCGGGGTGGCTGCGAGCCTGGGCCGCGGCGATCTGCGCTTCCGAGCACTGCGGGATACCCGCGATCTTGCCGGTCAGGCCCGGCGGCAGCGTGATGTTGAGCGCGCTGATGTTCGGCGAGCCGTCTTCACGGTTGACGTGGACGACCAGCGGAGTGTAGGAGCCTGCCCCCGGACTCGTTTCCGCCCGGAATGAGGGCGCGAAGGGGCTACCGCACCCAGCTTCGATGTTGAACGTGCTCGAGGGGGTCGCGTCGGGCGTGCTCACTTCTTCGCCGGGCCCCGGCTGGTGCGACCACGGTTCCAGTTCGGAGGACAGCGTGTAGGCGCCACACGCCTGCGGGGTCTTCAGCGAGGCGGTGTTTCCACCGAAGAAGTGCGTGCGCAGTTCTGAAAACGGGAACTGGGGTGTGTCGTCAAACGTACTGGTGATCTGCCCCGTGCTGGGATTCGTTTCAATCTTGCCCGGAAGCTTGACGATCACGCCGGTACGCGGATCGTTCACCACGATGTAGATCGCCAGCAGCGAGTCAAAGGGGTTTTCGAACTGCTTGGCAACATAGATTGAGCCCTCGATCGGAGTCTTTTCGCGTTCGGGGAAGGTACCGCTACCGGCAGGTTCTTCCTTCGCGCATTCGCTCAGGCCCTTTCCTGATTCCTTGCATACTTCGCTCGACAAGGCCGGGGCTTCCAGTTCGACGGTGCCGATCTTTGACGCCTGCGGACATTCCGGCGCGGTCGCGGTGAAGTTCGTGACGCCACCGTTGGCCAGAGCTTCGCCCTTCGGCCCGTCGGATCCGAGCCAGCCGATCTGTGCCTCGGAGCACGCCTGCAGGCCGTTGGCCTGCGAGGGATTCACCGTGATGCCTTCGGGCAGCGTCACGACCGCGTCCTTCAACGGCGGCGTGCCGAGCTTGTCGATGCCTTCGCTCTGGGGAACCTTGAGGTTGACCTGCAGCCCCGTGGGGCTGTCCGCCTGGGTCGGTTCGTTTTTGACTTCAGCTTCGGTCTTCGCTTCGATCGTAGGTTCAAACAGACTCGCCAGTTCGCTGCAGCCCGTCACCGGCGGCGAAGATTCGGATTCCGCTTTGGCCCAGGCCGGTTCTTCGAGGTTCGTGGGAGTGCCGTCGGAGTTGAACCGGGCGGGGTCCTGCCACGAGTCCATATAGACCGTCGTCTTCAACGGTTCGCCCGTGCAATCGTCCGGGCTCGTGAACATCGGAACGTCGGAGGCCTTGGGCACATAGTTGTAGGGCGCGCCCTTGTGGACCGCTTCGAACGCACGGTCGCGAGCCGCGGGATCGCCATAGACCTCCGCGGTGATTTCATCCAGCAGCACCTGCGGAATTTCATGGGTGGTCGTCCGCACCACATAGCCGGCCGGCGTGGGTGCGATGCTGGCGTAGATCACGTGCGAATCGCCCAGCGAATCCACGAACCCGAACTCCGCCGCGACGCCTTTCTCCGGCACGATGTTGTAGAGCGGGCTCGCCGCTGAGATAAACCCTTCCGGGAACGTCCGCAAATAGCCAACGATCGTGTCTTCCGGGCAAGCGGAGACGCCCTGCTTGGCCACCGCGCCCTCAGCCGAGAGCTGATGCAACGTACACGTCGGCGTCGATACCGCCGAGCCAACCACACCAGGCGGCAAATCCACGATCACATCCCGCACATCTCGCACACTCGTCGCACGCAGCGCGCCTTCCGGGGAATAACGCACCACCGAATTCAGATCGAGCTTCACCGGCAGCTCATACGGATGCCCCCCGGCCTGTGCTTCCGGTAGCCCATCAATGCCCAACAATGGAGCGGTAAACGCACTGAATCCAAACGGCGGCTGCGAGGTTTCGAGCGTGTTGACCCCGCTGCCTTCGACCTTCGCGGCGCCACCGCCTTCGACCGTGACCGTGTTCGTCAGCGTCGAGGATTCGTACGCACCGAACTGGCTGAGATATTCACCCTTTTCGTTGAACTTCTCGACATGGTCGTTGCCCGCCTCCGTAACCAGTACGTCGCCTTTCCCGTCCAACGCGAGATCCTCCGGCGCGGCGAGCTGGCCGTCGTTGACGTCCTCGGTGCCGAACTGACTCAGGTATTCGCCCTTTTCGCCCAGCTCCTCGACACGATCGTTGCCTGTATCGGCGACATACACGTCGCCGTTCGAGCTCACGGCGACGCTGCGCGGTTCCTTGAACTGGCCATTTCCGGAGCCTTCGCCGCCAAATGCACGGATGAATTCACCCTGTTCGCCATACTCCTCGACACGGTCGTTGCCCGTGTCGGCGACGTATACGTCCCCGGTGGCCTGGTTGACAGCAACATCCCTCGGCGTGCTCGTACCGCCGGGCGAAGCACCGGAGGCGCCTTTGAGACAGGTGACAGCTTCAGTGCAAACCTCGAACGCGGCGGCACCTTCCTGGGTGATCGTGGTTGTGGCGGTGTGAGCGCCACCCGTGAGGCTGGTCGAGTCGGCGGTGAGCGCGGCCAGCTTCGTATCTTCGAGGGCGCCCTTGAAAGTGATCGTGTATGGGGTGGAGCCCGTTTCGTTGCCGGGCCCGCCCGTAACCGCGACGTTGCCGGCGCCGATGTTGGGGAGCGCTTCGAGCGCTCCCTGGACGGTTGCGGCGGTCGCGTTGAAGGCGATGCTGGCGGTGGTGGCCGAAGCGGTCGGCGAAGTGGTCGCAAAGCCGAGCGTGAACGTGCCACCCGTCGCCTTGACCGTGACCGCCTGCTGCTCGTTGACCGGCACGTTGCCGGCTCCTTCCGCCGCCGTCAAGGTAACTCCCGTCTTCGCTTCGGTGACATTGGAAAGCGTCAGCGTGGATTCAGCGCCGACCCCTGTCGTGACCTTGGAGATCGTCGTACCCGGGGGGATACCGGGACCCGTGACCGTCTGACCTTCCAGAAACGCCTTCTTGGTCGTGACGAGCGACGTGACCTCGCCCGCGGTGAGGGCGACCGCGCTCCCGGATGCGGTCGCAGCCTTGGAGAGGGTGATGCTCCCCGGCCCGACCGCCGCGATCGCCGTACCCGCAGGTATCCCGGCGCCCGAGATCGGCTGGCCGACGGCAAACGGAGCGGGACCTTCGGAGGAGAGGGGTACATTGGTGCCCGATTTGCCCGCTTCGACCGCGGCGGAGAGGACGAGGGTGTTAGCGGTGACGACGGCGATCGTGGTGCCGTTGGGGATGCCCTTGCCGGCGATCGGTTGGCCGACGAGGAACTTACCGGTGGATGTGGTGAGCCCAGTGACTTCCTTTGAGCCTTCGGTGAGGGTGCCGGCGCCGGCGGCGCAGATGAGCGAAGTGACGGCGGAGGAGCCATGTGTGAGCTTGCCGGTACCGGTCAGCAACGTGAGATCGGCGGTGCCGCTCGCGCCTCCAGACACAACCGACCAGCCCCAAGCCCGATCGAAGGCGCCATTCGCGCTCAACTCCTGCACGCGGTTGTTGGCGCTGTCGGCGACATAGACACTCCCGTGGGCCTCGTTGACCGCGACTGCGCTGGGCGTCGCGAACATACCACCGGCGGTGCCTTCCGCGCCGGTCTGACTCAGATATTCACCTCTTTCGCCGAACTCCTCGACACGGTTGTTGCCGGCATCGGCAACCCACGTGTCGCCTTTCGAGTCCGAGGCGACGCCACGCGGTCCTTGGAGCTGACCGTCCCCGGAACCTTCACCACCAAACGCTCGCGTGAATTCGCCCGCTTCGCTGAACACCTGTACACGGTTGCCCTGTTCATCCGACGCGGTCACATCGCCGTTGGCGGGATCGACCGTGACGCCAGTGGGTTCGTTGACAGTCACAAGCATCAGCAACCTCAACGTGCCATCCGGTTCTATCGCCCTCGGCGGGATCGTGCATGTCACGACCTGCCCCGCGACACCACACCCAGGCAGTTCTTCGTTGCCGCTATGTCCATCCAAATTATCAAACGCAAGTAACGACACCAGCCGCGCCGATACAGCCGTCGGCAAGACATCACGAATAGTGAAACCGCCACTCGTCGCCTTCGATCCAATATCCGTGATCGTTACCGTATACCCATCACAAAAGGCGCTCGCCTCCAAATAACCATCATGCTGCGCTTCACATTCCGGGTTGCGCGCCACCGACATCGCACCCGGCGCCGCCACCGAATCCACACCCCAGACGGGGGCGCCAGGCGAGGCGGCGAGGGCGGGCGTGGCGGCCACACCCAGAGGAACTAGAGAAAGGAGGCAACTTAATATCAAGCTGCGCAACAGAGGGTGCGATGACGGACGGTTTGGGTCGCGATTGCTACGCAACAGAGCGTTTAGTTTTAAAGGCGTAGTGAGCTTGCCTGCAGCTGTTTTCTGAGACACACGGTTTACGGCAGGGGTGAGTGAGGGCTCGGACTCGGAGGTGGGCGCACCACTCCCTTGGCCTCGGAGCAGGGACCCGAGCGCGGCGAAGATACCGGTGCTGCGCGGTGTCTTCGGTGAATGCTCGGTATCAATCACAGTCGTGCCTTTCTCGTGGTGCTGATGTGTGGTGTGTCAGGCTGATGATGGGCGTGTGGTGCGGGCATGTGGTGCGCGTCCGGAATGGGACCGCCCACCTCCCCGAGGCCTTGGGCGACCCCGGGAAGTGGACGTGTACCTGTGTGGTTAGGGAGCGGTCACCGCCCAGGAGCCGTAGATGTGCGCGCGCTGTTCGTTTTCTGTATTTGTCCCTGCTTCATAGGTGAGGACTCCCACCGCTCCAGTAGTACCGGCGCCTTCGCCGTCTGTTCCTTGAGCTCCCGTTCCCGCTGAAAAGAACGTTTCGAACGTCGGGGCTGGCACTCCCGCCGGATGTACGTGGACTTCCTCCTCGTAGATACAAAGATTGCCTTCGACAGCCGTCGGCGCTTCCGCGGTCCCGGAGCAGCTGGTTGTTTCAGGCCCGCTTTTTGCCGTCTGTTCTGCCAGCGACACATAGTGGACATGGCCTTGGGCCCCAAAGCCTTTGAGGGGAGCGGCGAGTGGAATCGGGAAGGAAATTGGCACGTAGTCCGTTTCTTCGCCTGTGGCCACGTTCGAGAAGCTCCCGCTCCATGCCCCCGTCTCGGTCTTGCCTTCGGGGAGAGTTTCGGTGAAGCCGGTCGTGCCGTTTTTGCCGTTACATGCATAGGTCGTGCTGCTTCCCGCGACGAACTTCGAGCCGCCGTTTTCACAGTGCGCCCCAGCCGCTTCCGTGCTGCTCGTCACGCTCGTGCCCGCGGGACCTGTACCTCCGGCCGGGCCGGTACCTCCAGCCGGGCCAGTACCTCCAGCTGGGCCCGTAGGACCCGCCGGCCCGGCAGGCCCAGTCGCTCCAGCGGCGCCGGTTGCGCCCTTGGGGCCGGCAGGGCCGCGAGCGGATTTGGGCGCGGCTTTCTTCTTGGCCTTGGCCGCGCCGGCCGTCGGCGTACTCGAGACCGAGGCGGTCGCTTTCGCGCCCGAGCCCGAGCCGCCGCTGCCGCCCGTGGCGGCGAACGCGCCGCCGGTGAGGGCGAAGACGAGGGCCAGCAGCGCGATGAACGTGCTGGGCGTTAGGTGTTTACGTATGCGTTGGAACATGGTTATCTCTCCTCCAGAGAGTCGGAGGGGACAACACGTGCCCCTCGCTGTACCTGTATTTGGATGGAACTGCACCTGCATTTGCGCCGTGAGGGGCGCGGGTAAGAGAAAGTGGGTCGGGCGTCGCGACCCTGGGTCAGGCCGCGACGCCCCGGAGGCCGGGCCGGAGAGGGTGCTACAGCCCTGGCCCCCTTGACCGTCCCGCATGGGTTGAAAACCCCACCCGCCGGACGGCCAATATTTATAAGAACGGTACCTTGGCGACGAGTGAGGAAATCGAGCGTGCGCTCGCCGGCGCGGCTTTGAGCGACCCTCGCGATCTCCATTTCGGCCATCGATCCCTCTCCCGATTCCCCGTTGCACAGTTGCTGAATTGCGAACGCCTCCACGTCTGCAAACACCAGCCTACGTGCGATGGAGCGCCGATTAATCATTTCGGCCCCAAATTAGTCCTGGTGAAACGCGGCTTCTACCGATCATCCTTGTCACGCTCCCTCTCTCCCGTTACACGATTGCTGCCTCGCGGGCGCTCCCACACCCGCACGGTCCAGTCTAGGACGGGTTGGGAGATCGATGCGCCGGTTGCTCGGCAAATTAGGCCCAGTGAAACAGCGCAGTGTCGGCTGATTGGGCATCGGCTACTGGCCCTCTTCCTGCCAGCCGAGGCGCGCGGAGATCCGCTCGGCGGTTGCCATAAGCGGGCCCAAGCAGCGGTCCATCAGTTGCTCCAGCTCGATCTCCCCGCCCAGCGCCGCCACGCTCACCGCCGCGATCACGTCGCCCGACTCGTCGCGCACCGGCGCTGCGATCGCGCAGGTGCCGGCCGCGAGCTCTTCGTCGTTCACGGCGAAGCCATCGTCGCGCACGCGATCAAGCTCCGCTTGCAGCTGCTCTGCTGTGAGGATCGTCTTGGGCGCACGCTCGAGGAGCTCCATCTCGGAGATCAACTCGGCCTGCCAATCCGCCGGTGCCTCGGCCAGCAACACCTTGCCGAGGCTCGTGCAGTAGGCGGGCAGCCGTGAGCCGACCCGTACCTCCTCGGTACCTGCTCGGCTCTGCCCTCTGCGACTGCCAGGTACCTGAGATACCGGCAGGATCTCGGGGCCGTCGAGTACCGCCAGCGCCACCGTGTAGCTCGTGCGCTCGGCGAGGCTTTCCAGGTAGGGACGAGCGTGCATGCACAACCCCGTCGCGCTGAGCGCGGCCATCCCCAGGTCGATCGCGCCCAGGTCGAGCCGGTACTTGCTCGTCGCCGGGTCCTGCTCCAGATAACCCTGGGTCGCGAGCGCGCTGACATAGCGGTAGGTGGTTGCGGGGCTCATGTCGAGCATCTCCGCGAGCTCCCTGATCCCAAGCAGCGGGCGCTCGACGGTGAAGCAGGCGACGATCGCCAGCCCTCGCTCGAGCGCACGCGAGTAGCGCGAGCTGCGAACCGGTCGAGCTTGATCTGAATTTCCTTCACCTCTCCCCTTTGCATCTCCCTCACTACTCCCCTTCTCGTCCCCATTCACCGCTGTCCCCCAGCGCACGATTTATGCAACGCGCTCCTCTTCTGCTTGCTCGCCATCCAGTGCCGCCTGTAGAGCCTCACCCGCCGCGCGCAACGGCTCGCCCAGCTCGGCGACCATCTCCGCCGCGCTCATCGCCTCCGCGGGTACTACGATCTCGATCGCGGCCATACCTTTGTCTTCGGAGCCAGCAGGCCCACGTACCGCGAGCGCGAGGCCGCGCGGGCCCGTGCGCGCATCTTGCTCGTCGACCGTCAGGCCAAAGTCCTTGCTCTCGGGTGGGCGGGCCTCAATCTCACCCAGCAGCGCCCTGCCGGCGGCGGTCTCTCGCGCCTCAAGGCGCGAGCCCGCGCCCAGGCCCCGCTCCAGCCGGTACTGCCCCTGCGCGAAGCCACGCAGCCGCTGCAGGTAGAGCACCTCATCGCCGTCGAGCACGGCAAGGCCGACGGTGCGCCCGGTACCTTGGCGCAGCTCGCGCACGATCGGACGCGCGGCCCTGATCAGCGCGAGCGATCCCAGCATCGCCATCCCCGGCTCGGCGCTGCGGCGCGTCAGCCGGTATTGGCGCGCCTGAGCCTGCTCCAGCCAACCCAAGTCCAGACACGTCGAGGCATAGCGATGAGCGGTCGGACGGCTGACGTTCATCCCGTCTGCCAGTTCCGCGATCCCGCGCACCGGCTGCTCGGGGGTGAACTGACGCAGCAACTCCAGCCCATACTCCAGCGAGCGAAGCCTATGGGTACCTGCGGCCGGCGCTCGCTCGGCGGAGGCGGCGGAGATGGAGGCGGAGGCGGACATGCCACCGATATTCCTCGCGACGAGGCCGCTTGCCTAGTTTTATAAAAATGGATCCGCCGGGGGGCCGACGGGCGGACTTCTACGGCCCGGGCCTCGGAGCGGGTCTGGTTCTACGCGGAGCGCTGCCCGTAGGCGGTGCGCCACAGGCGCAGCACCGGCAGCAGCAGCTCGACCTGCGGGCCGCCGGCGCGAGAAAGCTCGCGGGCACTATCGCGCAGCTCGGGCGTGCGCACGCTGTCCTTGGAGAGGAAGAAGGCGACCATCGAGCTGAGCACCACCGCGTGCCGTGCCCCTCCGGGTAGCGCCCGTACCTCGCTGCGCGAGCGGCGCACCAGCTCGCCGATTCGATCCGTTGCCACTTCCATGCTGGGGTAGTGCGCGACGTAGCTGTGATCCCCGCTGGCGCGATCCTCAGCGATGTCGGCGAAGCTGTCCAGCATCGCGCCGGCGGGCGCGATCCACTGCGTGTACGCGTTATACGTGCGGGCCACCTCAATGTTGTCGGTCCCCTCGTCTACAGCGCGTGAGGGCCTGGCCGCGAGCGCCAGCATCGCCAGCACGGTTACCCAGGCTGAGGAGCCGGCCGCGCGCTCGTACCAGACCTGCTCATTCGAGAGGGTGGGGATCTGATCTCCAGGGAGGGCAGGTACCTGCTCGGCGGGTACCGGTACCTGATCGGCGACGACCTGACCTTTCGCCCACTCCTTCAATATCTCTTCGCGCCGCGCGGGGTCGGGCTCGTGATTGAGCCCCAGCACGCCGGAGTGGGCCGCGGCGCGCATCAGGAAGGGCTTGACCGCCTCATAGGAGGGCAGCCGCCGCGCGCCGGCGCGGCAGCGCTCCACGAGCGCGCGCGCGTACCCGCCGTCCTCGCCGTTGCAGTGATAGCGGTAGTAGTCGGAGATTGGGGTACCTGGTTCCACTGCCTCAACCAGCGCGAGATGGAGCTGACGGCCGTTCTCGATGCCTCGTCCCGCGCCCCGCTCGCTGACGCAGTCCAGGTAGTCGGCGAGCACCTCGTACGCGACAAGCACACCGAGGAGCTCCCGGTTGCGCCGGTCGGGCAAGGTCCAGAACAGCGCCGCGCCGTCGATGCTGCCGCGCTTGCGCGCGAGCGCGGCAAGCGCGTCCGCGCGCAGCTGCGGATCGGGGATTTCCGCGGCCCGCTCCCGCCAGCGAGACACCTCGCGCGACACGCCCCTCAGTCCCCAGACCAACTCGCGCCCGGTGGCGCGGGCGAGCGTGGCGCTCTGTCGGTGCAGGCCATTCATTCTGAGGCCATTATTCATTGTTATCGAGTACTTGTACTCGTTACTGCATCATCCTGGATCAACGCTGGCTCCTACCCCGGCGGCCAGATATCCCGGCACGGCGACGATAGCGGCCGCGGCGCCAGATACCAGTACGACGCTCTCCAAGGCGACGAGCAGGCCGACGTTGAACACGACGGGATAGCCGGTGACGCTTGCCAGCGCGTGGCTCAGCAGCACCTGTCCGTAGATCCCAAATATCGCTCCGATCGAAGCACCGGCGACGAGCAGCAGACCGCTCTCGTAAATCAGTGCTCGCCACAGCACTCCCCGAGGGTAACCGTCCCGTTGTTCATATGCGAGCTGCGGACGGCGCTGGCGAATCATTGCCCAGATCGCCATCGCCATCGCGAGCGCCGCGGCGATCAGCACGAGCGTTGAGATCTGCGACAGTCGCGCGAGCCCCTGACGGCTGCCCGCGCCGTACTCCGCTTCGCGCTCGCGCGCCGTCTGGACCTGCAGGCCGGAGCTCGGCCCGAGCGCCCGGCGGATTTCAGCGGCCCCCTGGGACGGAGAGGTACCTGGTCGCAGAGCGATGTTGTAGGCGCTCGCGTCGCTCGATTCCCACGCGCGGGCGTAGTCGACGGAGCTCATGATGATCGCGCCGGAGGACCAGCCGATGTTCGTCGACAGCGCCGCGATCCGAAACCTCGTCGGTCGCGGTGAGGGCAGCGTGAACGAGTCTCCGATCTGTAGGTCGTGTTCGTCGGCGATCGCCTGCGATATGACCACCCAGCCACCGGCGCGCAGGCGCGCGTCGGCCAGTGCGAGGTTGCCGCGCAAAAGCGAGGAGGCCGGTACCGGTGCCGGCGAGCTCGAGGGCGGCGCGAGGATCCACACCCGGCGCTTGCCGACGTCGAGGAAGCTTCCCCGGTAGATCGCGAGCGAGCGCACGTCCGGGAGCTTTTCCAGACGGGCAGCACTGCCGGTCTCGAACGGCGTGGTTGCGAGCGTGTTGGCGCTGCCGGCGACCGAGACCCACACGTCGGTCACTGCGATCAGGTGCGCAGCGGTCCGATCCAGCCCCTTCTGCAGGTTGCCGTGGGCGCCCTGGATCGCGACGCTGCCGAACACCGCGATCGCCCCCGTGGCGGCGATCGCCAGCGAGCGCGCGCGGGTATCCGGGTTGCGCAGCTCGATCAACGCCTGCCGCGTCGCGGCCGAGCGCAACGGACGCTGCACGCGATCGAAGCTTCCGATCGCGAGGTCCAGCAGTGGCGCGAGGAGCGCCAGCAACGCGAGCAGAAGGCTCACGATCCCGACGATCGCGCCCGCGGGATCGAACACGAGAATGATTGTCGTCAATGCCAGGCACGCGATCCCCACGCCGATCGTGCTCAGCAACCATCGCCGCGCCGGGCGCCCACCCACCGCCGCGAGCGGGGCCGGCTCCTCGCTCTGCAATGGCCGCGAGAGCTCGCTGCGCAACGGCACCAACACCCCGACGGCGGCGGCGAGCATCCCCGCCACAACCGCGATCGCCACGCTCTCCCACGTCACGACCCGCTGCGAGCCGACGGGGAAGGCAAACGACAGATAGCCCGGGTTCGACCCGAACAACGCGATCGACGCCAGATCGCCGAGCGCCAGCCCGAGCGCGCTGCCCAGCACGCCGAGGACCAGCGCGTCGAACAGCAGCGTCTGGACGATCCGCCGGCGCGTTGCGCCGTCCTCGCGCAGTTCCGCGATCACCTCGCGCCGCGAGGCCGTCGTGATCAGCATCGCGTTGAACGCGAACAGGAAGCCCACGAGCGCGCTGATCGCGGCGAACAGCCCCGCGCTCTGGTTGGTGGGCGCGGACGCCTGCGCAAAGAGCGTGGCGTCGAAGTCCGCCGGCTCGACGTTCAGCCTGCCGGCCGCCAGCCGGATCAGCGCGCCGCGCACCTGAGCTTCGCGCCCGGGTCGCACTTTCACGAAGATCCGGCTCAGGAGCCCCGGCGCGCCGCTGAGCTGCGCCGCGTAGGAAACCGGCGCGAACACCACGGGGTTTTCGACCAGCGCCCCGATGTTGTCCTGCTCGAGGATCTCCCCCACGAGCGTGCTGGTGACGTGCGTGCCGACCGCTATTTCGATCGGCTGCAGCGCCTCCGTACCCGCCCCGATCGCCTTCGCCACCGGCGCCGGCAGGCCCAGCTCCTGCTGGTGGGAGAGCTGTTCGACGTTGGGATGCCCCGGAAGGTCCGCCAGATCCCCGAGCCGCCGCGCAAAGCTCGGCGGTACGCCGAGCAGCTCTACCGACTTTGCTCCGCGCGGGCCGAGGACGTTGGCTTGCTCCTCCACCACCGGCTGCGCTTCGGCCACGCCCGGAATCCGCCGCACGTCCGCGAGCAGCTGCGCGGGAAAGCCCTCCGGGCCGCGCGCCTGCAGCTGCAGCTGCATCTCTCCCACGAGGCCACGGGTCAGTTGCGTGACGCTGCGGTTCAGGCTCGTGCCCGCGATCTGCGCCGCGAACAGCAGCGCGACACCGACTGCCAGGCCGATCACCGCAAGGACCTCCTGCACGAGTACCGCCCGTACGCGCAGCCGTGCGCGGTACTTTTTCAGGATGCCCGAGAACGCGATCATCGCTTTTGGCCCGAGCCGCTCTGATATACCCCGAGCCGCCCGTCACGCAGTTCGAGCGCCCTGTCGGCGAACGTAGCCGCCTGCGGATCGTGCGTCGCCAGCAGCACGGCCAGCTGGCGTTCGAGACAGAGCTCCCGCAACAGTTCGAGCACTTCCTGCCCGCGCTGGGTGTCGAGGCTGCCCGTCGGCTCGTCCGCGACCACGAGCTTTGGGTCCACCGACAGCGCCCGCGCGATCGTCACGCGCTGGCGCTCGCCCATCGAGAGCTGGCTGGGAAGATTGCCCAGCCGATCGCCGAGTCCCAGACGCTCGAGTAACGGCACAACCATCCGCTCCGCGCGGCGCACGTCCTTCGTCAGCCACAGCTTCGAGGCGGCGTTCTCCACGACATTGCCGCCCGCGCGCAGATTGAACGCCTGGGCGACGTACCCGAGCTCGTACAGTCGGTAGGAGGACGCATCGTCCGCAGAGAGCGCGGAGATCTCCCGCCCGTCCACGATCACCGAACCGCTGTCGGGCCGTAGCAGCGCCGCGATCATCTTCACCAGCGTCGTCTTGCCGGAGCCCGAGGGCCCGTACAAGACCACGAGCTCGCCCGCCGCGATCTCGAGGCTCACCCCGTCGACCGCCCGAACGAGCTCCCCTTCGCCCGTCCGGTAGTGCTTGACCAGCTCGCGCAGCTCCAGCACTACGTGTTCGTGCTGCCGGCGCGCTCGGCCTCGCGGCGCTGCGAGGCGGGGTCGGGGAACTCCAACACGTTGCCGCCGCCCGGCGGCGGCGCTGGGGCCGCCGGACGCTGCGGACTTTGCTCGATCTTGCCACCCACCAGCCTCACGATCCGATCCGAGAGCAGCGTCGCGTTCGCGTCTGACACGCTCATCAACACGGCCAGTCCTCGCTCCTTGCTGATTGCCCGCAACAAGCGGATGAAGTCTTTTGTCTCTTCGATGCCGAGGTTATCGGCCACATCGTCGACGATGAGCAGCGTCGGCTCGCCCGCGA
>Ga0302325_10019709_pt1 | contig 14172 bp, 13 predicted proteins | sample Palsa_T0_2_FD_201948 | JGI IMG/M metagenome (GOLD analysis project Ga0302325, IMG submission 201948) | Peat permafrost microbial communities from Stordalen Mire near Abisko, Sweden - Palsa_T0_2 | ecosystem: Environmental > Terrestrial > Soil > Palsa > Peat permafrost | place: Sweden: Abisko... | reverse complement strand
CAGTGACAGCAAAGGCACAGGCCCCCCGCCGCCCGCGGCGGCAGCGGGATCCCGCCCCTCCCTTGACATTTCTCCTCCTTGCTAGTTTTATTACCAGAAGGTCAATGTCAGGCCATACGAGCCGCAGGGCGAATCGCATCGGATGAGGAGCGACACGTGACGAATCGCTTTGAGGGCAAGGTCTGCATCGTCACCGGTGCAGGATCCGGCATCGGGCGAGAGATCGTTCTCGGGCTACTGGCCGAGGGTGCCACCGTCGTCGCGAACGACATCAAAGAAGCGGGCTTGAAGGAGTTCGGGGACGCTGCTAACGCTCACCCGATTGTCGGCGACACCGCATTGCCGGAGACTGCTGACAGTCTCGTCGCGGAGGCCCTGGATGTGGGCGGGCGAGTTGACATCCTCGTCAACAACGCAGGAATAGGTATACCTGGGCCGGCCGAAGAACTGTCGAACGAAAACTGGCAGCGCTGTATCGATGTGAACCTGACGGGCTACTTCTTTCTCGCGAAGGCCGCCGGAAAGGTGATGATCGGGCAGCGATCGGGGACGGTTCTCAACGTGTCCTCCATGGCCGGGCTCGCGGGCGTGCCGCTGAACATCGGCTATGTCGCAACGAAGCACGGGGTCATCGGGATCACCCGCTCACTCGCCGTCGACTGGGCACGATACGGAATCCGCGTGAATGCGCTGTGCCCGGGACTGACCGAGACGGATCTGATCCGCCAGCGGGAGGCGGAGGCACCGGAGATGTTCCGGCTGCGGAGAGAGCGGATTCCAAACGGGCGTATCGCGCAGCCAGTCGAACAGGCACGCGTCGCTCTCTTCTTGGTCTCCGACGACGCCAGCTATGTCAGCGGCCTCGCGGCGAACGTCGACGCCGGAGGCTATGCCCTGTACTCGGGCTTCGCTGCCCCGAAAATTCCCAGCTGACACGGCGCTCCGCCGTGCGGGCACGGACTGGGTGTCACGAGATAAAGGTCGGACGAGAGGTCGGATATGCCGGACGCCAACGGGACAGCCCCTGCGCCGCAGCAGAACTACATAGGCGGAAAGTGGGTCGACGCGGTCGCCGGAAGGACCTACCGGCGGTATAACCCGTACGACCAGTCGCTCGTCGGCGTATATCAGGACTCCGACGAGGTCGATGCCGCGAACGCGGTCGAGGCCGCTCGGGAGGCGTTCGACTTCGGGCCCTGGCCCCGGACGCCGGCGACAGAGCGTGCCGCCGTCCTGCGACGAGCGGCAGCGCTGCTTCGCGAGCGTGCCGACCTGCTGGCAGCGACTATGACGCGCGAACTCGGACAGCCGGCGCAGCGGAAAACGGTCGAGAACGAGGCGGAGCAGCTTGACTACTACGCCGGCCTGATCGTGAGCCGTCGGGACGAAGCGGTTTACACCCAGCGCGATGACGCGATCGGCATCGTCGCGAAAGAACCGGTCGGCGTGGTTGCCGCCCTCACCTCATGGAACGTGCCGCTCTCCATTGTCCACAAAGGCCTCCCGGGAATAGCCGCGGGATGCACTCTGGTCAGCAAGCCTGCGCATCTTTCTTCCGGCGTCGTTCTCCAGCTGGCGCAGCTTCTCGAGGACGCCGGGCTACCTGCGGGTGTCTTCAATGTCGTAACCAGCGCCGCTGACAACGGCGCCGTGGTGGGGCAGGCACTCGTCGCGAGCCACAAGGTGGACATGGTGACGTTCACCGGGTCGAGCGCCACCGGACCCCATATCGTGCGTGCGGCCGCGGGAAACATGAAGAAGATGAACATCGAGCTGGGCGGGAAGTCGCCTCATGTCATCTTCGCCGACACACCGTCGCTGGAGCAGGCGGCATTCGCCGCAGCGAAAGGCATCATCAGACTGGCCGGCCAGTCGTGCCAGGCCGGCTCGCGCTTGCTCATCCAGGAGTCCATCAAGAACGAGTTCGTGCCGCTGCTGCTGGAAAAGGTCGCTGAGCACAAGCTCGGCGACCCGTTCGACGACAACACCACATGCGGTCCCCTGATCAGCGAGGACCAGCTACACAAGGTGGAGTCATATGTCGAGATCGGCAAGGCGGAAGCCAAACTCCTCATCGGGGGTAACCGACCCGCAGCGGAGGATCTCAGCCGCGGGTTCTTCTTCGAGCCCACCGTGTTCGACGACGTCTCCCCGGACTCCCGGCTGGCACAGGAAGAGATCTTCGGCCCTGTCCTGAGCATCCTCACCTTCACCGACCTCAACGACGCGATCAGCCTGGCGAACCGCAGCGAGTTCGGGCTCGCGGCCGGCTGCTGGACCCGGGACATCAATGTCGCGATGCGGTTCGCACGAGAGGTCCGCTCCGGCGTGGTCTGGGTCAACAGCTACCGCGACGACGTCCGTCTGAAGCACATGCCGATGGGCGCCGGCTACAAGCAGAGCGGAATCGGGCGAGAGTGGGGTTCTGAGGGACTGGATGCCTTTCTGGAGACAAAGGCCATCATGATCAACTTGTCGTAGCCACCTCGAACCGGCTGACGGCCCGAACGGGCAACCTCCGCCGACTTTGCCCGACACGGGTGTTCGGTTCGATTCCAGGGACGTCAGTTGCGGCCGGTGGGAGCGTCGCTCCCGCCGGCGACGACGTCCATCAGGGCGTTGCCACCGTCGAGGCTCCGAGATCGCTGCCCGTTGCCGAACGCACCGTAGGGGTAGCCGCCGACGGACGGCGCGCTCACCCTGCTCAGCGCATCGATGGCGTCTTCGTCGAGCCGCAGATCAACGGTGCCGAGGTTTCCCTTAAGCTGCTCGACGCTGCGCGCGCCCACGATCGGAGCAACCACGCCCGGCTGGTCAGCCAGCCAGCGCAGCGCGACCTGCGCCGGAGTCGCGCCGGTCTCCCGGGCGATGCGCACGACGGCGTCGATCGTCGACCAGTTGCGATCGGAGTTGGCGTACTCCTCCGAGACCCACTGGTACAGCGGATTATCCGACCCGGCGCGGGTGTTCTCGCTAGGCGCCGCGCCCCGTTCGTACCTCCCCGCGAGAAACCCGCCGGCCAGCGGCGACCACGGGAGAATACCGACGTTGTTGTGCAGCGCGGCGGGGACGACTTCCCACTCGCTCTCCCGGGACAGCAGGCTGTACTGCTGCTGGAGCGTGACGGGAAGGTGCAGGCCCAGTCCGCGAGCGGTCGACATCATGAGCTGCAGTTGCCATCCGGTGAAGTTCGACAGGCCAATGTAGTTGACCTTGCCGGAGCGGACCGCGTCGTCGAGAAATGTGAGCGTCTCCTCGACCGGGGTGGTCGGGTCCCAGGCATGGAGCTGGTACAGATCCACATGATCGCGGCCGAGCCGGCGCAGGGAGCCGTCGAGGGAGCGCCGGAGTCCGCGGCGCGAGGAACCGACCGCATTGACGTCCGGATCCCGTGAGTTCCGGCCTTTGGTCGCCAGGACGACCCGGTCGGTGACCTCGCTCGGACGGCTGGCGAACCAGCGGCCGATGATCTCTTCCGCCACGCCGCCGCTGTAGACGTTCGCCGTGTCAAGGAGATTGCCGCCGGCATCGACGTACGCGTCGATGATGGCGTGGGCGTCCTCTTCCACCGCGCGGCTGCCGAAATCCATCGTGCCGAGCGCGATGGTGGAGACAGCGATGCCGGTCTTGCCGAGTGTGCGGTACTGCATGTGGAGGTGCTCCTGTTCCAGATACTCCGTGCTGCCAGTCCATCCATTCCGCCATGGATCCCTGAAGCCGACTGACGCCTATCTAGGATCTAGGATCGAATCAGCGTCACCGTTGGCCCCGTCGCTTTCGAGCAGAGTGACGATCTCCCCTACGTCGGAGACTGATTCAAGGTCCACGAGCATCTTGAGCGCCCGTTCGGCATGCGTGGCCGGGACCAGCGCGCGAGCGGCCGACGCGCGGAACAGGTCTTCGATCTCGGAGATCGCGAGTGGCCTGTCCGGATGCCCTCGGGCGATGATCGCTGGAGCTGAGCTGAGCTGAGAGCCGTCGGTGAAGGCGAGTGTCACCGTAGTGCCTTCGGCATCGTCGTCCATCGTGACGCGAACCGTTGCGGCGATCGCCTGCAGGCCGGGGTCGTCAAGGGACTCGGTCTCGAAATGCTTCAGCGTGAGGTCGCCGTCCCGCAGTGCGCACGCCACCGCCCATGGGAGGCTGAACCTGGCCTCGGTGGCCGTCTTCGGGGCACGCTTCTGCTCCGCCGGTTCGGCCATGATCAGGAGGCTGCCCGAGCCGGATACCGCTATCGTGTCGATCTTGCGGTCACGGATCTCCGGGCGGATCTCACGCACCGCGTCGACCGCCGGATGGGCGACAATTCCACACGGATAGGCCTTGAAGCCAATCTTGGCACCGAGATAGTCGCGCCCCAGTTCGTCGAGTATCGAGTCGAACTCGACCGAGCTGTGCGGGAAATGAGTTGCGTAGAGACCCGCCCGACCGGTGATGGAAGCGATCGGTCCGGTGACCCCCGCGTTCGCTAGGCGGGCAGCAGTGATCCCGTTTCTCACGGCGAAGCCGCACTGAACGGGGACACCACGGCCGTCGTACTGGCCCTGGTAGGTGCCGCAGGACTGCGCGTGCGCCAGGCCAAGGGCGTCCAGGAACTGATCGCGGCTGAGGCCAAGGAGCTTGCCGGCGACTACGGCGGCTCCGTAATTGCCAAGGGCGAAGGATGTGTTCGCCGCCTTGCGTCCCGGGATGAATCCCATTCCGACCGGCCGTAGCAGCCGCGCTTCCAGGTCGGTGGCGACAGCGACAGCCGCCAGGAGATCACGCCCGGATACGTGCCCGACGGCCTGGGCTACCGCGACCGCGGCAGGCACGACGCAGACGCCGATGGAGAAGCCGATGCTCTCGCTAACCCAGTATTTCTCCTCGCGCTCGTTGACTTTTCCGGCTCTGCCGTTGATGAGGCCGGCGACCTCGGCGGGTGCTCTCAGCCGGGCACCGAGCACGCTGGATTCGGCTGGTCCGCCTTGGTTGCCGAAGTACCGTTGCAATGCTGCCTGCTCCGGAGCCATGGAGCCTTCGAGGGCTGTCGCGATCCACCACACGATGCTGCGCCCCGCCCGCGACAGTGCCGCTGCCGGGAGCGACCCGTAGTCGGCGGCGGCCAGATGCGCGGCCAGTCGTGGTTCCACTGTGGTAGCTGCTGCCTGATTCATCGCTGTCATCCCTTCCACATTCCGGCTCGCGCCGACTGCGCATCACCGACCCCTCGGCTCGGCGCCCGTACGCTTCTGCAGCACCGGAGCTGGTGAACGGTGTTCTGTCGAGCTCCTAGTCGTATCTTGCACTCTTATCTGATGTCAGATATTTTACAACAAGCTGAACGTCTGCCAATCAATGTGATCGACGCGGATCCACGTCATGATGCTGAATCATCCCGAGCTGACCGCGGAAGTGCTAGACGCGGCGTTGTAATCACTGGGTCAATGCCGTCGGCAGCGGATCAGGGTAAGCCGTGGAGCTGTGAAATTGCTGGTCTTAGGAGAGTTCATGAAAACGAAGGCAGCTGTCGTCTCTGGTCCGGGCAGGCCGTTCGAGATCACCGAAATTGAGCTGGATGGTCCCCGTGTCGGTGAGGTGCTGGTCAAGTTCAGCGCGTCCGGCTTGTGCCACTCCGACCTCCACCTGCTCGCCGGCCGAACCATGGCGCGTTATCCGATTGTCGGCGGCCACGAAGGCTCGGGGATTGTCGAGGAGGTGGGAGCGGGTGTCACGAAGGTCAGGCCAGGCGACCATGTGGTGTGCTCGTTCATCGCCAGCTGCGGCACCTGCCGCTACTGCTCCACCGGCAGGCAGAATCTGTGCGACGCCGGACGTACCATCCTTCAGGGATGCCTGCCCGACGGCACCTTCCGGTTCCATGACGGGAAGACCGATATCGGCGGCATGTGCATGCTCGGGACGTTCTCGGAGCGCGCCACGGTCTCACAGCACTCCGTCGTCAAGGTTGACCAATGGCTGCCCCTTGAGGCCGCGGCGCTCGTCGGCTGCGGGGTGCCCACCGGGTGGGGAACCGCGACGAACGCGGGCGGCGTCCGGGTTGGCGACACGACCGTCATCTACGGCGTGGGCGGCGTCGGGATCAACGCGGTCCAGGGCGCGGCGCAGGCGGGCGCCAAGTACGTCATCGCGGTGGACCCGGTGGAGTTCAAGCGCGAGACGGCGCTGAAGCTGGGCGCCACCCACGTCTTCGCCGACGCCGCGGATGCCGTCGCCACGATCACCGAGCTGACCTGGGGGCAAATGGCCGACCAGGCGCTGATCACCGTCGGCTTCGCGGACGAGAAGATCATCTCCGCGGCGTTTGACGCGGTGGGCAAGGGCGGCACCGTCGTTATCACGAGCATGTCCGATCAAGAGGGGCTATCGCTGCACCTCTCCGCCAGGACGCTGACGCTTTACGAGAAGACCGTCAAAGGCTGCCAGTTCGGCTCGTGCAACCCGCAGTACGACATCGTGAAGCTGCTCCGGCTTTACGACGCCGGGCGTCTGAAGCTCGATGAGCTGATCACCACCCGATACGTTCTCGACGAGGTGAATCAGGGGTATCAGGACCTGCGCGACGGCAAGAACATCCGCGGCATCATCGTCTATCCCTGACTGGACGCGGGCGCAGCCAGCTTGAGGACCCCGGCCGGGTTGCTGACCAGCAGGCGCGCAACCGTTCCTCTACGGCGCCGAGAGAGCGGAGCTGCCCGGTGAACAGGCCAGGTCATTGCGTATATTCTGCGTCGGTCACCGGTCCGTGCCACTCCGCGCCGCCCAGGGAGACCGCGGTATGGAGAAGGTAACGTTCTGCTGAGGCGCCGTGCCAGTGCAGCACGTCGGGCGGCGTCCATATCGTGTCGCCCACGGTAACCAGGATCTGGCCATCGGCGTCGGCGACGATCCCCTCGCCCGCGATCACGATCAGGAGCTGGCCCGCGCCGTGCGTGTGCCAGTATGTCCGCGCGCCCGGCGCGAAGAAGTTGTTCCCCACCGATACGTCGCCACCTGGCCGCATGACAATATCGCGCCAGACCTCGCCGGTGAATGTATCTTCCGCGCGGACGGAAGGCTGGCCGGCTCCGCCCCGGACCACTGTCATCATTATTTGTTCTCCTCTCAGCCTGCGTTCCTCGCCTGCGGTCACGTTTGCGATCTGCTCGTGGGCCGCTGTGATATGCGGTATATGCGGACCGCGGTTCCGCTGAAGATTGCCTTCTTCTCAGCGGGAGAGCAGCCTGCTGTTATCCGCTTGAACATGTTCCAGACGGTGCCGTAGCCGAAGCCCGCCTTGTCGACTGGGAAATTCGACGCGACCATGCAGCGATCCGGACCGAAAAGATCGAGGCAGGGCTCAGTGAACGGCCGCCACAGGCGCGCCAGTTCCTCGGAGCTTACCGGCCTGGCGGCGAGGCCGAAATCGAAGTTCGCCAGCGTCATCAGCATGCCGCCCAGCTTGACGCTCACGTTAGGGCATTTCGCGAGCTCCTTCAGGCCGGCCAGCCAATCAGCGTGAACCTGCTCCACGCGCCCCGCGTAGGAGTCGTGGCCGACCGGACTGCCCGAGTGGACCAGGACGATGCTTGCCTCTGGTACCGCGCGCGCCAGCCCCGCCACGTCGAGGATCTGCGGATGGAAGACGCTCGCTTCGAAGATCAGCCCCCGCTTGATCACCTCGGCGAGTCCGCGGCGGAATCCCGGTTCGAGGTAGAGCCCGGGTCCGTCCGCGCTGACCGGCCCCTTGACCGCCGGATCGGGATCCCATTTCGCCCCCTGGCGGATACCGCGGAATTGTCCGTTGGCCGCCGCTAGGTGAGCGTCGAGTACTTCGGGCAGGCGGTCGCCAAGCCTGAGATCGGCATAGCCGATAATCGCGGCGGCGACCCGCGGGGCGGTGTACCTGCGACTGGCGCCGGCGGCGGCCAGGCCGGCCGCGAACTCGGTCTCGCCGACACTCCTCAGGTGCTCTGGCCCGTCAGCCCGGTACATCGACTTGCACTCGATATAGACCGACGCCTCGACATGGTGCCCGCTGGCCCGCACATCCCGCGCGTACTCTTCAACGAAGTACCGGTAGCCGGAGGCGTGCTGCCACAAGTGCATATGCGCATCGATGATTGCCAGTTCCGGCTCAATCGGGATCTCGGGGGAAGCGAGTCCCAGCCAGTCCTCGTCAGGGGCCTGGGTACGGCTGAAGTCCGCGGGTTTCGCTTGACGGCTCATCCCTGTCTCATTCATTCGTCCCTGAGCGCCAGCGTCAGCCGGCGTAGTCCGTGAAGGTCAATCCCCCTTGGTGCTCAATGAGCCGCGCGATCTCATCGAGGTTCTGGGCGTTGCCCTTCTCGTTCGCACAGATCTGGAAGAGGCCACGCACGGCGTTGGCGATCATCATGGGTGCACCGACCTTATTACCTATGTCCATGGCTAGCCTCAGGTCCTTGACCATGAGGCCCATCTGAAAATCAGAGGTAGGGCTGTTGGTGCGCAGTGCCGGGATGATCCGCTCAGCGCCGCCATTCCAGCCGGAGCTGCGGTTGACCACCTCCGGCATCTTATCCAGTGTCAGCCCGTTCTTGCACGCGGCGGCAACGCATTCAAGTGTGATGACCCGGTTGCACGCCGCCACGGCGTTCTGGACTAGCTTGGCGGCGTGGCCGTTCCCGATTCCGCCGCAGTACACGATGTTCGGGCTGATGTCCGCGAGCACCGGCCTGATCCGCTCGAAGGCATCGGGCGGCCCGCCGCAGATGATGGCGATCGTTCCGGCCACGGCGCCTCGCGAACCGCCGGAGACAGGCGCGTCGATCATGGTCACGCCCAGTTCGGCGAGATCGCGGGAGATCGCCCGCGTCTCGCTTGGATGGCCAGTCGTCTGGTCGATGATGACCATTCCCGGCGACAGGCCCTCAGCGAGTCCGTGAACTCCGAAGATCGCTTCGCGGACGACCGCTGACGTCGGCACGCACATCATGATCACGTCGCACGTGCGAGCGAGGCTCGCCGCGTCGGGGGCGGGCGCCGCCGCCCCGATGGACTCGAAGTCGCGAACCGCCTCGGCGCGCGCATCGAACACGGTAAGCGGACGTGACAGCAGGAGCCTGCGTGCCAGAGCGCCGCCCATGGCACCTAGCCCGACATATCCGACCTGCATGGCGCCATCCTCCACTTCTGAGCTTGCTCCCGCGGTACCGGTCAACCCCGCAGTTCTGTGTCCGCCATGCCCTCGATGAGCTCGATGGTGTCGTCCATGACGGCGTGCTCCCCGAACCTGTGCACTCCAGCCTGGAGCAGGCCGCGGGCGATGTGCGCAGTGAACATGGGCACGCCGCAGCTGGCGCCCATCCCCGTCGACAGCGTGAGAGCCTCCAGCATCTCCGGCATGGGGAAGTTGGAAACCGCCGTCCCGGCGGCTATCGCGGGAAGCAAGATCTGTGAGGTCCGGTTGCGCCCCGACCCCTTGCTGATAACCTCGGCCATCGTCTCTGTCCCGAGGCCGAACTTCCGGCCCATGGCCGCGATCTCCAGGGTCGCGAGCTGGGTGCACGCGCTCATCGTCTTGATCATGAGGTCAAGCACCTGGGAATTCCCTGCCTGTCCGCAGTAGTGCAGGTGCGGGCTGATCTTTTCCAGAAGCGGGCGGACTGTTTCGCATGCGTCCAGCGGGCCCGAGAGTACGATCCCCGGCTTCGATGCATCGCCGGGGTCCCAAACGCTGGAGGCGGGAGCATCGATCAGCGCAGCGCCGACAGCGCTCAGTTCCGACGCCATGGCACGGGTCTGGTCCGGGCCGCCCGGGGTGCGGTCGACCACTATCTTCCCCGGTGAGAGTCCGTCCATCAGGCCGTCGGCCCCGGAAAGAGCTGCGCGCACATCGCTCGAGTGCGGCAGGCGCACGAAGATCACGTCGCAGGCACTCGCAAGCGTGGCCCCATTGGTGACAGCAGCCGCCCCGCCCGCTGCGAGGGTCGTCGGAGAGTGGCGGCTCCTATCCCACAGCCAGACGGGATAAGTACGGGCCAGGATCTGCGCCTCGGCCGCACCCGGCTCGCCGCACAGCACGTATCCGACTTCCATGACGGTCTTACTGTTGTGCTTCGAAGATGGGCAGGCCGGCCTTCGCCGCTCCCACCGCGCAGGGCCAGCCCGCGTAGAAGGCAACTTGGACCACTAGCCCGCGCAGCTCGTCTGCCGTCACGCCGTTCTCGATGGCACGACGCAGGTGGACCGCTAGTTCGTCGGTCTTCCCCAGGGCCGCGAGGACCGAGCAGGTTACGATGCTGCGATCGCGCTGGTTCATCTCCGGCTGCTGCCAAACGTCTCCGAACAGGACCTCCTCGCGCAACCGGCCCAATTGCGGTACTGCCGTGTACACCGGGTTTGACGTGGGGACTGTCATCTCTGCCTCTCTTCGTTGCCCTACTCAAGCGATGGCTGGCCGAGGAGTTCGTTACTCGATTCGAGAATGTCAGATATTAATCATTGTGTCAATTACGTGGCACATATACCTGCGTAGGTCTGTTGGGATACGGTGCGGGCATGAGAATCTGATACATCGGCCTTGGCAACATGAGCGGGGCGCTCGCGCGGCGCCTGCAGCTGAGAGGAACCGCAGCCATGCGTGGCAGTCATCCACGCACCCGGTGACGCCTGCGCGCAGGTTCCAGTGCGGGGAAGTGGGTCGGGTCCGCTAATCCCCTGCCGGCCCGTAGCGGGTCACCCGAGCTAGCTGGGGCCGAACACGTCCTTGGCGACGGCCATCGCGGACATGGCCTTCGGCCATCCGGCGTAGAACGCCAGGTGGACGATGGCCTCGATCAGCTCGGTCTCGGTCACGCCGTTCCGCTTGGCCCGGGCCAGGTGGGGCCTGAGCTCTGGGATGCTGCCGCCGGTGACCAGGCTCGCGACCGTCACCAGGCTCCGGTCCCGCAGCGACAGCTCGCGCCGCTCCCAGACCTGCCCGAACAGGACGTCGTCGGTGAAGTCCGCCAGAGCGGGCGCGAACTCACCAAACTGCTTTCTGGCACCAGACGGCTCTTTGCCTTCTGCCATTGCGCTCATCCCTTACTGAAATCGGCTTTCTGGACAGGTCCATCGACGGTCATGGCCCCCGGTAACGGGCGTTGTCCTGCTGATAGGAGAAGATCATGTTCGCGCCGAGACGAGGTCGTGCAGATGCGGCAGCACTTCCCTGCCAAGCAGCTGCATCGACTCCAGAACCGCGGCCTCAGGCGTGCCGGGAAGCCCGACCTGGAAGATGAATTCGTTAAATCCAAGGCGCATGTACCGATGCAGCTGACCGAGCACCGTCGCCGGGCTGCCGAGGATGACCCGGCCGGGCGGCACCTCGTCGCCTTGGGCGCCGGTGGCATGCTTCTCCCCCACGACCTCCCGGAAGATGCCCCAGTTGCCGAGCGATCGGTAGTACGCGTTGAACGCCTCGGTGAACCGTTCCTCTGCAAGCTGGTCTGTCGGCGCGACCATGCAGTGACGCAGCAGCGGGCGCCGCGGCCGGGCATGGCCCGTCTCGGCTGCCGCCCGCTCGAACTCCGCCGCGAGCACTTCCAGGGACTCGAACGGGGTGTGGTTGCTGCCCAGCCAGGTATCCCCCAGCCGCGCAGCCCGCCGTACGCCCGCCGGCGAGCTGCCTCCGATCCAGACGGGGATGCCCCCGGGCCGCTCGGGTCTGGCCGTCATCCGAAGTTCCGAATACGAGAAGTATCTGCCGTTGAACTCGAACGGCTGGTCACTGGACCACAGCCGGCGCATGATGTCCAGCGTCTCCTCGAACCGGCCGACGCGCTGCTTGATGGGCACCCCCAACACGTCGAACTCGCGCGGTGCCCAGCCGAGCGCCGCACAGAGAAGGAAACGCCCGCCGCTCACGTTGTCCAGGCTGACAAGCGATTCAGCCAGCCGGACGGGATGCGCCAGCGGCAGCAGGTAGACCCCGCCTATCTCCATGGTGGACGTCGCCGCAGCGAGCTGGCTTAGATAGACGCTTGTGTCGAGCACCGGCCACGGCTCAGCCAGGATGTGCTGGCCCACCCAGACCGAAGAGAAGCCCGCCGCCTCCGCGACCGAAACCCGGTCCAGGAGGGTGCGTATTATCGCGCTGGGAGCTGACGCAGACGGGTCGAGCCAGCCCGACAGAAAGAGCCCCATCCTCACCGGAGCCGGTTCCGTCCCGACTGGACCCTGCAGAGCAGCCATGAGCCGTACCCTCTCGATGAGGCGCGTTTCCCTATTCCCACACTTTGTCAGACATTACGACGAGTGTCAATGAATTAACAGGACCGCTAACGCCTGCATACGCGTGACAGCGGCCGCCTTACTAGCCCGCTCGCTCCCAGTTCTGCTGACTTACGAGAGCTTCGATGTGTTCGCGGAGGTAGGTGAGGTGCTCGGTGATCGCCGTCTCGGCCGCGGCGCTGTCCCGGGCCGCGATCGCCTTGACGATCCGCTGATGCTGCAACACCGTCTTGCGTCCCACCTCCGGCGACAGGTCCAGGTAACTCACCGGCTCCGACTCCCGGTGCAGCGCGTACACCAGCGACGCCAGCACCCGGTTCCCCGACATCCGCGCGATCGCCGTATGGAACTGCGCATCCAGGTCCGGCACCGCCGGATCATCCACCGACCGCGCCTTCTGCTCCGAAACGATCTTCCGCAGCTCCGCGACATCCTCCTCCGACCGGTTCACCGCCGCCAGCGCAGCCGACGGCACCTCCAGGAACTGCCGGACGATCGCCACCTCATCAAACGTCAGGCTCCCCAGCCGCACCAGGTTATGCATCGACTCACGCAATGTCACACCCATCGACTCATGATCGACGGCCTGCACGAAACTCCCGCCGCCAGCGCCCGGCACCTTCCGGATCAGCCCCTGCGTCTCCAGCGCCGACAGCGCCTCCCGGATCGTCGGACGGCTCACGCTGAACTGCCGCGCCAGCTCCGCCTCCGCCGGCAACCGCTCCCCCGTCCGCAACACTCCCCCCAGCACCGCCTTCCGCAGCGCATCCTCCACCTGCTGACGCGGCCGCAGCACCCGCTGCCCCAACACCGGCACAACCCCCGCCTCCCTGAAGCCGCCATCGGACCCCGTCACCATGCGGCCTCCACTCAGTACGAAGAATAACAACATGAATCTAAACAGCCCTACGCTAATTGTACGACCATAGCTACACAGCCAACGATAGCACCTACCGCCGGCGACAATCCGGGCCGGTGATTTTCGCCACCCTGCGGCCCGCCCAGGCCATGAGCAGGGCCGTCAACTGTTCCGGTGAGGCTGGGCGTTCCGGCGGACTAAATTCACATCCCCGTAATCGAGAAGACCGCGGACGTCATAAACGTCCGGAGCGGAACGCCGAAGAACCGCGGTCGCTTACGGGTTTAACGGACAAAAAGAACGCCTTTACGAGGGCGACGGTAGCTCAGCCCCATTATCCGCGTTATCTGCGACGGCTTTGATGTGTCCGCGGAGGTAGGTGAGGTGCTCGGTGATCGCCGCCTCCGCCGCGGCGCTGTCCCCGGCCGCGATCGCCTTGACGATCCGCTGATGCTGCAACACCGTCTTGCGTCCCACCTCCGGCGACAAGTCCAGGTAACTCACCGGCTCCGACGCCCGGTGCAGCGCGTACACCAGCGAGGCCAGCACCCGGTTCCCCGACATCTGCGCGATCGCCGAGTGGAACTGCGCATCCAGCTCTGGCACCAAAGGATCATCCACCGACCGCGCCTTCTGCTCCGAAACGATCTTCCGCAGCTCCGCGACATCCTCCTCCGACCGGTTCACCGCCGCCAGCGCAGCCGACGGCACCTCCAGGAACTGCCGGGCCATCGCCACCTCATCAAACGTCAGGCTCCCCAGCCGCACCAGGTTATGCATCGACTCGCTCAATGTCACACCCATCGACTCATGATCGACGGCCTGCACGAAACTCCCGCCGCCAGCGCCCGGCACCTTCCGGATCAGCCCCTGCGTCTCCAGCGCCGACAGCGCCTCCCGGATCGTCGGACGGCTCACGCTGAACTGCCGCGCCAGCTCCGCCTCCGCCGGCAACCGCTCCCCCGTCCGCAACACTCCCCCCAGCACCGCCTTCCGCAGCGCATCCTCCACCTGCTGACGCGGCCGCAGCACCCGCTGCCCCAACACCGGCACAACCCCCGCCTCCCTGAAGCCGCCAT
>Ga0302325_10019705_pt1 | contig 14174 bp, 10 predicted proteins | sample Palsa_T0_2_FD_201948 | JGI IMG/M metagenome (GOLD analysis project Ga0302325, IMG submission 201948) | Peat permafrost microbial communities from Stordalen Mire near Abisko, Sweden - Palsa_T0_2 | ecosystem: Environmental > Terrestrial > Soil > Palsa > Peat permafrost | place: Sweden: Abisko... | reverse complement strand
TGATGGAAAGGGTGGAACAATAAAACCGTCCCACCCTTCCCACAGACCTTGGAAATCACCAAGTGCGGTGATTTCGCACATTCCCACCGCACGGCAACTACGGCGTTATACTGACATTTCTAACGGGCGAATCACCCTGTCATTTCTAAAGAGCAGCAACACGCAGGACTGCGGGACTTATGAAGCTATTGAGCCGGAACATTGAAGCCTAGACGCCGGAGGCCCTTTGCAGATCTGCCATTCATCGGCGGACAAATATCCGGCCTAATCGTGCCGCTGAGTTCCATGGCGCAACTTTCCGCGAAGTATCTGATTTTCCACTCGGGAAAGTTCAAGACGTCGTATAGGCGACGAATGAACTCACCCTTTCCAAAGACAAGGTGAGCTAAACTCCGCCGAACCCTATCGACATCTTCATTGTTTGCCTTCCAGAAGAAGTCGATGATTGCGGCATAGCCACCTTTGATGAACCTGATTTGCTCTTCGAAAGCATGTATTCCCATTAAGGCTTTCGATAGGTCGTCACGTGAGGAAGCGTTCAAGGCCTGCTCGCTTGAGAAAACCTTGCGGAGGAAATGCATATTTGTGAAGTAGTCGTCCGTGATTCGTGGGTCAGCCGCCGTAGACCACTCACGTCCAAGCGCCACAATCGAGGCCTGCAGGTCCTCTTTTTTGCTGAGCGTCGGGTACTTCTGCCAATCACCACCCGCACCGTGAGTAAGCCGCACCCAATTCAGAAATCGGTTCGTCTCGCTTGCACGATCAGCGTCGCTCCACTCTGGCCGATGTAATCCACTTCCGCTAATAGTTGCGGTGACTTCATCGAATGCAGGCTTGAACTGCTCATAGACGCGTTGGTAGAGAGCTTGCAGAAAGAGATATTCCGAGGTTTTCTTACCTGAACCCACCGAGATGTTCGGTGGTTCTTGCTTGCCAAGGTCTGTTTCTATCTTGATGCTCGGGTCAAAGTATTTCCCAAAACCCTGATTCGACTTCTCAAACTTTGTAAGAATCTCCGCAGTCAGAACTGGTGCGTTCCCCCACAGCTCTTCGCACAAAGTCCTCAGATCTTGAAGTTGATCGCTTCGTTCAAGGAACGCCGTTGCCTCACGATTGCTCTGCATCCCTCCGTCGGTCAGATTTGACGACCCTATCAAAGCGCAATTATCAAAAACATACATTTTTGCGTGAAATCTGCGGGTGTAGTACCGAATCGAAATGTTCCCGATTCCAAAGATCGCGCGCAGTGCCGCTGGACTTGTTGCGGCGTTGAGGCCAACCAGTAACCGAATTTGCTTTCCCGCCTTTGCCGCCTCGAGTAGCTCTGCCGTCAGAGTGACGTATGGCGAAGCGACAAAGAGTGCGTTTGTTGCTAAAATTAGCTTCGCGTAGGGAGATCTCACGAAGTCTTTTTCGGGGCCGTTCGAATATAGATTCCTCATTTCCGTAATCCTATTCCTCTGATGCGACGAGAACGCGATGTCCTATTGAGACTTCGCTTGCCTTGCGACTCCGAATAGTGGTGCCAGCTTTGCAAGCGGCTTCCTTTCCGAAAAGTTCAGAACAGTTTGTTCATGTCCTTTCGGGTGCTGCTCACGCCATAGAACTCGCAGTAGCGGCGGCCACTCCCGACGCAAGTACTGCGTGCGCGTCACTTTCGCATGACAGGCCAGACATAGAGTAATCATCAGCTTGGGGTCGCTAATCCCTGGCATTCGGTGATGCACAGCAATCGACCGCTTACCCCGCTTCAGCGTCGTACAGCCTGGCACAGCACACCTGTATCCGTCGCGCGCTAAGACCTCTTCCCGATGTCCGCCGAAGTATTCTTCATCCTGTCGTTTCAGCGTGTAACACGTCGCACAGAGGCCCAGGGCCAGAATCTTCTCATTCCCGCACCGACAGTAGAATGCCCTCTGTACACCCGCCTTCACTGTTCCTCCAGTCCATGCACGCCGAGGTTGATGTCTGTCTCGATCCAGCCCTCTTTCCAAGGGGCCGTTCTGCTTTCATCGAAAGGGATGCTGTTCACCCGTGCATCGCCGTCGATCATTGTCTCGCGAAGCCCCACGTATTTATTAAGTAATATACAGCGTTACTTTCGTTGGAAAATTTCATTCATTTAGCTTTTCTTAACTCATGCGTGTGCTATTATTCAGCAATCGAAATCACACAACAATTTGTCCACTATGTAGAACGCGATCAGTAGGGCGAATGAAATGAGGTTTAACGAGCCCATACCATAGATGTGAGACTTAGCTCGTCGAGTCGATCCCCTTGGGCTTCTGGTTACTACTTTGCGGGCACGTTGGCACGCGCCATGCTTTAGCGGGGCCGCGTACATACAACTTCAACAGCGAAATCTAATCTCTGATTGGAAGAGAGTATGCGAAGTAACAGTATTGTGAATGATGTCCGTCTTGTTTTCATAACTCTGGCTCTCTTGGTGGCTTCGACAGCAGGCATCGGACAGAATGCCTATACGCCGGATGTGGGAAATGTCGGTCTTCCAGCCAATGGCACATTTCATGGCAGTAACATCGACACGGTGCAACTCAACAACGGCAATCTGCATATCGATATTCCTTTGCTGCATCTTCCAGGCATTGGCATGGATACCGATCTTCACTTTGTCTACGACAGCCAGATCTTTAATCGGGCATATGGGCCTGTATCGTCTACGAGTCCGTATAACTGGACGCTCGTGACGATGACGAAGCAGCCATGGCAATTCAAGGAGCCAACGGGTGGCTATCTAAAGTGGGCTCAGCATCAGATTCAATGGGATTGTCATTTGATCACAGGGAGCGTCACCGAAAATAGTGGATCTGCTACAGACATAGATTATATGAGCTATACCGATACTGACGGAACTGCACATCCAATCCCAGTCTCTGGGCTTTTGCCCAATGGGACAAACCCGATGTGCTCGGTCAACGGAGTCGTGGGAGGATGGCCCCATCTCGACACAACCGGAGATGCACTGAACGGATACTATGTGGCCTATTCGCCGGATTTGAGTGGCTATCGAATCGCCGTCGACGGCAACGGTGCACCTGTGAAGTTCACGGACAAGCATGGCCTCAGCTACACCTTTTTGTCAGGAACTGGCCTGGGATCGGCGTCGGATTTGCCCGCACCGTTAGTTGGCACACCTGAACTGTGCACAGGCTCAGCCTGCGGATCTCAGTTGAATCCAGGGGGTCCAACGAATGTTCTGTACGATCCAGTGGCTTCTGTTGAAGATTCGAATGGAAATCGAATTACAAAGACGACGACCGGGAGTACAGCGGTCATAACCGATACTGCAAACCGGCAAATCACATTGGGTTTTACTGCTGCTGCATCTTGTCAATCAACACTAACTTCGCTCAGCTTTCCAGGGTTCGAGCTGGATTCATTGAGTACAGCGCCAAGTACCATCCAGTACAAAGATCAAGACCAACAGACACAAACGATTACTATTTGCTATGGATTGGCTCCGGTATCTCTTCAGCTCATCTGCGGTACTGCCACAAACTGTGGACCGGAGTTAGGCGCTTCAGGGTCTAATTCTGGAGACATTTCCGTACCGACATCGATCATCTTGCAGAATGGAGACACATACACCTTTTCCTACACGCCGAATGATGGCGATAGTACTCCGATGGGCGAGATCACTTCTATCACATTGCCCACCGGGGGAACGATCAGCTACGCCTACGGCGGGCTGACGAACAGCTCTTCCGGGCGCGTATTAACGTCACGCACAGTTTACGACAGAACAAATGAGAGCAGATGGCAATATAACTATGCAAATATGGGGGAAAGCGGTAATGAGACGGTTACCGTCACCGATCCCTACCAGAATGACACCGTCTATACATGCACCTATTACTTCAACGGAAGCACTTATCCCCCTTGCTATATGACCGGGGAGGTCGCCTACAGTGGCAGCGCACTTTCTCAGAATCCGATCACAACTAAAACAACGGCGTACACCATGTTTGGGCCAAATTACTACCAGCCTACTACTGAAACCCTTCAATGGAACAGTTCCGGTGCCACTACTGAAACAGATACTACCTGGGAGTCATTTACACCTCCGGTCCAAAGTTCCGTCATCAGTCTCGGTAATGTGATGTCGAAAGTTGTCTACGCCTATGGATCAGGTACGCATGGGGCGCTGCTGAGCAACACGCAGTATTCCTATCTGCACCAGGGCAATACCGCTTATGTCTCAGCGAACATCCTGGATCGGCCGACACTGGTATCGGTCTACAATTCCCTCACTGCAAGTTCTTCCACACTGGCTGCTCAGACGACCACCCAATACGACGTATTCAGTCAGAGCGCACAGAGCGGATTGAAGTCAACGACGGGCACCACGCAGCATGACTACACGAACTACAGCACCGCGACTACGCTTCGCGGGCTGCCGACGAGCGTCACCAAGTACACCGGACCACCGGCATCTGCTATCACGACCTACACGAATTACAACGACTTGGGCAAGCCGACGGTAACGACGGATGGGCGCGGGTACTCCACTACCTACGCCTATGGCACTACCGGTCAGAACGCATTCTTGATCTCCACGACGATGCCGCCTACCAATAGCGTGGCTCACATCATTCCCGAATCTCATGATGTCAACACCGGGTTGCTTCTTTCGAAGAGTGATCAAAATGGCAACCAGACTACCTACGACGCCTACGACAGCCTGATGAGGCTTCTGCATGTGACACGACCCACAAATATGGGGTCGAATCTAGGCGGTGGCAAAACGACCTACAGTTACCCCGACCCGAATCACGTCGACACAGTAACGACTCTGGATGCAAGCCGCTCTTCGACCACGATTGTCACAATGGATGGGATTGGGCGCAAGACTTCGACAAGTTCGACATCCGATGCTATTTGCGGCGCGCTCACGGTGGATACTTCCTACGATCTGATGGGACGCGTGCAGTCGGTAAGCAATCCGCATTGTGGCTCTTCGCTTTCCACCGACGGATACACCTCCTACACGTACGACGCGGCAAGCCGGCTCACGAACAAGCGAAACCCGGACGAGTCGAGCCAAAACTGGAGTTTCAACGGCAACATCATCACTTTCTCAGACGAGACTGGCCGCCAGTGGCAGCATACCTACGATGCGGAGGATAGGTTGACATCCGTGCTAGAGCCAAATGGCACATCCGCCATCGGCGCACCCAGTCTCGAAACCGACTACTCCTACGACACACTTGGTAACCTGCTTCGCGTCGATCAGTGGGGCGGCCCACACGGGTCAGGCAACGATCACGTCAGAGTCTTTGCGTATGATGCCATCTCTCGGCTGCTTGCCTCGAATAATCCGGAAAGCGCTTCAGCCGCAAATCCCGCCGCGCAGACATGCAGTGGAACAACATCCGGGACACATTGGACCACATGCTATTCATATGACAACAACAGCAATCTCCTGGCGAAGACAGACAATCGCGGCATCACGATCAATTATTCGTACGACGCACTGAATCGAATCCTTGGAAAGACCTACACGGACTCGACGCCACCCATCACGTTCTCATACGACACATCTTCGATCACAAACAGCAGCAACGACATCGGCGAACTCACCCAGGCAACCGTCAAAACCGGCTCCTCGACGCTTGCACAGACCAACACGTATGGCTATGACACGATGGGCCGTCTTCTCTTCGAGCAGCAATGCACCCCGGCAAACTGTGCAAGCTCGCCTTATCAGCTTGGTTATACCTACGACTTCGCCGGCAAGCCACTTTCTGGAACCTTCCCGTCGAATGTCGGCGCTGCCGGCCAACCGCTGCTTCTGAACTACACCTACGATTCAGCCGAGCGGCTGCTCGCGGCCTCCAGCAACTGGGCCAGTGATACAAAGCATCCGGGCACACTCTTTCAGGCTTCGACCAACGCCAGCCTTCCGGGGTACGGGCCGATGGGGCTTCAGAACGCCGACCTTGGCATCAACTCCACCGCCGGCACGACAACCGCCAACATGCAGCGCGCCTACGACAATCGCAGCCGGATCGCCAACGGAATCTATGTCGCCGGCGCGACCCCGGTGTCGGGTTCTGCGAGCACTGGGACGATCACGCTCGCCGGGACCGAAGGACAGGTTACGAAAACAAACACCGCAGGCAGCGCGACCATAAGTTTTAGTCTCCTGAACTACGGGGACACTACTCCAAACTGCCAGGAGGAACAGGTCTATGTTGGTGGCATCGAAGGTTATGTTGGGGAGTGGGTGTGCAACGGCGTAACATACGCCAGCGGTTTGGTTTCCATTACGGTTCAATCCAACCCTCCATTCACTTCCACAGCGGGCTGGCAAGGCTCAGCCACGTCCACGTATGCGTCTGTTATGGCCGCGACTGCCACCACACTCGCTGCGGGATTCAACATTGCCGGTTCTCCGGTGACGGCGGTCGCCAATGCAAACGGAACGGTCACGATTACAGCCAATACAACCGGTGTCGGCACCAACTATCCAGTGACCGTGACGAATCAATGACGAGTAGAGGGATTCATCGATTTCAGTTTCGAAGGCAGTCTTCAAAATTACGCCGCATCGGAAATGCGAACGCGAAAGGACTCAGATCATGCACCAGCGTTGGAACGGAATTCTTCTCGGCATAGCACTCTTCGCTACGGGAGCTGCGGCGCAAACGACGGTGACGACCACTGGCAGCACGGCCAACACCGTTCCGGTATTTACCGGCAGTGCAACGCTCGGGAATTCAACCATTACGCAGTCCGGCAGCAACGTCGGTATTGGGACAACGACGCCGAACACTAGCTTCGATTTGACCGCAGGCGGCAACGGTATATTTACGAGCAATTCGACGAATAATTCTGGTGTATACATCACGGGTCAACTTGGGGCTTACGGCGCGCTTCAGGCAGTAAATGCCGCAAATACTGCTGCGAAAATTCTGGTATTGCAACCTGTCGTCGGCAACGTCGGCATTGGGACCACATCTCCGGCGTATTTGCTCGATGTGGCCGGTCTGATTCGATCATCCTCCGGTGGCATTGTCTTCCCAGACGGGACCACGCAAACGACCGCATTCAATCAGCAGGGGATCGTGCAAGTCGGCAACGGCAACACCAGTGTCGTGCAGGCCCTCTATGTAAATAGCAATCTTAATGGTGGAAATACAGTAAGTGCGCCTACTCAAGGTGTGTGGATCGAATGGAACAACACCGCGGGGATGACTGATTTTATAAACAACCAGGGAGGCGGCACGGGCGGCTGGCAGTTTATCAACACAAATTCAACCGGTACTCCCCTCACTACCCCTATGGTGATCCAAGGCACAGGCAACGTTGGTATCGGCACATTGTCTCCAGGCGCAAAGCTGGAAGTCAACGGCAACGTCAAGCTGACCAGCGGCAGCGGAGCCTCCATCACCTTCGCGGACGGCACGGTTCAGAGCACAGCGTATACAGGCGTCACTTGCGGTGGCGATTATGCGGAGACGGTTGACGTAGCAGGCAGCCGCTCCAGCTATGAGCCCGGCGATGTCATGGCCCTCGGGAAAGACGGCGGTTCCGACGTGACGAAATCCTCCGGGTCCTACTCGACGATGGTTGCCGGAATCTACTCGACCAAGCCCGGTGTTGTCGGCAGGCGGCAGACGACCGATCCCAAGACCAGCACGACCGAGATTCCCATGGCCATGGTCGGCATCGTGCCCACTAAAGTCAGCGCGGAGAATGGCCCCATCCAGCGTGGCGATCTGCTGGTCTCGTCTTCCACGCCTGGTTACGCAATGAAGGGCACCGATCGCAGCCGGATGCTTGGCGCGGTTCTCGGCAAAGCAATGGGCAACCTCGACTCCGGCGCCGGCGTCATTGAAGTCTTGGTCACATTACAGTAGCCACGTTGCAGTAGCCGCTCTCGTGAGCGTGAGGGAGATCTGCATGGTTCGAAGTTTGCGTAGCATCGGTCTGGCCGTACTTGCGCTTGTCTGCGTAAGCCAGGCGGCGTTTGCCCAGTCCACGGCGGCGCTCGTTGTCGGCGGCGCGGAGAGCCAGCGCTTCGATCAGTCGTGGGATGTCGGCCCCATCCAGATATCGTTCAACGGCTTCGCGGAGACGATCTCCTACGGCCAGTATTCCTCGCCTGCCTCGGTCGCCTCTTCAATCGCCGGGCAGTTCACGCGCGACTATCTGAAGAACGGCCTGTGCGCGCACGCCTCGGGAAGCACGGTGACGTTTATCCTGAGCGGAAGCTCGGCCTTCGGCACGCTGACCTCGACCAACACAAACACTTCCTTCTACTTCAGCACTGCGGGCTTTGCTGGGATTCCTATCGCTCCACCGCCCACCACCGGCACTGTCACAACCCAAACCGCGACTACAGCAATGACCGGTGGCTCGGATGCGGGCACCTTCTACGACTCGGGCACGGTGACGGTGCAGGTCAGCGGAGCCACGGCGCAGGCGGACTGGAACGAGGGCGCGACTCCTGCCAGCGTGGCCTCCACCCTGGCCTCGGCCATCAATGCGTCAGCGGGCGGCTTCGTCAGCGCCAATCTTTCGGGCAACTCAGTCATCGTCACCAGCCTCAACGACGGCCCAGCGGCCGACATGTCCATCACCGGCGGCGTGGCCGACAGCAACCCCGACTACTTCTCCACAGCCAGCTTCTCGGTCAGCACGCAAAACATGAGCGGAGGCGCGTTCAGCGCGGGCAGCCCGCTCTACAGCTTCGTCATCCCCGACCAGGGCGGCTACGACCTGAACGGCAACCTGCTCTCGGTCACCGACTCGGTGATGGGCCAGTGGAACTACGCTTACGACAACCTCAACAGGCTTACCCAGGCCACCGCGCCGGTCTCGCAGCCCACAGGGGTCAACACTTACTACGCCGGAGTGCAGCCAACCTGGACCTACGACCCCTTCGGCAACCGGCTCACGGAGAGCCAGGGCGCGGTCTCTGGAGCAACGCCAACCGCATCCATGCCCCCCAACACCACGACGACGTTTACGACAACCGGCAACCAGATCAACACCACCACTCTGGGCACCGGCATCACCTACGACGCGGCCGGCGACATCACCTACGACGGCACCAATTCCTACCTCTATGATGCCGAGGGCCGCCTCTGCGCCGTGAATAACTCCGGGGCACTGACCGGCTACATCTACGACGCCTCCGGCATCCGTGTGGCCAAGGGATCGCTGACCAGCTTCAGTTGCAACTTCGCCTCGAACGGCTATGCCACCACGTCGAGCTATGTGCTCGGCCCTGGCGGCGAACAGGTCACGGAATACAACGGCGCAGGCACTTGGCAACACACCAATGCCTTCGCTTCAGGCGCGCTGCTGGCCAGCTATCACGATACCGACACTTACTTCGCACTCAACGACTGGCTGGGCACCAAGCGCGCCGAGATCAGCGCCGGAGGCCAGATCGCCAACTACCACAGCCTGGCCTACGGCAATGGCTTCACCCAGACAGGCACCGCCCCGGACGCCACCGAACACCACTTCACCGGCAAAGAAAGAGACGCAGAATCTGGCAACGACTACTTCGAAGCACGGTATTACAGCAGTTCAATGGGGCGCTTTATGTCGCCCGACTGGAGCGCGAAAGAAGACCCCGTACCATACGCTCAACTCGACGATCCGCAGAGCCTGAATCTCTACAGCTATGTGAGGAACAATCCTCTGAGTCACGCCGACGCGGATGGCCATTGCCCGTTCTGCATCCCGCTCTTAGCTGGAGGCGGCAGCGTTTTAGCCGGGACCGAAGAGGGTGCAGCTATCGGAGCATTTGGTGGCCCGGTTGGGGCGGGTATTGGGGCCGTAATCGGTCTTGGAGTCGGGCTTTATGTGGCTCATGAGATCTCAGAACATGAAAGCGAGCCAGCACCTGCAGCAGCAGCACCCGCTCCTACGACGCAAACACCAACTGGCCCCTACGATGTTGGAACGGCGGCTGATCTCAAGGGAGGTTCCAATGTTGGTGATGGCTTGGATGTTCATCATGTCCCGCAACAGCAACCTGCCAGCCAAACGATAACGGGCTATGATGGCAAGACTGCTCCTGCGATCGCTTTGCCGAAGGGAGAACATAAGGCAATTCCGACGGAGAAAGGAACGGCAACTCGAACGCCAAGGGGCCAACTGGCTAAAGATGCGAAGGACCTTCGAAATCACACGAATGCTCCAAATTCGCAAATCCAGAAGGTGATAAACCAGAACAAGCAGCAGTACCCTGAGATGAACAAAACTCAGTGAGCTCGCCGAGGATTCGACATATGACAACAACAGAGTTTGTACAGGCTCTTAAAATCCAAACTAGCGATGCGGCCATTTTCGGGACAATACAGAATCTTGAGCATCCGCCGGGCCGAAAGCCGCGGGAGCGGGACGTGATGCTCTCGCGATGGTACAAGAATCTTTCCGAATCCGACCGACGGTTAGCGAATGCAGCCATGCAAGAAGCAGCGGAGTTGGCCGTTTTCAGCTTCCTCTGCATCTTGGATGGCGTTTCCGCGATCGAGAACGGACATGAAAAGGGAGACTTGCACCTAACTTATGTCAAAGGTGGTGAAGAACTCTTGCTGAATAATCCTGCCGAAGGGTGCTTGCACGACGAGTACAACGCTCTCTGTCAATCTTCCGATCCACTTCCACCGGAACGGCTTGCGGTTCAACCTTACGAAGTGAGCTCAGTTGATCATCTTAGGTCAGGCCAGTCTTCGGCTGATGGATTGGATCTACATGCTGTGGCGCCAGAGGAAAGCAGGCTTCCCCCGTCTGATGCTACGGCTATGGCACTACCGAAGAACGAGCACCGAAAACTATAAGGATGTCTCACTCGATCTCGGCTTCAACTACGATGGAGGCCCAAGTTGAGCCCCACGTCTACGATGTCCTCCACCATTTGCGCAATAACTGTGTGCTTTTCGCGATCTCGTTATACCGGCAAAGAAATCGACGGCGAATCCGGAAACAACTACTTCGGGGCCAGGTACTACGCATCCAGCATGGGACGATTCATGTCGCCCGATTGGTCTGCCACGGCGGAGCCCGTACCGTATGCCAGGCTCGGCGATCCGCAGACGTTGAACCTCTATGCATATTTGATGAATAATCCAGAAGCCGGAGTCGACGCGGACGGCCACTGCAACAGCACGGATGCTCTTTGCCTGGGGCTAAACGCGGGTTTTGATGCTCTTCACGAAGTCGGCAATTCCGCTGCCGAGGCTCAGCTGCAGCAGACGGAGACGCAGAACCAACAGAGGCTACAAGCAGCCAAAGCCCAGCTGGCCCAACAACAGAGCACAAGTTCAACCCCAAGTCAGCCGAGTGATGTTGTGACTGGTGCCGCTGCTGACAAGCAGCGCGGGTTGGTGCTTGACCAGTTGTCGGGGATGTTACCGGGCACGAGCACGGATGACCTAAATAAACAGCTCGGCACGGATTGTCACGCCCATGGCGGAAATTGCGACTTCACAATGGACCCGAGCCTTACGGTCGCACTGAATACAGCGGCAGGCGTCAAGAACGATAAGGATCACCCAAACAATATTGCAGATTTTGGGGGATCGACATATGGCCCTCACAGCAGATTCGGTCTGTCTCCGTCGTTACACCACAATCATGGAGAGGTTCACGTAGATCATTTCAATGGTGGGTCGATTCTAGGCTTCCTGCCGCACGTAATTGTAGATGTCGCTATCGGAGAGGCGTTCTATGGAAGCCACAAAGTTTTCTCGTATTAGAAGGCTGATCACTTTTAGCCTGGCAATCGCCTGCGCATTTTGCTCTTCGCAGAACTTGCTTGCGGATTCCACTAAGCCAGCGGTTCAAATTGACTTGGGAGTATATGGCGGAAAGATCAGTAAGCTCGGCTCCCGCATCGACCACGCAGTGGTTATTCTGCCGGATGGCACCACCTGGGTGACTTTCCCGGTTGAAGCCGAAGGAGGGCTGTCTCACCGGGAGGGACCACTTTCGCCGGGGTTCGGCTTTTTGCACATTTCTCTAGCTGGGAAGGTCATTAGTCAATGCACTTGGCATATGGTTTCTGGTGCAGTTGAGAACTTTTTTCCGCGTGAGAGCGGCTTCACAATTCGGACAACGACTTCCTTGCTCAGCCTCGATTCTGACTGCAAATTAAAGGCGGAGCTCGTGTCTCCAGGGGTTGGTGTTGAAGCAACTTCGGATGGTACAAGGCTCGTCATCGAAGGCGACAAGGCGATTCGTGTTTTAGAATCCGATAGCCTTCTGAACCAAGATTCAATTGAGCTACCAGGAAGTCTTCCTCGTTATCATCGGGCATTTGTTTGGAATCAATTGCTAATGCTGAGAGACTCAGCGGCCTCCCCGTGTTATTGGACCACTCTTTCAAGTGGGCATCCACATGTTTGGCGAACAGTCTCATGCCCAGAGGAAACGATGAGGTTGTTTGGCGACGATGCAATCATCTCTTCGAATCGTAGTACATCGTCCACAAACATCTCTGTTGACACTCTTCAAGGCGGGCGCAGTCACGTCTTCTCCGTCGCCACGACGATGAAAACAGATGCAAGCATGTTTCCGTTTGACTCCTGCCTCTCTCCGGAGTCTGGGCGGGCCGGCATATTCTTGTTCGACCAAAAGCGAAGTTGGACTGGGGCTGAAAATATCGCCGGAGAGCACGTCGACGTTATCGATTTTCGAAAGGGTCAAACCCTTCTCACGCTTCCGGTGACCGAGTACGATCCCCTCCTGAATTGCAGTCTCAGCCGGAACGGAAAGACATTTGCACTTTTGCGTGGACTCAACCTCTCGCTGTTTGATCTTCCAGACTGAAGATCTGCTTCAAATGGCAGAGCGGGCAACGCTGAAGGGCTGACATAATCCTACGATGCAAAGGCTCGCATTATCGGCCCAACAACAGAACAATGGCGCTGTAAATACCGTCTACAACGAGACAGGTGGTTTGCGGCCCGATTCATCAGCAGACCCGAACAGTGCGCAACACCTGCAAACTGCTCGTGAAAATGTCGCTCACGTCTACAAGAACACCAAAGGCAAAGGCTTCCAATCGAGCACGAAATTGTCGGGACGAGAGCGATCAGCTCTGAGGCACAACGAGCCTGATGCCGTAAACGGATACGCTTCTTCAAAAGACGCAGTTTCCGCAGCGTACAGTTCCCGCACTGATCCCACAGGCGGGGCCACTCACATTTACCTTTATGACTTGTCTCCAAACTCAGCGCAGCGTGTGCCCGCGTGGGTCACGAATGGGAATCCGACTTCCGTTGAAGGCCCCTTTATCAATGCTGCTGGCGGAGGAGATGTGGCTGGGGGCGCTCCTGTTTTGGTACTGACGATAAAGGACCCGCAATGAAATTCTCAATGACATTTCTTCTCTGCATCGGCTCACTGAGCCTGCCTTTGCAGGCTCAGTTTCATCCCATCGGCAGTAACAAGCCGTTGCCTGACTCCGTTGTGCCGAACGTCATCATGGCGGTTGAGGATGAAATCTACGATTACAAGCAGGAACAGAGCTTTACGAACATCGGGTCGACAGGAGCCATCGGCGTTCCGACCAAGGTGTCTCTCTACATAGAGAAGTCGATCAGTGATCGAAATGTTGGATGGGTTCTTTACAAGGACATGCCACATGGAGAAGTCTTACGGCGCTTCATTATCCGTGATGACGGGTTGGTTGTGCTGTATGGCGATCCTGAGATCGACTTCCCAGCCCAGCAGCCCGACACCAGGACCCTTTACCTTGATGACGACGACGTGTGCCGCTTCAAGAGCCAGGCTCTGAAGACGTTCTTTACAGTCGATCCCAACGTACTTAAAACGAGGGTTGAAGAAGCGGAGCACCGGCAGCGTCAGCGAGTGCACTACTCGTTCAGAATCGACCGCGCCCGGAAAAAGAAGCAATGATCGTCGACCATGTCCTTGCCTGGAGTGGGAGCCAGTAGCAGCCAGCCAAGGCGTCACCGGCCGTCGCCGGCCCTCAAATCCTGCTCGAGCCAGCATCCCGAGAACCGCGCTGCCTACGGCATCGGGATGAGGGCGACACACCACCCCGGAACGGGTGCTGTAGAGTAACCGAAAGTTCCTCTTGGGGAACTTGCTGAAAACAGGCGACTAAGTGGAAAAACTGGTCTGAAAGGGTTACCCTAGAGGCGAGCGCACGTTGCTTAAGGGGA
>Ga0302325_10019704_pt1 | contig 14174 bp, 19 predicted proteins | sample Palsa_T0_2_FD_201948 | JGI IMG/M metagenome (GOLD analysis project Ga0302325, IMG submission 201948) | Peat permafrost microbial communities from Stordalen Mire near Abisko, Sweden - Palsa_T0_2 | ecosystem: Environmental > Terrestrial > Soil > Palsa > Peat permafrost | place: Sweden: Abisko... | reverse complement strand
CTTCTTGGCTTCAGACCGAGGCCAGCTTGAAGCCATAATAGCAGCATTGACGATGCATGTTTCCTGACGTCCTAGCCGACCAGACAAAGCCTCAAGGTCACATCTTTGTGACAGTGGTGTTCCTCCTTGACCGCGAGTGGCTGACGGGAGCTTTTCGGCCGGCACTGCAAGTAGATTTGTAGTGACTCGTGAAATTCCTAATATTGCGGTAGCCTTGATATTTGTTGATGAGGGCGTGTCATTACTATCAATCATCGGTGGAATCGTTGGGGCCGGGCCGTGGACAACATTATACCTTGCCCTCGGTTCGCCGAAATAGTCTCCACCAGACCCGTCATTTTCCAGAGGATTTCTGCTTTTCGTCGTAAGGTCGACTATCGATAATTTCTTGTTGTCCCGTCCCGGATCTTCCCATGAAACCACGCTGCTTTCCTTGTATTTAATGTTCGACGCGGAAAGATCCCAGCAAACACGCTCAGCACCTCTGCCTTCATGTACGTGCCCACAAATTGCCAATCGAGGTCGCACCCTCCATAATGCATTCCTAAGTCCTTCACAGCCTACTGCTCGACGCTCTCTCCTCTCGTCGCAGTGATATTTAGGAGGCGTGTGGGTGACGATGATGTCCGCGTCTAGAGGTATTCGGTCCCATAGTTGTGTCGCTTCGTCGGGACCATAGCCAAATGCCCACATTCCCTGGGCAGGAGAGAACGGCGAACCAAATATCTTGAAAGTTGTTTGAGGGCCGGAGGGAGAGACGAGGTCAATGACCGCATGTTCGTGCTTCAACCACAGGATCGATGGCGCCTGCTCGAGCAGCTCTTGACACTTAGCCGGGTCTTCGGGATTCTGATTGTGGAAGTAGCGTCCGTATTGAGTGTAGAAGTCGGAGTCGAGAGTAATGTCATGGTTGCCTTCGAGCATTAGCCAACGCTCTTCAAGGACATCTTTCGAAGCTTACCTGCAATGACAATCTTCGCTTCGAAATCTGCTTCTTCCATCCACTTGATCGTCTTCTTCAATTCCGACAGAGAGCCCTGGTTCGTCATGTCCCCAGCGTGTATTAGTACATCGCCCTTCGGGAGCTTGAAAGCACCATTGGGAGTCGCATTGTGGGTATCAGAAATGCAGACAAAACGCGTCTTGCGCATAGCGGGCTGGGGTTCAGCCATTGCTGCAGATGTTGAAGAGAAGAGGGAGAACCCAAGGCAGAAGATTTGTAGCCATTTGTCTCTGCAGTGGAAGTGACAAATAACAGCCTCCTTCGTACTTACTTCGTAAATCTGCCTGCTCAGCTGGTGAATCACAGCGTCATCGTCGAAGACCGACTGTCAACGTCGAAAGAGGGACTCCGGGTCAACCTTGAGCGTGTGCCGTCCACGCTGCACGGGAGTCGGTGCGTTCGGATGTATTAGAGGATGCAGTATGGATAATTGAGGTGGTTTGAAGGTTAAATGCAGCGTCAAGGCTGGGCGCTGCTGCGATTCGTCCCCTTTTGCTCGCCTTCAGCCCCCGTTTTTCTTAGCTCGCCGTCGCTTACACCTTCCAATGCCATCTCGAGCTCTCCTTTCGCAGCTCAGAGCGACGACGATAATACGAACGACAACCTCCTTCACCCCGCGCAGACCGCCGTTCACCTCACGATCTCTACCCAGCACGTCGTCCCAGACACTGCCGTCCCGTCGACCTCCCTCCCTGCTACCAATTGCTCTTCCATCGCGTCGCCTACCGCAGCCACAGCGCACGTCCGCTCTTTTCTACCGCTAGCACCAGCCATCTTTGTCAATTGCTCGCCGCCGACCTGGGGGACCGGCCTGTGCTTCAAACCGCGTCGTGAGGATACAGGAGAACTCGATCTTTTTTCTCTACCGACCTGCCAGGATTCGAGATTACTGGATTTGGAGAGAGAGAGTCTAATATTACCGACCGGTTAGTGCAAGACACACCGACACTCGTTTGCAACAGACCTTGCTGTTGTGCAATTTCCTACCACGTCAATAACATCACCATACTTCTACATTGATCTCGATTACCTGAGGGCAAGATGGCTGCGGTCTCCGCGCCGCAAGCCGCAAGTGCTTTGACACCTCCGAGCAGCTCGCATGGCACGTCAAATTCGTGGAACTATTCCGTACCAACGCAAACAGAGGTGAGTAGTCTACGGACCGCGTGAATATTTCCAGGCCACTATGATCACAATGCTGATGTAATCTCTGGCAGAACCTCTCGCAGACGAAAGTAAACAATTCAAGCAAACCTCCCCTATCTCACACAACAAACGGCCATTCGCTGGGCCACCAAAACTCGCGCCCCGATCTATCCCAGCGTCGAAACGACACATACAACTCGACTCGCTCTGCAGAGGCTGGATATCTAGCACCGGCACGGATAAATGCGCTGACTCGCAAGGATAGCAGTATCAGCGAAACGGGAAGTGCACCGGATAGTTTGTTGGATCTGTATGGGCCAAATCGCAGCGCTATTAGCAGCATGGAATATGGAGATGGAAAAGCTTCTAATGGTGATGTTTTCGATGACGATGAAGACCCTGAACATTCGAGGTGGATTCACCGAGACAAACTTGCGCGAATTGAGAGCCAGGAGCTCCAGGCTGCGGGAATTATACTGCCTCGGGCTCGGGCAGCAAGCAAGTCGAGTCGTCGAGAGCACAGCAGAGATCAGCAGGGCAACGATGTCAAAAGTGAACAAGCACAGAAACGGCAACGTGTTGAGTCATTTCCAACAGAGGAAGAAGAAACTCCAGAAAACAATGTCTGGGACCTACGATTACCAGAGGAAGCTGCGGAGGATCAGGGTGACATGTATCAAGATATAAGTGGAGGGGTGAAAGGAATCTCTAGGATACCGGTCTGCAAAACAAGTCCCCTTCCCATACCCATGGAACACCTCGAGCGAGATACCCCTATGATAAGAAAGCAGAGTGGAGGATGGACTGGAGAAGATGAAGCAATATCGTATCCCAAATCTCGAGGCCGAAGCCAAAGTATCAAGGTTCTTGAAGATGCAACAGCAACTCCGACTCCGGCTAAACGATTAGTTCCAGAAAACTCCCCGACAAAAAAGACCCCTGGAAAGAAAGGCACAGGAACCCGTGCAGCATCAACACCACAAAGACCGAAAACAAGATCTGCTACGACACGAGATACCTCCTCCGCTCAACGGCCACCAACACGATCCGGTGAGCTGGGACAGAGCAATAGTGTGGGCAAGCGGCCAGAAGGAGATCCACCGTGGTTGTCATCCATGTACAAACCCGACCCTCGACTGCCACCCGATCAACAGCTTCTCCCCACCGTCGCCAAGCGTTTACAGCAAGAGCAATGGGAGAAAGAGGGGAAGTTTGGGAATGTATATGATAAATCTTTCCGGCCACTAAGCGACGAAGGCTTCAACTCACCACCAGAACTACCATCCGAAACGCCCGAAGCCGAAAGAAAGCCCGAAGAGAACGGTTCGGAATGGCCATTACGAGCACCGAAAAGCCCTGCGAGCACAGGACGACCCGGAACATCAGGTGGTTACTCAACGATGCCCAAAATCACAGGCAGTCCCCAAGGCCTCGGCCCAGTACAGAGCTCGAAGCCAAAAGTCCGAATACAAGAGCCCCCCGAGAGCGAAAAGCAGAAAGAAGCCGGCTGCTGCTGCGCTATCATGTGATGCTCCACGCATCCCTTTCTTTCATTTGTGCATTTCAATCAGATGGCGTTGATGGTTTAGCGATTCCCCTTTTCTTTCTCTCAGTTGGCGAATCCTGGGCCTAGTACTGGGAGTGACTCGTTGACCGGGGAGGGAAATTCACATATTGCCTTGACAGAACCTTTCTTTACTTTACACTGAGCTTTTCTTTTGCCCTTCTTGTTATGAATTACGACTCTCTTGCAGATCTTTGCACCCTGTTTTCTTGTTCATTTTTTTTGTTCATTGATTCCCCGGTTGTGTGATCTGGTTGACGGCTACATACTTCCTTTGCTGAGTTGAGTGATTGGAGACGAGGATCTGAAACTGAGATCGATGGAGGATATGAAAAGAGATTTGGAGGGGTTTGATGTATGCGGAGACGAGATGAGAGGAGATGAGAGAGAAACTTGGATTTTGAAATGGAAGATGAGAGCAGCGGTGGAACGATTGTGCGGATTACTGTATAGATACTTATTGAGTTCGGAGTTGAGGGTGGTTAAAGTAAAGTACATACATACACTTTATTCTTCGCAGGCGGAGCGGAGCAGAGAGGGAGTTGAATGAATGGAAACCGATCTTTGAACACTTGCTTGTCCTTCTCTCCTACTTCTTGCTCATGAGATATCTCTACGTGCATACTCTGGCGTGAGATGATACATCGGGATCCAGACCCTCTCGAGATCCCAGGAAGTAGAGTTAAATTGCCCTTCACCTCTCTGCTTCCCTTCGAGGATCTATGGAAAATGGTGTCCATACCCACTCACCCACAACCATCTCTCAGCTCTCGTCCTCATATTGAGAGATCCCTCCCCAAAGACCCAACCTCTCCCAGACCTCCTACTCCCCCTCCTCCCCTGTTCCTAAGCATCATCACGCATACCTCTCCAACTGACCCCAACAACCCCAGCCATCCGCATCGCCACCATGCAGACCCCGGGCCCCTTTCCTCCACTTCAACCTCCACCATCTAACGGGTCTAGGATACCGGGTCTCGAGCGGGCTCACTGCGTCATCCTGTACCTACGACCCTCCTCCCAGTCCCATCCCGCTCACCCACTCATCCAACCAGAAGCAGAAGCGCAAACCAAAGAAATAAACGAGGCAACTCGGCAGCAGGGTAAAAGTGGGTCAGAGGAAAGAAAGAAAGAAAGAAAGAAAGAAAGATCTCCCGCTAGCGCAACCGATCTTTTCGTCTACAGCGTAGACTTCTTCGATTCCTTTCCCCGACAGCACCTCTTGATTCCCGAAGATCGTGAGATATTTACAAGAGATAATGAGGTGACGTTGAATCGTTGATGTGGGTAGGGGTAAGGAATGGAGAGGAAGGAGTGGTGTGTTGGAAGGGGAGAGGGGTCCGGAAATTGAGGTAAGAGGAAGGAAGAGGATGTTGAATCCCGGCTCGTGGTCTAGATGTTGTTTCCTGGGTTTCGGTTTGGTTTCGTGGAGGCTTTCTAACTAGGTTTGTTATTGTGCTATAGAGGAGATTTCGAGGTGGAGGTGGATGTGGAGGAAATACTTGCATGGTTGTTGTGCACTAAAAGACCGCCTTATTATTCATCTTCCGAATCTTATCACCGTGGCATAGACAAATGGGCATTTAGTTCCGCGGTGTTTTCTTAAATTAAAGAATTGACCATAACTAGGCTGGAGTTGGGGAAGTGATCAGATCATTAATCAGATACCGCCGTATTGGAAGCGGATGAAGCCATCGATAGCTCAGCCTAGCAATGTATCTTTTTGGCATGAATGATGGGATAGTATTGGGCTTAGACAATGATGCGTTCCTATTATTATTGATGATGAACGCTGGACATTACTGGAAGGGAATATTGGGAGAGCGGATTAAGACGTCAAGAGCTCGCATCCTATCTTCAAACAGTTTGGGATGGGGGAAGATTCCGAATAGAAAGGTTATCGATGAAGCGCTGGTATTGTGTACCACTCATGATAGCGGTATTTACATCATTGATTCATGAATGTGATCTCATGGTCGATACTCTCTTTGTGCTTGGCATGACGGGCGAACTAGCAAGGAAATGCAGAAAGTTTGAGGATTTAGCTGGTGGATGGAGAGGGGCATTAGGATTTAGGAGTAGGATTAAGATATTAGAGTATTTTATGCTATCGAAATGTTTGCGATAAACCCTGCAATCATTAGGTAAACTTAAAAGGAAAACCACTCACTGGATCACTGATCACGTGGCAAAAATCGTACGTTGACGAATTAACGGAGTGGCAGACGTGTATCTCGAGTCAAGGAAAGCAAAAGAGGAAGGTTCGGAGAATCAAGACACCCAATTCCCTGCGTTGAAACCTTGTATCTTCATCTTTGACTCTTACCATGCAAGAAGTTAAGTCACGTGTCGTCACACCTTCACGGTATCGGCTTCTTTGCAGGCACTGCGAGTGAGGAAGTATCTCGAGTCACGCCAAGAAGATTCACCAGATTTTAAAAGTCGGCGCCAATGTGTCCAGGGAGGTGGAAGGCCCTGCCTGAAACCCAAGAGTTCCCAGTAATCCCCAAGATGATGGAGGAGAAGTGGGGACTCAGATGACGAGGCATTTCTAGGCACCACCATCCATCATGATCTGGCCTAGAGGCGATGAGAGAAAGCGTTGGGGGTAGGAGTGGTGACGCAGCCATCAATGTGATACAGGCCGATGATGGGAATTCGCATGTGAGATAGAAATAGAGATAGCAATGGGATTCGCACAGATGTACTTACTCTGTGTGATAGGACGGCTCGCACGGGAGATGCAAGGTTAGCGAGATCTTCAAGGGGAAGCTCTTCATGACGAGATCGGGTTTGTCGAACCGCCACCATCTTACCGATGCACGTGGCTGGGAATAAGAACAACGATCTTGAGAATGATGATCAGCTTACTACAGTAGGAGCATATACTCCGTTCTTGCATGGAAGTCCGAATGCGAGGCAAATTCGGTTTAATGATGATTGAAAAGGATCAAATGTTGATGACGGTGTCACTTGTGAGGGGCCTGCCTCTCTCTGCATGTGGGTTAGGTAGAGTGGGGATGCAAGAATGGCCCAGCCCAGCCCAGCCCAGCCCAGCCCAAGCTTTTAAGCCGCCTTGGGAAGTGGAAGGTTTACTCGGGGAGGGAAGGAAGCATTGACTCGATAATGGTAAGGTTAAACTGACCTCTCGCCCTGCCCCGGACCCCGAAGCAAAAGCAAAGAATCCCGGCATCTCGACCAGCTCGTGCAAATAGAACCTTCTTTCCAGACGGACAAAGGAGGCTTTTGACCATCTCAGGCAGCAAGTATGGCTTCTGAGCCAGAATTTGGAGAGTTGTGCTTGGACCAGGGAATTGGTTGAGTAATAAATGGAGCACCAAGAGAAATCCCGAACGTTCTAGCGTCGGGGTGGCTTGGGAGGCGTGCGGAAGGCTGTCGAGTGTGGCGTTCTGCCATAACGCGCGGTCGGTTTACTTCACGCCTACCTCGGGCCCTCGGATAGAGGGGGGTTTTTTAAGAAAAAAGGGGACATGTCCTTGTGCACAAAGAGGATTTTTGAGTTCAGTGTCGTGATATGGTCAGGTGTGAGTTTTCTCGGAAAGAAGAGGAACCGAGCTCGGGTTTGAGGACGCTTTCCCGGTCCGGTCCGGGCTCGACGCATGGAAGTTTCCCAAGTGTAGGAAGGATACGAAGATGCGAGGGACGGGCAGATCTCTATTCGTGAGCCTTGCAGCATGACAATCGGGTCTATTTTAGTAGATTTTGGACACTTGAGTAAGCCAGTGCCTGAGAAGGGGCATCGTGGAAAGCCAATTACTGTACTCCGTACTGCGCTACAGCGCCAACGGCCTGAAAAGGGAGGTAGACGGACAGTTCGGAGCCGTGCAGCAACCGGCTTGCTGACTTTGCAGCTGCACTGCGCGAATCGTCCTATGGCAAACGCAGCACAGCGCAGCACGACACAAATGTGGTCCACCGTTTCAACAAAACATCGTACGATATCTGAGAGCGGGATTACCCATTTGCGCTGCTTGCTGCGAAGTGCTCGATCAGCCTCGTGCCTGTACTGTACAGTGCAGTACTGTGCAGTACTGTATGCACGACAGCAGCCTGTCCATGGTAGAACCTTGCAGTGCTGAAACCCGACACCCCGTGCAGATCCACAGAGGGGGGACACAGATCGCGAGACCACGTTTTGCTCATCCCCAGATCAGCACCCGCCTGCCCTCCTGATCGTGTCCATCCTTGCCGAGTCCCGCAAAAGGCCAAAAGCGCAGGATCATCCAGGATTAAGGTTCGCTGAACCCGCTGCTACTCGTACAGTACCATACCCATACCACCATCGCAAGAGGCCGTTACCAATAGAAGGAAATAGGAACACGCGTCTGTTCTTTCGACGGGCCAATCCCTGTGCAAGCAGTAGCCCGATCGAGGCGTGACAGCGTAATCGGGTCCAGAACGGGGCTGAGGGTCTTGAAATTTTGATCTCCTTGAGCCCGGACGGGCATTGTTTGACTTTGAGGCCGTGAGCAGCGGCAGTGTTGAGTGGTCAACGGGGTTCGCATTTGGGCTTGGGCTCTGCGAGTCTCGTGGCTGAATTTGTTCCGCAAGCCCCATCTGCGTTCCCGGCGTGGCGGATAGAAAGCTGCAGAGACCGAGAGCTACTGTATGAAGTAGTGATGACTGCGCGGCCTGAGTAAGCTTGCACTCTTGAAGAGTGAAGAGTGAAGAGTGAAGAGTGAAGAGTGAAGAGTGGAGAGTGAAGACTGAAGCCTGATCTGATGCAAATTCATATAACGGCCAGGTCCGCCCTCTAAGACCACTTCTCCCCGAACAGCTCCAAGAAGAAAGTCCATACGAACAACTACTTAAAATAGGATCTTGAGATCGCCGTGGCTTTGCACAGCACCACTTCTCGCGTCGTACGTTGGTGCATCTAGCCGCAGGCGCTGAGGCACCATCCCGGTGGCGCAGACCGTAACCTTACGGTACTCCAGAACTGTACGAAGTACTACTGTACATACTGAACTGCACAGTACATACACGACATCATCGCCAGAGACACTCCTCGACCAATTATATAGGGTACTCCTCGGCCGCTGTGCTTGGAATAGCATCACCGACCTCACCATCAGGCAAGAATCAGCTTCGAGCCTTCGACTGGTCCCTTCTTTGCGACGGCCCACCAGTGAACAGGCGTCGTGCTCCCCCTCGTTACCTCATCTCACATTGCCGAGTACTGTTCTGGAAGGGATCTCCCCACCCCACCGCTACCTCCTTTTACCTGTCAATTGCCCCCCCCAAAACCGAGGCGTTCGAGTCCCTTTCCACCCCCTAGAGGATCGAATTTTGAATTGTCCATCGCGAAGGGTGAACCTGAGCCTTGACCCCCTCCCCTCCCTCTGGCCCCGCCCGCCCAACTGCACGCCAAAACCTTGGATCGTGAGAAAAAGGGCAGCAGGGCTTGAAACACACGTCTGCAGACGCCATTCCTCCAAAAGAAGCATACGACATCAGACGACATCAGACTCTTCCATACAGTACTTGAACCACCATTCTCCTGCTGCTTAAAATCCACACCTCTTCTCATCGAACCTTCGGGGACAACATTTCCATCCCAACCTTAAGTCTTAGTTTGCAGTTACAGTACAGTACTGTAGTCTTTACAAAATCAGTCACCATGAGCCACCGATTCTACCAACTGCAGACCGAAGCCGCCCATGGCTCTCGATCGAGCTCTCCTCACAGGTCTTCACATTCCCATTCACACTCATCACACAAGTCATCCCATAGATCTCAACCACAAACCACACCAAACTACCAACAACGAACATCTGCCTCCTCTGACTCCTCCAACAATTCCTCTGGAGCTTCATCCTATGGCTCCTCCTACAACTCCAACTCCAACTCCAACTACAACTACTCCTCCTACGCCGATTCACAGCAGCAAAGCTACTCAATGGATCAAGCTCAACCACGCGTCGAAGTGATGCGGTGCTCACGGTGCGCAAAGTGCGTCGAGACCATCACCAGCTCACGCAGCAGTGATGACGCGAGCGCCAGCGGCATGGTGCGATTCGGTCACAATCTCTACTACTGCGATCGCTGCGCCCGCATGGTGGGATATAAATGAGAGGCCTAGGAGGACGATGCCAGGAATACAGAACTGGAGTACACGACCACAGAGGGAACGTCCGAAGGATTTCTTCTTTTCTTCCACTATCAAGCTCCAACATTTCGATATCTTCACCTCAGTGAACACGAAGTATCAACACCGAGATTCATTATCACGACGACTCTAGCAACAAGACGAGAAGGGAAGCAGGCCGCTTCTCCGATGCACATTTTCTACCTCACCGATAGCACCCATCACCAACGCGCATCCCTTCCTATCTCAATCAGGGGACCAATCTCCGCCTGCAGAGCGAGAATACATGCATATCCAAAAATGCACTCCAATCTGCAATCCACCCTCCTCGAAAAGACCCCTCCATTGTGGAAATACTGTCTCGGGTCCCTCCTTCCTCATCTGCAAGCAGGCTGCAAGCCACGCGCCCTCCTCCACTTAAAAGCGCCACCATCGCCTCGCCTCTCTCCAATTGGCGGAACTCAAACGCCCAACTGAACAACTCCGGGGCGAGACGGCCCGTTCATTGGCTTTTATCATTGGCTTCAACTACGTCATCGCGCTTCACTTTTACAGAGAGGAAGACTTCCTCCGCTGGAGATTTCCGAGGGCTCGCGCTGCCTTGGTTTTGTCTAGGAGAGGTGCGCAGTGCATGCGGTATCTTCCGCATTTATACATTAGGGGTTTCAGCGCATGTATGTATGTATGTGTTGGTTGAGGGATACGAGGTGTTGGACCTTCCGCTTGCGTACACTGGGGTCAAAGCCTCCACATCACGACTTTTGACTTCTATTTTTATTCCATCATCACTTTTGCTTTTGGGCAGCAAGCGGGCGTTGAGCGAGCATCTTTTCCATTCTTGTCTTTTGTGTAGGATATTTGACAGGAGAATTTTGAGTGAGGCGGTGAAGGAAAAGCAGCTGGCTGGCTGGCTGCTTGATGGAGAGGAAGATCAATTTCTTGTACGATTGTATGATTGATGAATGAGATACCACCACCATATTACTACATTGCTTGTTTGGTTCAGTGACGTGCTTTTGCAGTGATCTCCATGCCTAAAGTAAAGGATCCGGATAACGTTACCTCTGTCCCCACCGATCACAACTACGGAGTATGCACGTGACCCACCGCCCATCTCCCCTCCTTTCCTACCCTATCCAATACCACTCGTATCCACAAAAGACACCAGAGATCCCAAGTGGGCAATTTATCCATTAATCTCTTTCTTCACTCCATCTTATAGGTACAGTATATTTCATAGAGAGAAAGTCACGTGTCTCCTTCACTACAACCAATCAACCAATCAAAATCATCATCATTAAACCCCAGCTACAATCACAAACAAAACATCCCTCCTCCCAATCTACAGTACATCCCAGGTTCAAAAACGTCGCAAGTGAGTAGTCAAGAGGGAAAAAGTCGTCTTCGGAGGGAGGGGGAGGCGTGGGTGGAGGGATGGCGTTGATGTGATGCGTAAGTAAAGATTTGTTTGAATAGTGGGGTTTTGGGATGATAGGATGAGTAGATGAATGGATAAGTGAATGAATGAACGGTTATCTACTGAATCTATACACTTTTACCTTTTTATCACTAGATTAATACACCTTATTTAATAGTCGCCGGATTATCAATTGAATATCACGTGTACCGTACCATTTCTGTGTGGGGATTAGCCTCCGATTTGGATGCATATAAGGGCCCTTAACTTCCTCAACACTTAAAACTTAAGACAACTTCAATATCAATCTTTTACACCTAATCCACACTTTACCCGATGAATCAGGACTCTGCTCAGCTAACTAATAATATATTCTACAAATAGCTTTACAGGCTAAACTACATTGTTCCCGGTTCTAGCTTATTTGGGTAGTTTGGTTGCAGTTAAGACCTCTGAAATCAACTGGCCCGATCATCTAGTCCGCTGCTCTCAACTCTTAGCTGCCTAAAAAAGATAGTTTTTAAGACTTTCTTAACTTGTTCCCTGTCCTGCTGGAAGGCAAGTCAACTTGAGCCAGAGTCTCACGCGATGTAACGAAGCGCTTGCCGAAAACTGCGAGGATGACAAGCAGGATGGATCTGGCAACAGTGAGATGTGTTCGAAGAGTCGATAAGAACTTGAGAGCTAAAACAACCCTTCGTTCTCTTGCCTATCTTAATCAAGAAGAATTCACAACCAAAGCTGCATGACGGAGGAGGGTCTCAGCTCGAGAAAAGGGGCATCGGTTCGGATACATTACCTCTTCAACTGCAGCGACTCGTAGAAGATACACGCGCTCGGCATCAAGCCATCTCACCCCTTACAGAATTGCGCTGTATCAGAACTCGGAAGAGCAATTCTAACGAAATAAGATATGATAGAAGCATGGGAGGAAATTGAAGAAAAGGATAAGGGATTTTCTGAATCTAGGTTTCTTTTCGTTAAATAAATCTAAGTCAAAATACTATAATCTATACATGACTGGCTTGCTTAGCATTAGGCTGTTTTGGACATATCTCTAAGAGGGGGCTCTCACCACCCCTGGCGAACATTAGCCCTAACCATTTTAACCCTAACCTTTTTGCGTGAAATTTAGTTGAGATATCGTGATTTTGGTGGTTTGACTTGGATTTAAGACTTGGATTTAAAAACCCCCACGGATAAAGAATGTCGTCAAAAAATGAGGCGTTCCGAGTTCGCTTGTCTCAAATCTGATCCCTGCAAGCTGAAGACCTCGCTCTACTGTAAAGGAAAACTGGCCGATTTTTGGCACATCTAGCAATACTAGAAAATTAGCATTACTTGCTAATAAATTTACCCTTTTCTTAGTTTTATAAATTCTTATAGCTTGTATTAGATCTCACAAGTCTTATATGTCCTTTTTTGTTTTCAATTGACTTATGTTATTATAAATACAAGTCAAGAGGTGTAGATTTTGGTGTTCGCGCACTCGCCAAAATCGGCCAGTTTTTTCTCCGTGGTAGAGCCTCGCAACTCTCGCAACGAACGGACAACCTTCAACATCACATCAACCGTCAACATCAGATCAAACCCATCAAATTGCCACCATGGCCATGGGGATTTTGCCAAATGAGCTCTTGCGAGTCATATTCTCCAACCTGTACCAGCCAGACCTTTACGCCCTATCGCTCTGCTCTCATCATCTTCACTCCATCGCAGAGCCATTCCTCCATGCAGATTTTGTCCAGAAAGGCAATTCAGAGATCCCTCTGTTCCTTCGGACCGTAGCCAGAAAACCGCATTTATCGAAGCACGTGAGAACCATGTCCGTATCGTTCAGGCGTCGTTTACATCCCCCGCCGCGATTTCGTCTATCCGACCTTGCGACCCAAGATCGTGCAATTCTGCGAAGATGCATGCCCGACAACATCTTCGGGTCTAGAAACTGCGATGAGTGGGCTCAAGACTTATTTGAATTCGAAGTATGGGATGCCGCTGTCGCGCTTCTTCTCGTGTTGTTTTCCTCGTCCCTCCAGACAGTCACTCTTAAATGGTTTAAATATCTCTCTGAACACACCTTCAGTGCTGCCGTCCTAAGCCACGCATCAAATAGACTCAGTCTGCAACCCCAACCTCTTTTATCAAATCTCAACACGGTGTTTTTTGGAGGCCCACGAGAACCCGCCCTAACTTGTCATGAGGTTCACCAATGGGCCATGATTCCGTCCGTGAAGCAGCTTCACGCATATGCCGTCGATCACACTGGACGGGCAGAAGAAGTTTCACGATTCTCTACCACGGATGTTTCGTTGAAATCTAGCAGCTTGGACTCGCCTGGTATGTATTGTTTCCTGCGTTCATTCACGTCACTTCGGCATTTCTCATACGGGCACCGAGGCGGGAGGATTCTTGACCCATCTGCGGTCAACAACGGTCTGCAGAAATCTAAACATAGTCTCGAGTCTCTCGCTCTCACGATGGAGAACCCAGAATATCTAAGGGGAGTACGTGGATCTCCGCCCATGGGCTCACTTGCTGGCTTCTCTGCATTGAAAGTCCTCGATGTAGACATTGAGATGTTGGTTGGATGGGAGGGAAGTTCGCCGGTGTGGTATAGTCCCGAACAAATCGAGGCTTTCATGAGCGCGTTGCCCAAGAGCCTCGAGAGTCTAGTTTTGAGGAATTGCAAGTACGCGGTCATCGATTGTATTAACGAAATCTTTTTGACGAGCAAAATTCCGTTGAGATTGAGAAGATTCAAGGTCAGTATCATCACCCTTACCCCAGGGGGTGGACGAGGCCTTTCCAGGCCATACTCTGTATTTGCTGTGGGCTAATTGATATCAGCTAGTGTATGCTAATAGGCATGAGTTAAGGAGAGTAGTTGAAAAGCCCTGTCAGTCTAATCGGGATTGGGAACTCGAAGCAATCAAGC
>Ga0302325_10019702_pt1 | contig 14175 bp, 10 predicted proteins | sample Palsa_T0_2_FD_201948 | JGI IMG/M metagenome (GOLD analysis project Ga0302325, IMG submission 201948) | Peat permafrost microbial communities from Stordalen Mire near Abisko, Sweden - Palsa_T0_2 | ecosystem: Environmental > Terrestrial > Soil > Palsa > Peat permafrost | place: Sweden: Abisko... | reverse complement strand
GCGGGTGTTCGCCTCACCACCTGTCCCTTTCAATCGGTACCGTGCCCCGTTTGATACGAACTCCATAATTTGGACCGTCGTCTTGCCCTGTCTCACGCTTACGATTCCCCAAATCTGAGTGCTGCGATCGAGCAAAACGGCACCAGACTGCATGACTGGAAGGAGCGCGACACCGCTGAACTCAGAAACTCCGTCCGCTCGTTCGTGAACCGACTTTAATGAGATCCACACGCGAGTGCCGGCATCAAGCCTAACCTCGGCCGGAGCAGGAATCGCCGGCGGATGGTGCGTCTTTGCGTCGGGAATACTTGCAGCATCGGAGCGCAAGGCTGCAACCGTTCTCACTCCAGATCCGGGCAACGCTGTCCGGACTGCTGCTCGGGTCGCCGACTGACCTGGATTGGCTGACGTAACTGGGCCTGGGGTCCGCGCGGCTTCGATTGGACGATTGGTTTGATCGGCCGGAGATAGGGGAGTGGGCGGCGCCGATGTTCCTGTTGGTTCCGCCGCCTCGAAACTGGTCGTAGCGGGTGGAGCAACGGCTGCGGTCTCAGTTGGGCGGTGCGGCACGGATGATCCTGGTCTCGATCTCGCTACTTGAGGCGCGCTTGAGGCGATACGGTTTGGCTGGGCGGGACTCGGGCGAGCCAGCGGAGCGGGTTGGGAGGGTCGCACTTCTTTCGTTGGTTTTCTGGCCGATGGTATATCCGTGATAGCTGTCGAAGGACGCGTCGCATTTGCGATGGCGTCCTTGGGTGGCACGGCCTCGGCAACTAACTGCGGCACCCTGCGAACGGAAACTCGCCCAGCCAGGAAAGAGCAAATTACCAGTGCGAAGGCGGCGGTAGGGATCAGCAGCCTTCGCATCTGTAGTGCACCAAGCTGCTCCGTCAGTCCTTGCCACCAGAGGCGCAGACCCGATTGTCTGACACGGCGACCCATCGCGTGAACGGTCGCGCCTGAGGCAAGAGAACTCTCCAACCAATTATCAAGGCGTTTTTCAGTTTGACACCACTCCGGTTCCTGTAAGGGGGAGCCTGCCTGATCGAACCTCCGAAGCCGCTCGTAAAGATTTGCGCAAGCGGGGCATCCTGCCGCATGCGCACCGAAGGCATCTTTCACCGCTTGGGTCACATTGCCTTCTGCGAGGGCACACAGCGTTTCGGCATCGGGACACCAGTCCGGTCCCTGCCTCTTCTGCAAAAGCGGCATGATCTCCTCCAGGAAGTTGTCTTCGTTCCAAGCGGTCATTTCGATTCGGACAACGCCTCCTCCATCCTTTTCCAGAGCATCCGCCGGCCGTTTTGGAGGTAAGATTTCACAGCTTCAATCGAGAAACCAGTGCGGGCCGCTGTTTCTTCATAGGTACAGCCTTCGATCTTCAATTCCAGGCATCGCCGCTGTTCGGGGGACAGAGCGTTCATCTCTTGCCAAATCCTTTCCACTCTTTCACGTACGTCGAACGATGAATCCAGCGTCGTCGGAGTCGCCGTTTCAGTCAGTTCGGAACTTCCGGTCACAGGGTCGAGGCTGCTCCTGCGCCACTCGTCGATGCAGACATTCCTTGCTATCCGCATTAACCACCCGACAAAATCACCTCCCTGAAATGTCTGGATTCTCCGGTAAGCTCGAAGAAATGTCTCCTGGGTCGCATCTTCCGCCCTCGAAGTGTCCGAAAAAAATCGTTGGCACGCGAAAAATACCTTCTTCCGATGGCGCTCGAATAACTCCGCAAAGCACTTGTTATCACCGGCTTCCCGGAAGCTGCGGACACACTCCTCGTCCGTCAACGTTGGTGCTCTACTTCCCATAACGTATCCGGGGCTCCAATTCCATAAATCTCGCACCATGGCTAACGTGGATCGGCCCATTGAGGGAACCGGCGGGTTCTTCTGCGCCCGCAGTCTCCTTGCCACCGTCCGGGCCAACTCCAAGCACGCCAGCCCGTTAGCCAACAAACATTTCCGCGCGGTCAGCGGTTTCACGGTGATCGCGACTGATGCCGATTCGCCTTAAGTTCTAACGAATGTATTAGTGCTTAACATATAAGGAATCGCGATCCCTCGGTTTCCCCGCCGGGAGGAATCGCAGACCCAGAATCCGGTTATTCAGGATTTCGTCTATCGATTGTACATCTAACCGTCCACCTGTGCCGAGTTAAAACATAATGATGCGCTGAAAAGGAAAAAGGCGATTCTAGTCGCAGAACCGTCCTGCTCGCTTCCCGGTCTCAAGCTTGAGGGCGCGGCCCATCCAAGGCTCCGGGCGGATCGCCTTCACCCAATCCGCAAAGGGCGGAATGCAGCCGGGGTCTTCCCGGACGTGCTGCTCGCCGATCAACCGGTCGCATTCGCTGCGAAGGACGACGGCAACATTGCTGCTGGAGGGGGGAGCCCAACCTGACATCTATCAACGGTCAGATGATAGTACGGATCGAACAACCGCTTCGTTTTCCCGAAGGAATTGAGCGAGTAGCCGCATTGCTTCACCCTCTGGCGCTCGTTCAATCACAAGCGAAAATGCAACACCGCTGCCAACTTGATCACCTTGCTGACGAACGAGTGCGAGTAGAACACGCGATGTATAAAGCCGCTTCTCCTTTCGCGAACCTTTCTCGCGCTGAGGCCTTTCATCGAGCGTTCCTGTTTTTGCATATGCGGTAAAACCTGGAGCCACGGAACGAACGGCATCCCCGAGGTCGGGAGCTGTTCCTTGCCTGCTGAGAACTCTGCCCAGACCTTCATGGAGTTTAGCTGAGATGGGTGCGAATGTTTCTGTGACACGGTCTTGATCCAGCGTCGGTCCGTGTTGGAGCGGCATCATATGGGCGATAATCACGTGGCCAGTCACAACTGTCGCAAAGGCTGAAAGTAAATCGGTATTTGACCACCGATTCGTTCCCCCTCCCAAAAGCAAAGACACATAGGTACGAGGATCTGTAACAGAGTCGAGCCGCAAATTCACTGCTGCAGGCGACAACGCTGCCCATTCGGACTGACTGCCATTGTCATCATCTTCCCGGCCTGTCCAAAACGATGAACGTACGCGAGGAGCGCCGGAGCGAATCCCTATCGCAAAAATGCGATGGAGCCTGTCCGCCAGTTCGGAGCTGTCCAGGTTCGCCATGCGTTGTGGCGAGGAAAAGCCGAACTGCAACTGAGGTTCAAATCTGGGCACTTGGCGCCATGCGCGTCGATGCGCTGGGTCCATCGATTCTTTGAGAGACATGGACACGGGGCTGTCGACAGCAACACTTGCGGGAGCTGAAGTGTCACTCGCGGCGAGACCTAGGAATCCTATGCGAATCTGGTAACGATTGTCGGATTTGGCTAAGTAATCCCCGAAATCTAACCAGCCCGGCCGTGCCTTAACTGCCCATGGATCTCGTGGCGCGATTACAAGTCCGAACACATCATTTTCGGCGGTATCATCTCCCTTGACGTAAAGGTATTGATCAAGACTGGGAAACCGCGATAGAACAGCGTAAGCCCAGACGGGTTTGGTTGCTGATCCGACCACGAGTGCATCAAAGTTTCTGTCTCCGGTATACCGTGATCGGAGGCTTGCTGGCGCGTCCTCCTCAAGCCAGCGCAGAGGAGGGAGCAGGCTGCCGTACTCGTTTCTCCATCGTCGATCCGAAGTCATCCGCGGCCATCCGCCCAGCGCCAATACCTCCCCGCTCGGAATCCGTATAGCTGTTAGAGCTAGCCTTGGCGGCAAGGCTTCGCGCGCTCCGAATTCACGCAGGATATCGGAATGCCGTTGAATCGCATGCGTTCGCGCGAACCGCTGAGCGGCAGCGTGTAGATCATAGTCCAGTGAAAGTCTCGTCGCACGCGCGGGCAACTCCCCTGAACTAATCGAGTGCGAGGCCCGCTGCTGTACAGCCGCAGCTAGCAATCCAACCCACGGCAGTAAATCCTCATTTCGCCATGCGGACTGCCAGTGGCCCCGGACCCATGCCGGGCCGATAAGGAGCGTCTGGCCGGGCCAGCGGACCACGGGTAACGCCGAATTATTGTGGAACACAGCAAAACTAGTACGCCGGTTGAATGAAGTGTCGATGCCAAGCTCAATGGCATTACCTTCTTCGGTATTGCGCTCCAGACGAAACTCAAACGGATGAGGATGCAAGCGCCGGTCACCGCTCCGATCCGATGCTCTGAAATATTGCAGAATAGCTTCGTAGGATGCCGGATCATTCACGGCCGCCAGCATACTCTTGAAGTTTCTTGGGCCGCGCGGAAGTATTCCTTCTCTCCGTTCGTCGGGAGTAAGATCATTGAAACGGCTGGCCTCGGTAGCTATTAACGTCCCCGCAGTGCCCTCGTCTCCTCGCGTTTCGACTTTGCCATCCTGCCCGCCGTCAGGCGCGATCGTACGTGTGAAATGGATCATGTCGCCTTTGTCAAGCTCGCGCTCGATAGCAACGTTCACGTCGGACCACGGCTCAGGTTTTGAATAGTGTTCCCAGCTCCACGCGATGGTGGCGGAAAGCCCCGCCACGGCAACGAGCATCAGCGTCGGAGCCGCAGCGACCAGAGCGATCTTGTATGCGTAGGTACGCTGCGGCTCGAACGGCGGCCTGTCTTCCACCAGTCCGCTCTTAGCCTCAACCTGATTCGCGACAGGAGTAAATAGCGAAACCGGGTCGCTGTAGTAGTTCTCGTCATCGGCGTCGTTACGATGAAACAACATCGACGCCACTAGCCAGAAAGCGAAAGTCCAATAGACAAGATCTGAGGAAGAGTTAACCGACAGCAGAGGCATACTGCGACCGGTGGCTGGAACCCCAAGGTTCATGAGGGCATGAAACAGCGCCTCAAGCCAAAAGGCGCTCGCGATAACCGCGGCAAACGCATGTCCTATGTCGAACAAGTCGGCGCCACTTGCAGCCACGATAAGCAACGGAGATGCATACAGGAGCAAAAGCGCCAAGCCGCCCCATACACCAAATTCGCTCAGTATATAAAAGCTGAAGGTACTGTCATATTGGATGGTATCCTGGCGGATTGGTGAATTGCGCACAGGGGCGGCACCGAACCCGAGGCCGGTCCATTTGCCCTGCGCCGCAATTGCCTTTTCTTCCCAAGCGTGCTCAACCGCATCATATATGTCCATAACCGTCACTTGGGTGCCGGCCGCGACTGGCGCAAAGCGCGCAAACGGCAAGGCACCCAAACTCACAGCACCCTCGCGGCTCGCCAGGAACCGCGTCAATATCCGGGCTGTCGCGGGACTGCGGCGTAGGACGGGGACCAATGGTTTTGGATAGACATAAAGAAGAACGGCGCCGGCATATAGAACAATCACGCACATTGCAAGAGTAACCGCGATTGTGCGGGGTGCCCCTCCGAGCAGCAGTACGATAGCCAACGGAGTAAATAACGACAAGATCACGACAATGCTGCCTGCATCGCCAACTACAAATGGAATAACGGCGGGAACGCAGAAAAACAGTACTCCAAGAAGTGCTATGGTGCGACCGCTAAAATCCTCTGTGGTACTGCCGCAGGTGTAGTGTTGCCTTGACGCCAGCCAGGCCCAAGTCGCCGGCAGATAGACCGCAATTGGAGCGATAAGTCCTTCGGCCAGCCGCACGCCACCGGCGAGATGCTGCGCTGTCAGGGCAAGTATCAGCACCGCCAGTGCGTACGCGACAACGCGAAAAACAAAGCCGGCTGGTAAAGGCTCCCGGCGATTATCCCCGCTCGTGCCGGTTGCCTGCCAGGCTCTGGTCAGGTCATACCTGAGAAACTCGATGAAGCCTCGGATGCTAGCTCCGGCTCTTGTCACTACTCTTAAGGCGCCGGGAAAGAAGTGCTGCAAAACCAGGAAGGTGACGATAACGACGGTGGTGATTAAACCGATTTGCGCAATCTCCGCCATCAGTGAGTTTACGCCGACGTGTACGTTAGGCCAGAGCCGCCCAGCAAGCCGCGTCGCCCAAAGCCCACAAAGGATCATGATTAGTACGTGTCCAAGCACAATCAAGACGCGGTTCCGAGCCGCCACGTCCCCACGATCGGGACTTGGTGTAGGGGAGCGCAGAGCAAAGGCTAGTAAAATCAGTGATGGCGCAAGGACTAAGGCTGCCCCAGCGTTCTCTAAACCTTGCACGGCATGACGGTCAATAAAGGCGGGGTCTTGAGCGAAGCGATACGCAAGAAGCAATCGGATTGAACAGAAAGTCCAAACGGCGCATGTTAAGGCCGCTACCGCCCAGTAATTAAGCTTGCGAACTCCACGTCCGAGTGCTCGTGGCAGGACTAGAAATTGCAAACCGAGTCCTGCGATTAGACTCAAAAGACCCGGTATAAACGTCCACAACATATTGCGCCATGTTGGCAGGTCCTGGATGGCTGAGAACTCGATGTCAAACTTTGCTTCCTTTTGAAAACCGGTCACTACAAGAATCTGCGATGCGATTACACCTGCAAAATCAGCGTTTTCAGGTAACAGCACGGATCTCGGGCGCGCCTGTTTTTTCCAACTGAGACGCATCCCACCCTGCCCCAATGGAATCGCATCGCCGAACGGTAGGACAAAAGCAACATCTCCCGGCTGCGGTTTTCCAGTCAGTGCAAACCTAATCTCGTCCCCCTGACCGGGCGGGATAGGGGTGGAGTTGCGCCATGGAGGATCAAACTCGCAATTAAGTCGGTCATCGTGTCCGTACCGGACCCGCATCTGCAAAGAGCGCTTCGGCCAAAGTATGCGCAGTTGGGATGGTACTGGGATGCGCTGCTCGACACGGTTTTCTCTCAAGGTAATGCGGTAAGCACCGTGCGCCGGAACGAGCAGCCAAGCATGTGATGCCCATTGTTCGAGCACGGCCGCGTCGCTGGCGTGTCCGCTCGCCCTTAGTCGCGCCACTTCGCGGCTCACCAAATCTGCAATATAGACGCAATCATCCGTTTGCTTTCGGCTTTTCTCAATCTCAACATATTCGCTGTTTTCAATGTTGATTCTAATGATTCCTTCACGGGGCACGTTGACGCTGATGCCATCGGCAAAAAAGCGTTCATCTGGTGATAGAGGATCACCGTTCAGCGGCTCGTCCCCTAGACTAAGAAAGCCGCCACCCTCCGAAACGGTCAGATCGGCTTCGGAGGATGAGACAGGCAATATTTGAATCCCCGGTGCGAAAACGTTCGGAGCCCATCCGATCAGGGCTGTTGCTTCGCGTCCGCCTAAACTGATCGCCGCACCCGGTTTCAGGGCCTGAAGTCCCGTCCAAGCTATTTCGATACCATGAGGCCACTCGCCTCCGATGGCAATAATTGCAACAGTGATTGCCGATGCTGCGACGGCACCGATCAACCCTGCGGCCGCGGCGTTTAGTTCGGTTTTCTCGTCTCTCCTGAGTGACTTTCGAGAGGTACGCCACGTCAGAACGATTAGAATTCCAACTGGCGCCAGATATGAAGCCAGCAGCAGTACGGAAGCCAGATTTGCATAATCACGCATCGGTCCAGTCCCTTAAGCGCCCGTAAGCTTACGTAATACGAGTTCCATCTTCGCAACCGGAAATTCCCGTTCGATTTCGTCCCGCACGGGCTTGCCCTCCTCCGAGTCGAGGAACCGGGCTATTGTTTTGATCAGCGCCGGCGATTCTTTGAGTTGGCGACCGCCAAGCAAAAAGCGCCGCAGAAGGTCGATAGACAGTTTCCTAAAGTCGGGCCGCAATAGCAGCTGTTTTGCCACGCGTAGACGGGCCTTATCCGAAAGCCCGAGCAGCAACTGCTCAACGATTCCGCGCTGCGGCGGGCCTGGCAAGAGCGTACGGGACAGGTTCTCCTCCTGCAAGATGGCCTTTTCGAGCGCAGCCCGGCCATTCGGGTGCCGATTTAATTCCACGATGATCTGTTCCTCATCCTTCGGGCTGCGACCGTACAGCAAATCGATGCAGAAGGTCGCAAGGCTATCCACGGAATAGGACTGAAGATCGCGAGGCAGGTTTCCGTGACTGACCCAGGCGAGCAATTCTTCGTTCTCCCGCTTTCTCTTCGCTTCGGTGATTCGAGAGCGCTCGCGGTCCGTAATATCCGGCCTTCCACATAAGCTCCAGCCTTGTACCCAGTTCTCGATCTGCTCGTCGTCGTCCGACCACGGCTTAAGCGATTCGAGGCTGCGTTGCAACTCTTCGGGACAACCGCCAAGGAATTGAACGAGACCGATAATGTTGGGTATGGAGTTGCGAATTCTGGCGGGCTTTGCAAGTTCTAAAGCTTCTTCCTCCAAGAAAGCACGGGTCTCATTCGTCGCCTGGCTACGCACCTTTTCCCGACCACCGGCCAACAAGAGATTGAGTGTGCCGACCTCGGACCAATTATCGTCGACGAGCTTGGCGAGGGCCAATTTCTTCTCAAGACGGATCTCGCGACGCTTGTCGCTCTGCGCGAGCGAGCGCAGCCAATTTTCAGCGCTCTCTTTCAGGTCCGTTCCTAACAACCTCACAACTTCGTCTAAAAGTCGGTCAAAGCGTTCCCGGTTAATGATTTTTCTGATCCAATTGCCACCTAGGTCGGGTTTGATCGACAGGTAGTCGTTCGCCCACCCCGGCCTATCCTCCCGGACGCGACGAAAGAGCTGGTCTAGGAGGAGGCTATTGACCAACGCGTCTAGCGGCGTGTTGCGCAGGCAGCTAGCCCAAGTGGTGAGTGAGGGCGCTTCGAAAAGCAACGACTGAAGGCATGCTTGGTCAATAAGGGACTCCCAGTTCGCGCCTCCGTTCTGAAGCGCCTCGGCGAGGAGTGCAGGCCGCGATTCTGGAGGCTTCATGCTGATAAATTTCATGGTCACTCGGACCAGTACGTCCTCCGGCAGTCTTAAGGGATTATCTGCATGCCAAGGCCGGGAATTATTCTCGCTAACCAAATTCAAAAGAATCAAATTGTCCAGGCGGCGTATTAGATCGTCGGACAAACGAGCCCGAAACCGTTCCAGAACGATGGTACTCGCTCCAGGGCCAAGCTGTCCGGTTCCCGATGAGATTGTCTCCCAAAATGCTTGGTTCAGCTCAGAGACGAAGGGACCTGAAGATGGAAGATTCTCAGACTCTATGGGCTGGTGCGTTTGCTGAAGACGCAAGTAACGCTCGGCGTGTTCAGTCACAAGCGTCGAAGGCCACTCCCATTCAGTCGCGGGCGTGGCTCGCAGCTTGCGCCAACTCTCACTTGCTGGAGTCGATTCTAATGATGCTGCAAGTGAGAGCCAACATCCGCCCGAGTGGACGAGCCGTTCCACGTCGGTGATCCGCTCGACCTCGGGGTCGACAATCAGGCCCACGCCGAACCGCGAATGGTCGATACGACCGCCAAACAGCCATCCTGGCCCGATCCGGCAAGCTGGCCACAACTCGTCCAGAAAGGATGCCGTAGTTTGGAGACTGGGCACTTCTGGGAAGCCGAAATCCGAAGGCCTTACAAGAACAACTCCGTCCAGTTGTGCGAGCGCAAGGGCAGTCCAGAGAGCACGCGCATTCGTAGAGCCCCCGGGAGTATGAGCTGGAGGCGGTGCGAGAGCTGACAAGCATGAAGTAATCTCGTCATCGGTGAGGTGGTCGGGCGAGGTAAAGACACGGTGACCAAACGGGTCAGACGAACGCAGCGAGAGAGCGAGGCGAGCAGCATTCCACTGAAAACGCTCCCAGGTTTCCCTTCCGGGATCGATAAGAAGCGTAAATGCATAAATTCGGTCGCCACGTTTCTGCGGCTCGCGGATGATGAGAAACGGGTCGCTATCTGCGGCCCGGCCAACTCCGAACGCCGATTTTCCCCCTTCGAGCGCGCGAATATCGCCAAGCAGTGCATCCTCGTAGCGTGGCCACGATCCAAAACGTCGTCGTTCGACGAACAGCGTGCCACCGTATGCGAGCAGACGAACAGGCATTCATTCTCCGCGAAAACACCAGTCAGCAAAGCGCGTTAGACCATGCGCCTGGGGCAGCGTGCCAGGGCCGAACTGCTGCGCGCCATCGGTCCACGTGAAAAACACCGGCGCGTGCCCCGAGCTCAACAGATTCGCAAGCTGCCGCTCGAAATCGTTGTTATGCTGTCGCAACCACCGCATTAAGAGATCTCGATCTCCAGCGTTGGAAAGCATCGGTGTAGCGCGTCGCTGGTCGAGATAGTTCGAACAAGTTGTAGCGTCTGATCCTCTTAGGCGCTGTGTGAGAATGTCAAGCTTAGTTAATAGTAAGCAGGGGCGCAGAAAACGCGGTGCTCGTGACAACTGCTCCAAAGCTATCGGTACCGAGTTCACTTGCTGGGTACCAAAAACGCCACCTCCAATTGCCAAATCCGTAGCGTCCAGGACCACGGCGAGGACGTTCATCTTTCGATCGAGACGCACAAGTATATCGGCAAAGTAGCGTTTGGCGTCCTCGCCTGAGGTGTCGTAGAAGATTAGGCAATCCTGAGGATTTCCGCTACGAAGGAGGCGTAAAGACTGCCTTAACAAGGATTCTTGTTCGCCGTCTACGCCCTTGTGCTGTGCAATGCGAAAGACAGCGCGAACGGTGTATGTATCCTTTACCGTTGGCAGCGCCCATCCTGTGGCAACGGCCCGTCCGCGGCTCAAGCAATCAATCGGATGCAACACACTTAGAAAATCCGAGACCTTGGGCGCATAGACGAAATCCTCTGTTCGGAACGTACAAGTGGGATGAGGGTAGCTGCTACTTAACATTGCAATTGTGGACAGGACAGTTTTCCCGGCCTCGGGACCGCCAACGAGTTTTACGGAAATGCACTGTCGCCGTGAAAATGGAGCACGTCCATTTACGGCTTTGAATAGGTCGGCCGGATACCACATTTCGTCGCGGCCAGGGGCCAGACCTTGAACGCTCTCCAGAACACCGAGTATTTTGTGGTCCACGTGGACCGGCTGACCCTGAGGTGTCGTAAAGGAATGAGTAACCAAGAATTCCCCGGCAGCGCCGACGCTTCCGGCTGCCCAAAACGGGTTCTTTGCGGCGCACCGAACATGCTGGACGAAAGCGTCGCGTTCTCCGAGCCTGGCACGGTCTGGAGCGAATGGGCCTTCAATTTGGCCCCGTCTGGAGGAATAAACGTAAAGCTGGGGCTGGTCGGAAGCGGTCGCACGCAAATCGGCAAGACAAAGCGGACAGTACGCCACTAATCCCCCTGTTTTCGGTCTATAAAGGCTATCATCGTGTGCCAACAAAGTGCAAATGGTTAAAGTCAGGGATCGATCCGTCCGAGGATTGACACTCCAGTTCGCTATCAACCCAGTCGTCAGGCCCCTCAAGAATTGACAGCGAGAGGCTTGAAGCGTGAGGGTTGACTGACTGGTATTGGCTCAACCACTGATGCTCCGCAGCGAAAGAGATTTAGCCCGGAACGCATCTTTTCGATAGTTTACAGGAATGTTCCTTCCTTACGCTCCCTGGACGCTGGCGGGATCTCTTTCGGCCGACTCTTCGAAAGTGGCCGAGTGAACCGCTTAAGACGGAATCGGTGGGGTACCGATCGCTACATGGAAGAATCGCCAACGAACGCAAAGGTTTTGGCCAAACAGGATTACGTCCCATAGAAGAGGTTATGGGGCGTAATCCAGTTCCTCTTGCCAGGTGCCACGGTTTATGGCATGGTTGTCCGGTATGACAATCAGGATGGATAAATCGGGGCGTATTGTGCTGCCGAAGATGATCAGGGATCGGTTCGGCCTAACCCCGGATCTTGAGCTTGACATCATCGAGCAGATTGACGGTGTGTTGCTGCGTAGGCATGACGAGCATCCCTCCATGGTCAAGATCGATGGCTTGTGGGTCCATCAAGGCAAGCCCGAAGCCGGCGCAAACTGGGATCGCGTCATTGACGATGTGCGCGAAGAGCGCGCCCAATCTTCATTCATGACCTGAACGCGTGGAGACGTTCTTCGATACGAGCGTGCTCGTCTCGGCCTCGGAACGCACCCATCCGCATTACGAGCCGGCGTCCGCCGCCGTCAGGCGCGTGACCGGCGGCCAGGAAAAAGGACTCATTTGCGCTCATTCTATCGCGGAAGTCTACGCGTCCCTTACGAAGCTGCCCGTTCAGCCGCGTATCCAGCCCGATCAGGCGGCCAGAATCATGCAGGAAAATATTCTGCCCTATTTCATGCCGGTTCCTCTTGAGCTCGGTGACTACCTGGCCGCGCTCGATAGAGTGAGCGCGGGAGGATGGAGCGGCGGCAAAATCTACGATGCTCTCTTGTTGCAGTGCGCTGCGCGCTGCAAAGTCAAGCGTATCTACACCTTCAATCTGGGGGATTTTCGCAGACTGGCCGCACCCGAAGTTCAACGCCTCATTCAGACTCCGGAGGCTGCATGAAGCCAGGATATAAGGCCGTCAGCATTCCGCTTGCACTGGCACGCGAGATCGACAAACTTGTCGGCAGACGCAAGCGAACTGCATTCATGCGTGAAGCCGTGCAGCGATACCTGGCAGATCCTGCATTGCTGGTAATTCTCAGGCTCAAACCTCAGGATCGAAAATCGTGAGCGAGGAGATTGTACCCTCCCCGCTCCTGCCCGCCCGCTCCGGGGGATTTCCCGTGCCAGCCCTCATCGCCGCTGCTGGCCACAAGGCCAGCGAGCACTTCCTCGAATTCTTCGCAGCCAGACATGGACGTCGGGGACATACGTCAGTTGGTGTTGCTGGTGTATGGTTCGGATAATTCCTACTTCGGACTGAAGGATCTTCGGCACCTCGGCACGTTTCAGCCAGGGGAGGAGTATGTCCGTTTGGTCATGGCGAGCTGGATTGCGAACGTCGAGGTCATTCTGACCGACCAGAACTCACACGTGACCAAGAGTTGGGTGTTCCACGTCACACCACATGCGAGATCTTGTAATCACCATGAAACCATACCTCCTCCGCATGCCGCGCGAATGGTTCGGTAGCCGCCAAACGTTTCTCCGAAAGTGAGCTTTCGGTACGTGTGCGTACCTCAGAAACAGTAGCCAGGAGCCCCCCGAGAATGCCACTGCCAATCGAATCTCGAAGATCGGCCTCGATGGCCCAATGCTTCGGCTTCCTCCGTCCGGGAGCTGAAGAAACCGACGCCCCCGATCCTGCTCGACGATCTTGTCTGGAAGGTCATCGGTGGTCCGCTAAGTAAAAAGGGCGGCGACCCTGGGTGTTCGTATGATCCTTTCCGATCCCGTTCTGCGCCAACCGGGATGGAGGAAATCCATGAAGTTCTTTGCAACTTTGACAATCGTGGGGCTTGCCGTGAGTAGCCTCTTTGCGGCTCTGGCGACCGCACAGACACAGCCACGCTATACCGTAGTAGACCTCGGCGTCTTCGGCTCCGGAGACAACAGCTCGGCGAACGGTATCAACAATCGAGGGTGGGTGGTCGGAAGTTCGAACCGCGCCCCCGGTGGTCCCCAAGTCGCCTTCTTTTGGTATGGCCTTACGCCTTTCGGTGCTTATCCCCTGATCAGCCTCGGCACACTGGGCGGACCGGGCAGCGCCGCCAGCGGCCTGAACTCGCTCGGGGAGCCGGTGGTTACGTCCAGCACTGTTCAGGCAGATCCGAATGGGGAAAGCTTCTGCCCGGGTCTGGCTCCCAAAACGCAATGCCTTGGGGCTGTCTGGAGAAGAGGCAAGCTGTCCGCGCTTCCCACTTTGCCCGGCGGCAACAACGCCAAGGCGTGGTGGATCAATGACCGGGGCGAAGTGGTCGGGTTTTCGGAGAACGGCATTCGCGACGAGACGTGCGCTCCAGGAACGCCTTCGCAGGTTCTCCGTTTTGAAGCCGTCGTCTGGGACCGGAGCGGCGCAATCCACGAACTCAGTCCGTTCGCGGGCGACACAGTGTCATTCGCCTGGATGATCAATAGCAAGGGCCAGGCCGTCGGTGGATCGGGATCGTGCTCCAATACCTCGATTCCGGCCCAGAATCCCGCTGCGGCGCGCGCGGTGCTCTGGGATAGCGACGGCACGCCCATCGACCTCGGCCACCTGGAGGGAGTGCCGCCGGGCGTGTACAACCTGGCAACCAGCATCAACGAGCGGGGCGAGGTAGTCGGATTTGCACAAGCATCCGATGGCACCCAGCACGGCTTCCTGTGGACGCCGCAGACCGGCATGCAGGATCTGGGCGGATTTCCGGGCGCGGTAAATGGAACGGGCCCTCCCTGCTGCAACACCATCAATAACC
>Ga0302325_10019701_pt1 | contig 14175 bp, 11 predicted proteins | sample Palsa_T0_2_FD_201948 | JGI IMG/M metagenome (GOLD analysis project Ga0302325, IMG submission 201948) | Peat permafrost microbial communities from Stordalen Mire near Abisko, Sweden - Palsa_T0_2 | ecosystem: Environmental > Terrestrial > Soil > Palsa > Peat permafrost | place: Sweden: Abisko... | reverse complement strand
CGGGCGGCCACGGGGGGGGCCGCGGCCCCGCGGCGACGTTGTGCTCTTTTACCTAGCGGTTCTAATCTAGCGGTTCTAATCTAGGCTTGGCCGACCTGGAAGCGGGCGAAGGCCTGCACGTTTACCTTGCCGGCCGCGAGGACCTTGGCCATGGTCTGCTTCGGGTCCTTCACGCTCGCCTGCTCGGTCAGCACGACGTCCTTGAAGAAGGCACCGACCCGACCCTCGACGATCTTCGGGATCGCCTGCTCGGGCTTGCCCTCCTCGCGGGTGATCTCCTCGGCGATCCTGCGCTCCTTCTCGACCACGTCGGCGGGCACCTCGTCACGGGTGACGTACTGCGCCCGCATCGCCGCGATCTGCTGCGCAAGCTCCTTGGCGACCTCCTCGTTCGGGCCGTCGAGCTGGACGAGCACGCCGAGGGTCGGCGGCAGGTCCCGGTCGGTCCGGTGCAGGTAGGTCGTCACGTAGCCGCCTTCGAAGCGGGCGTAGCGGCCGAGATCGATCTTCTCCTTGATCGCGGCGCTGGCCTCCTCGATGAGCTGCTCGACGGTCTTGCCGCCTTCCGCCTCGGCGGTAAGCAGGGCGAGCCGGTCGGCGACCTTGCCGACCACGGCCGCCTTCGCGATCTTCGCGGCAAGCTCCTGGAACTGCTCATTCTTGGCCACGAAATCGGTCTCGCAGTTGAGCTCGACCATGACGCCAGCAGTGTTGCCATCGAGCCGGGCGATGATGAGCCCGTTGCCCGCGGTCCTTGTGGCGCGCTTGCCGGCGTCCTTGACGCCCTTGACGCGCAGCGCCTCGATGGCCGCATCGAGGTCACCGTCGGCTGCCACCAGGGCGTTCTTGCAGTCCAACATTCCGGCGCCGGTCTGCTCACGCAGCCGCTTCACGTCAGCGGCGGAGTAATTCGCCATTTCTGTCCGTTTCCTTGCTCGTCACTTGTCTTCTACACGTCTTTCGACGTGACCGTTTCTGCCTGGCTGCCGGAAGCTACTCGGCGACGGCGGTGTCGGCTCCGGAGACCTCAACCGCGGCGGTCTCAGCCACGGGGGCCTCAAGCGGGGCGTCCGCCTCGATGCTGGGCTCGTCGGCTGCAACCGCTTCGGCGACTTCGACGGTGTCGCTGACCTCAGCGGTGTCGCTGACCTCAGCGGTGTCGCTGACCGCGACGCCCGCCTCCGCTTCGGCCTCGTCCTCTGCGGCCTCTTCGGTGGCTTCGGCGACTTCGGTGGTGGCTGCGGCCGTGGCGGGAGCGCCCTCAAGCAGGTCGAGCTCCCACTCGGGCAGCGGCTCGTCGCTCGTGGTGAACTGGTCGTCGGCCGGCTTCTCGTCGGCCACGGCCGCGCCGGACCGGGCGATGAGGCCGTCGGCCACCGCGTCGGCGACGACGCGGGTGAGCAGCGCGACGGAGCGGATCGCGTCGTCGTTACCCGGGATCGGGTAGTTCACCTCGTCCGGGTCGCAGTTCGTGTCGAGGATCGCGACGACCGGGATGCCCAGCTTGCGCGCCTCGTTGACCGCGATGTGCTCCTTCTTGGTGTCCACCACCCAGATGGCACTCGGGACGCGGCTCATGTCCCTGATGCCGCCGAGGGTCTTGTCCAGCTTGTCGCGCTCGCGCTTGAGCTGGAGCAACTCCTTCTTCGTCATGCCGGAGCCGGCGACGTCGTTGAAGTCGAGTTCCTCGAGCTCCTTCAGCCGCTGCAGGCGCTTGAACACCGTGGAGAAGTTGGTGAGCATGCCACCAAGCCAGCGCTGGTTCACGAACGGCATGCCGACCCGGCGCGCCTGCTCGGCGATCGCCTCCTGGGCCTGCTTCTTGGTGCCGACGTAGAGGATCGTGCCGCCGTGGGCGACCGTCTCCCTGATGAACTCGTACGCGCTGTCGATGTAGGAAAGCGACTGCTGTAGGTCGATGATGTAGATGCCGTTGCGCTCGGTGAAGATATAGCGCTTCATCTTCGGGTTCCAGCGGCGGGTCTGGTGCCCGAAGTGGACGCCGCTCTCGAGGAGCTGCCGCATAGTGACGACCGGTGCCATCGCTACGGTCCTTCCTGTCTGGGCGCGCGACGCATTGGCTGCCGAGGCGATGTCGCCCTGGCGATGGCCGCGCGCGGCTCGGTTACTCCTGGTGCCCGCTGGTTGTCGATCGCGCCATGCGGCCGGCCTAGCTCCTAGAATGCAGGGTTTCGCCTAGACCGACAGACCGAGTGGCGCGCCCCGCGTGGTTACACGCGGCATGCGGACACGCGAATTTTGGCCCCTCTGGCACACCGTGAAGATGCCTGCCGAAGTTGCCGTTTACTAGACTACTTGAATTCAGGTGTCGCCGTGGCATCGCTTGCCCGCGACACTCCTGCTTCGGCCTGCCTTCGGCCCGCCGTATGGACCTCATTCACGGTCGCGGCAGCCGGTTCAGGCGCGGGGGTGAGCCTGACGGTAACTCGCCTTCAGCCGCTCGGCGGAGACGTGGGTGTAGATCTGCGTGGTGGCCGGCGAGGAGTGACCGAGAATTTCCTGGACACTGCGCAGGTCAGCGCCGCCCTCAAGCAGGTGAGTGGCGGCGGTGTGCCTGATGGCGTGCGGACCCGCGTCCGGGCCCGTGCCGCGAGCGAAGGACGGCGCGGCCTCCCGCAGCCTTGTGTGCACGATCCGTCGCGCGGTCCGCGGGTCGAGGCGACCGCCACGCGCGCCGAGGAAGAGCGCGGATCCGCTGCGTTCATTGGCCATGACAGGACGGCCCGCCTCCTCCCAGCGCGTCGCCGCTCGGATAGCGGGCAGGCCGACGGGGACGACCCGTTCCTTCCTGCCCTTGCCGAGCACCCGCACGGTCCGCCGGCCGGTGTCAAGCCCGCCCGCATCGAGTTCGCACAGCTCGCTGACCCGGATCGCCGACGCGTAGAGCAGCTCGAGAACCGCCACGTCCCTGATGGCCAGGGCCGCGGCGATCCGGTCGCCCGCGGCGAACTCACGCTCCACCCTGTCCTCGCAGTCCGCGAGGATCGTGTTCATCTCCTCCCGACGCAGCACCTGCGGCAGCACATGGCGGGACTTGGGGGTGCCCAGCTGCGGACCGGGGTCGGCGGGTAGCCAGCCTTGGCGATGCGCGAAGGCGGTGAACGCGCGCGCGGCCGCGCCGCGACGGGCCAGCGTCGCGCGGGCCGCGCCAGCCTGGTGCTGATCGGCCAGCCAGGCCCGCAGGGTTGCCAGGTCGAGCGACCCGGGGTCACCGATGCCGCGGCGGCAGGCGTACTCAAGGAGAGACTGGACATCGCCGCTGTAGGCACGGACGGTGTGGCGCGAGAGCGCGCGCTCGGCGGCAAGGTGGCGGCAGAACTGAGCCAGCGCGGAACTCAGCGCCGCCGGCAAGTTCTGCCCCGGCGAGCCTTCTGTTGGCGGGCGCTGCCGGGGGCCATCCGCGGCGGCGGCCCGCCCCTGTGGGGCAGCCATGCGCAAAGTGTGCACCGCAGCGGGCGGGTTGGGAACGATCGCGGCAAGGTTTTACCTGGCTGTTGCACTCGCGTGCGGCGCGCGCTCGCACGTGCACGGGGCGTACTCGAACGTGTGGCCTAACTCCTGGTTCAGGCGTCCTCCTGTTCAGACACGTCGCAGCCGCCAGCCCTCCGCGCAGCGCTCGATGAACCCCGCCGCGGCGAGCCCGCCGAGGCGGCGGGCCACCGTCATGGGAGGCAGGCCCGCCCGCTGCGCGACCCGTGACGTAGCCATACCGCCGCGCCGCGGCATGGCGTCAAGTACCTTGGCCGACTCCAGGTCTAGGGCGTCGCGATCGAGCACCGGCGGGGCGTTCCGCCGGCTCGCGGGCCTGGTTGGTGAGCCGACGGGCGGACCGGAGCCGCCGACCGCCGCGGGCGTTAGCGGACTCGCCGACTTCGACGGTGCGCCAACCGGCGGCTCCAGCGGTCCGCCGACCGACGGCTCCAGCGGTGCGCCGACCGGCGAGAGGTACTCGATGACGTCGGCCGCGCTTGTGACGAGCGTGCCTTGCCATTCCCTGATGATGTGATGGCAGCCGACGGACAGGTCCGAGGTGATCGGTCCTGGTACCGCCATCAGGCACCGACCCAGGTCCCTGGCGTGCCGTGCGGTGCTGATCGCTCCGCTGCGCTGGCCCGCCTCCACCACGAGTGTCCCGGTCGCGAGGGCGGCGATCACCCTGTTGCGGACGAGAAACCGCAGCCTGCTCACATTCCTGCCTGGCGGCCACTCGCTGACGATCACCCCCTGGGCGGCGATCGCCTCAAGCAGGTCCGTGTGGGCGGCCGGGTAAGGAATGTCCACACCGCACGCGAGCACCGCGACGGTCACGCCGTCGGCGGCAAGGGCGCCTTGGTGCGCCGACGCGTCGACGCCGAAGGCACCGCCGGAGACCACCGCCCAGCCCCGCGCCGAGACGGACGCGGCGAACTCGGCCGCCACGTACGAGCCGTACGCGGTCGCGGCCCGCGAGCCAACGACCGCCACCGAGCGCAGGCAGCTGAACCGCAGGTCGGCGTTGCCGCGCAGCCAAAGCGCGTACGGCCGCTCGTCACCGAGGTCGGCCAGCTGCCCCGGCCATTCCTGATCGCCCGGGCAGACAAGCCTGATCCCCGACCTGGCGAAGGCGGCCACTTGATCCGGCGTCGGCAGCTCGGTCAGCCGTACCCGCCAGCGCTCCATGGCCTTGCGCACCGCGGGGCGCGGCACACCGACCGGACCGTCAGGACTGGCAGCACCGTAGGGACCCACGGCGTCATCGCTGGGATCCCCGCCCGCCCTGATCGCCTCAAACGTCCGCGCCGCACCATGGACCCGTACCAGCGCGCCAAGCACACGGTCCGCCGGCTCGGCGAGGTACGTGAGCGCCGCACGCGCGTATCTCTCATCGGCTGCGCTCCCGTTGCCCAGCGATTCGGCCCTCCACAAGCCGCTCACTGCGCCACCCCCAGCCACAGCCCGATCGCCATGTTGACCTCGTCAGGTCCCGGCCGGTCTTTTTCGGCCAGGTCGGACAGGGACCAGGCGACCCGGACGATCTTGTCCGCGCCGCGTGCAGAGACCTGACCGAGCTCCATCGCCCGGTCAAGCGGCTTCAGCGCCCCGGCCCGCGGGGGGAAGGATCGGCGAAGCGTCGCGCCGGGAATCTCGGCGTTCAACCGCCAGGCGGTCCCTGCCAGCCGGGCCGCGGACCGTTCCCGCGCCGCCGCGACCCGCTCGGCCACCACCGCGGACGCCTCGGCGAACTTGCGGTCATATAGCATGTCGCGCCGGTTCACCGGCTGCAGCTGGATCTTCACGTCCACTCGATCCATCAGCGGCCCCGACAGCCTGCCCAGGTACCGTCGCCGCGCCGCCGGGGAGCATCGGCACCCCGCACCGCCCGGCGCGGCCGACCGCGCGCACGGGCACGGGTTGGCGGCGAGCACCAGCGTGAACCTGGCGGGGAATGTCGCCTGCCCCGCCGCACGGGCGATCACCACCTCACCGGACTCAAGCGGCTGACGCAGCGCGTCAAGCACGTCCCTGTGAAACTCCGGCGCCTCGTCGAGGAACAGGACACCGCGATGTGCCAGCGACGCCGCCCCTGGCCGGATCAGCCCGTGCCCGCCGCCGACGATCGCCGACTTGGACGCGGTGTGGTGCGGGGCGCAGAATGGCGGCGCGGTCACCAGGCCTGCGCCCTCGGCCAGGGTCCCCGCCACCGAGTGGATCGACGTCACCTCGATCGCCGCCGCGATCTCCAGCCTCGGCAAGATCGTCGGCAGCCTCTCGGCCAGCATCGTCTTGCCCGCTCCGGGCGGACCGAGCAGCGACAGGTTGTGTCCGCCCGCCGCGCAGATCTCCACCGCCATCCGCGCCTCGGCCTGCCCGAGCACCTCAGCCAGGTCAAGCTTCTTGGTCATGGCGAGCGCGGAGACGGGGCCAGGCGGCGGTTCGGGCACGGCGGGCACCGTTGGCGGCGGCCCGCCGCGTAGCCACATGACTACCTCAGCGAGGCTGCTCGCCCCGATCACCTGGATGCCGGGTACTAGCGCGGCCTCCGCCACGTTCTGCGCCGCGACCACGACGGTGTCCAAGCCTGGTGCGGCCGCGACGACCGCCGGCAGTACCCCGGGTACCGGGCGCAGCCGCCCGTCCAGGCCAAGCTCGGCGAGGAACATCTTCCCTGCCAGTGAAGTCACGGGCACGGCGTCGGCCGCAGCGAGGATAGCGACGCTGATTGCCAGATCAAATCCGCTGCCGCGTTTCGGCAGCGTGGCGGGCGAGAGGCCGACGGTGATCTTCGACTGCGGCCAGCTCTCGCCGCTGTTGACGATCGCTGCGCGGATCCGGTCGCGCGCCTCGCGAAGGGCCATGTCCGGCAGCCCGACCAGGATCGTCGCGGGCAGCCCGCTAGCGATGTCCGCCTCCACCTCTATCAGGTGACCCTTGACGCCCACGAGCGCCACCGAGTAGGTGCGAGCAAGCGCCATCTAGCCCACTCCCCGGACATGCTCGATCGTGAACCCGTCGGTACCGTCCCGCAGCAGGCCCACCACGTCGATGCGTATCTGGTCAAACCGGACACCATGCGCGACGAGCCACAGGGCGGCGAGCCTGCGCAGCCGCATCCGCTTCACACGCCCGACCGCGTCAAGCGGCGTGCCGTACCGCGTCCCCGTCCTGGTCTTGACCTCGCAGACGACGAACGTGCGCCGGTCCACCGCGACGATGTCGATCTCCCCGTCGGCACATCGCCAGTTCCTGTCCAGGATCCGGAATCCGCAGCCCTCCAGATAGCTGACCGCGGCCTGTTCGCCATCCCTGCCGAGTACGTCTTTCGCACCCATCGCCACCACCTCCGCAATCGACGATGGCTCCTATGGGCGATATAGCGCAGCAATCAATTGCCAGCCGTGGATGACATTCTTCGGCACCGGTAAACTGTGCATAACGTCTCCGGGAATGTCAGCGGCGCCTGTTCTAATACCCAGGGGGAACCGCGGTCTGGGGCCGCTCCGCGCGAGCAAGCTCCCTTGCCAGGCGGGTGTTTAAGCACCTGGCGGCCACAGCCGGGCCTCGTTCGGCCTTCGGCGCGGATACGCGCCCGATTTGCTTGAAATGCGGGCAATCGGCTAATAATCTTGGAAGTTTTGCGTGCGTATAGAACAATGCCGTTAAGTTGGCTTCCAGCAGCGTCGTCTCCGCTGCCGCCTGCCGTATACCACCCGTCACGGCAGACATCTGATTTTCACTTTGCACACCCTGCGACCATTTCCCGGGGCGGTTTGCCCTTTTTGCGGGTACGGGGAGTGAGTGAAGTCGCGCTTGTGGGGGGCGTGTGACGGCAGCCCGGTGACGCTCTCGTCGGCGCGACGCCTTGAGGGTTCCTCTTTCCCGGGATGACTCCGCGGGTGCGGCTCGACGGTGGCGGCGTGCCGTCCGAGGCCGCCCAGCTCGACCACCGGGGCGAAGGCCGCGGTGACCGACGTGTTTGCCAGCCAGATGAAGCGGGGCGGTGGGGAGTCGGCCGGGTCCGTTCGGGATGAACTGCTTGGTGTTTGTGGGTGACGGAGACGGCGGGGAGCTTATCCGTCGGTGCGGGCGTGCCTTAGTTGCGGGAGGCGGCCCGGCGGCTGCGACGGGGGCGGCGGCGACGGGGCGACGGGGATGTCGAAGGTCGCCTCGTCGGGGCCGACCGTCACGGGCTGCCCGTAGTGCTTGATCGGCAGCGGGTCGCCGAGCAGGAGGGAGTAGCTGGCGGCGCCCTGGCGCACGGCCACGTGCACGATCCGCCCCCGGTAGCGCATACGGAACGACAGCCCCGCCAGACCCGGCGGCAGGCGGGGGCTGAACGACAGGCCGTCCGTGCCTGCGCGCATCCCGCCGAACCCGCCCACGAGCGCCGTCCACGCCCCGGCAAGCGAGGCGATGTGCAACCCGTCCTTGGTGTTGTGCTCGCGGTCCTGCAGGTCCATGAACGCGGCTTCCGCGAGATAGTCATAGGCGAGCTGCAGGTGGCCGACCTCCGCGGCGATGACCGCCTGCGTGCACGCGGAAAGCGACGAGTCCCGGACGGTGAGGGCCTCGTAGTAGTCGAAGTTACGGAGTTTCTGGTCGGGGGTGAAGGCGTCGCCGCGTAGCTGCATGGCGAGCACCACGTCGGCCTGCTTGACCACCTGCCTGCGGTAAAGCTGGAAGTACGGGTAGTGCAGCAGCAGCGGGTAATGATCTTCAGGGGTGTCGGCGAAGTCCCAGCGCGCGTACTTGGTGAAGCCGTCGTGCTGTGGGTGCACGCCCAGGCGTTCGTCGTAGGGGATGAACATGTCCGCCGCCGCGTCCCGCCACTCGGATGCTTCCTCCGTCGTCACGTTGAGCTCGCGCGCCTCGTCGGAGAGCTTGGCGGCGAGGTCGGCGGCGGCGGCGAGGTTCTGCTGCGCCATCAGGTTCGTGTAGAGGTTGTTGTCCTTGACCGCGCTGTACTCGTCCGGGCCCGTGACGCCGTCGATGCGGAACTTGCCGTCCGCATCGTGCTGGCCGAGGGAGCGCCACAGGCGGGCGGTCTCGACGAGGATGGGCAGGGCGATCTCGCGCTCGAAGGCCTCGTCGTGGGTGGCGTCGAGATATTTCACGACAGCAGCGGAAATATCGGCATTTATGTGGAAGGCAGCGGTGCCGGCCGGCCAGTAGCCCGAGCACTCCTCGCCGTGGATCGTCCGCCACGCGAACGCGGCGCCGGCCAGGCCGAGCTCGGCCGCGTGCGCGCGGGCAATCGGCAGGGTCTCGTGCCGCCATCGCAGCGCGTCGGCCGCCGCGGCCGGCTTCGTGTACGTCAGCACCGGCAGCACGAACGTCTCGGTATCCCAGAACGTGTGCCCGTCATAGCCCGTCCCGGTCAGCCCCTTGGCCGGGATCGGCCGGTGCTCGGCCCTGGCACCCGCCTGCAGGATGTGGAAGAGCCCGAACCTGACCGCCTGCTGTATCTCCATGTCGCCGTCGACCTCGACATCCGCGCCCTCCCAGAAGTCATCCAGATAGGCGCGCTGCTCGTCGAGCAGCTTGTCCCAGCCGGTGAGCACGGCCGCCGCGACCGCGCCACTCACCTGGTCGATCAGCGCCGGCCGCGACCGCAAGGCGGACCAGCCGTAGCCGAGGTACTTGGTGAGCTGAAGCTTCTCGCCCGCTGGCACCTCGGCGGCGACCATCAGGCGGCCCAGGTCGGGGAACGACTCGGAGATGACGGCCTTGCGCGACGGTCCCGAGATCTCATGGGACATCGCGGCGGCGAGCCGCAGCTTGCTCGACCGGGTGCCGTGCACGAGCACGGCCCGCGGCCGATCCCCGTCCACCGCCAGATGCTCCTCGCTGACCAGGGGCGACGCCAAGACCGCGGCCGCGCGCGGGTCTCCCGGTGCGGCCGGGATCTCCTCGTTGGCGACGATCTCCGACATCAGGACTAGGCGCAGCGGCTCGTCGACGGGCGAGACCGTGTAGGAGATCGCCGCCACCGCGCGCTGGGTCAGCGAGACCAGCCGCACCGAGGTGATCTCCACCGTGTGCCCGGCGGGCGACGTCCATACGACGTTCCTTGTCAGGGTGCCCGCCCGCAGGTCAAGCCTGCGGGTGTGCGAAACGACCTTGCCGTACCTGACATCGAACGGCTCGTCGTCGACGAGCAGCCTGATGATCTTGCCGTTGGTGACGTTGATGACGGTCTGGCCCATGTCGGGGAACCCGTAGGCCGACTCCGCGTACGGCAGCGGCCGGTCCTCGTAGAGCGAGTTCAGGTAGGTGCCTGGCAGCCCGTACGGCTCGCCCTCGTCCAGGTTGCCGCGCAGCCCGATGTGGCCGTTGGAGAGCGCGAAGACCGACTCGCTCTGCGCGAGCAGGTCCAGGTCAAGGGATGTCTCGGTGAGGCACCACGGGTCCACACCGTAATGGTCGTTCGTGATCATTGGGGCATCTCCGTTCCTGTCTGCTCTAGCTCTTGTCTGGGCTTGTCTGGGCCGACGGCAGCGGGTAACAGCAGTTCTGCCAGGTCCTTCACCACTACATCGGCGCCATGCTCGCGCAGCCCGGCGGCCTGTCCCACTCGGTCCACACCGACCACGAGGCCGAAGTGGCCCGCGTGCCCGGCCGCGACCCCCGCCAGCGCATCCTCGAAGACGGCGGCGGCCTTGGGCGCGACGCCGAGCATCTTCGCGGCCTCGAGGAACGTGTCGGGGGCGGGCTTGCCGTGCAGCCCGCGTTCATCGGCGACCTTCGCGTCGACCCGCACGTCGAAGAGGTCGGCCACGCCGGCCGCCTTGAGCACCGCCTCGGTGTTCGCGCTTGAGGAGACGATCGCGGTGCGCAGGCCCGCCTTGCGCACCGCGGTGATGTATCGCGACGAACCCTCGTAAACTTCGACGCCGTCCCGTTCGAGCACCTCGAGCACCAGCTCGTTTTTCCTGTTGCTCAGGCCCCACACGGTGGGCGTTCCCGGCTTGTCGGACGGCGACCCGGTCGGGAGATCGATCTTCCTTGACTCAAGGAACGACGCCGTGCCCTCCAGGCGCGGCTTGCCGTCCACGTATTCGTCGTAGTCACGCTCGGCGTCAAACGGGGCAAATTGCCCGCCTTGCCCGTCGGACTCCGCAGACTTAGCCTTAGCCGCCTGCGAACTCAGGAACTCGTCGAACATCTGCTTCCAGGCCGCGGCGTGTACCACGGCGGTTTTCGTCACCACACCGTCCATATCGAACAGACACGCGGTCACGCCATCCGGCAGGCCTAGCATGCGGCTCCAATCCCGGAAAGTACCAAGCCGAAAAATAGCGATTTATCCGGAAAACTCGCCACCTGAACCCGGCGGCTTAGTGCCTTCGCCGGGAGGAAGCTCAAGGTCACTCTTGGCCAACTCCTCGATGTTGACGTCCTTGAAGGTCACTACCCGTACGTTCTTGACGAAACGCGCGGGCCTGTACATGTCCCACACCCAGGCGTCGGTCATGGTGACCTCGAAGAAGACCTCGCCGTTGTCGGCGGCGCGAACCTTGAGATCCACGTCGTTCGTGAGATAGAACCGGCGCTCCGTCTCCACGACGTGGGTGAACAGGCCGACGACATCGCGGTACTCGCGGTAGAGCTGCAGCTCCATCTCCGCTTCATACTTCTCAAGATCTTCCGCGCTCATGTCCCCTATTCTCCCTCCGCCGACCCGGTCGCAGGCACACATCGGAACGACCGGCGGTGTACCGGAGACGGTCCGTGCTCGGCCAGCGCCCGCAGGTGCTCACCGGTTACATACCCTTTGTGACGGCAGAACCCATATTCCGGGTAACGCTCGTCGAGTTCGCGCATCATCCGGTCCCTGGTCACCTTGGCCACGATGGACGCCGCGGCGACGGACGCGGCCACCCGGTCGCCCTTCCACATCGCCAGCGCGGGCGCGCCCAGGCCACTCACGGGAAAGCCATCCGTCAGCACGTATCCGGGGCGGCTCGCCAGTCCGGCGCACGCCCGGCGCATGCCCGCGATGTTGCACACGTGCAGCCCGAGCCCGTCGATCTCCGTCGGCGAGATAGTCACCGCGTGCCAGTCAACCGCCCGCGCCACGATATGACCGTACGCTTCCTCGCGGGCGGCCGGTGTGAGCAGCTTGGAGTCGGCAAGGACGGGGATCCGCTTGATCGCCGCGCTGTCGAGTACGACAGCCGCGACCACGAGCGGTCCTGCGCACGCGCCGCGGCCCGCCTCATCGATGCCGGCGACCGGCGCGAGACCGGCGCGCGCCAGCGCATTCTCATAGGCGGCGAGCCCCGCGCTTCGCCGCGGCGTGTATGCATGCGTGACCATCAAAGGCAGCGTACGCCAGCCGCGCACCGGCTGCGTCCGGCTCCGCAGGGCCCGGACGCGACGAGGGCAGGCCAGCAGCGAAGGGACCGGTTTCCGTCCGTTCTCATCGCGTCCCGCTGCCCCCATCCGCCACATCCGTTCCTGTCATACCGAACGGTCCCGTGGTTCCACCGGCCAGGCCCTCCACCATGCCCGCCCCCACGGACCAGGCCCTCCACCATGCCGGATCCCGTGGTTCCACCGGCCAGGCCCTCCACCTTGCCGGATTTATCGGGATAAACACACCAAGGTCGAACCAGTGCTGAAGGTTTGACCGGCTATCACCGGTCTAACCTTCAGCACTATCGATTTCCGGAGAAGAAAACGCCCTGTGCGGCCTGGATGGTTGTCGCGAATCGGGCGCAATGGAAACGGCGGGGCACGGCGGGTGGCTAGGAACTGGGACTAGAACGGCGCTTTTTCCTGCGGAGGCGAATGGTGCGCTGCAGCCACGTCAGCGGGACCGCGCCGATGAACCCGAGGGCTAGCGGCAGCGCGGAGCCGACCGGACGGACGGGCGTGCCGTTATCCATCGCGGCAAGCAGCGCCGCGCTTGAGCCGCCCGCCGCGGCGTTCGATCCCGCCCCGACCGAGGCGTTGAGCGCGGGCTGCTCAAACGTCGCGGGGATGTCGAGGAACCCCCACCGGCTCGGCGGCCAGATGATCACGAAGGCACGACCGAGGACCCCGCTCTCCGGGATCGTCCCGCCGCCGGGGTCGCCCATGTGCCCACGGGAGTCGTAGGAGACGGCGCGGTGGTCGCCCATCACCCAGAGCCTGCCCGCCGGGACGGTGATGTTGAACGGCTGGGTGGACGGCGCGTTGCCCGGATACAGGTACGAGCTCTCGCTGAGCGGCACGCCATTGACGGTGACCTGGCCCTTGGAGTTGCAGCAGGCCACGCGGTCACCGGGCAGCCCGATTACGCGCTTGATGTAGATGGACGAGTCGTGGCTGATACCGACGACGCCCTCGACGTCGTCGAGCAGCTTGCTGAAGATGTTCGAGCTGGCAGGCGGGTTGTTGAAGTCCCACGATCCAGTGCCGTCGAACACCACGATGTCGCCGCGGTGGATCGGCCGCATATGGAAGATGACCTTGTTGATGAGGACTCGGTCCCCGATGTCGAGGGTGTTTTCCATCGAAGCGGACGGGATGTAGAAGGCCTGGATCGCAAAGGTCTTGATGAGGACGGCGAGCACAAGCGCGACCACGATGAGCACGGGAAGCTCTCGCCAGAAGCTGCGCCGACGCTTGGGCGGCTTGTCTCCGGGTCCGGTGCCGCGCTTCCACGCGTGCGCCGCGTTGGTGCCACCGTTCGAGGGGCCTCTGCCTCTATTGCCGCTTCCGCTTCCGGTACCGGTACCTCCGGAACCGTTGCCTGTACCGCCTGCGTCGCCCCCGGCAACTGGGTTGTCCCAGCGCGTGGAGGCGAATGTTCCTCGCGGCTTGCGGGGCCCTTGCCCACCCGGCCCAGGCTGCTGCCCCTGCCAGGTCCTGGCCGCCGGCCACGTCTGGCCGCCAGAGTACCCGGGTCCGCCTCCTGACCCAGGAATCGAACCCAGACCTGGTAGCGCCTGCGGGTCGTCCAAGCTGGGCACCGGGTCGGCCGGTCCCCAGGGCGGCGATCCTAGGCCGTCCCTGGCGCCTGAACCGCTCATTCGCGCTCCCCTTGTTCCCGGACGCCAGGCCGCGTCATCATCGCTCATCACTGTGAGCGTATCGCCACTTCCGCAAGTGCCAACCGTTCCACCGTGTTGCTCGTGTTGAGAACCGACAAAGAAGCCGACCCACCGGTCTTGTACGTCGTAGTTCCCAGAATCCACAACGCTGAAGCTTTGACCGGTTCTGGGCGGTCAAAGCTTCAGCGCTAACTGGATCTTGGTGTGTTTATGTTGATAAATCCGGCGGGACGGCGCCCGCGTCTCGGTGCGGGACGGCGCCCGCGTCTCGGTGCGGGACGGCGCCCGCGTCTCGTGTAAAGCGGCGTCCGCGTCTTGGCTTGATCTGGGCTCAGCGCCGCCGACGGCGGCGCCAGGCTAGGGCTGCTCCCGATACCGCGGCGGCGCCGCCGGCCAGGGTAGCGGGCTGGGCTGTGGCTATGGCGGCTGCCGTCTGGAGGCCCGCCTGGGCGAAGGTCGTGGGGATCGGGATGTCGTTGATGCGCGAGAGAGGCCAGATGACCACGAAGGCCCGACCCACGACGGCGCTCTCCGGGATGGTGCCGTCGCCCGGGGAATCGGGGCGGTAGCGGGAATCGTCCGAGTCGGCACGATTGTCGCCCATGACCCAGAGCCTGCCGGACGGCACGATGATGCT
>Ga0302325_10019698_pt1 | contig 14177 bp, 12 predicted proteins | sample Palsa_T0_2_FD_201948 | JGI IMG/M metagenome (GOLD analysis project Ga0302325, IMG submission 201948) | Peat permafrost microbial communities from Stordalen Mire near Abisko, Sweden - Palsa_T0_2 | ecosystem: Environmental > Terrestrial > Soil > Palsa > Peat permafrost | place: Sweden: Abisko... | reverse complement strand
CCGAGTTCGTCCGCGCCCCCCTGCGCGCTCACGAACGCCGGGCCGCCCGCCGCTCGCTCGGGCTGAGCAGCCGCCAGTTCCTCGTCGTCGTGACCGGTGGGGCCGAGGGCTCGGGCGGCATCTACCGGCGGGCGGCCGCCCTGGTCAGGCGGTTCGATGACGTCGCCGTGGTCGCAATCTGCGGCCGCAACCGCCGCCTGCACCGCAGGCTGACCCGCTTGGCCGCGCAGGCCGGCGGCCGCCTGACGGTACGCGGATTCGTCGACAACATGGCGGACTGGCTGCGCTGCGCCGACCTGGTCGTCACCAAGGCGGGTCCCGGCACCATCGCCGAGGCAGCGTGCTGCGCCGCCCCGCTCGTGCTCACGTCCCATGTGCCCGGCCAGGAAGAAGGCAACACCGAATTCGTGGTCGAGGCCGGCGCCGGCCGGCATGTGCCCGGTGTGCAGCAACTCGTTCACGAGGTCGGCCGGCTGCGCCGTGACCCCACCGCCGTGGAAACGATGCGAGCGGCATCCGCCCAGTTGAGCCGGCCGGGCGCGGCCGCCGAGATCGCCACTTTGCTGGCCAGCCTGGCCGGGCTGCCGCAGCCCGATCGCCCGGAGTCTCCCGTAGTGGTACGGGATCTCCCGTAAGGCACGCCAGCCGCCGGGCGCCTTCCCCCCGCCGCCCCCTCGGGGCCCCTCCTGCCGCCGGCCCACGGCGCCCGGCCTTCCCGGGAGTCAGCCCGCCAAGCGCGCATCAGTTCTGCGTGATGGCGTTGCTCTAATCCGAGTGCGGCCGCCAGATCCTGCACCGTCCCCCACCCCGGGCAGCGCGTCCAGCCCTGTTCCAGGTCACGCACAGTTCCCAGGCTCACCCCGCCGGGCGGCCCACCAGGAGCTGCGTTCGCTAGCCTGACGTTAGGACTGTCCGCTCGGCGGCGTAAACGGGTTCGCCGCCCGCGTATCCGGCGATGCGAAGGGAATCCTGTTGGCTATTGCGGCACTGGTCCTGTGGATACTGACCGTGACCGCGGGCATTTCCATGCTCGTAGCCGGGAACCGGGCGAGGCACCTGACGGCCGATCCGGCACCCCCGGTCACCCTGCCCCGATCCGCGGCTCCCCCGGTAACCGAGGCGGGCCGGCCGCCGTCCATTCCCCGCACCAAGGTTCGTGCCACGGCCGGCGAGCATCCGCTACTTGAGTTTCTCCATCCAGCGCTCGGGGCCGTCGGCCTCGCCTGCTGGTTCCTCTTCGTCGGCCTGCATTACCGGCCGCTGGCCTGGGTTTCGTTGGGGATCGTGGTGGTTGTCGTGGCGGCCGGGCTCGGCTGGCTGGCCAGCAATACGCTGGCCGCCCGGGGTGGCGGGAGCGCCGCCCGGGCGCCCTTCCCCCCTCGCCTGATCATGCTGCACGGCCTGGCCGCTACCGTCACGGTCGTGCTCGCGGTTCTCACCGCACTGTCGGCGAGTCGCGGCTGAGCCGCACCGGCAACCCATCTCCATCCGGCTGCGGCTCTGACATAGTTTTTCCATGCGCCGCCCGATAAAGGTGGGTGCCGGGCGGATAAACGCTGGAGGCGTTGTGGACGAAGGGTTTCCTGGGGCATTCAGCGACTTCGTGCCCGGCTCGCAGGTAGCCGGTTACCGGATCGTCGAGCAGATCGGCCGCGGCGGAATGGCTGTCGTCTACCGGGCCCGCGACATCCGTCTTGACCGCTGGGTGGCCCTGAAGATCCTCGCCCCTGACCTCGCCCTTGACCAGGTCTTCCGGCAGCGGTTCATCAGGGAGTCGCGGGCCGCGGCGGCCGTCGACCATCCGAACATCATCCCGATCTTCGATGCGGGTGAAGCCGACGGCGTCCTCTTTATCGCGATGCGTTACGTCGACGGGCAGGACGTGCGCAGCCTGCTTGACCGGGTGGGCGCACTGCCCGCCCCGCGCGCCGTGGGGATTGTCGCGCAGGTAGCGTCGGCACTGGATGCCGCGCACGCCTATGGGCTGGTGCATCGCGACGTGAAACCGGCCAACATGCTGCTCAACGATCGGGGCGAAGGCGGCGGTGCCGAGCACGTCTACCTGTCTGACTTCGGGGTCAGCAAGCAGTCAGAGGCCACGTCCAACCTGACCCGTACCGGGCAGTTGGTCGGCACCCTGGATTACCTGGCCCCCGAGCAGGTGGAGGGCCGCCCGGTGGACGGGCGCACGGATGTCTACTCGCTGGCTTGCGCCGCGTTCGAGATGCTCGCCGGCACGCCGCCCTTCAAGCGCGACCAGGGCATGGCGGTCTTGTGGGCTCAGTTGTCGGCGCCGCCGCCTGCCCTGACCAGCCGGCGCCCCGACCTGCCGCCTGCCGTTGACCAGGTCATCGCCAAGGCGCTGGCCAAGGCACCAGGCCACCGGTACGACACGTGCCTGGGTTTCGCCTCGTCTCTGGAGCACGCCTGCGGGCTCCGGGCCAGCTCCGTCGCCCGATATCCGGCCGCCCAGGACCGGCCGCTGCGAAGTGCTTCCGAGGCAGGCCTGCCGATGGCCGTCCGGGAAGCGGCCAGCCCGCCATTGCCGCCCGCCGAAGAGGTCTACCCGCCGCGCTCGCGTCCGACCCGGCCGGGACCTGCTGGGCCGCCGCCGGAACTCCCGCCCACCTACCGGCCGGCGAAGCGGCGACGCTCACGGTGGGCCATCCCGGCGGTGTGCATCGCGCTGCTCCTGCTGGCCGGCGGCGCAGTCGTGGCGCTCCGGGACAGATCTCTGCTGGACGGCACCGGCGCGATCGGCGGGACACCGACCAGCTCGTCCACGTCGGCCGTGACCTCCGCGGCCGGCGACCCGGCCGCTACCGTGCGGATGTACTTCTCGGCGATCAACAGCCACAACTATGCCGAGGCGTGGCGCCTCGGCGGAGACAACAGCGGATCGACGTACCAGGGTTTCGTGCACGGTTTCGACACCACCGAGCGGGACAGCGTAACCATCCTGTCGGTGTCTGGCCCCGCGGTGCGGGCCCGGGTGGTCGCGTTGCAGACGACTGGCACCGTCCAGACCTATCAGGGCACCTACACCGTCAGACACGGAGTCATCACCGGGTTCAACATCCGGCAGGTCAGCTGAGCCGGATCGGAGCGGACCGCTGCCGCGCGCCGTGTTCCGCCTGCCCGCCATCGCCATGTACCGTCCGTTGCTTGAACGCAGGACGCTGGTTCGTCTTGAACGCTGGACGGTTAGTTCGTTTTCATAACGCAACGGAGGCCCGCCCGTGTGGCATGACATGTTCGTCGAGCAGATACCGATCGCGGAGAAGATCCTTCGGACTGTGATCATCTACGCACTGCTGGCCGTGTTGTTCCGGCTTACCGGCAAGCGGGGCCTGGCCAGCATGAATACGTTCGACTTCATTGTGATCTTCCTCTTGTCCAACGTGGTCCAGAACGCCGTCATCGGCAACGACCAGTCGCTGATCGGCGGGATAATCGGAGCCGTCACCCTGGTCACCGTCAACGCCGCGGTCAACCGGCTCATCGCGATCAGCCCGACCGCCGCGCGAATCTTCGACGGGCGCGCCACCACCGTGATCACCGACGGTAAGCCGGTTGAGCGGGCGCTGAGGCGACTGGGCCTGCGGCGCAGCGAACTCGACAACGCGGTGCGGCTGCAAAATGGCAACGACGTCACGGAGATCGGCCAGGGAAGCCTCGAGCCCGGAGGCCAGCTGGTGCTGACCTTGAAGCAGACCGAGCAGGGCGCCACCAAAGCCGATGTCGCTGAGCTGACCGATCGCCTCCGCCGAATCGAAAGCCTGCTCAGCCCCGCTTCATAAGCGGGAAGCTCTCGTCCGGCGCTGTCCTGGCTGGCCCCCGCCTGCCAGTCGTTGAGGAAAACTGCGAAGCTGGAGGGAACCCAAGGAGGTAATGCATGAACAGCCACCCGACGGCGGCGGCAGCGGGCACAATCGACATCGGCGGCGATCTGACTGTGAACCGGATGGGCTTCGGCGCGATGCGGATCACCGGTTCGGGCATCTGGGGAGATCCACCGGACCGGGAGCGGGCCAAGGCCGCCCTGCGCCGGGCGGTCGAACTGGATGTCAACTTCATCGACACCGCCGACTCCTACGGACCTGATGTCAGCGAGCTGCTGATCGCCGAGACGCTGCACCCCTACCCTGACGATCTCGTCATCGCCACCAAGGGCGGGCTGGTGCGGCCCGGTCCTGGGCGCTGGGAGCGGGACGGGCGCCCCGAGCATCTCAGGCAGGCCTGTGAGGGCAGCCTGAAGCGGCTGAGGCTGGACCAGATTCCCCTCTACCAGTTCCACGCGCCAGATGCGAAGGTACCGATCGCCGACTCGATCGGCGCGCTCGCTGAACTGAAAGACGCCGGGAAAATCCGTCACGTCGGTGTCTCGAACATGTCCGAGACACAGCTCCACGAGGCGCAGCAGATCATCCCGATCGTGTCGATTCAGAATCGCTACAACGTCAGCGACCGGTCCTCGGAGACGGTCGTGGATCTCTGCGAACAGGAGCAACTCGCCTTCCTGCCATGGGCGCCGATCCAGGACGCCGACGGCAACCGCGCCGTCAGCGAGGCGGCCGCCAGCCACGGCGTCAGCCCCCGCCAGGTTGTGCTCGCCTGGCTGCTGGCCAGGTCGCCGCAGATCCTTCCCATCCCCGGCTCCGGATCCGCCGACCACATCCAGGCCAACATCGCCGCCGCAGAAATCAAGCTCAGCCCGGATGAGCTCGCCGCGATCACCAAGGCCTCGTGACGGCGGGGCTTCGTGACGGCGGGGCTTCGTGCGGCGGGGCTTCGTGCGGCGGGGCTTCGTGACGGCGCGGCCTCGTAACCGAACGGCCTCGTAACCGATTGGCTGGCTGGCCCGCCAGGGCCGACACGCTGCTGGTTGGCGTGTCCGGCCCTGGCCGGCTGGGGTGTTCGGCCTGGTGTTCAGGCCGGCTGGTGTTCAGGCGGGCTGGCGGTCAGGCGGGCTGGGTGTCGGGGCCGGTGGTGTAGGTGCGGCCGGCGGGTGTGGTCCAGGTGAACACGCCGGGCCGGATCTGCTTGAGGTGCCATCGGGGATGCTGTTTGAGCTGGTGGTGGCGCCGGCAGCCGCCGCCGAGGTTGCAGCGGCAGGTCCGTCCGCCGTCGTCCCAGGCCAGGGTGTGGTCCAGGTCGGCCCGCCAGGCTGGCTGCCGGCAGGGCGGGAACCGGCAGGTCACGTCCCGGGCGTTGATGTGGTCCCGGAGCCGGGGCGGCGGCCGGTAGGCCAGCGATTGCCCTTCGTGCGCGCACCCGCCGGCGGCTTCATCGGCCTGTGCCTGAGCCAGCGCCCGGCCCAGCGCCCCGGCCGCGGCCCGGAACGCGGCAGCGGCCATCCCGCCCGCCATGCCCGGCCCGCTGGGCCTGCCCGGTTCGCTGGGCTTGCCCGCCCCGCTGCGTTTAGCCGGTTCGCCCGGTTCGCTGGGTCGCCCGGCCTGCCGCTGGCTGGCGGTGATGAGGTCCTGGCTGATGATGATGGTGACCCGGCCGACCAATCCCACCCCAGGCAGCGGGCCGTCCCTGACCGGGCTGCCGCGGGCTGGGCCGTCCCTGGCTGGGCCGTCTTTGGCTGGGCCGTCCCTGGCTGGGCCGTCCCTGGCGGGGCTGGGGCCGTCGCGGGTGCGGCGGCGGATCCGGCTGACGGTGATGGCCTGCCCGGCGTCGTTGGTGATGATGATCCGCCACTGGGTGGCTGGGTCGGTCTCGGCTGCCTGGGCGAGCTGGCGGGCCTGGACCGCGGTGACCGGGCCGATCCGGCCCAGTGTGCCGGGTTCGGATGACAGCCCGGCCAGCACCGTCCAGGGCAAGGTCACATCCAGCAGCCCGGGCACCGGCCGCCCGGCTCCCGGCGGAGTATCAGGTGGCCGGGCCAGGCCGGGCGGGATCACGCCCAGCGTGGGCCACTGCGGCGCAGGCCCGGCCCCCGTCAGGTCGTCCCCGTCATCCTCAGCCGCCCCGTCTCCGCCGCCCGGCCCGTGGCCGCCGCCTGCCCAGCCCTCGCCGTCTCGGCCGTCATCGTCTGGGCCGTCGCCGTCGAGGCCGTCGCCGTCGGGGGCGTCTTCATCGCGGGGGCCGGGCCGGTCACCCCAAGGGCCGCCCTCGCGCCCGGGCATGCCGTCCTGCGGGCCGTCCGCGCCGGGACCGTCCGCGCCGCAGTCCTCCGGGCCGGGCCCGTCCGCGCCGGGCCCCCCGCCAGGCTGGCCGCCAGAACCGCCAGAACCGCCAGAACCGCCGGGCTGGCCGCTGCCGGGACAGCCAGGACTGCCGGGCTGGCCGCTGCCGGGTTGGGTGCTGCCGCTGGGTGGGGGGCCGGCTGGTGGGGGGTCTTCGGGTGGGGGCTGGCTGTCTGGGGCGCCGCCGGGTGGGGGGATGTAGGGCAAGGTGCCCAGCAGCAGGCCGAGCATGACTTTGGCCCGGTGCAGATCCAGGCCGCCGGCCTGCCCGGCGGCTTTCATCGCCCGGGCGATCGCGGTGATCCGGGCCATCGCCGCGGCGGCCTCGATCGCGGGCAGCCGGGAACCAGCCAAGGTAGCCGTGCCGTCCTGCTCGCCGTACAAGCTGACCTTCGCCTGCCGCTCCGCCTCCTGGCGGCGCCGCTCGGCGCCTTCGGGGTCAGCAGCGATCACCGCCCGGCGCAGCCGGGCCCGCAGCAAGCCAGTCACCTGGCCCCCGGCCGTGGGCAAGATCTTGTCTTCCACCGCCCGCGCGGCCTGCTGGGTCAGCACCGACGTGCTGTCGGCGATCAGCCGCGCCCGGGACAGGTCAATACGCCCCGCGGCCAGCGCGCGGCCGGTCGCCCGCAGCCGCCACCGCAACGTCACCGCCAGATCCGCCCAGCCCCCCGCGGCGCAATCAGACAGCACCAGGGCCAGCGACACCTGGCTGACCGCGTCCTGGCACAGCCGCGCCGGCCGCCCATCCCCGGCCACCCCGATCCCCGGATCAGCCGCCGCGGCACGCGCAGCGAGCTGCGCCACCGCAGCCAGTTCCGCCGCCTGCGCCCACGACGCCAGCCGCCGCGCCGCGACCGCCGCCCCCACCAGCGCATCCTCATCCAGCCCCGCCACCGCCCCAGCAGCCACCCCCAGCCACCCCGCCTGCGCCGGACCCGGCACCATCTGCTCAGCCCCCAGCGCCGCCAGCTTCCCCGCCGGCCACGGCCGCACCCCACCAGCCGCCGCCGCCATCTCCCCAGCCAGCACCGCCTCCTGATCCTCACCCTCCCCCGCACCCGACCCGGCCAGCGCCTCCACCAGCGCCTGCCAGTCCAGCCCCCACGGCAACGCCCCGCCACCACACCCACCACCACCCGCCGCACCACCAGCCGGGCCACCACCCGCCGGGCCCGTGCCACCGTTACCCGACCCGCCGCCAGCCGGGCCACCACCAGCCGGGACGCCGCCAGGCGGGCTGAAGCCAGCGAGCCGGGCCTCAGGCCCCGGCGCGGTCTCGGCGCTGCCCGCCAGCCAGGTGAACTGCGGCCATCCGCGGCCGCCCGGCGGCGGCTGGCCGGCGTCTGGGCTGTGGTCGGGTCTTGGGCCGGGCATCGGCTCACCTCCTCCGCACGGGCCGTCCGGTGATGAACTGTCTTCGTCCACCGTAGCGAGTGGTACCGACAAAACAGCTAACCCCAGCACCACACCACCAGAAATCTCGAAAAAAATTTCTACTAGCTCAGGTACTTCAGATCTCCAACGCCGTCAGGCCAGGTTGAGGCACTGAGCCGCCGGCTTCCGGCGGCCCGGATGACCACCGGCCGGCTCGCCGCGGCCGTCAGCGCCGCCGTGACCAGCCCAGACCACCAGCGCAAGGCCCGTGAAGTCGCAGCCCAGCTGGCCAGCGAGGACGGTGCGACATGCATCCTCGCCGAGCTCGGACGCCTCAACTCGGACGCCCAGCCCGGACGCCTCAACTCGGACGCCTCGGCTCGGCTGAATCGGGACACCGTCCCGTAACGCCGCTATGATACGTCGCACCAGGAGAGTCGCGGCGCGAGAAACGCCTGGCGCAGACAGGCTTGACGCGAGAAACGCGCAGCGCGAGAAACGCGCAACGCGAGAAAGGAAGGTACGTCATGGTGCCGCTGGTCTCGTATCAGCTCGAGGATTCCATCGCCACGATCACGATGGACGACGGCAAAGTGAACGCGCTGTCGCCCCAGATGCTCGCCGAACTCGCCGCGGCCTTCGACCGGGCCGCGGCGGACCGGGCGGTCGTGGTCCTCACGGGCCGGCCGGGAGTGTTCTGTGCGGGATTCGACCTGAACGTGCTCAGGTCCGGCGGATCCACCATGGTCCGGGACGGCTTCGAATTGGCGGCACGGATACTTTCGTTCCCCGCGCCCGTGCTCATCGCGTGCACCGGCCACGCGGTGGCGATGGGCGTGTTCCTCCTGTTGTCGGGCGACTACCGGGTGGGCGCGGCTGGTCCCTACAAGATCACCGCGAACGAGGTGGCCCTCGGCCTCACGGTGCCGCGGGCCGCACTCGAAATCTGCCGGCAACGGCTGACGCCGGCCCACCTGAACCGGGCCCTCCTGCTCGCCGAGGTCTTCTCGCCCGATAACGCGGTCGCCGCCGGATTCCTGGACCTGGTCGCGGCGGCCGACGAGCTTGCGGACGTGGCCAGGAGCACCGCCGCCCGACTGGCCACGCTCGATATGGATGCCCACGCGGCGACCAAGCTGCGCGCCAGGGACCACACGCTGAAGGCGCTCCGGGCGGCCATCGACACCGGTGACGCCGACATCGAGGCGGCTGGCTGACCCCGGCCGAGGGACCGGTAAGGAATCTGCCGTGCCAAGAGCGAAGCAACGGACGCAGCAGTTGCGGGATCACGTCCTGCGGGTCGCGGTCGGGATGCTGGCCGCCGAGGGGGTCGCCGGGTTCACGACCCGGAAGGTCGCCCAGCAGGCCGAGACATCGACCCCCGCCGTCTACGAACTGTTCGGCGATAAGGCCGGCCTCGTCCGCGAGGTGTTCTTCGAGGGCTTCCGGCTGCTGCGGTGGGACTTCGGCCGGCTTGAGGAGTCCAGCGATCCCCGCGCCGACCTGGCCGGAGTCATCGAGGCCTGCCGGGCGTTCGCCTGCGCGAACCCAGAGTTGACCGAGCTGATGTTCGCCCGGCCGTTCGCTGATTTCGATCCCGGTCCCGAAGAGCTCAAGGCCGGCGCCGCCGTCCGGGAGTTCATCCTGGCGCGCGTCCGGCGGTGCACAGCAGCGGGCATCCTGGCCGGTGACGAGACCGACATCGGACACGTGCTGCTAGCGCTGGTCCAGGGGCTGGCCGCGCAGGAGAACGCCGGCTGGCTCGGCACATCCGTGGCGTCCAGGGATCGCCGGTGGGATCTGGCCATCGGCGCCATGCTGGACGGCCTGAGCTAGAAGGCCGAGCTGGACGGCCTGAGCTAGACGGCCTGGGGCGGCGAGGTGAGGGCCCAGCGGATGGCGTGGATGACTCCGTGGGCGGCCGGGCGGACCAGGGCCGTCTCGGTGAGCGGCAGATGGGGAAGGTACAGCGGGCGGCGGGCCCATCCGGGCAGGAGTGACGTGGCCGCGGCGGCCAGCACCCCGTAGGGCACCCGGGCCACGGCGGGCAACGGCGGTTTGAGCAAGAGAAACCGCGCCGCCGACCGGGCTTCGGCGGTGCCGCGAAGTTCCGTTCGGTACTGGCTGATCCGGTCGGCGAGTTCGGCTTCGGTCCGGGGCGGGTCGGGCACGCCGAGTTCCAGGGCGACCCGGGCCAGGTCGGCCACGTACCCGTCACGCCCGGCCTGATCCAGGGGCTGGGCCCCGAAGCGGGTGTGCGCGCGCAGGAAGCTGTCCACTTCGGCGATGTGCACCCAGGTCAGCAGATGCGGGTCCGAGGCGGCGTAGGGTCGCCCGTCCGGCGCCGTCCCCGTGACCCGCTGGTGGATCGCCTTGACCCGTTCCGTGGCCGCTTGCGCGGCGCTGGCCGGGCCGAAAGCGGTGACGGCGAGGAAATAACTGGTCCGCTGCAGCCGCCCCCACGGGTCGCCGCGGTAGCCGGAATGCCCGGCCACGCCGGCCATCGCCAGCGGATGCAGGGACTGGAGCAGCAGGGCCCGGATGCCGCCCACGAACATCGACGAGTCCCCGTGCACCCGGCGAATCGGCCGGTCCTCGGCGAACCACCGCTCGCCTCCGGCCCCGTGGATCGTGTCGCGGCGGGCCGGCCCCTCGGACCCGGCCACCCGCTCGAATATCGACGCGCCGACCCGGCGGCGGACGGAATCAGTCGGGGGCAGGATTCTCACCTGGCCATTATCCGCCGCGATCGGGCTCAGCCGCGCGGCGGGCCTGTGCTGTCCCGGATCACCAGCGTGGTGGCCAGCTCGATGTGGTGCGGCTCCGCGGCGCCGGTCGTCGCGTGCGAGCGCAGCATGCGGAAGGCGGTCGCGGCCATGGCGGCGAGCGGCTGGCGTACCGTCGTGAGGGCCGGTGTCGCCCACGTGGCCACCGGGACATCGTCGAAACCGATCACGCTCACGTCGCCCGGCGCCCGCAGTCCGCGTTCGCCCAGGGCCTGGAGCACACCGAACGCCTGGCTGTCGTTGCCGGCGACGATCGCGGTGGGCGGCTCGGGCCGGGCCAGCAACTGCTGGGCCTGCCGCCTGCCCCCGGACGCGGAGAACTTGTCCCGCAGCACCAGCGCCTCGTCCACCGGCAGCCCGGCCGCCAGCAGGGCAGCGCGGTATCCAGCCAGCCGGGCCCGGCCCGACCACAGTTCTTCTGGACCGCCGATGGCGCCGATACGGCGGTGACCAAGCTCGATGAGATGACGGGTCGCCGTCATGCCGCCCTGCCAGTTGGTCGTGCCGACCGACCGGATGCCGTCGCCGGGCTCGTCCGGCGGGTCGATCACGATCAGCGGGATCCGCGCCGCCGCCAGCCGCTGCAGTTCATGGCTGCGCGGCAGGTGCAGCACGCAGAGCGCGCCACCGGTGCCCCGGGCGGTGGCCCGGTCGAGCCAGCGGGTGAATTCGTCGGGCGAATCCACGATGGTCACGATCACGCTGGAGTCGGCCTCGACGGCGGCTTCCACCGTCCCGCGGATCAGTTCCTCGGCCCAGGGACTGTGCAGGTCCCCGATGAGCAGGTCCACCACCCCGAAGCCATGCCGGGACGCGACCTGGTACCCGTGCTGCCGCAGCAGCATCGCGATGCGAGCGCGGGTATCCGCGGCGACGTCCGTCCGCCCGTTGAGGACCTTGGACACCGCGGAGACGGACACCCCGGCCTCGGCCGCGATGCCGCCCAGGGTGCTGCGCTGGATGCCAGGCGCCACGGCGGCTCCTTTTCGAAACTTTCACCGGTCGGCAGTGCGGCCGTCACCGGACCGCTAGATGCCCAATAGTAGGTGAATCGCGGCTATTGACCGGACCGCCCGGCCACTTTAGCCTGCCTGTGAAGCGAACGTTTTTCGAAACGCTCCAATGGCCGAAGCCACCCCGCGTGCGAGGAGACCGAGAAGCGTGACCATGACCAACCCCCCGGCCCTGCAGCTCTACACGGTCCGCGAGCAGTTGGCGGGCGATCGGAAGGGAGTCCTGGCCAGGATCGCCGGTCTCGGGTATGGGGCCGTGGAACCGTTCAATATCCTGGGCGATCCGGCCGGGCTGCGCGCCGATCTCGACGCGGCGGGCCTGCTCACGTGCGCCGTCCATGCGACGCCCGCCGGCGAGCAGGCCGCGCCGCTGCTGCGGGCGGCCCGGACGCTGGGCGCGGGCACCGTCATCGTGCCGCACATGCCACCGGCCAGGTTCGCCGACAACGCGAGCATCCAGGCCCTGGCGGCCGAACTGAACGAGATCGCGGCCCGGACCGCTGATCAGGGCCTGCGCCTCGGCTACCACAACCACGATTTCGAGCTGGCCTCGATCGTGGACGGCCGCCCCGCACTCGAGGTGCTCGCGGACGCACTGGATGACCCGGCCGATGGCGGGGTGCTGCTCGAAGTGGACACGTACTGGGCGGCGGTCGGCGGCCAGGACGTCCCCGCACTGCTGGGCCGGCTGGGTGACCGCGTGCGTTACCTGCATGTCAAGGACGGCCCCGTGACCAGGGAAGACCCGATGACCGCGGTCGGCGCGGGCCGGATGCCGGTGGCCGAGATCCTGGCCGCGGCCCCGTCCGCGGAGTGGCATGTGGTCGAACTGGACCATTGCGCGACCGACATGATGACAGCCGTCGGGGAGAGCCTGGCGTGGCTGGCCGCCCGCGGCCTGGCCCAGCCGGTCCGCCGCCGCCGCGGCGCCCGATGACCGCCATGGGTGAGCCGGTCGGCGTGGCCGTCGTCGGCTGCGGCACCATCAGCAGCGCGTACCTGAGCAACATGATGTCGTTCCCGGACCTGCGGGTGCTCTTCTGCGCAGATCTCGACATCGAACGGGCCAAGGCGCAGGCCGCGAAGTACGGCGTGGCCGCGGCCGGCCCCGCGGCCCAGGCGCTCGAGCACCCGGGCGTGGAACTCGTCGTCAACCTGACCGTGCCCGCCGCGCACGCCGAGACGGCCGGGGCGGCGATCGCCGCGGGCAAGAGTGTCTGGATCGAGAAGCCATTGGCCCTTGACACCGCGTCCGGGCACCGACTGCTGGCCGAGGCCGATGAGGCCGGCGTACGGGTCGGCTGTGCGCCCGACACCGTGCTGGGCGCCGGGCTCCAGACGGCGCGGCGGGTCATTGACGCCGGTGCCATCGGCGTGCCGCAGACCGCCCTGGCGCTGATGCAGAATCCCGGACCTGAGCGCTGGCACCCAGACCCGGAATTCCTCTTCCAGCGCGGCGCGGGCCCGCTGTTCGACGTGGGGCCCTATTACCTGACCGCGCTGGCCACGCTGTTCGGCCCGGCGCAGCAGGTCGCGGCGGTCGGCCGCCGCGGCCGCGGCCGCCGGGTCATCGGCAGCGGCCCCCGGGCGGGGACCGAGTTCGGTGTCGACGTTCCCACCCACGTCGCCGCCCTGGTCGGCTACGCCGGCGGCCAGGCCGCCTCGCTGGTGCTGAGCTTCGACTCGCCCCTGCGGCGGCATGGCTTCCTCGAGGTCACCGGCACCGAGGCCACCCTCGCCCTGCCCGACCCCAACAACTTCGACGGTGACGTCCGGGTCGCCGCGGCGAGCGGCGACGACTGGACCCCGATACCAGCCGAAGGGACCACGGCCGGGCGCGGTCTCGGGGTGCTGGACATGGCCCGCGCGATGCGCGGCGGGGTCCCGCATCGCGCAACCGGCGAGATCGCGCTGCACGTCCTGGAGATCATGGAGGCCATCGAACGGTCCATCTCGGCCGGCACGTTCGAACCGGTGCGGACCACCTTCGCCGCTCCGGCCCCGCTGGCGGCAGACTGGGATCCGCACGCGCGGACCTTGATGGCTTGAGCGATCGTCTGGAGGGCGTGTGGACCAGCAGGCGGCCGGGCCGGCCCTCGGCGTGGGCATGGTCGGGTACGCGTTCATGGGCGCCGCCCACGCGCAGGCCTGGCGGACTGCGGCGCGAGTGTTCGACCTGCCGCTCACGCCCGCAATGGCGGCGCTGTGCGGCCGGGACGCCGCCGCCGTGCGGGCCGCCGCCGGCCGCCAGGGCTGGATGGCGGTGGAGACCGACTGGCACGACCTCATCAGCCGCCCTGACGTGCAGTTGGTCGATGTATGTACACCAGGTGACCGGCACGCCGAGATCGCCATCGCCGCCCTCGACGCTGGCCGGCACGTGCTGTGCGAGAAACCGCTGGCCAACACGGTGGAAGAGGCGGAGGCCATGGTGGCCGCGGCCGGGCGGGCCGCCGAGCGCGGGGTCCGCTCGATGGTCGGCTTCAACTACCGCCGGGTCCCGGCGCTCGCCCTGGCCCGGCAGATGGTGGCCGACGGCCGGATTGGAGCGGTCCGCCATGTCCGCGCGAGCTACCGGCAAGACTGGCTGGTCGATCCGTTGTTCCCGCTGACCTGGCGGCTGCAGCGGGAGCACGCGGGCTCCGGGGCCCTGGGCGACCTGGGCGCTCACATCGTCGACCTGGCCCAGTATCTGACCGGCGAACTGATCGTGGGCGTCTCAGGGGCCACCGCCACCTTCGTCGCCGAGCGCCCGCTGCCCGGCGCGGCCGGCCACGAGGGGCGCTCCGGGCCGGTGACCGTGGACGACG
>Ga0302325_10019697_pt1 | contig 14177 bp, 8 predicted proteins | sample Palsa_T0_2_FD_201948 | JGI IMG/M metagenome (GOLD analysis project Ga0302325, IMG submission 201948) | Peat permafrost microbial communities from Stordalen Mire near Abisko, Sweden - Palsa_T0_2 | ecosystem: Environmental > Terrestrial > Soil > Palsa > Peat permafrost | place: Sweden: Abisko... | reverse complement strand
GCACGCGTTCGCGCAGTCTTCCATCGGAACATGGTTTGTCGTGTTCATGGGTATCACTCTGGCCGTCTGCATCTTCACCTACATCCTGCAGCGCAACCACCTCCAGAGCGAACAACACCTCGAATCCCTCGTCAGCCGCGAGTCCAGTTTCCTCTTCAACAATCTTGTATTGCTCGTCGCATGCTTCGTGATCCTCTGGGGCACACTCTTCCCCATCCTGAGCGAATATGTCCAAGGCAGCAAAGTCACCGTCGGAGCACCCTTCTATAACCGCGTCGCAATCCCCATCGGACTTTTCCTGCTGTTCCTCACCGGCGTCGGCCCGCTTCTTCCATGGCGCGCCACCTCCCTGCGTTCGGTTCGCCGCAACTTCGTCGTGCCAACCATCGCGCTCTGGGCAACCGTTATCGTCTGCCTCGCCGCCGGCGTGCAACCTTGGAAAAACGGCGCTTTCGACGCCGGGAATTTCTACGCCCTGGTCGGCTTCGCGCTCGCCGCCGCAGTCTTCGCCGCAATTCTTTCTGAATTCCTCCGCGGAGGCGCAGTCCTCGCCAGGCAAACTCATCGCAATCTTCTCTCGGGAATCTTCCTGCTCGTCCGCCGCAACACCCGCCGCTACGGCGGCTACATCATTCACATCGGAGTCGTCATCGTCGTCGTAGGCCTCTGCGGTTCCGCCTTCAATCGCAATGAAGAGCGCGAACTCCCGCTCCATGGCACGCTGCCCATCGGACCTTATACGCTCGTGAACGTCGGCTTCACGCAGGACTCGAACGCGAACTACAACTCCGAGTATGCGCAGCTCGATGTGTATAAGAACGGCAAAAAGCTCTTCCAGATGACGCCCGAAAAACGCATCTACATTGCCAGCGAGCAGCCGCAAACCATGGTCGCCATCCACTCCGTTCCGGGCTGGGATTTGTACGTAGTCTACGAAGGCACGAATCCCGACAGTGGTCAACCCATCATCAAAGCATTCTTGAATCCACTAGTGGGTTGGATCTGGGCCGGCGTAGTCTTCATCGTCTGGGGCACCTTCATCGCCCTGGTCCCCGCGGCCATCCCAGCCACAGCATCCCTCCGCGTCCCCGCGACCCGTGTAGTCTCCGAGCCCGCGCTCCGAGGAGGCGACTGATGCCCGATAAGAAATCCCTTGTCATCCTGAGCGAAGTCGAAGGACCTGCGGTTGCTTTTCGGCCTGACATCCTGCGCGAAGCGCAGCAATCGGAGGGAGCAGGGGCCTTCAGGCCCCTGAATGAGAGTCAAATTCTGTCGCGGGCTTTAGCCCCGGGGGACACCTCTCCTCTCAACACAAAACAGATTTGTCATCCTGAGCGGAGCGCGTTTGGGGCCCCGATCGCACGTCAGTGCGATGGGGGTAAGCGAAGCGAAGGATCTGCTTTTACGGAGCCGAAGTCAGCACGAACATGGGTGCCCCAGGTCTGGATACCGGAGTCCCCGGCGACAGGTCTTCGTCGCTGGGGTGGTTTCAGACCTGGGAAAGCAACGAACCCCAACGCGTCCTTCTATCTCAAAATCGCCCAAGCCCTCTTGTTAGCCATAGCCGTCTGCTTCTCCACCGCCGCCTCGAATTCCAGCTCCCGCTTCAACGACCTGGGCCATCGCCTCATGTGCACCTGCAGTTGCGCGCAACTCCTCGGCGAATGCAACCACGTCGGCTGTCCCGAATCCGGCCACATGCGCGACGAGCTCAGCGCAGCCATCGCCTCCGGCGCCACCGATGAGCAAATACTCACCAGCTTCGCAGCCAAATACGGCGCCACTGTCCTCGCCGCGCCCACCACGCATGGCTTCGATCTAGTAGCCTGGATCGCTCCCTTCGCCGTCTTCGCCGCCGCCCTTCTCGGAACGATATTGCTGGTCCGCCACTGGTCCGTAGGCCGCACACAAACCGCCCAGCTTTCCGACCCCACAATCGACGCCCTGCGCGAAAAAATCCGCCGCGAAACCGATGCGGGCATCGACGGAGGCATCTGACATGACCGAATCCCAAGGCCTCATCGCCGGCATATTACTCGCCCTCGCGCTAGGCATTTACACCTTCTGGCCCGACAACGTCTTCGCCAGCCAGCACGAAAAAACGCGCCTTGAATATCTCCTCGAGCGCAAAGACCAGCTCTACGAAAATCTCCGCGACCTGAACTTCGAATACCGCGCCGGCAAATATCCCGAGGAAGACTTCGTAGCGCAGCGCGCGCTGTTGGAAAACGAAACCGCCCAGCTGATGGCCGAAATCGACTTCCTCCAGCAACAGGCCTAACCATCATGCTTTTGGAAACTTCAAATCAGCACGAAAATGGGTGCCCCATTCTAGCCGCGCCTTTTGCGGCTAGGGTGGGAAAGCACGAAAGCAAAAAGTTTTGTAACAGGACACGACTTCAGTCATGCCGAAAAATGTGCAATAGAAGTTGGGCTTTAGCCCCTGCATGTTTTTTGAATTGTCATCCTGAGCGGAGCAGCTTGGGGTAAGCGGAGCGAAGGATCTGCTTTTCACGCAGCACAACTCAGCACGAATATGGGTGCCCCAGGTCTCGCTTTTGAGACCTGGGAAAGCAAAACGAACGAACTAACGGAATCACACAAAAAACAATGAACGCATCGAAAATCATCTCCGCGGCTACACTTCTTTTCGCCGCCACCCTCGCCCAAGCCGCCACCGTCACCGGCACCGTCATCGACAAAACCACCGGCAAACCCGCCGCCGGCGACACCGTAGTCCTGGTCGACGTGCAAGCCGGCATGGGCGAAGTAGCCCACGCCACCACCAACGGTCAGGGCTTCTACAGCCTCAACGAGCCCGGCAGCGGACCCTACCTCATTCGCGTCACCCACCAGGGCGCCGGCTACTTCATTGCCGCGCCCCAGGGCAACGCCCCCGGAGACATCCCCGTCTACGACGTCGCCGCAAAAGTCGACGGCGTCTCCATCGAAGCCGACGTCTTCGAGGTCGAAGGCGACGCCAATCAACTCCGCGTCACCGAGCGCTACTTCGTCCACAACAACAGCATGCCGCCGCGCACCCAGTGGACCCCGCGCTCCTTTGAAATCGCTCTGCCGCCCGAAGCCACGATCGGTGGAGTCGCAGCGCAGCGGCCAACGGGTCTTCCGACAAGCGTCAAGCTCGACCCCACAGGCGCGAAGGGCCACTACGCTTTCAACTTTCCCATCCAACCTGATGAAGGCGACAAGGACACGCTCTTTCAAATCGAGTACACCGTCCCCTACACCGACGGAAAATTCACCTTCCACCCGCAGGTCACGCTGCCCACACAAAGCATCGGCGTCCTCCTCCCCAAAAGCATGACCTTCGCTTCCGGCTCAGGCCCCGCGTTCCAGCCCATCACGCAGGACCCCGGCATCCAGACCTACGTCGCCAAAAACGCCGCCCCGGGCAAATCCTTCGAGTTCACGGTCTCGGGAACAGGCTCCATGCCCCGCGAAGCCCAAGGCGGTCCCCAAAGTCCTGGCGCAGATCAGTCCACCACCGCGACGCCCGGCACTACACCCGGCGGCGGCATCGGCGAGCCCATCAACACCCCGGACCCGCTCAGCAAATACAAGTGGTGGATTCTCGGCGGCCTCGGTCTCCTGTTAGCCACAGCCGCGGCGTTCTTCCTCCGCAAACCCGCAGGTGCAGCCGCCACGACACTCGCCACACCAGGCGCACCGCACCCAGCCACAGTGCCCACACCGGCATTCAGCACTCACACCGCATCGCCATCCTTCACGGCGAACGCATCGCCGTCGCCGGCCTCGCAAAACGCCGCCCTCCTCAGTGCACTAAAAGAAGAACTCTTCGCACTGGAAAGCGAAAAGCTCAATGGCACGCTCACGCCCGAAGAATACGCCGAGGTCAAACCCGCGCTCGAAGTCGTCCTCAAGCGCGCACTCAAGCGCAATTCCTAGCTGCTTGCGTTTCGCGATCCAACAATCCGCATGAAAATGGGTGCCCCATTCTAAACTCGGCATTTCGAAGAAGAGCCGAGTTTAGGGTGGGAAAGCACGAACTCAATCTAGCCGCGCTCCGATTCGCACGGACTTCGTGCTCCATCACTGGTGCCGATAAGTCGATTGGATTGACGCCGGCTTTAGCCGCTGAGGGATGTATTTCACAATCTTTCTCGGAACCTTTGACTCTTTCCGCAGCCCGTTCAGGCCCCTGAATGAATCCCGCAATCGAGCGTGGGCTTTTAGCCCCGGACGAATACTGTTTTCATAAACGATTCCACAGTGCAGACACAGCCGGAGGATCTAAATTGCTCTCTTCTTCACTTCCAGCGCTCAATCTTTGCCCACCGTCAGTACGTTCGTACCCTCAGAACCCATCGGTAATCTTTGGCCTCACCCGTGGCTCAGCGTAGGCTCGCACCATAGACATAGATTCGATTCCCTACAGTAGTCTCCTAGCAAACAAAGAGCCCTGTCTTTTGAGCAGGGCTCTTTTGTTTCTGAAATCCAATGATCGTTCTCTGGTGGTGCTCGTCCTGGTTGTGCCGCTACGTCCAATACTCCTTCTTGTCGGCATCGCGCGTGGCGGGACGCGACTGTTCCACGCCTCACAATTGTTCCACGTGAAACAATTGTGGCGTTTGGCACAGGTGTCGGGCGGGTTTGCAGAAAATCGCGGAGGTTTCCCCTTCGTTCACTAGAATCGCCAGCGACTGAAAGCAGACCCTTCACTCTTCGTGCATCAGGATCGTTGGATCGACGGCAAGCGCCTTTTGCGCCGGAATCCATGCCGCGACCAACCCAACACCAGCATTGTCAGCACCACTCCGCCCAACACCAGCGGATCCTTCGGTCCCGCCTGATACACGATGTGCGAAAGCACCTTCGTGGCCATCAGTCCCAGCGCCAATCCCGCCGCGGATCCCACCGACAACAGCACAAACGCACGCCCCAACGCGGCCTTCAGGACCTCTTGCCAGCGCGCACCGAGCGCAACTCGAATTCCCAGTTCGCGCAGCCTTTTCGTGACGGCATAGGAGGCCATGCCGAAGATTCCTGTCACGGCCAGCATGGCGCCCAGCATGCCCAGTGTGCCCAGAGCGACGCTGGCTACCCGTGCGGCAAACAACGCCCAACTCATGTCATGGCTCCAGGTTTTGACGGAGAAGGGCAAGCTGGAGTCCAACCCGCGCATGGAGCGCTCCAGAGCGCCGGCAATCTCCGCGGGATCGCGGCTGGATCGTACGACGAGGAAGGCATCGCCTGACGGTTGTTGCAGAAAGGGAAAGAACATTGCGGGCTTCTGGTCCTCAGTCAAGGTCTGGTACTTGCCGTCTTCGACTACACCCACAACCTCGGCGCGGGTTCCGCCATAGAACTTGAAGTGGCCGCCGATGGCCTTGTCCACCGATCCGAAGACGGTGACGGCAAACTGGCGATTGATGAGGGCAACGTTTGGCGATTTCTTATCGTCGGCGAAGGTAAGGTCTCTGCCCGCGAGCAGCGTGGTGCCGGCCGCTTTCACGCAGTCTGGGGACACTTTGTAGTCCATTGCGTCCGCGGCGCGGTTAGTGGGCCGGAAGTCGGTTGTGCTGTCGAAAAAGACATCTGAGTCTCCGCCGCTGAGGCCGAGCGGCACGTGATCGACATAAGCAACCGCATTGATGCCTGGAATTGCCTTGGCTGCATTGATCATTCGCAGCTGCATCTGTGTGGCGCGGTCGCCGGTGTAGCCTGCCATATTCAGCTCGCTCTCCACCAGCACTGCGTTCTGGGGTGTGAAGCCGAAGTTGCTGTGCAACGAGCGCACGAGGCCACGCACCGCCACCAGCGAAGAGGTGACGAGCACGGCGCAGATGGCAATCTGCACGACCAGCAGGATGTCTCGCAGGGTGAAGCGTCGCATGCCAGCCACCCCGGCAGCTCCTGTGCGCATGACCTGCCATGGATCGGCGCGCATGACCTGGCGGACTGGCATGATACCGAAGAGGAGGCCGCTGCCCAGCGCAAGTACCAGCGCAACAATGTAAGTGGATGCGTCAGGATTCACCGGAACGTTGATGGGAATATCCGGAATGGGCTGCCATGCACTGAGCACGCGCAGGATGACGACACCTGCCGCCATTCCCAGCGCTCCTCCTACAACCGATATGAGAACAGTCTCAGTGAGCATCTGGCGCAAGATGATGCCACGCCTTGAGCCAAGCGCCAGGCGCAACGCGGTTTCCTTTGCGCGATCCGCCGTACGCGCCGCAAACAGGCTTCCCAAGTTGGTGCAGGCGGCCAGCAGAATCAGGCCGGCGAGCAACATGAGGCCGGCGACGAAAGCCCGCGCAGGGCCGCCGAGTGTATCTCCAATCAGGCCGGGACGAGCGAGCGTGAATTGAATGCCCGCATCGTCTCCGGGATATGTCTTCGCCAGCCATACTCCGAGCGCATTCAAGTCGGCCGTGGCCTGCGCCGGCGTCACGCCGGGCTTGAGCCGGCCCTCGACAAATCCGGAGTGGTTGCCGCGAGACTGCAGTCCGTTGTAGCCGCCGATGGTGGGTTTCTCGACCATCGGAATCCACATGGCGGGCGCGAAGAACAGTTCTGTACCACGAAATGCTGGCGGCGCCACGCCGATGATCGTGAGCTGGTGCTTGTTGATCTCGACCGTTCGGCCCACTACGCCTCGATCGTCGTGAAATTGGTCGTGCCAATAGGCGTAGCTCAGCACGATGTACGGTGAGCTGCCGATCCCGTTCTCATCGGAGGCGTGAAAGAACCGTCCCAAATACGGCTGAATGCCAAGCGTGTCGAAGTAGTTTCCACTGGCGAGGTAGGGCCATGCGGTGTGCGGATTCCTACCAGCATTGACGCCCACTGGGCCAACCAGGTCGAACATGATCAAGTTTTGAAAAGTGCGGTTCCGGTCGCGTAGGTCGATGTAATCGAGATAGGACTGCGATGGATACTGCCAACGCTGCACCATGTAGAGATTCTGGCCCTTGGGCACATCCACGGTCCGCAGCACCAGAGCGTTGAGCACGCTGAACACCACCGCGTTCGCCCCAATCCCCAGTGCCAGTGTCAGAATTGCAGTGACTGCAAATCCCGGTGACTTCCGCACCTGTCGAAATGCAATTCTCAGATCGTTCATCATGTTGGTTGCCTTTGGACAGAAATACGACTTCGCCTGCTGGTTAGTTCCTGTGAACTGCGTGCCTTTCTCTTATCCCCGAGGCGTCTGCGGCTTGCCAAATTCTTCCTGTGTCGGGAAGGACTGCTCGGCTTCTCGAACGCCTTCCGCAGTGCCGACAAAGTATAGCGATCGCGATGCTTCTACGATGTGATCGCCAATACGAATAATTACTCGGAACACTTGCGGTAGCGAAGAGACAGTATGAGCGTCCACCATTTTGTGGATCCTCGATGAAGTGCCAAAGGTCTCGAACAATTGGCTGGATGGCAAGACCTCCGGTGCTGCATCGGGATACTCTTTGCGCCAGCAAGGTCAAGCGCACCCAGGCATCCACGCTTCGTTCATCGCCTGCCTCATTACGTCGCATTGTCGCAGCAGGAAGAACCGATAGGACGCGTCTCGTATAGCTCACGATGAGGGGATGTGCCCTCTGGCGAAGGCCGATGCCATTTGGACGAATTCTCAAAACTCCGCAAGCGCGATTCGACCACCCGGAAAACTTTAGTGTCGATGTGCCACGCGGCGTGCTGTAAGGGCGAAGCACATCGGAAACCGAAGGCAATCCCTTGGAAAATTGAGCACTTACTTCATGGGATGCCGGCCAGCCTGGGTTTTCGGCAGCGGTACTGTCGCGCAGAAATCAGGAAGCGATGGTTATCCAGGCCTAGGTTACCCGGTAAGTGGTATGTCCGCGCCAAGTCAAATGAACCTAGACTGGCTCTGAATCAAAGTACCTTGCGCTTCCCCTCCCCACGCAGAGCCCCTTATTAAGCGCGAATGACCTTATTGATTCAGAGGCAATCAGCTTATGCGATTCGAGAAGCTCCTTCTGGTTTGCGCCGCCGCCGTTTTCATAGGCCGAGCCGGCGCGCAGGATATTACCGGGACAATTCTCATCAAGAAGAAGCTGACAAAGCCCAGCATCACAGCGTCGGTCTCCGTCTATCAACGCGGCACGGCCGTGAAACTCGGGAAAGACGCTGACGACGATCCGATTGCCTACGAGCAGTCCCGCGTTGTGGTCTATCTTGAGGGATCTGGCCCAGCTGCCGATGATGCATCGAAACCCATCGCTCAGGTGGAGCAGCTCGATCGGCGGTTCACGCCCGATCTGGTTGTGGTCCCCGTCGGTTCCGCCGTTTCGTTTCCGAACATGGACCCGATCTTTCATAACATCTATTCGCTTTCAAAGCCCAAGACCTTCGATCTCGGAAGCTACGATAAAGGCGAATCGCGCAAGGTCCTCTTCCCCAAGCCCGGAATCGTCGAAGTCTACTGCCATCTGCATCCCAACATGGCCGCCACCATTGTTGTTACTCCCAACCTCTGGTACGCGCGACCTGATCGCTCCGGCCGATTCCGCATTCCGAATGTACCGCCCGGACAATACACGATCGTTGCCTGGCACAAATCCGCCGGATTCTTTCGCAAGTCCATTGCCGTCGAGGATGGACACGATTCGGTTGCCGATTTCTTCATTCCCCTCGAGGCGGATCCGAAACAAGAGGCACAGACGAATCGCGATCCAGGTCACGCGGGTGGAACCAGATGACAACCCGCTTCCGAACCCGCGCATTCCTGATCTGCTTCGTCCCCTTCGCATTGTTGTTAGCGAGCAGTTTCTGGATGATTCAACGGTTCGTGCAATCCACCGTGCGCGACGGACTCCACGCCTCGTTGCGTAAGAGCCAGGTAGCTATCGCGAGTATCCATGCCAAGGGCGACTTGCAAAACAGCCGCTTCCTCAAGGTTGCCGGCGAGAACACGGCTCTGAAAGCGGGGATGCAACTGCTCCTCGCCAACCCTCACAGCGAAACGGCGCGGCGCACAGTCGAAGATCAATTGCGCGAACTGGGCGAGCACATGGGCTTCGACTTCATGCTCATCTCCGCGCCGGGCGGGTCGCCGCTCGCCGGAGTCGTCCGCTACGCCGCGGCGCATACCGATACGCATGGTCAACTCATCCCTTTGGACCTTTCCCTACTCGATCGCAACCACGCGGGATTTCTGCTTCTCGCTGGCCGTAGCTTCCAGGTGGCGTCCGTCCCTGTCGATGAGAACGACGAGAATATTGGCGCCCTTTCGGTGGGCGAGTACTTTGACTTTTCCGACCTCACCACTCAAGTCGCCCTGGTTCATAACGGAAAAGTAATCGACTCCAACATTCCAAATGTCCCAATCGATGCGCTGGAGCGCGCCTTGGCCGGCTGCAACGAGCCGTCGGAATGCGATCTGCGGCTGCAAGGCGCCAATTGGATATCGCTTCCCATGGAATCGTACGGCGACGGGTTTCGTCTGCTCAGCTTCGAAAACGTGGACGAGGCTACAGCTCCCATTCAATCAAGGCTGCACAAGCTCTTTTTGACCCTGGCATTCGTTTGTGTCCTCGTTGCTTTCCTGTGCAGCGTCGGTTCATCCAGTTCCATCGTTAAACCGATCGCGGCGGTTGTTGACCATCTGCGCAATGCCGTTGGCACCGGCAAGCTCCCTGAGCTGGAAGGCCAGACTTCCTCGATTCGTGAGATCCAGGAACTGGCGGAAATCTACAACCGCGCCGCGGTTTCTGTCCGTGCCGCGGGCGAAAATCTTGAAGCCGCTTACCTTGAGTTTGTCGGTTCTCTGGCGAATGCGCTCGACGCACGCGATCAATACACCGCCGGTCACAGCAGCCGCGTCAGCCAGCTATCGTGCGCCACTGCATCTGCTCTCGAACTCGGTCCGGGCGAAGTGGAACGCATTCGCATCGGCGCGCTGCTCCACGACGTGGGAAAAATCGGAATCGCTGACAGCGTATTGCAAAAACCCGGCCGGCTTACCGACGAAGAATTCGCAATCGTCAAGCAGCATCCCGTCATCGGCCGTCGCATTCTCGAGGGAGTCCAGGGCTTTGCGCCGTACCTCGCGGCCGTTGAGTTGCATCACGAAAACTGGGATGGCACCGGCTATCCCAAAGGACAGGCAGGCGAAGAAACGCCAATCGAAGCGCGCATCATCCACGTTTCGGATGCATACGATGCCATGACCACCGACCGCTCCTATCGGCGCGGCATGTCCCATGAAAAGGCCATTTCGATTCTGATTCAATATGCCGGCATTCAGTTCGATCCGCATATTGTCGAAACCTTCGTGAACTTGCCGCGCGAAGTTCTTACCGAACATGCAGCGGCACAGAAGGCCGCTCTGGAAGCAGAGCAATCCGTTTTGGCGGTGGCATAGTGAAAAAGTCCTATCCCAGTGCGGCTTTTCTGTGCCTGCTCTTCGCAGTGCCGAGCGCACAATTCCTCCGTGCGCAGGAAGCATCTTCGGGATTCGACCTTCGCGCCACACTGACAGCGCAGACTGTCGCTTCAAACGACCTCATCGAGGCGCCACGGTCTGGATCTCCGATGATCCTGGGCACCCGGGATGTCGTCTATCCGACCTGGAAGATCGGCGACCACTGGTTCGTTACCGGTGCGCTGCAATTCGCGACACGCCCCTTCTTTTACGCGGATCTTTCAACCGCGGGATATGGTGCCAAGGGCACGGTGCTTCAATCCACGCTGAACTATTCGCGAGTCTCGGACAAAGGTTCCGTTCTCGTGCGCGCCGGAGAAATGTCGACGGCGTTCGGCTCCTTTCCGCTGCGTTACGACGATGCCGACAACGCGTTGGTCGATCTGCCCATCGAGTACGGCTACTACTACGCGCCCGTTTCAATATCCGGCGTCGCGGGAGCACAGATCGACGCGACAAGAGGCAAGTGGGACGCGAGAGCGCAATTTGCCAATTCGTCACCGGCCAATCCGCGCAGTTTATTTGCAAAAGACCAATACGGTAACTGGGCCGGAGGCGCCGGCTACACCATTCGCCAGGGTTTCCGCGTCGGCGTTTCCGGATATCGCGGGCCATACCTCGACCGCCAATATGAATACTTCTACCCAGGAGAAGCGAATCCCAACACTCTGCCGGCTCACGCTATCGGCCTCGATGTGAGTTGGGCGCATGGACACACCAGCGTGCAAGGTGAGGCTCAGAGGTTTGTCATGCCCTACACAGTCATTCCAACATTTCGCGAATCGGCGGAATACGTCGAAGTCAAGCAGGTGCTGAGCCCACGCTGGTACCTGGCGTTCCGGCCCGGCTTCTCCACCGCAAGCGTAGGCGGCAAAGAGCAGAACTTTGAGACGGCGGCAGGCTTTCGCGCCAACAGGCTGCAACTCATCAAAGCCAGCTACGAATACGAACACTACACTCCCGACAACCAACCGAATGACAAGATATTCGCCATCCAATTCATCACAACGTTGCACAAGGCCGTTGGACGCGAATAAAGCAGTCTTCGCTTGCAGGTCGAGCGTTGTCGCCTGCATGCGATCTGTTTTACTCTTCGTACCGTCAAGCAGCACAAAAAATGGGTGCCCCATCCTAGCCGCGCACTTTGCGGCTAGGGTGGGAAAGCACGAACCCAAACACATGTCTGCATGCGATCTGCTTTTAATTTTCGTAGCGTCAATCAGCACAAAAATTGGGTGCCCCATCCTAGCCGCGCACTTTGCGGCTAGGGTGGGAAAGCACGAACCCAAACACCCCTCTTCCATCCTGCGCATCTCCACGGTTCACAACACATCTTTCCATAATTGAAGAATTGTCATCCTGAGAATCCGTGCGTTTGTCGGGATCCCGAAGACAGGTCTTCGTCTTTGGGGTGACCTGGGGCCCCGCGGACGCGTAAGCGTACGTGGGGAAAGCGGAGCGAAAGCCTGCCCTGAGCGAAGCCGAAGGGGACCTGCTTCTCACGAATTTGAAATCAGCACGAACAGGGGTGCCCCAGGTCTGGATACCGGGGTCCCCGGCGACAGGTCTTCGTCGCTGGGGTGGTTTCAGACCTGGGAAAGCAACGAACCTGGAGGTGCCGGACAAAGTCTCTAGCGGGCCTCGGGCCCGCCCGCAGCGCTAAGCGATCCGCGTCTGTCAGTTTGTTATCCTTCGTCGCCCGATTGTTGTCCCCGGCGCCTTTCGGCATTCGGGATCGAACCCCGAACTCGTGAACGAAAGTAAGAAAACTGACGACAAGGACGTTTACCGTCAGGCGGGACGAATGCCCCGCCTGATGACATCAACCTAACTGCGAGCCTCTACGGCCAGACGGAAGCTGGCACCACAATCGGAGCAGCTGGGATCAGAGTAGCCACCGAGGCGTGAGGCCAGGTGAGGGGACCGAAATTCAGGAAGACCGTCTGACTGTACTGAATCTGAATATACGGCACGGTGATGGTTGTGTTCTTCAGGATGTCGTACGGCGGAGTGAGGGTGAAGGTGGGCCGAAGCGAGCTGCCCGGGACCGGCGCCGCCTGGATGGTGATGGGCAAGCCGTTCGCGGTGCACGGCGGGACCACGATGTCTTGAAGGACTGTTTCAATCCAGAAGATGGCCGTCATCTTGAAGGCGTTGGCGTTCGGTTTCTGGGGCGGAGAGTTGTTGTCTCCGAGCAGAAAGGCGATCTCGTCCGTGCCTCCACCGAATCCTGGAGGGCTCGTAACCGGCGGAGCCGGCGGGGTGGTGGGGTTGGGCGGCGGCGTCGGCAACTTCCCGGCGGCGTCCGTGGTGATAATCAGAGTCACGAAGCTCTGCATATTCTGCGACGCGATCTCGTTGGCCAGCACGACGTTCGGATTGTCGAGCATAGCCTGCGTGATCGTGGCTGCAAACGGCGTGAGATCCTGCGGGATACGGGCTGTGTTCTGATTGGTCACGGTCTGGCTGGCGAAGGCGCGGGTGCCCGGCGCCGAGGGCTGTTGGGCTCCGCCGATGGGAAACGGATTGATGTTCACCGTAATTGTTGAGAATGGTGGCTTGCCGGTCTTTCGGCCAAGCGAAATCCCCTGCGCATTGATGGTCACGCCGTGGGGAATAGACGCCATGCGGGTGTAAATGGTCGCCGTCTCGGGGGGCTGTGTCGTCGGCGGGACGGCGAGCCACATCCCCGGTTCGAAGTGAATGCCCTGGGCGGGTAACGTCGTGACGTCGTTGATGGACTGGACATACGGTACGGCATTGAGAAAAATATCGCCCTGAGCACCGGAGCCGCGATTCGGCACGCTGCCGAGCGGTGCGGCAAAGCTGAGTGTTTCGGTCGTAAGGTTCAATTCGAGGACGTTGTCGCTGCTCGGAACCGGAACGGGAAGCTTCGTGGGGGTCGTCGGACTCTGCGGCCGGAAGATGGTGTTGAAGCCCGTGCCGGCAAAGACAAGACCCTGCGTGGGGTCGACCGGATTGACAAACCCCGTAAGATCGCCCAGCGGCTCGGATACTACATTGGTTTGCGCGTCCAGTGTAGTCGTCGTAGCTGGAGGGGCGGTCGACTTAGCTAGAAGAGCAGCGAGGCCGGGGTTCAGCGACAGCAACTTACGTGTCACCTCATCGACGGCGTTGGAAGACTTGGGGTCGACTTCGTGGAAGTGGAAGCCGGAGTCGAGGGAGATGTTGGACTTGACGGAGTCGCTCATAACGTTCCTTTCTCTGCAGTTAGGTGGGCACGAGGGTCGGTCCACCGAAGACCGAACGGACACTCAGTCCTCGATTTTTCGGGCACCCTATCGCGCGGCGTCAACTTCGCCGATCAATGCGCTTAATCCGTGAAACCCCAGTGAGAGTAGTGAATGGCCTGTGTGGTTAAAGCTTTCAGATGGCCTTTGGCTGCGTTACAAGTCGGGGGCATGTCCTGCGACGCTACTGTTCTCTGTTCTGTTTCACACGGCCTTGCCTCGCTCTTCTGATCGACGGTGTTTTGATCGATTGGAAGATCGACGTATAGCGGACCGTGAACATCGGTTATCCACATTAACGCGAACGCGAAGGCAATGCCTTCCAGAGATCCGAAGATCTTTGCTCACTGCCAGAAATGATCCTTCGACCAGTCACAGCCTCAAGGCGGAAATGGGGGAATCATTACCGCCGACTCGCGGCCCTAAAGGAGGCTAGCGAATTCGTCCCGATATGTCGGCCAGTGTCCCTCGATCTGTCCTTCAACGAACCAATCAAT
>Ga0302325_10019696_pt1 | contig 14177 bp, 11 predicted proteins | sample Palsa_T0_2_FD_201948 | JGI IMG/M metagenome (GOLD analysis project Ga0302325, IMG submission 201948) | Peat permafrost microbial communities from Stordalen Mire near Abisko, Sweden - Palsa_T0_2 | ecosystem: Environmental > Terrestrial > Soil > Palsa > Peat permafrost | place: Sweden: Abisko... | reverse complement strand
TGTTATGCGATTGACCAATCGCACTGTCGCCCTCATCGTCTGTAGCGTTGGATTTTCTTCTGGCTTGGCGTGTCCCTGTGGAACAAGATATTTCTTCTTGTTTTTTGAGGCGTCTTCCACAGGGAATTTGTTCGCGATGTTCACTAGATCGAAGATGAGCGGTAGTGTCTGTGAGCCGTAACCATGTCCAGCAACCGGAAGTTCTTCCGTTCTAGGTGGGGTCTGGAGCGGTGGAACGTATAGCGCAGCGTAGATTTTTTTCCCGTCGCCCACGATTTCCTGTTGACCTTCTTTCGTGAACGATTCCCAATATTTGGTGCCAGTTGCATTCCTTACAATTGTTCGGGCCGCAACCGCGTTTGGCTTTGATCTAGCATTTAGAATCTTTAATTCGGTGGCGTCTATCTCGACAGCGGATTGGTTAATTGTGAAAAATGCTTTCTCTGCCTTTGTTGCATCGGTTCCCGGAACCCACAGGAGTGGAACCTTTGCATATGCAAGCCCGCGAACTTTATCGACCAATTCTGGAACGCTACCGGGAGTAGAGGTTTCCGCTCTCCACTCCGCATAAGAGCCAACACGTTTCTTTACCAGTTCCCGAGTCTTGTTGTGAATGCGCTCCTGCTCTTCGGGAATCTTTCCGTAAAACTCTACCGAACGCTTTCCAGCACCGTAATCATCTTCAAGCCAAGCAATAATCGCACTAAGACGATGAGCGCCATCAATTATGAAAGTCAATCGCGCCGGAGACTGCCAGCAAATCACGGATGGAATTAGATCAACATTTACGAATGCCTCAATAAAATCGCAAACCATCATTGGCGACCAAGCGGCTGTTTCGCGCTGGAAATCAGGCTTGCGGAGCGTCTCGAAAAAAGACTCTCCGCGCCTCAAATCTGTCGTAGAAGCCGTCGTTTTCCCGCTCTCCCCAGCTATATTTTGGTCATTGAGCGGCGCAATGAAGTCTTCCCGAAGGATTAGAGCGTCAAGGTTTACAATTTCCGCCAATTCGCCTCCCAGTTCTCGGTCGAAGCGGCTAATCATCGCCGCCCCCCATCCGCCCCGCAAATACTACCCCTTGGGGTGGGATTAGGCAAGTATATAGTTGCCAAAGTATTGGACGTATTTTCAGGAATCGCGGATATTTTTTGGAATTTATTTTCAAAATCAGTTGGATCGGTTGGTGTGGTTCTGCCGAATGCGGTCACTGGTTCGAATGTTTGGCCCGGTTGCCGCTTCGGCGGGCCTGGTGGGCCTGTCATCGTTCGCAACATCCTTCTGCCCTGGGAGAAAGAAATTCCTACCGTCGACGTCGGTTCCTCCGCGTCGCTTTCCAAAGGATGCTCCGACCGTTGCCGGGCCCACCATGCCCGTTCGAGGCGGACACTCATGTAATAATTCGAGCCCAAAACCGCGTTCGGCATCCCCCGCGCAACGATAAAAATGGATTTTGGGTTTCAGTCGCGCACCGGGGTTAAAAAAGAGAATACAGACGTTACAATCTGCTGGCGGAAACGCCGCGTAAACGCGGCCGTTGGCCGGGATGGACACCCGGACGGAGGAGAAACCGCTGCGGCAGGATCCGAAAGTGAAGCTGCGACGGATGACAATTGATGAGGTGATAGTAAGTCGCGATCCAGCGAAGCCGTCCGGGGCTGGTACAATGCCGGAAGAATGAATGAGCTCACAAGGCAGGCCATTGCCAAGGCTCAATCGGCGTTGTTCGAGGGGAACCTGGCGCTTGCCGACATTATCTGCCGCACTGTCCAGCAGGAAAGCGGAAACTCGCCAGAGGTATTGATCATCCTGGCGTTGATCGCCAATAAACTTATGCGGAATGACTTTGCTTGTCATTACGCAGAGTTGGCGCTGCAGCTTCAACCCGATTGTGCGCCGGCTTTGGAAGTGCAAAGACGGTTGAAATTGATAGCACCGCGTCCGCTCGCATCTCAGCCGAGCTACCTTCTCATCAAATCCTGGGGGATGGGCTTCTGGTCAAGCATCGATCACGTGCTGGGGCAGCTTCTTCTTTGCGAGATGGTCGGGCGAATTCCGGTGATCCACTGGGGTCCGTACTGTCTCTACGGCGGCTCGGCGCAATACAGTTCGTTCACCCGCTTCTTCCTGCCAGTTTCGGCTTGCACCATAAACGACCTGCTGAAACAACCCGAGCCTTATTATCCTCCGAAGTGGACGGCCTCGAATCTCAGGAGAGAAGGTATCAGCCGATGGGAAGGCCCCTATTCGCGAATATCCGCACTTTATTTCCTCGCGCGGCCGGAAACGGTGGTTGTCAGTGATTTTCACACGGCGGTCCCGCACCTGCTCCCCTGGATACCCCCGTCACATCCACTTGCCGGGAAAACCAGTTATGAACTCTATCGCCATCTCGTCCGGACTTATCTGAAACCTCAGCCCCAGATCATGAATGAAGTGGAGGCGTTTTATCAGCAAAACCTGGCCGGCTCACCAACAATCGCAGTACACGTCCGAGGATCGGACAAAATCACCGAGGCGGCGTATCTTAAGGATATCAACGCCTATTATGACCAATGCCTCGCTGAGGAACTCCGCCGCGAGCCGCATACCCGAATCTTCCTGTTGACTGATGATCAGAATATCGAGCGCCAGTATCGGGAACGATTCGGCGACCAACTCATCACAACCAGTGCCAAACGCACCAGTAGTGAGCACGGAGTACACTGCTTGCCCACCAGCGATCCATTCCAGTTGGGGAAAGACGTGATGGAAGATACCTACCTTGCCGCGCGTTGTGACCGATTCATTGGGAACGGACATTCGAATGTTTCAGCATTTGTCCCTTTTCTGAAGGATTGGCTCCCCGATACGTGCTTCCTGATTGGCCCGAGTTTACTGCTCAACGCTGGACCTGGCCTCTATCAGCGGTAAGTAGAATTGCCGTTGGACGATTCTCGCAGGGGTTAACAAAGGGGATAGCTCATATTACTATTGCGTTGCTCGATTGGCCGATTTCGCTGGGAAATATCTGTATGGCTTACACTGAACCCGTCCTCGTCAAACGCATCGACCCTGACCCTGATAAGCGCAAGCTGCACTGGTACGATGATTACGTCGCCACCGGCGGCTATGCGTCGCTGCGCAAGGCGCTGGAGATGGCGCCGGATGAGATCATCAAAACCGTGACCGAATCCGGCCTGCGCGGGCGGGGGGGCGCAGGGTTTTCGGCGGGGCAGAAATGGTCGTTCATTCCCAAGGAAAAAAAAGGGCCGCATTATCTCGCCGTCAATGCCGATGAATCAGAGCCGGGCACGTTCAAGGATCGTTATCTCATGGATTACGATCCGCACAGCATGCTCGAGGGGATCGCCATCAGCGCGATCGCCACGCAGGTGGATGTGGCATACATCTTCATCCGGGGCGAATACCACCGGCAGATCAAAGTCACTGAGCAGGCGATCAAAGAAGCCTACGACCGCGGCGTGTTCGGGCAGAACGGAATCTTCGGCAGCAAATACAAATTGGAATGCTACGTCCACGCCGGCGCGGGCGCGTATATCTGCGGCGAAGAGACGGGATTGCTCGAAGCGCTGGAAGGGAAGCGCGGCTGGCCGCGCAATAAACCGCCGTTTCCCGCGATCGCCGGCGCGTTCGCCCGGCCGACGGTCATCAACAATGTCGAGACGCTCTGCTGCGTGCCGCCGATCATTGAAAAGGGGCCGGCATGGTTTAAGTCGATGGGAACGCCCTCCAGCCCGGGCCCCAAACTTTATGGAATGTCCGGCCACGTCAACAAGCCGGGCGTGTACGAGGATGAACTGGGCATCACGCTCGATTACGCGATCAACAAGCTCGCCGGCGGCATGAAGGGGGGCAAGCACAAGGGGAGCATCTGCGGTGGAATTTCAATGGGCGTGCTCGGGCCCAATCAGCTCGATATCAAGCTGGATTTCGACGATGTCCGCTTTCGCGGCGGATGCCTGGGTCTGGGGACGGCCGGCATGATCGTCATGAACGAGCATACCGATATGGTCCGCGCCCTGCGCAATTGCGTGCGGTTTTACGCCCACGAATCCTGCGGTCAGTGCACGCCCTGCCGCGAAGGCAGCGCCTGGATGCGGAAAATTCTCGACCGCATCCTCGACGGCCAGGGCCGCACGCAAGACCTCGAGATGCTGATGGAGCTGGAAAAAACCCAGGGCATCATGCCGGGCACGACCATCTGCGGCCTGGCCGACGGTACCGCCTGGGCGACGCGAACGTTCATCAATAAATATTACGACGAATTCGCGGCGCGCTGCATCAGCGACTCGACGGTGCCGATCACCATCAAGCGTGGCACCAAGAACCCGCTGGTGCCGATGGGAAGTAATACGCGGTAGGGGTTGAACGATGACGCTTGCAGTTAAATCTCGAAAATTACGATGGGCAGATCGAATCGACGAGCTGCTTGAGCTTGCCGAGCGGCTTCAGGGACGTCCCATGCCTGGTGTTCATATGACGGAGTGGGAATTTGAAAGAGAATTCAGCGATGTCAAAGCGGAATGGGTGGATGGAGAGGTAATCGTTATGGCGGCAGCCAGCGGAGAGCATGCGGACATCAACGGATGGCTGTATCGTCTCCTTTGGGAATTCGTCGATCATTATGAGGCGGGATTGGTTCGCGCGCTGGAATATCCAATGCGGCTGGCTTCACTGCGAACCTGGCGATGTCCCGACCTCATGTTCATCAGCAAGGCGAAGTTGTCGCGCGTGAATCCAATGTACCTGGATGGTGCTGCGGATTTGGCCATCGAAATCGTTTCACCCGACAGCGAAGCGCGCGATTGGCGGGAAAAATATGAACTATATCAATCCGCGGGGCTAAGGGAGTATTGGATCGTCGATCCGCTTTCGAGGCGAATGGATGCCTACACGCTTGGACGATCGAAGCGATATTCGCTGATTCATCCGGATAACGACGGGCGAATTCACTCCAAAGTGCTCAAGGGATTATATATTCGGCCGAAATGGTTGTGGCAATCGCCGCTGCCGAAGCTCGCGGGAGTGCTCAAGGAACTGAAGCTTCGGTAAATCGGAGTTTTTTCCTGTATTGACCATTCTTCTCGCCGGCTCGATCATCAACCCAGATGGATCAGCCGGATATTTCAAATCTGATTACAGTTCAGCAGGCGATATCGATCGTCGATTCGGCGGCGATTCAATCGCGGCGCGTGCGCGTCGAGATGGAGCAGGCGCTGGGATTTTATCTGGCCGAGGACTTGGCGAGCGATCGCGATGCGCCGCCATTTGATAAAAGCCTGATGGATGGATACGCCGTGCGATCCGCTGATCTGCGGACGATTCCCTGCGAACTGGCGATCGTCGAAACCATTGCGGCAGGCCAGGCCTCGCAGACGATTTTGGAGCCCGGGCAGGCGATGGCGATCATGACAGGCGCGCCGCTGCCGGCGGGGGCGGATACGGTCGTGCCGGTTGAGGCGACGGAAATTTCCTCCGATTCGCATCAGGTGCTGATTCGTGAAAACATTGCGGCGGGGCGGAACATCGCGAGGCGAGGATGCGATGTGAACGGCGGGTCGGTGGTGCTGAAAGCCCAGATGCGCATCGGCCCCGCGCAAATCGCGGTGGCGGCCAGCATCGGAGCGGTGAATCTTCCGGTGTTTGCTCCCGCATCCGTTGCTGTGCTGGGCACGGGGGATGAACTGGTTCGGCCGGACCAGTCGCCCGGCGAATCGCAGATTCGATCCTGCAACAACGCGATGCTGATGGCGCTGCTGCGCCGTTTCCCCTGCCGGGCGATAGATCTCGGTCTCGTGTGGGATGATCCGCAGGCGATTGAGGAAAAAATCAAGCAGGGCTTATCGCACGATGTGCTATTGATCACCGGCGGGATGAGCATGGGCGAGCGGGATTTCGTGCCGGGAATTCTTCGCAAGCTGGGCGGGGAATTGAAGATCACCAAGCTTCGCATCAAACCGGGAAAGCCGTTTGTTTTCGCGGAAATGCCGGGCGGGAAATTTGTGTTTGGACTGCCGGGAAATCCGGTCAGCGCGTTTGTGTGTACGTTTCGCCTGGTCTCGCGGCTGCTAATGCGAATGGCGGGGGGGCCGCCCGAGCAGCGCCTCGCGGTGGCGCCGCTGGCGCTGCCGCTGGATGCCAACGGTCCGCGCGAGTTTTATCAGCCGGCGATCTTCGACGGGAAAGAATTGCATCCGCTGAAATGGATTGGCTCCGCCGATGTGTTTACGCTCGGGCGCGCCAACTCGCTGATGATCCGGCCGGAAAACCAACCGGCGCTGCCCGTGGGATTCGCGATGGAATTTCTGGAAATCTGAACATGGCCGATCCCAAGCGCATCGTCATTCTGGGAGGCGGATTCGCGGGCGTCCTGGCGGCGCGGCGGCTGGAGCGGCTCTGCAAACATCGAAGCGACGTCCAGATCACACTCATCAGCCGGGATAATTTTCTGCTCATGACGCCGCTCATGTTCGAAGCGTGCACGGGAACGCTGGAGCTGCGGCATTGCTCGGTGGCGATCAGAACTTTTCTCCGCCGGACGCGCTTCATCGAGGGGATCGTTCAGAAGATCGACCTCGATCGCCGCGTTGTGCTGGCCACCTGGGGCGAAACCGGCGCCACCCACGAAGTGCCGTACGATCAGCTCGTGCTGGCGCTGGGGGCGGTGACCAACACGCGGCAAATTCCGGGATCGGACCTTGCCCTCCCCTTCAAAACACTGGCCGATGTGATCGTTTTGCGCAATCACCTCATCGAATGCCTGGAGCGCGCGGATGTCGAAACCGATGCGGAGTTTCGCAAGCGCCTGCTGACGCTCATCGTCATCGGCGGGGGGTTTGTGGGGTCGGAGGTGTTTGGCGAGCTGACCGCGTTCATGGACGAAATCGTCCGCTATTATCCGCGGGTGAAACGCGAGGAGATGCAACTGATTCTGGTGCAGGCGGGGGAGCGCATCATGCCGGAGGTTCCCGTATCGCTGGCGGAATATGCCGCGAAAACGCTGATGCGCCGCCCGGGCGTGCATATCATGACGCACACGATGGTACAGTCGATCGAGCTGGGCCGCGTGCATCTGAAAGATCAGATCATTGAGGCGGAAACGATCGTTCTTTCCGCGGGAATTTTACCGTCGCCGGTGGTGGCGGATTTGCCCCTGCCGCGGGATCGGCACGGGCATCTGATGGTCGAAAGCACCATGCGCTGCAAGGATCGGCCGGAGATATGGGCGCTGGGCGATTGCGCTTCGATCCCCGATGCCGATGGAAAGCCTTATCCAAAACTCGCTCAATTTGCGATGCGGCAGGCGACCGCGCTGGCGGATAATATTGTCGCATCGCTCGACAACCGCCCGCCCGTGCCGTTTGAGTTCAAGATGCTGGGATTGATGGCCGCGCTGGGGCATTACAAGGGGCTGGGGACGGTGATGGGCCTTCGCATCCGGGGGTTCTTCGCGTGGTGGCTTCGGCGGACGTATTACCTTTCAGTCATGCCGAGATGGCCGCAGCGGATACGGATCGTCGCCGACTGGACGATCGCGCTATTTTTCCGGCCGGATATCAGCAAGGTCGATCTCGGCCGCGAGCAGGTGGTGCGGATGCGCTCCATTGGGCAGGAAAAACAAGTGCAGGGTCAGGCTCGGGGCTGATCGGTTTAGTTTCGACCGAATCATCCGGATGGAATGTGATTTCCAATGCAAATGCATGAAATGCAATGCGAGAGGGGCGGGAAAAACCATATAAGGCCCCAAAAGTTTTTTCCCGCCCCTCCCGCACCCACCCCACCCATTTCCTTTTCCCCTCAACCGCCCGGTAGAACAAATCCATTCCGGCGACTTCCCCGTTTAGCCGCCGCACTTGTGCGGCGCTATCTTTCGAAAACAGAGCACAACGCGCGATCCCACAAAATGGCACAAACGATCCTTCTTCTTTGCCTGCTGGACGGTTAGGGGAAGGGAAAGAGGGTGGAGGGGGTGCGGGGGAGGCGGGAGAAAAACCTTGGGGCCTGATGGGTTGTCTCCCGCCTCCACCGCATTGCTTTGGAATTTGTCTTGGCATTTCCGGAAGGCCGAGCGGGTGCATCGTCAACATTGAATCGCACCCCGCCACATTGTGGATGGCATTGATCCAGCGTATCCGCCAGGAATGTCACACCCATCGATTGTAAAAAATTATTTTTATGTATGCGCCCGGCGGCGATGCGGGGAGAATGCGCGACCGTCTCGTCCGTCCCGCGCCTAAGAAACTTTTGTCTTTTGGAGAGAGCATGTCAGCCATCGCCGCTAATTACGTTCGTTACGAACCGTCCGTGGAGATGAAACAGGACCACGAGGAGCAGACGTTCGCCGAGATCAATGCGCTGATTCGTCGCGCACAGGTGCTTCTCAACGACCGCTACCGTCATGCCGTGAGGTTCGTGCATTCCAAGAGCCACGGCATTTTAAAAGCGGAACTCGCGATCAATGCCAACCTGCCCGCCGAGCTGCGCCAGGGACTTTTCAGCGCGACAGGGAAATATCCCGCGATTGTCCGTTTCTCCACGGCGCCCGGCGACATCATGGCCGACAGCGTCTCCACACCCAGGGGAATGGCGGTGAAAGTCGTCGGCGTGCAAGGAATGGAAATGCTGCCCGAACACGCCGGGCAAACCACGCAGGATTTCGTGTTTCTCAATTCCAAAACCTTCGGGGTGCCGGATGCAAAGGCATTTCTCAAGAACCTGAAGCTCATCGAGCTGACCCTCAACGAGCCGGAGCTGGTGAAGAAAACGGTGTCGAACGTCGCGCGGGGGATCAACGCGTTTCTCGGCGTGATCGGCGCGCACAGCGGCACGCTCGATCAATTCGGCTCGCCGGAAACGCACGTGCTGGGCGAAACCTACGCCAGCAACGCCGCCATCCGTTACGGAGATTTTATCGCCAAGGTATCTTTCGCACCCCTGAGCGAAAACCTGAAATCGCTCACGGGCAAACACGTTGGGGTCAATTTTCATTATTCGGGATTGCGGGATGCGGTGGTTGATTTCTTCAAAACGCAAACCGCCGTGTGGGAAGTGGGCGTGCAGCTCTGCACCGACACGGCGAAAATGCCGGTGGAAGATCCCTCCAAAACCTGGCCGGAGGATGTGAGCCCCTATCGCGCCGTCGGCACGCTCACCGCCGGCCCTCAGGATGCCTACAGCCCGGCGCGGCGGGTATACGCGGATGAGGTTCTGACATTCAGCCCCTGGCATGCGCTGGCCGCCCACCGCCCGCTGGGAAACATCATGCGGGCGCGACGGGCATCGTACGGCCCATCGGCGGAATTTCGGCAATCGATGAACGGCCACACCGCCGCCGAGCCGAAAGATATTTCCGAGTTTCCCGATTAAGAAACTGAAAATCAAAATCCTTTTTATCGTTGCGCGGGGGATGCCGAACACGACCGTTGGCTCGAATGATGAACCCAGTGGCCGATTCGTGCGGGCGTGGTGGGCCGGTTGACGGTCGCGGCGGCCTTTGGAAAGGGGCGCAGCGCAGATTCGAGAATACGGTCCACTGGTTCGCGAATGTTTTCCGTATAAAATTCGAAGTATGACCGATGGGCGATCGCCGCTGGCGAGCAAAATCATCGAAACGAATCCCGGGGCGTATGAGGCGCTGGTGGTGGAGGGCAACACGCCGGAATCGGCCAGGAAATTGCTCGCAGGGGTTAAGCCCGAAGAATTGCTATCTCGCCCAGTGAATTCCCCGCAGGCGGCGCAGGCGCTGCTCGCCGGGCTGTGGCTCTGGCACGATGGTCTGGAGGAATGTCACCGCATCGTGCAGGATTCGCCGGAAGGGGAGATGGGGCGAACCTATTCGTTCTGGCACGCCATCATGCATCGCCGCGAGGGTGATTTTTCCAACAGTAAATACTGGTACGCGCGGGCGGCGGGGCATCCGGCGCTGGCGACGCTGACCGCCAGCGTGGGCGGCATCGTCGATCGCGCCCCGGCCGACAAGGCCCTGCTGCGGGTCGTTGCCTCAGGGTGGAATCCCAATGCGTATGTCGATCTGGTTGAAATCGTGAGCCGGAATGAAAATGATTCTCGCCTGGCGATCGCCGTGCAATTGCAGCAATTGGAATGGCGCGTGCTCTGGGAGCATTGCCTGCGAGCAGCGTAGAAAATCAAACCCCCGCGCCTATCGCTTGCTTCACATGATCCACCGCGTTGCGGAAAATCTGCAACCCGCGCCCCTCATCCGGCAAAGGGTTTTGGCTGCTCCAAGCGTAATGCTGCTGCGGATCGACGTATCGCTCGGGGTGCGGCATGAGGCCAAATACCAGTCCCGTTGAATCGCACACCCCGGCGATTGCATCTACCGAGCCATTTGGATTCTCGCCTTCGTAAACCAGGGCGATCCGGCGATCGTAGTGCAGCGCCCGGCGAACGGCGTCATCCGCGGGGACGAATTTTCCTTCTCCGTGGGCAATCGGCAAATCGAGCGGCTGAAGATCGGTTGTCCAGATGCACTTGCCCGGCACGGGGCACAGGTGAACCCAGCGATCGATGAAGCGGCCGGAGTCATTGCTCGTCAGCGTCGCGGTCTGGCCGGTTTTTCCGGCGATGGGGCCGGGAAGGAGATCGGTTTTCACCAGCACCTGAAAACCATTGCAGATGCCGATGACCGGCTTGCCGGCGGCGATGAAGCCGCGCAGCGCATCGCCGAGGTGATGAACGATCTGGTTGGCAAGAATCTTGCCCGCGGCGATGTCGTCGCCGTAGCTGAACCCGCCGGGGAAGACGAAAATCTGGCAATCATTCAGAATCGCCGGTGATTCCAGGATTCGATTGATATGGATCGATTTGACGGCGGCGCCCGCGCGCTCGAACGCCCAGGCGGCTTCCAGATCGCAATTGGTGCCGGCGGCGCGAAGAATCAGGGCGGTGGGCTTCATACCGCTATCAGTTTATCGATTTTCGTTGCCTAATCAGCGGGGGCGGAATAAAATTTATCGCGCGGATCAAGCAAACTTTGTTGCGAGAGAAGGGATATTTGTAATGTCAGTTGATAGCAGCCGAACCGGTCCCGTGGTGGAAAACGCCGACATCGACCGCGACACCCCCCAGCCGGACATTCACGTTGAAGAGCGGAAATTAACCCTGCACGATTTTCTGAAAACCTGCATGAAGATCAACGGGTCGGACGTCCACCTGCAGGAGGGCAGCACGCCGATGATCCGCGTGGACGGCCGGGCGCGTTTTCTCGATTGTCCTCCGCCCAACGCCGAGACGATGAAGGAATACGTCGATCAGATCCTCACCGCCCAGGGCGAGCCGGAAGCGCGCCGCAGCACGCTCGACCACAAGGGCGCGGTGGACGTCGCCTATTTCCTCCCCGGCCAGGCGCGATTCAGGACCAACATTTTCCACAGCCGGGAGAAATACGCGCTGGTGATGCGGCGGATCGTCGCCAAGATCCCCAATTTTGACGAACTGAATCTCCCGCCGCAGGTGGAAGAACTCGCCCACAACCACCGCGGGATCGTGATCGTCTCGGGAACCACCGGATCGGGAAAATCAACGACGCTGGCGGCCATCATCGGAAAAATCAACCGCAGCCGCAGCGAGCGCATCATCACGGTCGAGGACCCCATCGAATACCAGCACGACAATGCCAAGAGCCTCGTCAGCCAGGTGGAAGTGGGGACCGACAGCGAAAGTTACGAATATGCCCTGCGTTCGATGATGAGACAGGATCCCGACACGATCCTGATCGGCGAAATTCGCGATTCGTTTTCCCTGGGCACGGCACTTCGAGCGGCCGATACGGGGCACCTGGTCTTCACCACCGTTCATGCGACCAATGCGGCCATGACCATCGAACGACTGGTCTCCCTGTTCGATCCCAACCAGAAGGAATTGCAGCAAACGCAGTTGGGATTAAACCTGATCGCCGTACTCTGCCAGCGCCTGGCCAAAAAGCGCGACGGCAAAGGTCGCGTGCCGGTGATTGAGATCATGCAGGCGACGCCGCTGGTGCGAAAATATATTCTCGAAGGCGAGTTCGAGAAGCTCAAAGGCGCCGTCGGCAACCGCGAAGCGGGATCGCAGAGCTTCGATCAGCACCTTACGGAGCTGTTCCAGAAGCAAACGATCGACGTCGCCGAGGCCAAACGCCTCGCGACCAACGTCGATGCTCTCAATCTCGCCCTGCGCGGCATCGGCAACAGCGACACGCGGTTGAGATAGGAGCAAGAAAAAGAGGGCAACTGGTTTGAATGGGGTAGAGAACTGATTTATCCGGCTGAAATACAGAATCATTTTTATCGTTGCGCGGGCGATGCCGAACACGGACATGGGCTCGGATGTTTGGCCCGGCGGCCGATTCGAGCGAGCATGATGGGCCGGGGAGCGATCGGGGCATCCTTTGGAAATGAACTTAGGGAGTCGACGCCTGCGGCGCCAGGCGGCGACGTTCACGCAAAAATGGGTGGCGTGGGCGTCTCGCCCATGTCTTTCGCCTCTCCAATACAAGATATGGGCGAGACGCCCATGCCACAATAAAGCCAACCGATCCGACTGGTTTGAAATGACATTCCGGGATCAAGGGGATTCCCGGCACGGCAGGCGAAAACTGAGGACGTCAGTGAGCCGTGAGATCCGGCGCATCAAACGCATCGTCGATCGACGCGCGCAGGGTGTCGGGATTGGTCCACTGCTGCCGGGCGGCGATCTTGCCGTCTTTGCCGATCACCACCGCGCCGTTGGGAAATCCGCCGAATGCGGTGGACACCGCATCGTCCATCGAATCGACGGCCATGGCCATGGTGATCCGCAATTCGCTCTGGGTTTCCAGCGCCTGCGCCTTGCGATCGTCGAGGCTGCCCGCATCGGTGATGTTGATCCCTTCCTGCCGGTTGCGCTCGACATTCTTATCGCCGGCCGGGAACGCTTCGCGGGTGTAGACGATCAGAAAGTATGCCTTGGATCCCTCGGCGGCTTTCAGTTTTTCCATCTCCTGGACATGACTGCGGAAGACGGGGCAGGACATCGATCCGAATTCCAGCACGATCACCCGCCCTTTGTACTTGGATGGATCGAACTGCCGCCCGTTGGTTTCGGGAATTTCGATGCTTGGTACGGGCGAGCCGGCATCCGGCCCGCTGGACTGCAGGTCTTCCGGTTTATTTTCCGCCACGGGCTTGGAAGAGATCGGCGCATCGGGCGCCACGCGCGGGGCGCCGGCATTGCCATTTGCGCCGCGCTGCTGAAACGCCTGCCGCATGGAATCGGTGAAGGATTGATATTGTTCCGGCGTCAGGATCGTCTGTATTTTCTCGCGCATCTCCCTGCGAACCTGCTGGATCTGCTGCTGCACATCCGTGCCATCGGCGGCGCTTTGGCGAATGTCCTCGATTTTTGAGCGGGTGGCGGCCATCAAATCCTTCACCTGTTGTTTCTGTTCATCCGACAGATCGAGTTTGTCGATGGCCTGCTGAACAAGCTCGAGCGCTCCGGCGCCGCCACCCGGGCGACCGGCAAGTCCCTGCCCGCTTTGACCCGAATTATTCTGACTCTGCTCATTGGCGCCGGCATTGCCCGGATTCTGACCGTTCTGATTATTGGCGTTGGGTCCGCCGAACCCCTGACCACCGAACCGTCCGTTTCGTCCCCCCGGGCCGCTGCCGATTTTCGAATCCAGATCCTGCATCTGGTCATCCGTGAGCACGCCGGCCAGTTCCTGGCGAATCTGTTTGGAGAAGGCGTTGAGCTTTTGATACCGCTCCTGGAATTCAAGATCGCCCAGGCTTTGCGACAGATCCAAACCCTGCTGGTAAACCTGATCGAAGACCGCGTCGACCTTGGGCTTTTCATCATCGGTGAGATCGAGCTTGGCGACGGCGGTTTTATACCGCTTGATGACGTACGCCGGCCCCGGCCGCATGCGGGAATCATTCGTCGCCGCGGCAGGCTGCGTCGTCGCCTGGGCACCGGCGCCGCGGGGGATTGTCAGCATCAGCGCGGCCATCGCCGCGAATGTCACAATTGCCTTGCGTCCTGGTTGAAACATGGTAATTCCCTCTGAATTTTCCCTGGAAACGGGGTATGTCTATTGTATCTCAACGTGCATCTTCGGCGATTATTGCCCGGAAAATGAATGCCGAAAAGCCTTCAATTTGAAGCTAAAGCCGTGGATCGGCTAAGCTTGGAATCAG
>Ga0302325_10019695_pt1 | contig 14178 bp, 9 predicted proteins | sample Palsa_T0_2_FD_201948 | JGI IMG/M metagenome (GOLD analysis project Ga0302325, IMG submission 201948) | Peat permafrost microbial communities from Stordalen Mire near Abisko, Sweden - Palsa_T0_2 | ecosystem: Environmental > Terrestrial > Soil > Palsa > Peat permafrost | place: Sweden: Abisko... | reverse complement strand
AAGGAAGGCCAGCGGCGCCCAGGCGAGCACGCGGCGCGGCACCCCGCCGGCCCGCTGGCCGAACACCGCCGGCAGCACGAGCAGCGCCAGCAGGATGGCGCTGAGGGCGATGTTGCGCAGGGTCGCTCCGACCGGCTGCTTGACCGCCAGGCGCGCCGCCACGGCGAAGATGCCGTCAGCCGGGGTCACCGCGGCCAGCGCGGCCAGCGCGCCGACCGCGCCGATCCAGCACAGGCCGGCGTGGCGCGTGACCACCCGCGCGAGCCACGGCGCGCGTGGCGCGCGCTGGGCGGCGACGCTCAGCACCGCCAGGGCCATGCCGAAGGCCAGCCAGGTCGATTGACCGGCGATGCTCTCCGACACCAGGTAGGGCACGACCTGACGGGCGGCGGCGAGCTGGAAGCCGACCCCGGTCGCGGCGAGCAGCGCGAGCGCCCCCAGTTCCCAGCGCCAGCCCGCCGTGGCGCCGCGGCCGCGGGTGGCCAGGCGGATGGCCAGCGCCCAGACCGGCAGCATGATGTAGAAGGCGACCTCGACGCACAGGGTCCAGGCGACCGGGATCCCGCCGCCGAAGGTGCGCGCGCTGTAGCTCTGCAGGAACAGGTAGTAGCGCCACCAGTCTCCGCTGAACACCCCGACGATGCCCGGGAACAGGGCGAGCACGGTGAGCGCCGTCCAATAGGCCGGGAGGATGCGCAGCGCGCGGCGGCGGGCGTAGCGGGCGGTGCCCGGGGCGGGGTCGCCGGCGACGCGGGCGACCACGAACGGCCGGTAGAGCAGAAAGCCCGAGATGACGAAGAACAGGGCCGGTCCCAGGCTCCCGAACACCGAGACCACCGGACCGGTCACCGGGTCGGCGAGCGCGCCGGTGACGCTTGCCGCGTGGAAGGTCAGGATGGCCAGGACCGCGATCGCCCGCAACGAGTCGAACAGCTCGAAGCGCGGGTTGCCGGGCGGCGGCGCCACCGCCGGCGACGGCGCCTCCTGGGGCCCCTCCGTGGTCAGAGGCGCAGCCACGCGGCGACTCGCGCCAGCAGCTCGTCGTCAAACGAACGATCCCAGTCGTGGCTCCAGCGCACCGTCGCGCCGAGCCGGCGGCGCTCGTGATCGACCACCCCCGCCTCGGCCTCGCGCAGCCCGGCGACGATGCCGTCGAGCGTCGGCTCGCCGGTGATGAGGTTCGACGAGATCGCGCTCATCGCCTCGGGGGTCTTGTTCTCGAAGCTGTTGGTGACCGTCAGCATGCCGGCCGAGGCCATCTCGATCGGAACCAGACTGGGGTGGGGGGTGTACATCAGCGCGAGGCCGACGTCGTGCCGGCGCAGCTGTCGAGCGTAGTCGTCCTGGGCCGCGCGCGGAAGCAGCTCGAGCACCGCGTCGCCGCCGAGGGCCAGGCGGCGGCCGGACCGCAGCGTGCCGATGCCGTGCAACTGCCAGCCGTCCTGGAAGCAGCCGCTCTCGATCGCCCGGCTGAGCGCCACCACGCCGAGCTCGAACATGTTGCGGGCGGCGTGCGCCTCCGGCCGGGCGTAGAACAGCAGGCTCCGGGTGGTGCGGCCCTGTAGCTCGCCCGGGAGCGGCGGGTCGATCGCCGTGATGGCGTTCTGAAACGACGCCGACGCCGCGTTGCCTTCGCGGCGTCCGTTCGCGTACACCCCGATCGCGTGGCGGCGGAAGTAGTCGCGCAGCAACTCGGTCGAGAACAGCGCGTCGTGGGGGAAGCCGTAGGACTCGGCGGCGAGCGCCGCGAACGATCCCATCGGGAAGGTGAACGGCTCGTACTCCTGGATGAGGTAGAGGAAGCGCTCTCCTTCCAGCGCGGCGAGCGCGGCGTGGGCCAGGTGGGCCGTCCACCAGGTGGTGGCGATGAAGCGATCGCGCCGGCTCACCTCCAGGCCGGTCGACTCGCGTCCGAAGGCGATCTCGACGTGGTCGAACAGGCCCTCCAGCCCGCTGTAGGACTCGATCATCGTCGTCCACGACGGCGGCAGCGCACCCACTGGGTCGACGGTGACGATACGCACCCGGGCGCCGCGCTGGGCCAGTCGCCGGGCCAGGTTGAACTTCGCGATGTAGCCGCCGAAGAAATGCTCGAGGTCGACGGTCGGAATGAGCAGGTTCACCCGCTCCGGCGCGTCGTCGGACACGGCGAGCGCCAGCGGAGCGATCTTCTCGATGATCGTGCGCGCGGCGGCCCCCTCCACCTCCACCCGTCCCGGCTTCGGCGCCAGGTTGGGCGGCGGCAGCGCGTCGATGCGCCAGCGGCGCACCGGCCGCTCGCGGGTGGTGGCGGCGAGCAGGCGCCGCCAGGCGAAGGCGTGGAAGAGCATCCACTCGGCGCCGAGCGTCTGCGGGCGCCCGGTCAGTTCCCGGGCTCCGCGCAGCCCGAGCCGGGCCAGTGAGCGCAGCGAGTCATCGGTGTGGAGGAAGCGATCGAGGGTGCGGCGCTTGGCCGGGGTCATGCGAGGGCCGCAGCGCAGCCGCAGCACCGTGGCGAACTGCATCAGCCGACACACGTCGACGAAGTAGTGCAGTCGCCACATCCGGACCCGCTCGCGGGGGTCGCGCCGCAGCGAGTGCACCCGCTCGCGCAGCGGGATCATGCGATTGGCCGCGGCATGGCCGAGGGACGCCCGGCCGTGCTGCACGTAGTCGTAGAGCGCGCGCTCTACGAAGGCGATGTCGCCGAGCGACAGCGCCACCAGGCCGATCCAGTGATCATGGTAGTGAGCGAACTGCGCGGGCGGGAACGGCAGCGCGGCGTCGAGCAGATCGCGCCGCAGCAGCGACGCGGCGCCGGTGACGGCGTTGGCGACGAGCAGCGACAGCAGGTCGGAGTGGTTGTTGTCGCGCTCGTTCCAGTAGGTGTCGCTGATCACCTGCCCGTCCCGAGCGACGATGCGAGCGTCGCTGTAGACGAGCTGGGCCTCCCCGATCGCCTGCACGAGCGTGGTCAGCTTGTCCGGGTGCCACTCGTCGTCCTGGTCGGCCAGCGCGACGTAGTCGGCGTCGGCCGGCGCCATCGCCAGCGCGCGCTCGAAATTGCCGTAGAAGCCGAGCTGTCGCGACGAGGGCGCGACGACGAAGCGCGGGTCGTCCGCGACCGCGGCGGTCAGGGCGGCCAGGTGCTCGGGCGCCGAGTTGTCGTCGCTGATCAGGCACACCCAGCGCTCGTGGGTCTGGCCCCGGATCGAGGCCAGCTGTCGCCGCAGCAGGTCCAGCGGCGGGTTATGGGTCGCCATGCAGATCGCCACCAGCGGCTGGTGGGCGGCTCCGGTGCTCGCCACCGGGGCGGGCGGGGCCAACTCGCGACGCAGCGGGATGCTGGCCAGCGGCGCGTCGACCACCGGGCCCGCTTCGAGCTCGGCTTCCAGACGCAGCTCGCAGACCCCGTCGTGGTCACGGGGTCCGATGACGGCGAGACCCCAGAACCCGCTGCGATAGCCGTGCAGGTGGGGATCGTCGCTCGAGCGGGGGTCCGCGTCCAGCCCGGCGGTGTCAAACGGATCGAGGCCGGGATGCAGCGTCGCGAACAGGTCCAGGCGGGGCATGCCGTGAGCCATGACCGCTTGGCGCTCGCCGTCGACGACCAGGCGCAGCGAGCGGACCGTGGCGTCGGGGGCGAAGCACGACCCGCACACGAACACCGCCGTGCCCGCCCCGACGACGAGCTCGCGCGGCAGGGGGGCATCCAGACGCACGGTGAGAGCGGGAGGGCGCACGGGAGCCGTGGCACACTACACCGGTCGGCGCGTCGTCTACACTCGCCGCTTCCTTGGCCCGTCCAGGCGTGAACATCGAGCCCTATGCGAACGACCCAGGTCACTGGGGCGCCTCGCTGGTAACGCTGTCCGAGGTCCTGCTCGACCTCCTCGACGCCGTCGCGCCGGCGTCGGTGCTGGAGATCGGAGCCTACGCCGGCGACGTCACCCGGCTGCTGCTGCAGTGGTCGGCGACCTCGGGGGCGAAGATCACCGCGGTCGATCCGGACCCCGAGAAGCCGCTGGTGGCGCTCGACGCCGAGCGGTCCGACCTGGTGCTCGTGCGCGCCACCAGCCATGAGGCGCTGGCCGACCCCGACGTGCCGATCGGCGAGGTGGTGATCATCGACGGGGACCACAACTACTACACGGTGAGCGAGGAGCTGCGGTTGATCGCCGAGCGCTCCGGCACCCCGCTGCCGCTGCTCATCTTCCACGACGTCAGCTGGCCGCACGCCCGCCGCGATGACTACTTCGCGCCCGAACTGGTCCCGGAGGACTATCGCCAGCCCACGGTCGAGGGCGGCGCGGTGTTCCCCGGCGACCCCGGCCTGCATCCCGGCGGCCTCCCCTACAAGTGGCCGGCGGCCCGCGAGGGCGGACCGCGCAACGGGGTGCTCACGGCGGTGGAGGACTTCGTGGCCGCGCACCAGGGACTGCGACTGGCCGTCGTTCCCGCCTTCTTCGGGCTCGGGGTGGCCTGGCCCGAGAGTGCGCCCTGGAGCGCCGCGGTGGCCGACATCGTGGCCCCCTGGGACCGCCACCCGATGCTCGAGCGGATGGAGGCCAACCGCGTCATGCATCTGGCCTACTCCCATCACATGATGGTCGAGGCGGCACGCTGGCAGCAGCGCAGCGCCCGTCAGGAAGCGCTGCTGCGCAAGCTGCTGGAGTCGAAGTCCTTCTCCGTGGCCGAGCGCATCTCGCAGCTGCGCCAGGGCGGTGAGCCGGCCATCTCCAAGGCCGAGGTCCGCCGCGCGCTCGCCGACTAGGACTTGCGGCGCCGCTGCGCGGCGGACCGGCGCAGCAGGTTGAGGTCGCGCAGCGGCTTGGTCAGGCGCCAGCTCGTGCTGCCGATCGCCTCCTCAAGGTCACGCTCGACCTGACGGGCGTGGGCGTCGGCCTTCAGCTGGGTCGACACCGACTGGGCCCGCGTGACCGCGGCCTCGGCCTCGGCCCGGCGGGCCCGCTGGCGCCAGTCGCCTCCGGCCACCCCGACGTTGGGCATCTTGCCGTCCCACTTCTCGGCTATCCGCATGTGCGCCTCGATCCAGGTCTCGGGGTCGCTGACCAGGTCGAGGGAGTGGTGGTGGACCACCTTGAGGTCCGCGGTCACCACCTTGTGCCCGGCCGCGCGCACCTGCAGGCAGAAGTCGAAGTCATAGCCGTGCAGCTGGCCGAGCGATTCGTCGAAGCGGATGTTCTTCAGGGTCCAGGGCGCCAGGCCGAGCACGAAGCCGTCGACCGTGTCCACCTCGCCGGTGTGTGCATAGGCCGGCATCTCCTCACCGTTCCAGGCGAAGGCCGGGAGCTCGCCGCCGCCGAGCTCGCGGTAGCGGTGGGTGAACGAGGCCCAGGTCACCGAGCCTTCCCACCAGGCGATGCTCCGCACCCCGATGGCGCCGACGCAGCCCACGACGCCGACCAGTGGATCGGCCAGGCTCCGGCGCAGCTTGGCGCAGAAGTCCGGATCGACGATCTCCGCGTCCTGGTGGACGAGCACGAGCGCCTCGAGATCGTCGCGCTTGGCCGCCGTGTCCATGATCAGGTTGTAACTGCGGAAGATCGAGCCGGCGGCCGCCTGGGCGAACACCTCGGTGTCGGGCTCGGCGGCGAGCCGGATGCCCGGCTCGGCGCAGTTGCGGTACATGTCCGGCTCGGTGATCGAGCAGCCGAAGGCGATCATGCCCGCCGCCCCGGCCGACGCCGGACCCCGGCCCGCGGACAAGCGGCAGCCAGACCGGCCCGAGCGGCCGCAAGCTTCGGAGCGTCAGAGGAGGCCGCGACCGTCATCGTGCGCCGCGATCATATCGGCGTCGATCCGCCGCGACGTCGACGGCTGGTCGTCCGGCGGGTCCATAGAGTGCGGCCGGCATGCCCGATTCCGATCACGACAAGCAGGCCGAGGCGGCCCGTGAGGCCGGCCTGGTGTTCGGCCTGGAAAGCCCGCTCCCGGCATCGCTGCCGGTCGGCCAGGCCAGCGCCGTCTTCTGCGCGGGCGCCTGTTTTCATCACGAGCAGACGGTGACCGGCCTGGAGCTCCTGCTCGACGGAACCCCCCGCCGGCCGCTCGCGGTGAGAATGCCGCGGCCCGATCTGGTCGGGGCGGCGCCCGGTCGCGGCAGTCCGGCCCGACGGCGCTATCGCAGCGGGTTCTGGTCGATCCTGCCGATCGAGGCTCGCGAGCGTCCCGGTAGGGTGGCGATCGACGCCGCCGTCGACCTGGCCGACGGCACGCGCTGGGTGGTGCCGCTCGGGCGGATCGACGTGGTGGCGGCCCCGCCGGCCCCGCCCGCCCCCCCGCTGCCGATGGCCGCGGACCTGATCGCCGTCTGCCTGGCGACCTACGAGCCCGATCCCGAGCTGTTGCGCATCCAGGTCGAGTCGCTGCGGGCGCAGACCGACGACCGCTGGATCTGCCTGCTCAGCGACGACGGCTCGAGCGCGCCGGCGTGGTCACGGATCCTCGACGTGGTGGGGGACGATCCTCGCTTCGTGGTCTCCCAGGCGCCGCGACGTCAGGGCTTCTACCGCAACTTCGAGCGCGCGCTGACCATGGTTCCGGCCGAGGCGCCGCTCGTGGCGCTGTGCGATCAGGACGATCGCTGGTATCCGGAGAAGCTGGCGGTCCTGCGCGACGCGCTCGGCTCCAGCCGGCTGGTGTACTCCGATCAGCGCCTGGTCGACCGCCACGGCACGGTCCTGCGCGAGACGATGTGGCGGGGACGGGCCAACAACCACACCAACCTCGCCTCGATGCTGATCGCCAACACGATCACCGGCGCGGCCACCCTGCTGCGTCGCGAGGTGGTGCAGCTCGCCCTGCCGTTTCCCGATACGCCGGGGCTGCAGTTTCACGACCACTGGCTCGGCCTGGTCGCCCTGGCCGCCGGGGACATCGCCTACGTGGATCGACCGCTGTATGACTACGTCCAGCACGCCGGCGCGGTGTTCGGCGAGGTGGACGGATCGGCGCCCGAGTCGGCCCGGCGGCCGGCTGCCGGGCGAGGGTCGGCGGGGTGGCGCGCGGCGTACTTCTGCGGCTACCTGGCCCGCGAGCAGCAGGCCGAGACGCTCCTGCTGCGCTGCGCTTCGACCCTGACTCCGCGCAAGTCCCGGGCGCTGCGGCGGTTCGGAGCCAGCGTGCGCTCGCCCACCGCGCTGGTGTGGCTGGCCGCGCGACCGCTGCGCTGTCTGCTCGGACGGACCGAGACGCTCGGTAGCGAGGCCGGACTGGCGCGCGGGGTTCTGTGGCGGTGGCTGATCGGGCCGGCGGCGACCGCTTCGACCTGGCTCGGGAGCTTCTCCGCCGATGCGGCCTTTCCGGACCCCCTAGCCTTCCAGCAGAAGCGCCTGCGCCGTTGGCGCTCGCGCGCGTGAGAGGCTTTCCGGCGGATGGCAACCGAGGATCACACCGCAACGACGTCGTCGACCCGGGCGCGCGCGCGTCGTCTGGCCGCGGGTCCGGTGGTGGTGGACGTACAGCGCCTGTACAAGACGTTTCACATCCCGCACGAACGGGTCGACTCGCTGAAGGAGCGACTCACTCATCCGCGGGCCGCGCGCGGCCATCGTGATCTGCGCGCGCTCGTCGACGTGTCGTTCGACGTGCACCAGGGCGAGTTCTTCGGGATCGTCGGCCGCAACGGCTCGGGGAAGAGCAGCCTGCTGAAGATCATGGCCAGCATCTACCGGGCCGACGCCGGCAGCATCCGCGTGGCCGGACGCCTGGCGCCGTTCATCGAGCTCGGCGTCGGCTTCAACCCCGAGCTGACCTCGCGCGAGAACGTCGTGCTCAATGGCGTGCTCATGGGACTCGGTCGCCGCGAGGCGCGGCGCCGCCTCGACGGCGTGCTCGAGTTCGCCGACCTGCGCGACTTCGCCGACCTCAAGCTGAAGAACTACTCGTCGGGCATGATGGTGCGCCTGGCCTTCGCGGTGATGGTCGAGGCCGACGCCGACATCATGCTCATCGACGAGGTGCTGGCGGTCGGCGACGCCGCGTTCGCGCAGAAGTGCATGGACGTGTTTCGCGAGAAGCGGGACTCGGGCCGCACGATCGTGCTCGTCACCCACGACATGGCGACGGTGCAGAGCATGTGCGACCGGGCCATGCTCATCCACGACGGCGAGCTGCGCTACATCGGCGATCCCGAGGAAGCCGCCCTGCGCTACTACCGCCTGAACTTCCAGGGCGATGATCGGGCCGACAGCGGGCCTCGCGAGGGCGGTGTACCGGACGTCAACGCCCGGCTGGTCGACGCCTGGCTGGAGAACGACGCCGGCGAGCGGGTCACCACCATCGAGCAGGGTGAGCCGATCGGGATCAACATCGTCGTCGAGGCCCGGCACGACCTCGAGCATCCGGTGTTCGGGCTGCACTTCCTCGACTCCGACGGGGTACAGATCTTCGGACTCAATCGCACCCTCGAGCTGGACGACGACGCACCCGACCGGATTCCCGCCGGCCAGCGCGTGCGGATCGCCGGGCGCATCGAGAACCCGCTGCTGCCCGGGCGCTACTTCGTCAACTGCTGGATCTCGCGCAATCGCAGCATCGGCGACCTGGCGCTGCACGTGCTGCGGCTGCTGGACTTCGTCGTGTTCGGCACCCAGCCCGGCCCGGGCCACATCTCGGTGGAGGCTGAGGTGCAGGCCGTGCTCGAGGACGGTCGGCCGTGAGCACGCAGTCCGCCGAGCGGCCGGAGGTCGGGCCCCTGAGCCTCGAGGCGCCGCAGCTGCACGAGGTCCGCGGCCCCTCCACGCTCGGCGGCGGCTGGCGGCGCACCGGCGAGCTGCTCTACCTGATGGCGGTCACCGAGTTCAAGCGCACCTACTTCGGCACCGCACTCGGACCACTGTGGTCGGTGGCCCGCCCGCTGATGCTGTTCGGGGTGCTGCTCGTGGTGTTCACGCAGGCGTTTCACCTCAACACCACGGTGCCCCACTATCCGGTGTTGCTGCTGCTGAACATCGTCCTGTTCGGCTTCTTCCAGGAGGCCACCTCGACCGCGGTCGGATCGATCGTCAGCCGTGAGGCGGTCGTGCGCAAGACGCAGTTCCCCCGGCTGGTCATCCCGCTGTCGGTGGTCCTGACCAGCGTGTTCAATCTCGGGCCCAATCTCGTCGTCGTGTTCGCCTTCATCCTCGCCTTCGGGGTCACGCCCACCTGGACCTGGCTCGGGCTGATCCTCATCATCGCGGTGCTGTCGGTGCTCACCACGGCGGTGTCGATGATCGTGTCGTCGCTGTACCCGCGGTTTCGCGACGTGGGGATCATCTGGACGGTGTTCGTCTCGGCCCTGTTCTACGCCACGCCGGTGCTCTACCCGCTCAGTCAGATCAAGGGCCATTTTCGCGACCTGATCGCGCTGAACCCGCTCACGCCGCTGTTCGAGCTGGCCGAGAAGTGGGTGGTCTATCCCAAGGCGGAGAGCCCGGTGGCGGCCACCAGCGTGGGCCTGGTCCTCGCCTCGCTGGCCATCTTCGTGGTCATCTGCCTGGCCGGCGTGGTGATCTTCACCCGCGAGGCGCCGCGCATCGCCGAGGAGCTATGAGCGAGCGACCGCGCGCGTGCGGGGTGGTCGCCCGACCCCGCTCAGCTCGGAGAGCGACAACAGCGCGCCGGCGAGGATGAGCGCGGTCAGGGTGACCGCGGGCATCTGCCAGTCCCAGTCGAGGGCGACGTGGGCCAGCCAGACCACGAAGCCGGCGATCGGCCCGGCCGCCAGGCCGGGGGCGACCCGCAGCGCATCCCGGGCCGCCCAGAACACCCCGCCAAGGAAGGCCGCCAGCAGCGCCAGGCCGATGAGGCCGAGCTCGGCGGCGGTCTGCAGGTAGAGCGAGTGGGCGTCCTGGGCGCCCTCGTCGATGCGTCGCAGCCGCAGCCAGTAGACCGCCCAGCCGCCGGCCCCCACGCCGCGCACCGGCTCGTCCGCGAAGGCCCGGAGGGCGACGTGCCAGTAGGCGTAGCGGTTGGTACGCAGCGTGGTGTAGCGGGTCGCCCCGCCACTGAGCGGCGCCGTGCTCGTCTCGCTCGAGCCCACGGCCAGGGAGAGGGCGAACAGCCCGATCACCAGCCCGAGCGCGATCAGGCCGGCGTGGCGGGGCAGGGCGAGCGGCCCGGTCGCCCCGCGCCGCACGAGCGCGCGCTGTCCCAGCCCGGCGGCGGTCATGACCACGACCAGCACGACGAGCACGACGGCGCCCTCGCGCTCCCGGCTGCCGAGGCTGCCGGCCAGCCCGGTCACGCCGTGCAGGGGAGCGGAGATCGCCGCCGCCACGGCCGCCGCGCCGAGGGTCAGTCCGGCGCTGCGCAGCTGCTCGCGGCGGGGCGCCGCGACGATGAGGGCCACCAGGCCGGCCGCGGCGGCGAACAGGGCGCCCCGCGAGAAACTCAGGTACAGGCCCAGACCGATCGGGGCGGCGGCGACCGCCGCCGCGATGCGCATCGGCGACGGTCGGGTGGCGTCCCCGGCCAGGCGCGCGCACAGCACCAGTCCGAAGGCGGCCGCCTCGCCCATGGCGTTCCAGTAGGTGAGCGGCTGCTCGAGCCGACCCTCGGCGCTGATCGAGTGATGAAAGTGCAGCACGCCGGGGACCAGGCGCTCGGAGATCCCGTAGCCGACCACGACGAGCGCGCCGGCGGCCAGGGCCGGCTCGACACTGCGCAGGGCCGATCGCGGCCGCAGCAGCGCGGTCGCGGCGAACAGGACGCCGGCGTAGAGGAAGGCCAGCTGGCCGGCGTCGTAGGCGCTGTCGGCGATCGGCGCCCAGGCCAGCGAGGCCAGCGTCCACACCGCCAGCAGTCCGAGCCCGCCGATGGCCAGGCGCGGCCCGGCCACCCGGGGCAGGGGCCGGCGGGCGGCGAGCAGCGACAGGGCGACGAGCGCCCAGGCGACCAGCCCGGCCCAGGCCCGAGGCCCGTCGAAGTAGCCGCCACTGAAGAAGGCGAGCGCCACGGGGCCGGCGAGCAGCACGAAGCGCGCGCCGGTCAGGGCACCGTTGCGCATGGGCGGCAGCGTAACCGCGGGCCGCGCCGGGCGACGCTCACCCGCCGCGGATCGGCTGGCGCGGGACGACGACGCCGATCGGCAGCCGGGCGCTCCGGCGCAGGCGGCGTCGCTCCCGCAGCATGCTGGAAAGGAGGGGCAGGGCGGCCACGGTGGCGCCGAGATGGGCGCGCAGGCGCCGCTCGCGGGCGGCGTGCCAGGCCCAGCCGAGCTGACGGTAGATCACCGCCGGCGCCCAGGAGAGCGGGAACGTCTTCGCCATCAGCAGCAGCGTGTTGCGCTGTGCCCACGCCGGCACCGAACGCTCGAGCTGCCAGGACGAGCCGCCGCCGGCGTGGCGGGCCACCGCCGGCTCATAGGCGCAGCGCCAGCCCGCCAGCCGCAGCCGCAGCCCGAGATCGACGTCCTCCAGGTAGGAGAAGTAGCGCTCGTCGAAGCCGCCGAGCGCGACCACTGGCTCGCGCCGGTACAGCGCGGCGCCGGCGCACGCCGCGAACACCTCGCCGGCGGCGTCGTAGCGCCCATCGTCGCAGCGGTGGCGGCCGCGCTGCACACAGACGCCGTCGCGACGCAGCACATCGCCGGCGTCGTATAGGCGGCGGGGATCCTCCAGGTCGACCATCTTGCACGCCACCGCCGCAAGCCCCGGGTCGCCGTCGAGCACCGCGACCAGCCGGGCCAGCCAGTCGGCGGCGCACACCACGTCGGTGTTCAGCAGCGCGACCCGGCTGGCCTGCGTGGCGGCCAGCCCGAGGTTGGCGGCATGGGCGAAGCCCATGTTGCGCGCGAGCGCGATCACCCGGACGGCCGGATATTCGTCGGCCAGCAGGCTCAGCGAGGCGTCGAGCGAGCCGTTGTCCACCACGATGATTTCCTCCGGACGGCGGGTCTGCGCGGCGATCGAGTCCAGGCAACCCCGCAGCCAGCGCTCGCCGTTCCAGTTGGGAATGACGACCGCGACCGCGTCCGACGGGCCGGTCACCGCCTCGACGGGGCGCGGCGCGACGTCAGGCCGCGGGCGCGGCGCGACCCGCGCAGGCGCTCGTCCCGGGGTCGCTCATCCCGGACCGCCTCGTCCACCACGGCGCTGATCCCCGCGGCGAAACGGGAGACGTCGAATCGCGACGCGTTGCGCACGCAGGCCCCCGGGTCGATCGACTGGGGGTCGAAGTCGCGCAGGGTCGCCACCAGGGCGGCGACGTCCGGCGTGGCGAAGAACGCGCCCGTCTCGTGCTCGATCACCGTCTCGCGCACCCCGCCCTCGGACAGGGCCACCACCGGGCGCCCGGCGGCCTGGGCCTCGACGGCGGCGATCCCGAACTCCTCGGTCGCTGTCACCACGAGCGCCCGGGCGCCGGACAGCAGCTCCGCGGCGCGGGAATCGGAGACCCGCCCCTCGAGTCGCACGGTCGGTCCGGCCAGGCGCTGCAGCCGCCGCGCGTCGGGGCCGTTGCCGGCGATGACCAGTGGCCAGCCGAGCTGGTTGAACGCCTCGACGGCCATGGCGATCCGCTTGTGCGGCATCAGCTCGGACAGGACGAGGTAGTAGTCGCCCACCGGCCCGGGGGCAAAGCGCTGCACGTCGACCGGCGGGTAGACGACGCTGGCCTCACGGTTGAAGTAGCGCGAGACCCGGCGCTGGGTGGTGTAGGAGTTCGCCACGTAGCGATCGACCCGCTGCGCGGCGATCCAGTCCCACTGGCGCCAGCGCGACAGGACCGCGCTGAGCGCGGCGCGGCCGAGGGGACCACGCCCGGCCAGCGCCGTCTCGCGGGCATTCCAGGCATAGCGGAACGGGTTGTGGCAGTAGCAGACGTGCACGGCGCGCTCGTCGACGATCACGCCGTGGGCCCAGGCGCTCGAGCTCGAGACGACCAGCTCGTAGCCGCTCAGGTCCATGGCCTCCATGGCGTAGGGGTACAGCGGCAGCAGCGGGCGGAAGGTCCGCGCGGTCGGACGCAGCCGCTGCAGCACCGAGGTCTTGATCGGACGGTGGGCGAAGCGACCTTCGGTGCCCTGCTCGTCATACACCGCGGTGAAGATGTCGGCGTCCGGATACATCGCGCAGAGCGCGGCAAACACCCGCTCTGCTCCACGCAGGTCGAGTAGGAAATCGTGAATGAGCGCGGTGCGCCTCCCAGTGCCCTGCATTCGCCGGCGAGTCTATGCGACCGGGCCGGCGGTGTCGCCGGCTCACTCCGCGAGGCCGTCGGCCAGGCTGAGCAGGCGCGCGTGGACCGCGCGGGCGCTGCGCTCCCAGGTGAGCTCGCGTGCGCGTGCCACCCCGGCCTCGCGCAGGCGCGGGGCCAGGTCGGTCTCGGCCATCACCCGCGCCAGCGCCGCCGCGATCGCCGCTGGGTCGGTGGGATCGACGAGCAGCGCCGCCCCGGCGCACGTCTCGGGCAGCGCGCCGCGATCGGCGGCCACCACGGGCACGCCGCTGGCCATGGCCTCCAGGCAGGTGAGGCCGAACCCCTCATACAGCGAGGGGAGCACGAAGGCCAGGGCGCCCGCGTACAGCCCGGGCAGCAGGTCGTCGTCGACGTGACCGAGTCGGCGCAGCCCGTCGGTGTCGGGATCGCCCGGCCCGCCGGCGAACTGCGGGCGATCGCCGCCGGCCACGACGAGCTCGACGCCCTCGCGGGCCAGGCGGGCGGCGGCTGGCGCCAGCGCGCCGAGGTTCTTGCGCGAGGTCGCGCTGGCCACGGTGAGCACGTACGGTCGCCGCAGGCCGAGGCGGCTGGCCGCCGGGCCGGGGTCGGCCTGCGCGGAAAAGCGCTCGTCCACGCCGCCGGCCACCACCGAGATCCGGCTCGGCGGCACGCCGAGCAGCGCCACGATCTCCGTTCGCGAGAACTCGGATACGGTCAGGACGTGCACAGCTCCCCGTGCGATTCGCGGCAGCAGCGCCCGCTGGACGGCCACGTAGCCCGGCGAATACCAGCTCGGGTCACGCAGCGCGGCGGCGTCGTGGATGACCACCACGTTGCGCGGCCAGGCCAGCGGCGCCAGATTGGCCACCGACAGCAGCAGGCCCGCGTGGGCGGCGCGCGCCCGGACGGGGAGCACGAGCTGCTCCCAGGCGTGACCGGCCCGGTGCACCAGGCGCGGCCGCGGCCGGGCCACGACGTAGGCCGGGTCCAGCCGCGGCAGCCGCGACACCATCTCCCGCGCCCAACGTTCGA
>Ga0302325_10019694_pt1 | contig 14178 bp, 6 predicted proteins | sample Palsa_T0_2_FD_201948 | JGI IMG/M metagenome (GOLD analysis project Ga0302325, IMG submission 201948) | Peat permafrost microbial communities from Stordalen Mire near Abisko, Sweden - Palsa_T0_2 | ecosystem: Environmental > Terrestrial > Soil > Palsa > Peat permafrost | place: Sweden: Abisko... | reverse complement strand
CTGGGCCAACTCGCTGGAGGCGTTGCGCACGACTTCAACAATCTACTGGGCGTAATTTTGAACTACGCAGCGTTCGTTGCCGAGGAGTTGACTAGTGCCGCGGCGACGCCGACGGGTTCGGAATGGGAGGGTCCGCTCAAGGACGTCAAACAGATCCAATTGGCAGCTGAGCGAGCCGCCCTTCTAACTCACCAGCTTCTCTCGTTCGCCCGTCGAGAGGTGGTTCAAACCCGCGCCCTAAGTCTCAACAGTGCAATCACTCGCATGGAGCAGATTCTGCGCCGCGCAATTGGCGAGCAGATCGAACTGGTCATCAGCCTCGCAGCCAGCTTGCCGATGGTCCTCGCTGACCCAGGCCAAATCGAGCAGATTGCACTCAACCTGGCCATCAATGCTCGCGATGCCATGCCGACAGGTGGAATCCTCTCGATCGACACGGGGGTGAGAGAAATCATGGAGAACGAAGGCTCCGTCGCAGGCATTCCAGATGGGTCCTACGTCTGTCTCCGTGTCGGCGACACCGGCATGGGAATGTCTGCAGAGGTCCGTGATCGCGCCTTCGAACCCTTCTTTACGACCAAGCCCCGTGGTGAGGGCTCGGGCCTCGGGCTCGCCACCGTGTATGGGATCGTTTCCCAATCTGGGGGTTATACCAGGATCTATTCCGATGAAGGTGTCGGCACGTCGATCACCATTCTTCTCCCAGCTGCCGGGCAAGACGCAATGCGCGATGAAGTGAGTGGGTGCGTCGATCACCTCAAGCCACTAGTGGGAACAGAGACAATACTCATGGCCGACGACGAAGAAGGCCAACGCGAAATGACGCATAGGATACTGACTCGCAACGGCTACACGGTTCTCACCGCATCTAGCGGTGCTCAAGCGATAGAGATAGCGACGTCGCACGTCGGACCTATCGACCTGCTCCTGACCGACGTGATCATGCCTGTGATGCAAGGACCGACCGTTGCCAAAGAGGTAAGAAATCTGCGATCCGACGTTCGAGTGCTTTTCATGTCCGGTCACGCTCAACCCGTCCTCGAAACAGAAGGTCTTCTCGCAACGGAGTTTCTGTTGGTTGAGAAGCCCTTTGACGAGGCGAAACTGTTGCAGAACGTACGAAAGGTTCTCGACGGCAATGAGTGAGGACCGGGGCACGGATACCTCAGACGAACGCGTCGTAGCGGACATGATCCGGGTTGCAATCGTCGACGATCACCCCGTCACATCCGAGGGGCTCTCCCGGATTCTCTCGGCCGAAGGGGACATTGAGGTCACCGGGATTGCCCCGAACGTCGCCGAAGCGCTGGCCTTGCTCGAACGCCATCGACCCCACGTCGTGCTGATGGACTATCTGTTGCCGGACGGCGACGGAGTGGAAGCCACCAAGAAGATCCTCAAGCGCTGGCCTGAGACCAAAATTCTCCTATTGACCGGCAGCGACGTTCCCGATGTCCACATTCTGGCCTTTGCGGCAGGGTGCGTGGGCTTTCTCGCCAAGAACCGCCCCTGGGGCGAAGTTGTCGGTGCAGTACGCGCGGCATCGAGAGGTCAGTCGGTAGTGCGAGCAGACGAGCTCACCGACCTGCTCTCACAGCTCAGGCACACAACCTACGACCGGGGCAAGTGGCTCACCACCAGAGAGATCGACGTACTGCGATTGCTCGCCCTCGGACGAGCGACGCCCGATATCGCTGCCGAACTCTTCGTCTCTGCTCATACCGTTCGCAATCACATCAGCAGCATCCTCTCCAAGCTCGGTGCGCACTCGAAGCTCGAGGCGGTAGCAGTTGCGTCTCGAGACGGTGTAATTTCGTTGGAACGAATGCGCCATGAGGATGGAATCGCAACCACCCGAACGACTGCGGCGAAGTTCCGCACACCACTGTCCCTTAGGACTAAGTCCGCTTGAGCTCACCAGCTGCGTAGTCATTCTGCATCCCAGAACGCAGCTTCCTCTTGGCCGACATCATCGACTTTTTTGATCGTTATGCCGGGCTTCCATAGAAGGTGGCATTGCCGAAAGTAAAGATGCCGCCGTCTGCTGCCACCAACCAATAGCCCTGACCGTTGGAGGTGGCAGCCATGCCATGGATGGGCTGGTTTAGGCGAATGCCCCCGGTCGAGCCTAGGAAAGAAGCATCGAAACTGAAGATACCGCCATCAGAAGCCACCAACCGGTAGCCGCCCGTCGCCGGGTCCGCCGACATTCCGACGATGGGCTGGTTGAGGTGCATGTCTCCGGTCGAGCCTAAGAAGGGGGCATTGAAACTGAAGATGCCACCGTCAGCGGCCACCAACCAGTAGCCGCCCGTTGCCGGGTCCACCGACATGCCGACAATGGGCTGGTTGAGGCGAAGTGCCCCGGTGCTGCCGTAGAATTTCGCATCGCCGAAACTGAAGATGCCACCGTCTGCCGCCACCAACCAGTAGCCGCCCCCATCGGGAGTGGAGGTGATGCCGACGATGGGCTGGTTGAGGCGCAGTGCCCCGGTGCTGCCGTAGAATCTCGCATCGCCGAAACTGAAGATGCCGCCGTCTGCTCCCACCAACCAGTAGCCGCCGCCGTCAGGGGTGGCAGCGATAGCGACAATGGGTGAATTGAGAGACTGGCCGGCCATCGACCCCAGGTTGGCTGCGCTCCCGAACGCGCTGACCGCACCATCGGATGACGCGGCCCAGTACCCCAGCCCGCTCGGGAGCGCAGCGATGCCGACGACCTTCTGCTGCACAGTGGCGAGCGTCGTAATCTGACTCCAGCTGAGAGTGACATCTGAAGGTGGCGCGCCGCAGGTGCTGACCATAATGGCGGCCAAAGAACCGCCAGCCCCCGTAGTGCCATAGGCGGCACCCATCGACAGCACAGGCGCGGCACCACCGGCGCACGAGGAGAATCGGTACAAGACAATGTCCCGGTGCTCCCAGCAGCCAGAGCTCGAAGCCGACGTGCAGCCGGCATTGGAGGTTGATTCCGCAGACCCTCCCCAGCCGTCGGTATACATCCAGTAGTAGTCAGCCTCGAACACCGAGGTAGTCCCGCCGGCCCAAATGGACGCGCCGCCGCTGAGAGGGGCTCCCCCAGTGAGCGCTGTGGGAAACGATGGGTCGGTGTCGGCGTTGGCTCCTTGGAGGGCATAGGAGTTGAGCTGCGCTGTCATGTACTGAATGGGGGCCAATCCGCGGTCGATTCGTTCTTCGTTGATGACGATGAAGAGCTGTTCGGCGACGGGTAACGCCTCAACTTCTGATTCGTTCACCTTCATGGCACCGACTCCTTCGGCCGCACTGGCCGAATCAATAGAGGTCAACCAGTCGCCGTTGCTCGGTGCAATATTGGCCGGCGGATTACCCGGAGGAAGTATTCCTGTCGCACCGGCGGAGGCGCTCAGGGTGCCCACTGCTATGACGCTGAACAACGACGCAACCGCCATCCACGCCGTGGCGCGATAGCGAGGGGCGGCTACTCGAATGGTGGTCTGTATGCATCTTCTGGTCATGCACCCATCGTGAGCGCCATGACCTCGTAACTCATGATGCGTCCGTGCTGATGCAAGTGATGCAAATAGACGCTTTCTTCTAGTTCATTTGCATCACCCATCTGTCCGATCTCGCCTCTCGCTCCTGAATCGAAGAGGGGAGGCGGAGGGATCCGGGATGCCCCCAGGAACACCTTTGCCCCCCCTGAGGTTGTTGCGTAAGTGTTGGACAAGCGTTGGGCTGGAGTTGGGTTTCGGGTGTTACTATTTTTCCCCATTGACGTGGATGTTCGGTTTGGATTTCTCTAGAAAACGGAAATCCCGAACACGCTCGGTTTGAGCAACCCTCCGCTTCAGTGATCGTTCCGCGTGATGCGCGATCTGTGAGTTTCACAGCGACTCGATAAGAGAACTTCTCCCCGCAGCTCCAGACAATGGCTGCTGATCATCCCTTGTGGTTGGCAGCGAAAGGCGTCTGGATGCGAATGAGAGAGATCACCCCCACCCCTGAGCGTGACGGCGAGTGCGTACGGATTTCCGCGGCGCGTCGCCACTCGGATCCCTCTGCCTCTTCAGTCGATGGGCCCTGCTCGGCGCGCCCATCAAGAGGATATGCCAATCCGCTGACGTTCAAACGAAACGGACAATGAAATGACCACCACTAAGCACTTCACTCACAGGTTCTTCAGGCTGGCGCAAGGGGGACTCGCCGTATCGCTCGTTCTCATCGGAGTGGTGGGCTTCGGTAAGGTGGCGTCGGCGCACGACGACGCCATTGTCGGTGTTGCGTCGTGCTCCAGCCCGCTCGGTACCGGGTATACGGTCTCATGGACGGTCACGAACGATTGGGATCAGACCGAAGCGGGAACGGTTACCTCGGTGACCGGTGGAGTGGCCACCCTCGACGCGCCCACCTTCGCCATTGCGGCTCAAGACACCGCGTTCACAACCAGCGGGACGTCCCAGCTTGCCACCGTGCCGTACCTGACCGCAGTGCTGACCCAGAAGCTTCCGGCCAGTGCCTCAGGTGTGATCACCTTGAGCACGAATACCACATGGGCGGACGGGACGAACGTCTCCGATTCGGGGACGGCCGAGCTCTCCGGGCTGCAGTGTGGGGCGCCTGGAGCTCCGCTTGCCGTGGTCGCGCCGACCATTATTTCCCAGTCCATCGCCGGGCACATCTACCTCTGCAACAACGCACAGCCCACCGCGACCGAAGTGCCCGGCGGGACGCTGGCTTCAACCGGTCCCCAGACGCTCGGTTCGTCGCCGAACCCCCTCGGAACCACCCAGGTCGCTCCGGGCGGCTACACCATGACGGCAACGCCTCCTCCGGACTATGTGCTGGTGGCCTGCATGGGGTCCTCTGCTCCCGCCAATGGCGGCACCACGGCCACTGAGGGCGTCACCGTTCCGGCGGGGGGCAGTGGTGTCGGGATCTTCTATGTGACGAATAGCGCGCCGGTCATCGCCTCCCCTACAACCAAAGCATCGGTGGCGCCAATCGTGCCTGTCGCCACCTCGGGCTCTTCCACTGACCAACTGGTCCCCGCGTCCGAGGCTCCCACGGTGACGGGCTAGTCCGGGCGCGGTGGAGATGCCGGTGAAGCACCAACACATGAAGGTCGCGGGAGCCGTGTGCATCGCCGGCGCTCTCGCCCTCACGGTCACGATGGTGCTCACCGGCTCTCCCAACAAGGAAGGGCATTTGCTCATGAGTGCGCCATGTCAATGACAAAAGATCCCCCCGACTTCAGGGCGGTCACAAACTTCAAGGGTGATGCAGCAACCATCACCCTGGGTGGGAATGTCGATAACACGGCCGCTTACCGGCTAGGCGAAATTCTCGACGCGGCCATCGACCGCCGGCCTGCAGTGATGGTCCTGGATGTCGCACAGCTCGATTTCATAGGAGCGGACGGATTGCTCGCCATCTCCCACGCCAAGAACCGGCTGACAGCTTTGGGTGTCACGCTCACGATCCAACCATCCTCGGCTTTGGTGAACCGCCGCCTCCGCATCGTGGAGCTGGCAGAGTCGTCTCGCCTCGAAAGGGCCCTCCCAGAACGTGGCCATCTCGGTCCAGAGCAGCTGATCGGGAAGGAGCCTTTGCCTCCACGCTTTGCTTCGAGTCTCTCGCCCGAAGACCTCCGCCGGGTGACCGCCCTGCCGACCAATCCCGACGTGATCAACGGCGCACTGCGCCTCCTCGTGGAATTGGCCCGCATCAGTATTGGAGGAGCCGACGGTGTCAGCGTCTCATTGCTGCGCCACGGGGTGCTCGCGACCGTGGCGGCCAGCGACCAGACCATTATGGCCATGGATGCCGATCAATACGCGACCGGGCAAGGGCCCTGCGTTGATGCCTCGATCAAAGGGCATTGGTTCCATGCCGAGTCACTCGACACAGAGACCCGGTGGCCGGCCTTTACGCCACAGGCACGGGGCCTTGGCATCAAAGCCATCTTGTCTTCGCCGCTGCGGGCTTTCGACAAACCGATAGGTGCTCTCAACATCTACTCTCGCACGGCGCAAAGCTTCGAGATCTGGGATCAAGAGTCGGCGAGCGTCTTCGCCCGGCAGGCCTCGGTGATCCTGAGTGATGCCCGCGTCGATGTGAGTGACACGCAGATGGCCATCCGTTTCCAAAACGCGCTACAGAGCCGAGAGGTCATCTCCCTCGCCCAGGGAATCATCATGGAGCGCGAGCGGGTCGATAAGGAACGTGCCTTTAACGCTCTGCGACGTGCGTCGCATTCTCAGAATGTACCGCTGCGAGAGCAAGCCAAGATGATCGTGCTCTCGGCGACACAGTCAGCGCTCAGGCCGAATCAGGTACTCGATGACTGAAGACGAATATGACGCGGTGGACGAACTCAACTTCTTTCGCCAAGAAGCTGCACTCTCCCATGCCGAGTTATGGCTGCGCTACTTCGAACTGGGTGGTATGAGCACCGGATTTGATCTGGAGGCATTCCTCTACGGAGTGCTCGCACCGAGCGACCATGACCACGATGTCATCGCCCAGGCCCTCAACGAGCGCTTCGCTGAGCTTGGCGGTAACCATCCTGTCCTCTACGCGGCGCGCTAATCGATGGAAGACAAGGAAGGCTCAGACGTAGTATCAGCAACCGGGTGTCGTCCGACCGACTGGGTTTCCCCAATTAAGGACCGAACCTTTCCCTTCTGCGCTCGTCGGATCCTCTAATGACGCCATCATCGGCAAGACGACCAAAGATCGAAGGATTGCTCAATGGCCACTTCTGATCCCGCGTCGACCTTGCAGAGCGATACCCTGCTTCCAGGGCAGGACTTTGCGGCCCTCTTGGCCTCAATTGTCGACTGTTCCGACGATGCGATCATCAGTAAGGGTCTGGATGGCGTAATCATGAGTTGGAATCCCGCCGCGCAACGCATATACGGATACGGGCCAAACGAGGTCCTCGGCAAGAACATTTCCTTGATCGTACCGACCGACCGACGCGAAGAGCTTTCGGAAGTCCTGGCCCGGATCGCGCTGGGCGGACGCGTCGAGCACCACGAGACTAAACGGGTACACAAAGACGGCACCATTCTCGACATCTCGATCACGGTGTCACCCATTTACGACACAACGGGACAAATCATCGGAGCGTCAGCAATCGGTCATGACATCACAGGTCGACTGTCTCTCCAGCGCGAACAAAAACGCCTCGAGGACCTCGAGGCCGAAGCCGACCGCATCACGGCCGAGGGTGAGAAGAAGGTGGCCGAACGTGTGCGCCTCGAGGCCGAAGCCGACCGTATCACCGCTGAGGACGAGAAGAAGGTGGCCGAGCCGGTGCGCCTCGAGGCCGAAGCCGACCGCATGCAACTCGAAGCTCAGCTGCGCCAATCGCATATGGAGAGCCTGGGCCAACTCGCTGGAGGCGTTGCGCACGACTTCAACAATCTACTGGGCGTAATTTTGAACTACGCAGCGTTCGTTGCCGAGGAGTTGACTAGTGCCGCGGCGACGCCGACGGGTTCGGAATGGGAGGGTCCGCTCAAGGACGTCAAACAGATCCAATTGGCAGCTGAGCGAGCCGCCCTTCTAACTCACCAGCTTCTCTCGTTCGCCCGTCGAGAGGTGGTTCAAACCCGCGCCCTAAGTCTCAACAGTGCAATCACTCGCATGGAGCAGATTCTGCGCCGCGCAATTGGCGAGCAGATCGAACTGGTCATCAGCCTCGCAGCCAGCTTGCCGATGGTCCTCGCTGACCCAGGCCAAATCGAGCAGATTGCACTCAACCTGGCCATCAATGCTCGCGATGCCATGCCGACAGGTGGAATCCTCTCGATCGACACGGGGGTGAGAGAAATCATGGAGAACGAAGGCTCCGTCGCAGGCATTCCAGATGGGTCCTACGTCTGTCTCCGTGTCGGCGACACCGGCATGGGAATGTCTGCAGAGGTCCGTGATCGCGCCTTCGAACCCTTCTTTACGACCAAGCCCCGTGGTGAGGGCTCGGGCCTCGGGCTCGCCACCGTGTATGGGATCGTTTCCCAATCTGGGGGTTATACCAGGATCTATTCCGATGAAGGTGTCGGCACGTCGATCACCATTCTTCTCCCAGCTGCCGGGCAAGACGCAATGCGCGATGAAGTGAGTGGGTGCGTCGATCACCTCAAGCCACTAGTGGGAACAGAGACAATACTCATGGCCGACGACGAAGAAGGCCAACGCGAAATGACGCATAGGATACTGACTCGCAACGGCTACACGGTTCTCACCGCATCTAGCGGTGCTCAAGCGATAGAGATAGCGACGTCGCACGTCGGACCTATCGACCTGCTCCTGACCGACGTGATCATGCCTGTGATGCAAGGACCGACCGTTGCCAAAGAGGTAAGAAATCTGCGATCCGACGTTCGAGTGCTTTTCATGTCCGGTCACGCTCAACCCGTCCTCGAAACAGAAGGTCTTCTCGCAACGGAGTTTCTGTTGGTTGAGAAGCCCTTTGACGAGGCGAAACTGTTGCAGAACGTACGAAAGGTTCTCGACGGCAATGAGTGAGGACCGGGGCACGGATACCTCAGACGAACGCGTCGTAGCGGACATGATCCGGGTTGCAATCGTCGACGATCACCCCGTCACATCCGAGGGGCTCTCCCGGATTCTCTCGGCCGAAGGGGACATTGAGGTCACCGGGATTGCCCCGAACGTCGCCGAAGCGCTGGCCTTGCTCGAACGCCATCGACCCCACGTCGTGCTGATGGACTATCTGTTGCCGGACGGCGACGGAGTGGAAGCCACCAAGAAGATCCTCAAGCGCTGGCCTGAGACCAAAATTCTCCTATTGACCGGCAGCGACGTTCCCGATGTCCACATTCTGGCCTTTGCGGCAGGGTGCGTGGGCTTTCTCGCCAAGAACCGCCCCTGGGGCGAAGTTGTCGGTGCAGTACGCGCGGCATCGAGAGGTCAGTCGGTAGTGCGAGCAGACGAGCTCACCGACCTGCTCTCACAGCTCAGGCACACAACCTACGACCGGGGCAAGTGGCTCACCACCAGAGAGATCGACGTACTGCGATTGCTCGCCCTCGGACGAGCGACGCCCGATATCGCTGCCGAACTCTTCGTCTCTGCTCATACCGTTCGCAATCACATCAGCAGCATCCTCTCCAAGCTCGGTGCGCACTCGAAGCTCGAGGCGGTAGCAGTTGCGTCTCGAGACGGTGTAATTTCGTTGGAACGAATGCGCCATGAGGATGGAATCGCAACCACCCGAACGACTGCGGCGAAGTTCCGCACACCACTGTCCCTTAGGACTAAGTCCGCTTGAGCTCACCAGCTGCGTAGTCATTCTGCATCCCAGAACGCAGCTTCCTCTTGGCCGACATCATCGACTTTTTTGATCGTTATGCCGGGCTTCCATAGAAGGTGGCATTGCCGAAAGTAAAGATGCCGCCGTCTGCTGCCACCAACCAATAGCCCTGACCGTTGGAGGTGGCAGCCATGCCATGGATGGGCTGGTTTAGGCGAATGCCCCCGGTCGAGCCTAGGAAAGAAGCATCGAAACTGAAGATACCGCCATCAGAAGCCACCAACCGGTAGCCGCCCGTCGCCGGGTCCGCCGACATTCCGACGATGGGCTGGTTGAGGTGCATGTCTCCGGTCGAGCCTAAGAAGGGGGCATTGAAACTGAAGATGCCACCGTCAGCGGCCACCAACCAGTAGCCGCCCGTTGCCGGGTCCACCGACATGCCGACAATGGGCTGGTTGAGGCGAAGTGCCCCGGTGCTGCCGTAGAATTTCGCATCGCCGAAACTGAAGATGCCACCGTCTGCCGCCACCAACCAGTAGCCGCCCCCATCGGGAGTGGAGGTGATGCCGACGATGGGCTGGTTGAGGCGCAGTGCCCCGGTGCTGCCGTAGAATCTCGCATCGCCGAAACTGAAGATGCCGCCGTCTGCTCCCACCAACCAGTAGCCGCCGCCGTCAGGGGTGGCAGCGATAGCGACAATGGGTGAATTGAGAGACTGGCCGGCCATCGACCCCAGGTTGGCTGCGCTCCCGAACGCGCTGACCGCACCATCGGATGACGCGGCCCAGTACCCCAGCCCGCTCGGGAGCGCAGCGATGCCGACGACCTTCTGCTGCACAGTGGCGAGCGTCGTAATCTGACTCCAGCTGAGAGTGACATCTGAAGGTGGCGCGCCGCAGGTGCTGACCATAATGGCGGCCAAAGAACCGCCAGCCCCCGTAGTGCCATAGGCGGCACCCATCGACAGCACAGGCGCGGCACCACCGGCGCACGAGGAGAATCGGTACAAGACAATGTCCCGGTGCTCCCAGCAGCCAGAGCTCGAAGCCGACGTGCAGCCGGCATTGGAGGTTGATTCCGCAGACCCTCCCCAGCCGTCGGTATACATCCAGTAGTAGTCAGCCTCGAACACCGAGGTAGTCCCGCCGGCCCAAATGGACGCGCCGCCGCTGAGAGGGGCTCCCCCAGTGAGCGCTGTGGGAAACGATGGGTCGGTGTCGGCGTTGGCTCCTTGGAGGGCATAGGAGTTGAGCTGCGCTGTCATGTACTGAATGGGGGCCAATCCGCGGTCGATTCGTTCTTCGTTGATGACGATGAAGAGCTGTTCGGCGACGGGTAACGCCTCAACTTCTGATTCGTTCACCTTCATGGCACCGACTCCTTCGGCCGCACTGGCCGAATCAATAGAGGTCAACCAGTCGCCGTTGCTCGGTGCAATATTGGCCGGCGGATTACCCGGAGGAAGTATTCCTGTCGCACCGGCGGAGGCGCTCAGGGTGCCCACTGCTATGACGCTGAACAACGACGCAACCGCCATCCACGCCGTGGCGCGATAGCGAGGGGCGGCTACTCGAATGGTGGTCTGTATGCATCTTCTGGTCATGCACCCATCGTGAGCGCCATGACCTCGTAACTCATGATGCGTCCGTGCTGATGCAAGTGATGCAAATAGACGCTTTCTTCTAGTTCATTTGCATCACCCATCTGTCCGATCTCGCCTCTCGCTCCTGAATCGAAGAGGGGAGGCGGAGGGATCCGGGATGCCCCCAGGAACACCTTTGCCCCCCCTGAGGTTGTTGCGTAAGTGTTGGACAAGCGTTGGGCTGGAGTTGGGTTTCGGGTGTTACTATTTTTCCCCATTGACGTGGATGTTCGGTTTGGATTTCTCTAGAAAACGGAAATCCCGAACACGCTCGGTTTGAGCAACCCTCCGCTTCAGTGATCGTTCCGCGTGATGCGCGATCTGTGAGTTTCACAGCGACTCGATAAGAGAACTTCTCCCCGCAGCTCCAGACAATGGCTGCTGATCATCCCTTGTGGTTGGCAGCGAAAGGCGTCTGGATGCGAATGAGAGAGATCACCCCCACCCCTGAGCGTGACGGCGAGTGCGTACGGATTTCCGCGGCGCGTCGCCACTCGGATCCCTCTGCCTCTTCAGTCGATGGGCCCTGCTCGGCGCGCCCATCAAGAGGATATGCCAATCCGCTGACGTTCAAACGAAACGGACAATGAAATGACCACCACTAAGCACTTCACTCACAGGTTCTTCAGGCTGGCGCAAGGGGGACTCGCCGTATCGCTCGTTCTCATCGGAGTGGTGGGCTTCGGTAAGGTGGCGTCGGCGCACGACGACGCCATTGTCGGTGTTGCGTCGTGCTCCAGCCCGCTCGGTACCGGGTATACGGTCTCATGGACGGTCACGAACGATTGGGATCAGACCGAAGCGGGAACGGTTACCTCGGTGACCGGTGGAGTGGCCACCCTCGACGCGCCCACCTTCGCCATTGCGGCTCAAGACACCGCGTTCACAACCAGCGGGACGTCCCAGCTTGCCACCGTGCCGTACCTGACCGCAGTGCTGACCCAGAAGCTTCCGGCCAGTGCCTCAGGTGTGATCACCTTGAGCACGAATACCACATGGGCGGACGGGACGAACGTCTCCGATTCGGGGACGGCCGAGCTCTCCGGGCTGCAGTGTGGGGCGCCTGGAGCTCCGCTTGCCGTGGTCGCGCCGACCATTATTTCCCAGTCCATCGCCGGGCACATCTACCTCTGCAACAACGCACAGCCCACCGCGACCGAAGTGCCCGGCGGGACGCTGGCTTCAACCGGTCCCCAGACGCTCGGTTCGTCGCCGAACCCCCTCGGAACCACCCAGGTCGCTCCGGGCGGCTACACCATGACGGCAACGCCTCCTCCGGACTATGTGCTGGTGGCCTGCATGGGGTCCTCTGCTCCCGCCAATGGCGGCACCACGGCCACTGAGGGCGTCACCGTTCCGGCGGGGGGCAGTGGTGTCGGGATCTTCTATGTGACGAATAGCGCGCCGGTCATCGCCTCCCCTACAACCAAAGCATCGGTGGCGCCAATCGTGCCTGTCGCCACCTCGGGCTCTTCCACTGACCAACTGGTCCCCGCGTCCGAGGCTCCCACGGTGACGGGCTAGTCCGGGCGCGGTGGAGATGCCGGTGAAGCACCAACACATGAAGGTCGCGGGAGCCGTGTGCATCGCCGGCGCTCTCGCCCTCACGGTCACGATGGTGCTCACCGGCTCTCCCAACAAGGAAGGGCATTTGCTCATGAGTGCGCCATGTCAATGACAAAAGATCCCCCCGACTTCAGGGCGGTCACAAACTTCAAGGGTGATGCAGCAACCATCACCCTGGGTGGGAATGTCGATAACACGGCCGCTTACCGGCTAGGCGAAATTCTCGACGCGGCCATCGACCGCCGGCCTGCAGTGATGGTCCTGGATGTCGCACAGCTCGATTTCATAGGAGCGGACGGATTGCTCGCCATCTCCCACGCCAAGAACCGGCTGACAGCTTTGGGTGTCACGCTCACGATCCAACCATCCTCGGCTTTGGTGAACCGCCGCCTCCGCATCGTGGAGCTGGCAGAGTCGTCTCGCCTCGAAAGGGCCCTCCCAGAACGTGGCCATCTCGGTCCAGAGCAGCTGATCGGGAAGGAGCCTTTGCCTCCACGCTTTGCTTCGAGTCTCTCGCCCGAAGACCTCCGCCGGGTGACCGCCCTGCCGACCAATCCCGACGTGATCAACGGCGCACTGCGCCTCCTCGTGGAATTGGCCCGCATCAGTATTGGAGGAGCCGACGGTGTCAGCGTCTCATTGCTGCGCCACGGGGTGCTCGCGACCGTGGCGGCCAGCGACCAGACCATTATGGCCATGGATGCCGATCAATACGCGACCGGGCAAGGGCCCTGCGTTGATGCCTCGATCAAAGGGCATTGGTTCCATGCCGAGTCACTCGACACAGAGACCCGGTGGCCGGCCTTTACGCCACAGGCACGGGGCCTTGGCATCAAAGCCATCTTGTCTTCGCCGCTGCGGGCTTTCGACAAACCGATAGGTGCTCTCAACATCTACTCTCGCACGGCGCAAAGCTTCGAGATCTGGGATCAAGAGTCGGCGAGCGTCTTCGCCCGGCAGGCCTCGGTGATCCTGAGTGATGCCCGCGTCGATGTGAGTGACACGCAGATGGCCATCCGTTTCCAAAACGCGCTACAGAGCCGAGAGGTCATCTCCCTCGCCCAGGGAATCATCATGGAGCGCGAGCGGGTCGATAAGGAACGTGCCTTTAACGCTCTGCGACGTGCGTCGCATTCTCAGAATGTACCGCTGCGAGAGCAAGCCAAGATGATCGTGCTCTCGGCGACACAGTCAGCGCTCAGGCCGAATCAGGTACTCGATGACTGAAGACGAATATGACGCGGTGGACGAACTCAACTTCTTTCGCCAAGAAGCTGCACTCTCCCATGCCGAGTTATGGCTGCGCTACTTCGAACTGGGTGGTATGAGCACCGGATTTGATCTGGAGGCATTCCTCTACGGAGTGCTCGCACCGAGCGACCATGACCACGATGTCATCGCCCAGGCCCTCAACGAGCGCTTCGCTGAGCTTGGCGGTAACCATCCTGTCCTCTACGCGGCGCGCTAATCGATGGAAGACAAGGAAGGCTCAGACGTAGTATCAGCAACCGGGTGTCGTCCGACCGACTGGGTTTCCCCAATTAAGGACCGAACCTTTCCCTTCTGCGCTCGTCGGATCCTCTAATGACGCCATCATCGGCAAGACGACCAAAGATCGAAGGATTGCTCAATGGCCACTTCTGATCCCGCGTCGACCTTGCAGAGCGATACCCTGCTTCCAGGGCAGGACTCTGCGGCCCTCTTGGCC
>Ga0302325_10019693_pt1 | contig 14178 bp, 14 predicted proteins | sample Palsa_T0_2_FD_201948 | JGI IMG/M metagenome (GOLD analysis project Ga0302325, IMG submission 201948) | Peat permafrost microbial communities from Stordalen Mire near Abisko, Sweden - Palsa_T0_2 | ecosystem: Environmental > Terrestrial > Soil > Palsa > Peat permafrost | place: Sweden: Abisko... | reverse complement strand
ATTGAAAAGGCCACGAAATTAGATCAATTATATTAAAACATGATGTTAATCGACGCGGGGCCGCCTCATCCGGCGCTTTTCAACAAGATCTTACAGGGTGACTACTGGCTCTTTTCTCGTATCAACCAATACTGGACCTGCTCTTTTCTGGACACCTTGCTCGTCTTTATGCGAGAGGCGGAATTGTGGGTCCCCTTCTATCTTTTTCTATTGGTATTCGTGACCCTCAACTTTCGAAAAAAAGGCTGGCTGTGGTCACTCTACCTGCCCATGACCGTCATAATCAGCGATCTTATCAGCAGTACCCTCATCAAGGGACACCTGGTCTTCCGGCTCCGCCCCTGCAACAACCCGCTCTGGGCAGACTCGATGCGCTTCCTTGCCAACTACTGCCCGTCCAGCTCCAGCTTTACCTCTTCTCACGCCTGTAACCATTTCGCAATGGCCTTCTTTATCTACCGGACCCTGCGGCAAACCAGCCCCTGGTGGTCCCTGGTATTCGTATGGGCTTTCATGATCTCCTACGCGCAGGTCTATGTCGGCGTGCACTACCCGCTGGATGTGATCTGCGGCGCAGTGGTCGGCTCCCTGATAGGTCTGACGACCAGCCGCCTCTTCAGGCTGCAAGCCGGCACCCTCACCTTACAACCACTTAAACCATCCCATGCTTGAGCTGATCATCCTTTTATTGCTCATCTTCCTGAATGGCCTGTTCGTCATGGCGGAGATCGCCCTGGTATCCGCACGAAAAAGCCGGCTGGAAAACCTGGCCGACAACGGAGACGAGAAAGCCCGTTCAGCACTCAAACTGGCGGAAAAACCCGAACTGTTCCTTTCCACGGCCCAGATAGGCATTACCCTCATCGCCATCCTTACCGGTTTTTACTCAGGCGAAAAATTCAGCGCCGACCTCCAACCCTATCTCGAGAAGATACCCTACTTGCGCAATTACGCCGCTAACCTCTCCACCGCCCTCATCCTGATCTTCGTGACCCTGCTTTCCATCATCTTTGGGGAACTGATCCCCAAGCGCATCGGCCTGCTCAGAGCGGAACAGATCGCCCGCCTCGTCGCCAGACCCGTCAGGACCCTGTCCCTTATCACCCACCCCATCGTCTGGCTGCTCAACGGAACCAGTAACCTTTTCTTCAAATTCTTCCAGATCACTCCGTCCGAAGACAGCAACGTCACTGAAGACGAGATCAAGGCCATCATCAACGAAGGAACCGAACAAGGTACGATCGAAGAAGCAGAGCAGGAGATCATCGAACGTGTCTTTCACCTGGGCGACCGGAACATCACCTCTTTAATGACGCACCGCAGCGACATCATCTGGTTCGATCTGCATGAGAACGAAGAGACCATCAAAGGGAAGATCATCCGCGAACCACATTCCGTATATCCCATCTGCGACGGCGAGATCGACAATATCAAAGGGATCGTATCCATCAAAGACCTCTATGTCACCGACGACGATGTCCTCTTCAAGGATATCATGACCACGGCACTGTTCGTACCGGAGAACAATACGGCCTATATGGTCCTGGAGAAATTCAAACAGTCGAAGATCCACTGCTGCTTCATTGTCGATGAATACGGCAGCCTCCTGGGATTGATCACCCTCAACGATATCCTCGAAGCCATCATCGGCGACATCGCCCAGCCGGATATCCAAGACTATGAAATAAAGGAAAGAGAGGACGGCACCTTTTTAGTCGACGCCCAAATACCTTTTTACGACTTCCTCGCCCGCTTCCACAAGGGCGACTGGCTGACGGATAGCGACAATGACTTCGATACCCTGGCGGGATTTATCCTCAGCGAATTGGAACATATTCCCGGCAGCGGGGAAAAGCTGGAATGGCGGGGCTTCACCTTCGAGATCGTCGACATGGACGCACAACGCATCGACAAAGTACTGGTAACGCTCTCCGAAGACCTGCAAAGGGCCGTGGCCGAGGACGAAGAATAAGTCGCCTATCACGCATCAAAACTCGAACGCCGTACCGGCCTCCGGATAGTCCAACCGGAAACTCTTCCGCTGGCCGCCCACGGTCACATGCAAAATATTGATCTGCTGGTTAAAGCTATCGTACAACAACTCATCCACCACATCCACCCGCTTGACCGCCGGAACATCATTCACCTGGAAATAGCTCCAGGTACCATCATTCTCCAGCTCACTGCCAACAAAATGCAGTTGGACGGGCTTGCCATCCACCTTGAGCCGGAGATGCTTTTCCACATACGTATCGATCAACTTGTCCGTCGCCACCTTGGTCGCGGCCGCCGAAAGATCGACCCGGCTCCCGCTCATCTTCTCCAGCACCGTTTCCAGGTCATTGGTGAAAACCTTGCAACTGACCTCCAGGATCCGGTCTTTGGCATTGTGGTTGATCTCCGTGACACTGATATACAGGGGATGCGAATGGACGCCAAACACACATATCAAAGCCGTAGTCAACCATTTAAATAAAGATGTCACCATTTAAAAAGTAAATTTCTGTGGGACAAAAGTCTGGATAATTTTACAATTTCCAGGAATTATGCAAGACTTTAAACTCTACTTTGGCATCGGTACACAACATATCCTGACATGGGAAGCCATGGACCACATCCTTTTTGTGGCGGCCCTCTGCCTCCGCTATCTCGTCAAAGACTGGAAAAAAGTCGTCGTGCTCGTGACTGCTTTCACCATCGGCCATTCCATCACCCTTGCCCTGAGCGCCCTCGGCATGGTGCACTTCGCCACCCGCTGGATAGAGTTCCTGATCCCGGTAACCATCGTCGCAACAGCAATAAACAACCTGCTGCAACGCCAGGGACAGGTGGACCACCCTTCCAACCTGCCGTTGATCTACTTCTTCGCGCTTTTTTTCGGACTGATCCATGGCCTGGCCTTCGCCAACTCCCTGCTCAGCCTGATAGGGGGCGACAACCTGCTCATCCCCTTGCTGGCATTCAACCTGGGCATAGAAGCAGCCCAATTGTTGGTGGTTGCCATTATCCTGGCAATTTCCTTTATTTTCGTACAGTTGATAAAAATTCGCCGGGTCTGGTGGGTGCACGGCATTTCAGTACTGGTGCTCCTGGCCTCCCTGAAGATGGCCTTCGACCGCTGGCCTCATAAATAGGTTCTACCAAAAACACATACACATGAACAAGCAACTGCTTATTTTTCTTTTGAGTTCCTTCTCCGCCGGAGCCTTGCTGGCGCAGGATATTCAAAACAACCCCAGTTCCAACCACGGCAATAAATTTGAGGAATTAGGAACCATCCTCCCGACGCCAAACGAATACCGCACGGCCAGCGGCGCACCCGGCCCCAAATACTGGCAGCAACGCTGCGACTACGATATCCAGTGCAACCTGGACGAGGACAAGCAGATCCTTACCGGATCGGAGACCATTACTTACTTTAACAACTCTCCCGACGAACTCACCTACCTCTGGCTGCAGCTCGATGAGAATGAACACAGCGCAAAGAACAACGCCAACTACCAGGATGGCAGCAAACTGCCCGACCTGACGAGCGACCAGATGCTGGACCGCGTCACCAGGAACGAGGCCAACGACTTCGGCGACAATATCGTCAAGATCACCGATGCCCTTGGTAGCCCCCTGCACTATATGGTCAACAAGACCATGATGCGGGTGGAACTGCCGGCGACGCTAAAGCCCGGCCAGAAATTCGTCTTCAAAATAGACTGGAACTATCATATCTCCGACCGCATGAAGTACGGCGGCCGCGGCGGTTATGAATATTTCCCCGAAGACGGCAACTACCTCTTCACCATGACCCAATGGTACCCCCGCCTCTGCGTATACAGCGACTTCCAGGGTTGGCAGAACCACCAGTTCACCAGCCGCGGCGAATTCGCACTGACCTTCGGCAACTTCAAGGTACAGATGACCGTACCCGCCGACCACGTCATCGGCGCCACCGGCGAATGCCAGAACTACCAGCAGGTACTGACACCCGCGCAGTTCGCCCGCTGGCAACAGGCCCAAACGGCCAAAGAACCCATAGAGGTCGTGAACCTGGCGGAAGCCAAGGCCTCCGAAGTAAAAAAGAATAAAGCAAAGAAGACCTGGATCTTCAAAGCAGACAACGTCCGCGATTTCGCCTGGGGCTCTTCCCGGAAATTCGTCATGGACGCCATGCCCGCCTATGTAGAAGGCAAAAAAGTAATGTGCATGAGCTACTACGGCAAGGAAGCCTATAACCTCTATCGCAGGTTCAGCACCAAAGCCGTTGCCCATACCATCAAAACTTACTCTCATTTTACCATCCCCTTCCCCTATCCGGTGGCCCAAAGCGTCGAAGCCTCCAATGGGATGGAATACCCGATGATCTGCTTCAACTACGGCCGCACCGAAAAGGACGGCTCCTATAGCGAAGCTACAAAATACGGGATGCTGGGCGTCGTCATCCATGAAGTGGGACATAACTTCTTCCCCATGATCATCAATAGCGACGAACGCCAGTGGAGCTGGATGGACGAAGGCCTCAACTCCTTCGTGGAATACCTCACCGAAGAATTATGGGACAATCACTTCCCCGTTCGCGGCAAAGGACCGGCCTGGGCCATCGTAGATTATATGAAATTGCCAAAGGATCAGCTCGAACCGATCATGACGAATTCCGAAGACATCGTCAACTTCGGCCCCAATGCCTATACCAAGCCGGCAACCGCGTTGAATATCCTTCGCGAGACCGTCATGGGCCGGGAATTGTTCGACTACGCCTTCAAGGAATATGCGAGACGCTGGGCGTTCAAACACCCCACCCCCGCCGATCTTTTCCGCACGATGAATGACGCCAGCGCCGAGAACCTGGACTGGTACTGGCGGGGCTGGTTCTACGGCATCCAACCCGTAGACCTTTCTCTCGACAGCGTCAAACACCTGGTCCCCGACTTCGATCACGCACCCGCCCATACCGACTCCACGATTGTCAAGGGTATCGACAAGCCCATGCCCGATGGCAAGTTTCCCACAGACATTTCCAAAGAACGCAACCGGGATGATAAGAACATCACCTTTGCAGACGAAGCAGATACCTCCCTGCACGATTTCTATTACAAGTACAATCGCGGCCTGATCCCCTATGACACCACGAAATACACCGTGCACGGCATGTTTGTCAATGGAAAAGAAAATCCGGCGTTTACCAGCGATCCTGTGGACGACGCCACAAAGGACAAACTGAGGTCCAAGCAATTCTACGAACTGCAGTTCAGCAATAAAGGCGGCCTCGTGATGCCGATCATCATCGAATGGACCTATAAGGATGGCACAAAGGAGATCGAACGCATCCCCGCCCAGGTCTGGCGCAAGAACGAATCGCACCTGACCAAGGTCTTCGTAAAAGATAAGGAAGTCGCCAGCATCAAACTGGACCCGAACCGCGAAACGGCCGACATCGACGAAAGCAACAACAGCTGGCCCGTCGTACAGACCGAAAGCAAATTCGAGATCTATAAGGCCAAACAACAACTCCTCCGCTCCACTCCTCAAACCAACAACCCGATGCAGCTGACGGGCAAGGATAAAAAAGCATTCTAAAATAAAAAACCCCGGCTCGTCCGGGGTTTTTCTTTTCTTACATTCACTTGATGAAGATGAAGCTCCTCCTCCCCCTCCTGCTCCTGCTGACCAGCCAGGCATTCGCCTCCAGGGTGGATACCATTCTGGTCCATAGCACCGCCATGAACAAGGACATCAAATGCGTCGTGATCAGCCCGCAGAACGCAACCCGCTCCCACTGGCCCGTCATCTACCTGCTCCACGGCCACAGTGGCAACTATGCCCAGTGGCCTTCGACGGCTCCCCAACTGAAACAGGACGCCGATGCCTTCGGCCTCCTCTTCGTCTGCCCCGACGGCGGCTATGACAGCTGGTACTTTGACAGCCCCGTCGATCCATCAGTGCGATATGAGACCTTTGTAACCAGGGAACTGATCCCCTATATTGACACCCACTATCCCACCTCCGCCGACCGCGCCCACCGCGCCATCACCGGCCTCAGCATGGGCGGCCACGGCGCACTCTGGCTGGCCTTACGCCATAAAGACCTCTTCGGCGCCGCAGGATCAACCAGCGGTGGAGTGGACTTTCGCCCCTTTCCCGATAACTGGGGGATAAAAAAGGACTTGGGAGAATACAACACCCATAAAAGGGAATGGGACACGCATACCGTCATCAACGCGGCCGATAGCCTGCAGAACGGCGAGCTTAAATTGATTTTCGATTGCGGCGTCGACGATTTTTTCCTGACAGTCAACCGCGCCCTGCACCAGAAACTCCTGGACAGGAAGATCGATCACGACTATATCGAACGCCCCGGCGGTCATAACCCCGCATACTGGCAGAACAGCATCGACTACCAGGTGCTCTTCTTTCAAAAATATTTTCATTAAGGCGCGGTCAACATCTTCACCGCTAATCCCGTGAGTATGGCAATGCCAATACTCATCAGCGTGCCGATCACCAGGTATTCCGTCTTTACTTCCTGCCGGTCCTTTTCATTAAATCGAATGATGCCCTTGGCCGTGATCAGCAACCCTATTGCCGAATATTGGTTCTGCAACACCAGGATGACCACAATGATCCTTTCGACGATCCCGATCCATTTACCCGCATTCGCCAGGCTATTCTCCGGATCATCGATCTTCCTGCTCCATTGGCTGGTCAACTGTCCGATAAGGATACCCGCCGGACTCGTCACAAAGACAAATCCCACCAATACGATCCATCCATGCACGTCCGTATTCAGCAATTGGCCAAGACGCGCAAAAGGATCCTCGTCCCGGAACGTCATCCACCAGCAGCCCGCGATAACCGCCAGGTGCAGCAACTGGTCGATAATAAAATAACGCGCCCGCTGCGGACGATAAGACTTCCATCCATCGATCAGAAAATGGGTCACAAGAATGATCAGCGCGACGGGCCAGTACTGCCAGCCGATGAGAATATAGGCAGCCAGCGCCGTCACCAGCACATGCCAATAGAGTTTGCCGGAAGCAAAATGCCTGCGCTGGCGGTCCTCCACCCAGGACGAAGGCTGCAGAAGAAAATCCGTCAATAAATGCGCAAGCACCAGTTTGGTCAGCCAAAGATATCCCGGCATCATGGTAAGTTTTTGATCAGTTGTTCATATTGCAATAGCAGTTTCTCGATCTCCGCCCACCTGCCGGTATTCGCCAACTGGGATATCGTGCTCTTCGACTTGTTGAGGGTCACGGCCAGCTGCTGCTGCGTCGTCCCCTGCAGCAGTTCCTGGATCACACGCGCCTGTTTGGCCGTCATCCCCTTAAAAATGCTGTCCAGATAATCGGCCATTACCTGGAAACCGATATCCGCCAGCGGCACCCCGCAGCCGATGGCCAGCCTTTGTTCGCTTTGCTGCAATTCGTCGAACTGACGGCCGGAAAGGATAAAGGCATCCCCCTTGGCGATCCCCAGCTGATGAATGGGCAGCTTCACTTCGCCCACCCCGATGCTGATCCGGATATCCGATACGACCTCGGTCTCCTCGTTACCGGTGACCTCAATGGCCAGGGCCCGGCCTACCAACGCCATTCGCAGGGCCTCCGCGGGGTCATCCAGATAGACCTGGAAACTATCCCCCCGGTAAAATTCAAGCAAACGCCGCTTACCCCGAAATCTACCCAAAACTTCGTCTAAGGCCTTGATCAGCCTCGCCTCCTGGGTCAAAAGAAGTTTAGTGGAATTGACAATATCGCCCGTAAGGACGGCGGCGATCGCCCCTTTAGGTAAACTCATCAGAAACAATTCGGCTTTTTATACGAACTACCACAAAGATCGGCATTTTTACCGAACTTTCAAAATATTCGCCCATCCCACCGAACTATAAAAAAATTCGGCTATTCTACCGAACTAATAAAAAATTCGGTCATTCTACCGAACTTTAGCCTAGTAAACACTACCATCCTGCACCTTCACCTTCTTTTTTCCGATCTTCTTCTCGAAATCCAGCACCTCTTTCGGCTTGGTACCCGTCTGAGGGACAGTCGTAGCGGTCGAAGAAGCCCCACTCTTCCCTTCCAGCTTCCCCAGGGTATACACCTCCGTCCTCGCAACCATCCCGGTACTAGGATCGTAGAACTTCCAGGTCCCGTCTTTGATAGCTACCCCTTCATTTTTGACAATGACGGTCTTATATTGGTTGAGATGATCGAGATCCTCCACTTGCAGCGTATCATACACCTTGTTAGGGTTTAAAGCCCGCCAGCTCTCCTCCCGAAGCAGGCTCCCATTCATGCCAAAATACTGGCAAACCCCGTCCTTATTGCCCCATTTATAAAACTCCACCCCGGTAATATCCCCACCCAGATTATAGATTCGCCAGGTACCCTCCCTGCGGTTATCGCTATACACCCCCTCCTCCTCGTAACCCGGTTCCCCCCGCAACTCGTCGACATGGATCACCCAGCGCCCCTGCCGATGGTCCTGCTGATCCACACAATTGAGCGAATCGCCATTCGCACCAATGATAAAGCTCTTCCACTGGGAATACCCCCGAAGCCCGATAAGCTGTAGGGCTGCCACCACCAGCATTGTTGATATTTGCCGCATTGAGAGCTGTTTGAGAAAACTGTACATTCCAATTAAAATAACGAAAATCATTCCAAATTATGATGTCCACCCCTCAATCATATCGGTACCGGGCCAAGGTATCTAAGGGGCTGAGCAACCAAATTAGCAGTACACTTTTGGCCGAAAATTTAAGGGAAAATGATATATTTATTCCGCTAACCTTAATTTCCGCTCATGAGGCTTCCAAAGTTCAATTTCATATTCCTTATCGGATTTATCATTTTTGTTGGTCTGCTGATTTTAAGGGGTTGGATCGTATGCTCAAAAGGAACGAATCTCGGTGGGATCGAACAAAATGTTATTTACAACACGCAATGCCTGCTCAACGGGACGCCTTTATACACCCCACCTTCCACACTTCCCTTCTCCATTACCCAATACACTCCCCTATATTATTATATAAATGCACTTACTGCTCGTATTACAGGTCTGGGACCTGACGATGTACAAGGCCTCTATATCATAGGCCGGATCTGGAATGTCCTGTGCAACTTAGGTACCGCATGGATCATTTTCCAAATCGCTTTCCGGATATTCGGACTGTCCCGCCTACGATCCTGGATCCTGTTTGTAGCCTCGTTTGGTCTGTTGTATGATCTGAACTTTGCGGTCAGACCCGACTCCCTGTGTGATATGCTGGGAGCAGCCTCCATCTACTGCTTCCTCAGGAACCAGGCAGGCCCTAAGTCATTCACGTTATTGGCCCTGGCAGTGTTACTATCGGCGCTGGCCACTTTTTCAAAGCAAAGTGGTATCCAGGTGATCCTGATATACGGGGCGTTCTGTCTCCTGACAAGAGAGTGGAGGACTTTGATCAGCGCTATCCTTCTTTCGGTAGTCATATATGGGGCAATGTTGGGCTGGTGCCTGCTCAAATTCCCTTCCTACCTTGAAAATGTCGTAGGGGGTGTGGAGAATGGGATAAGCTTATCCAGATATTTAAACTGGATCATCTTCAACAAGCATATCATCATCACCGTCTGGCCATTGACCGCGCTTGTAACCTATTTATGCATCCGGAACCGGGCCAGCTTTACCCAACACGGATCTCTTGGCCTATTGGCTTCGTTTGTAGTAGGCACATTGGCCTTTGCCTCTGTGACAGCCCTGAAGAGCGGAGCGTCCGCACAATACTATGTCCTGTTTGTGAACCTTGCGATGGTGCTTGTCATGATAGGCCTATCCAATTACCATTATAGCCTTCGCCTTTATCAGGCCTACCTGCTGTTGTCCGTTGTCTATTTTTCCCATGCCGACTGGACCTTGATCCAGGACAACAGTGTAAAATCCAGATCAGAAAGGCGTCGCAAGGCGGCATCCATGACAGCCTCCTTTATAAAGGAGGCTGATAGCGGCCGCAATGGGGGATATGTACTTGTAGACATAAGCGTCAGCCCTGGCGATTATGTACCTAACCGGCAAGCATTGAATAACTTCTTGTTCCGTAAGTGTCTGGTACCTCAGATGGATATTATGGAATTCGCCAGCATTCCTGTAAAGGTCCTCGGGTATGCCGGATTGGATTCCATGCTCAAGACCGGAAAGATCGAGTATATCATCGAGAATGGTGAGCAATCAACGCATGAAGCCGAAGTGAAGTTCAATATATTGCCAGACCTGCCTCAGGAACTAAAGCAACACTATACCCTGGCAAAGGACTTCGATGGGTATGATGTGTATAAATGGGACAATAAATGACCGAACTTCAGCATCCGGTCCTTCATCGCCTCATACATTACCGCCTACGCCCCCTGCGGACCGCCGGATAAGCAAGGAACCCTATATTTGCACATCCAACTGATTGACATGAAAACAGGCATTGTATTTTTACTTCTGCTGTCGGCCTGCGCCGGCCTCCGGGCCCAACCCCCGGCCCCCGCTCAGACCCAGGCTCCGACCCAAACTCCCACCCAGACGATAACCGTCCCAAAGACGATCCCGCAGATCAAAGAGGCCCTGGAACAATCGCCTAATCCCGTCGGCTATGCCAAGCAGATCCTCAAAAAACGATTTAAGATCGACACGATCATCGTCAGTAAAACGAAGAATTTCGACGGCCTGGCAGACAGCCTGGCTTATACCGGAAAAGAGAGAAAAGTATACGGCCCCTACGGACCCGCGGGTGGCAGGTTCCTGGTACAGCTGCTCGCCAAATCTACCAACCAGTTCTACCACATCGGCCAGATCTTTATCGATACATCCGTCTTCCGGTATCGCATCGCCGACTCCCTGGGTAATCTCATATTACAAAGAATAAAAGAAGGCAAAGCCACCTTCGAACAGGAAGCGCAATCCTATTCCATGGGAGGAGAAGCCGCCACACAAGGCGATCTGGGCTGGATAGCCCGCGGAATGCTGCAGATGACCATCGAACACGAAATATTAGTCCACAAAAAAGGAGACGTCTTTATGATCTGGAGCCGTAAGGGCCTGCACATCATCAAGAAATTAGACGATCCCAGACAGGATACCGGCTTCGCATTGATGATGCAGGTGTTCCTCTAAAGCCACCTAAAGGAACCACCTGACCGCCAACTCATATCCTTTCAACCCCAACCCCGCGATCGTTCCTTTGGCCTTCCCGGAAACATGCGATAACCGCCGGAATTCCTCCCGGGCGTGGACATTGCTGATATGCACTTCTATCACAGGCGCCTCGATCGCCGCAATGGCATCTCCGATTGCCACCGAAGTATGCGTATAACCACCGGGATTAAAGATGATCCCATCGGAAGAAAAACCCACCCGCTGCAGCTCATTGATCAACTCCCCCTCTACATTGCTCTGAAAATACTGAAAGCTTACTTCGGGGAATTGCTTTTGCAATACCTCAAAATACTGCTCGAAACTTTGGCTTCCGTAAACCGAGGGCTCACGGATACCCAGCAGGTTCAGATTAGGGCCATTGATGATGTTTATCTGCATGCGGTGAAATTACTCAATTGTGCTGACGGATGAGCTCCAGGAAATCGTCAAAAAGGTACCGGCTGTCATGCGGCCCGGGCGTAGCCTCGGGATGGTACTGCACCGAAAACGCAGGCCGGTCCTTTAACCGGATACCCTCGATGGACTGGTCATTCAGGTTGACATGCGTGATCTCGATGTTCGCCGACTTCCTGACCGCTTCCGGGTCCACGCCAAAACCATGATTCTGCGTGGTGATCTCGCAGCGACCCGTAACCAGGTTCTTCACAGGGTGGTTAAGCCCACGATGCCCGTGATGCATCTTGAAGGTCGGTATATCGTTGGCCAGCGCCAGCAGCTGATGCCCCAAACAAATGCCAAAAAGCGGCTTCTTCTCCCGCAGGATCTCCTTCACGACAGGAATGGCATACTCCATCGGAGCCGGATCCCCGGGGCCGTTAGAGAGAAAATAGCCGTTTGGCTGAAATGCCTTTAACTCGCTGATCGGCGTCTTGGCAGGAAAGACCTTTACAAAAGCACCCCGCTCCACCATACACTGCAGAATATGCTTCTTTACCCCAAAATCCAGGACCGCAACCCGCAGCGATGAAGCAGGATCACCCAACTCATATGTCGTATCCGTGCTGACGACCGAAGCCAGTTCCAGACCATCCATGGAAGGCGTTTTCTTTAGAAGAGCCTTCAATTCAGCCAGATCACTGATCTCCGAAGAGATGATGCAATTCATGGCTCCCTTCACGCGAACATGCGCCACCAGGCTCCGGGTATCGACACCTTCGATACAGACGATATTGTTCGCCTTCATGTACTCGTCCAGCGAGCCCCGCGCCTGTATCCGGGAAAACTGCTCCTCCAGGTTACGGCCGATAAGCCCCCTGATCTTTACCGTATCGGATTCTACATCGGTATCCTTGACCCCGTAATTCCCGATATGCACGCTGTTCATGATCAGCACCTGGCCATAATAGCTCGGGTCTGTAAACACTTCCTGGTACCCCGTCATGCCGGTATTAAAACAGATCTCGCCGGAAGTAGTGCCTTTCTTGCCAAAAGCCTGCCCGTGATGAACAGTGCCGTCTTCCAGTAAAAGGACGGCAGGAACAAAGGAAGTAGTATGGGACATGTGGAATGAAAAATTTGGCAAAAGTACAAAAAAAGAGAACCCGGCGCGTAGGCCGGGCTCCATTTATCTTTTAACCTAAGCATCTATTTCGCGGGCTTATCTTCTGCCTTCGCCTCAGCGCTTGCAGCAACACCGGACTCATCCGGCGTACCAGCAGCGGCCTTCTTCCTGCTACCACCGGCGCGACGCGTTTTCTTACCTGTCGCAGCAGTAGCTTCACCCTTGCCTTTACCATAGATCTCATTGAAATCTACCAGTTCGATCATAGCGGTCTCGGCATTGTCGCCGACACGGGCGCCTAATTTAATGATCCGGGTATAGCCACCGGGACGACCGGCTACTTTCGTAGCAACCGTTCCAAACAATTCGGTAATGGCATCCTTGTCCTGCAGATAGCTGAATACCACCCGACGCTGGTGCGTCGTATTCTGCTTGGCTTTGGTGATCAGGGGCTCAACATAGGTCCTCAACGACTTGGCCTTGGCCAGCGTAGTGACGATCTTCTTGTGTGTGATGAGCTGAATGGCGAGGTTGCTAAGCAGCGCCCTGCGGTGCGAGGCAGTGCGGCTTAAATTGTTGATTTTGTCTCCGTGACGCATGACTTAAAATTTAAACCTTACACCGTGTCAGGATTTGTAAGGTTGGGTGAAAATTCATTTTCATCTTCAGCCTTGTGGCTGCTCTCTCTATTCGTCGTCTACTTTGAGCTTACCGAGGTCCATACCGAAGTGCAGCCCCCTTTCGCCCAAAACCTGCTCGATCTCGGCGAGAGATTTCTGACCGAAATTGCGGAACTTCATCAGGTCTTCCTGCTCATAGGTAACCAGCTCACTAAGACTGTTGATCTTGGCTGCTTTCAGACAGTTGAAGGCACGTACGGAAAGATCCAGGTCTTCCAGCGGAGTCTTCAATATCTTCCGCAACTGCAAAGTCTGCTCGTCGACCAGGTCTTCTTTCTTCTCCTCCTTATTGTCGAAAGTGATGTTCTCATCAGTGATGATCATCAGGTGCTGGATCAGGATGCGGGAAGCCTGCTTTACAGCTTCCTCAGGATGGATCGTACCGTCGGTAGATACTTCCATGATCAGCTTTTCGAAGTCCGTGCGCTGCTCCACACGCGTATTCTCGATGGAGTATTTCACGTTCTTGATAGGCGTAAAGATGGCATCGGTCGGAATATACCCAAACGGCGCATCCTTCGGCTTGTTATCTTCAGCCGGCACGTAGCCACGACCCTTTCCGATCGTGATCTCTATATCCAGCTTGGCGGAATTGTCCAGCGTACAGATGAGCAGCCCCGGGTTCATCACCTCGAACGAAGGAGTAGCTTCTCCAAGCGTTCCCGCGGTGAATTCCGTCCGGTTCTTCAGGCTCAACGTGATCTTCTCCTGAGCCACTTCATGTTCAACCTTCTTCTTGAAACGAACTTGTTTCAGATTAAGGATAATTTCCACCACGTCTTCGGTTACACCTTTCAGTGTAGCGAATTCGTGATCAGCCCCCTCGAT
>Ga0302325_10019692_pt1 | contig 14179 bp, 13 predicted proteins | sample Palsa_T0_2_FD_201948 | JGI IMG/M metagenome (GOLD analysis project Ga0302325, IMG submission 201948) | Peat permafrost microbial communities from Stordalen Mire near Abisko, Sweden - Palsa_T0_2 | ecosystem: Environmental > Terrestrial > Soil > Palsa > Peat permafrost | place: Sweden: Abisko... | reverse complement strand
ACCTTCTCCCAGTTCATCGGGGCTATACGTCCTGGGGAGCAGGACGCCGCGGTGGCGCCGGCGCTGCGGTTCGTCCCGGGCAACCACGACCACCACCTCTGGTCCCGAGCCACCGACGACCGCTACCTGCGCCTCCTGGAGGAGGATCCCTCTGCCGCCCCCGGCCCCGGCGATCGCCACGCCACCCATCTGCTGCCGGCGAACGACCGCATCCCGGTGCGGGACCGCTTCATCGAGATCCTCGCCAAGAGGGCCGGCCCGGCCCAGACGGTCACGGTCGAACAGAGCTACCCGAACCTCGGCCTCGTCGACAGTTCGGGAAAACGGGCGGTGATCCTCAGCCACGGCCACTTCATCGAGCCCCTTTACCGGATGATGTCGTTGCTCGACACCGTGTTCGGCTCGCCCCGTTCCGGCGCCGTCGAGGCCTGGCAGCTCGAGGCGGACAACGGCGGCTGGATCGACTTCTTCTGGTCGTCCATGGGCGACAGCGGCGACATCATGCGGGTCACGCGGTCCCTGTATGAGTCCCTCCAGAGCCACGAGGCGATGCACGCCGAGATCGAAGCCATTGAGCGAGCCATCAAAGCTGCGGGGCGGGGCGGGGGACGCGCCGACATGGAGGCGCATACCGTGGCGGGGATGCTGCGCGCCTGCGTCGGCACCGCGGTGCGCGAGCGGCACCGCCCGGGCATCACCTTGAGCCCGCACGCCGAGGAGGGCCTCATCGCCTTCCTCGATGGCGCGGTGGCGACCCAGACCGCGGCCGAGATCGGCCACCCCGAAGATGTCACGTTTGTCTTCGGGCACACGCACAAGCCGTTCATCGAGAGCCGGACGTCCACCGCGTTCGCCACCCCGGTCCAGGTGGTCAACACCGGCGGCTGGGTGGTCGACACGCCGCAGTGCAATCCGCTCAAGGGGGCGTCGCTCATCCTCATCGACGACCAGCTCAACGTGGCGTCCCTGTGCTGCTACACCGAGGGCGACGCGGCGGACTCCTACCGGGTCCGCATCGACCCGGTGAACGCCACCGGGCCGAACGACCTGGTCGACGAGTTACGGGCCTCCATCGACCCGGACCGCGATCCGTGGGCGCAGCTCGCCCAGGCGATCCAGGCGGCCGTGGGCGATCGCGGCCGGCAACTGGCGGACCGCCTGCGTTCCGATGCCTCCATGTTGAATCAGCTCCATGGGGAAGTGGGCGCGCACGCCGAGACGAAGTAGCCCCGAGCCTCAGTCCACCTGTTCGTGGTCTGCCCCGACGAACGTCACCGCGATCACGGCGGGCACGTGGCCCGGATTCGACCAGCGGTGGCGGGTCCCGTTCAAGATGTAGGTGTCCCCGGCGTCGAGCGTGACCGCGACCCCGTCGTCGAGCTCGAGCACGGCCTGGCCGGAAAGCACCACCCCGTAGTCGATCGTGGCCGTGGTGTGCATGCCCGGCGCGGTTGGTTCAAAGTGTTTCGCCATACCGGGGAGCCTCCTCTCCACCTGCACCATCGCGGTCACCGGGTCCACGTCGGCGGGCGGTGCCCCGTCGGCGTCGGGGGGCACGGTGAAGAACCCGAAACGGAAGCCACCCACCGGTGGGAAGTAGGTCCTGGCCTTGGGCCGTGACCCGTCATCGGGGAACGTACGCGGCGAATCGGCTCCCCACAACTGGTGGAACTCGCTCCCAGGCAGCGCGTCGAGCGTCACCGGCCCGACCAGCTCGTCGCCCACGACGATCGCCTTGCCGTTGGCATCGTGCCCGGTCACCACCCGCCGTATCTCCATCGACGCGCCTCCGTTCCCTGCGCAGGACGCTACCCCGCCATCGGCAGGGCCCATTGGCAATTAGGGTGCACGAAAGACGCGGACACGGGAGGCAGAGCGGTGTTGCTGAAGGGTCTCAACCACGTGGCGACGATCACCCACGACGCCGCCCGGCTCGTCGGGTTCTACCGGGAGGTCTTCGAAGCGGAGGTCCTCCGCGACGGCTCGGAGTTCCCCGACGGCGAGGGCCCCCGCCTGACCATCATCAAGATCGGCGACTGGTCCGAGCTCAACGTCTTCCAGATTGAGGGCAACACCGAGGCCGACCGGCAGACCCCGATGTTCGGGCGCGGGCGCATCGACCACCTGGCCCTCCAGGCAGCATCGCTCGAATCCTTCGACACCATCCGGGACCGGCTGAGGGACCGGGGGCGGCGGACGACTTCGTGACCGACTTCGGCCCGATGCTCAGCATCTTCTTCCGCGACCCCGATGGCCTCGAGTGTGAAGTGTGCGTCGAGAACCCCGACTTTCGGCCGGGTGTCTTCCATCCCCCCGGAACCCGAGCCCTCCGCTACACGTAGCGCTCGCCCGGGAGACCGGCTCAGGCGAAGGTCGGGCTGCTGGCCGGTGTGAAGAAGCTCTCGATCTCCTCCGGTGCCACCGGGCGGGCGAAGAAGTAGCCCTGCCCCACGTCGCACTCCTCCCCGCGCAGCTGCGCCAGCTGCCCCGCTTCCTCGATCCCCTCGGCCAGCGTCTCCAACTTCAGCGCCTTGCCCAGTTGGATCAGGGTGTGGATGAGCGTGTCCCCCTCGGGAGACTTGCCCATTCCCGCAATGAAGGACCGGTCGATCTTCAAGGAGTCCACCGGGAACTGCTGGAGGTAGGACAACGACGAATACCCGGTGCCGAAATCGTCGATGGCGATGCGGACGCCCAGTGCCTTCAGGGCATTCAACTGCACCAGGGCACCCTTGGCGTCACGCATGAGACACGTCTCGGTTATCTCGACGATGAGTAACTCCGCCGGCAGTCCCGACTCCGCCAGGGCGAAGCACACGTCGTCGAGCAAGGTGTCCGCGTCGAGTTGCCGGGCCGACGCGTTGACCGACATTTTGACCACGTGGCCCATGTCCCGCCAGACCATCGCCTGCCGGCACGCTTCGTTGATCACCCAACGGCCGACGGGAATGATCAGTCCGGACACTTCGAGAGCCGGAATGAACTCGTCGGGCTGGAGGAGGCCCTTGGTCGGGTGATTCCAGCGCAGGAGGGCTTCGACCCCGATGACCGACATGTCCGAAAGGTTGAAGATCGGCTGATAGCAGAGGTAGAACTGATCGGTGCCGATGGCGGCCTGGAGGTCGAGTTCGAGCTCGTGCCGACTGTGCAGGGTCGTGTACATCTCCGACTCGAAGATCACGTAGCGGTTCTTGCCCGCTTCCTTCGCCCGGTACAGCGCGACGTCGGCGTCGCGGAGCAGCTCCTCGCTCGAGTCCCGCGGGCCGACGGCGATACCGATGGACGCCGAGACGGCGACCGGGGTCAGCGCCGGACTGGGCCCGGTCAGCTCGAACGGCTCGGCCAGAACCCCTAAGAGCCGTTCGGCCACGAGCTCGGGACCGGCCGCGAGCGCAATGCCCTCGGCGAGCACCACGAACTCGTCGCCACCCAACCGGGCGACGGTGTCCGATTCGCGCAACGTGCCGGTGAAGCGGGCGGCGACCGAGCGGAGCAGATCGTCCCCGATCTTGTGGCCCAAGTTGTCGTTCACGTCCTTGAAGCCGTCCAGGTCGATGAAGAACAGCGCCATGTCCACATGGTCCCTACGGGCCCGGGCCATCGCCTGCTCTACCCGGTCCAAAATGAGGACCCGGTTGGGCAACCCCGTCAGGCTGTCATGCAGCGCCTGGTAACGGATCTCCTCTAAGAGGCGGGCGTTGCAGATGGCGATCGCCGTCTGCCCGGCCAGGCCGCGCAGTCGCTCGGTGATCTCAATGTCGTCGTCCAGCCGCTCGGGATGCACGGTGACGTCGACGGTGATCCAGCCGAACAACTCGCCGTTCAACGAGATGCCCAAGGAGCGGGCGGCCACCGAGCCCGAGTCGACGAGGGCGGCGCTGAGACCACCGGCGGGAGCGTCGACGGGGTGACGGTACAGCCAGGCATCGGGACTCCCCGAGTACGTGGGTGTGGTGATCGCACGCAGCGTGGTCGCCGTAGCCAGATCGAACCCGTACGTGGCATAGGCCCACGTGGTCTCACTCGCCGACAGGGCGAGCGACACGATCACCCTGTCGCAGTCGATGACGGAGGGGATGATCGACGCCAGGTGCTGCGCCATCTCGTCGCTCGTCGTAAAGCCCCCGAGCGCGCCGGAAAGGGCAAGCAAGGCCTGCGCCGTCTCGGCCTGGCGGCGGGCCTCGACGACGGCGGCTTCGGAATCAAGGGCGGACGCGGCGAGCCGGGCATAGGACTCCAGCACGGAACGCTCGCGCGCGTCGAACGAGTTGAGCTCGGGGCGCATGGCAACCAGGTATCCGTAGTGGCCCCGCTCCGAAGCGACGTGGGTCACGAGGACGTTTTCCCCCGGTGTGGCCCCCGCCTCCCGAAGGGCCTGGGTCACTGCGGCCCCTTCGGCCTCGCCGAGACCCTTGGTACGTATGAAACGGTGGGCGGTGGCGCTCGCCTTGATGTCGAGAACGAATTTGGGTGCCTCGACCGCCCGCGTGGCCCCCGTCATGACCCGGGCGAGCACGTGTGCCAACCCATCACCCGATCCCAGTTCGGCCACCGTGCCCTGCAGTTCCGCCAGTCTCGCCTCCAGAAGGCGGATCTTCATTTCGGCGCGCCTCGCCGCGGCTTCGCTCCCCTCCGCCGCGTCCCACCGAAGGCGGGCGGAGCAACAGGGATCGCCGTCGGACTGGCACGACTCGTGGCTGATCTCGGCTACCGAGAACCCGAAGAGTTTGGGCAACGTGGAGATCATGCCGAACCCGAACGCGCAGAGCTCCCGGAAAGGCTCGTTCGGTGGCCGCATCCGTATCTGAATGCGCCACTCATTGGGCCCCAACTGTTCCGTTGACATCGTGAATGCCGGTGCGTAGAGATCGAGAAAGTTCGGAAGCGCTTCATAGACCGCAGCCGGAGAGCCCAGGACCTGCAGCAGCTCCAGGATCTCCGGTCTGCGGATGGAGTCGAAGACGCAGCGGCCAACTTCGGTCAATATTTCCGGTCCGCCCCCCAGCACGACAGCGGCCGACTCGAGCAGGCTGCGGCGCTCGGCGTACGGAGTCCACGCACCCTCGCCGTCGACGAGCGCGGCATTTCGAGAACCCTCGACGAGACGGTAGACCTCGTCCAGTGTCCCCTCCGGGGTGTTCCCCTGCAGGTATTCGATGAGAAATTGCGTCAGAGGGTCACCCAAGTCCCGTTCTTCGGGAACTGAAACCGCCTTGTCCTTCCCGGTCATCACCATGGATTCCTTGCACTCCTCGTGTGATGAGAACGACCAATGTCAGGTCGGAGCGAAGGCGCCTGGTCCGTCCGACCCGGCTCGCCCCGTCGCGGGGCGCGCTGGCAAGGGGGTGTCAGCGACATCGCACAAAGTATCGACCTCCCAGGTTGCAACGAGATGGCCCGAGGGTTGCGAACGAGTATTTGCGTGCCCTAGGGATCGATCCCTTCCGGGGCGAGTGGTGCGACCGATGCGGCGCCATCGCCAGACGGCAGTTGCGAGGGTCCGCTCGGAGGTCCTGAGGGCTGGGTGACGGACGCCAGGTACTGGTCGGCACCCTCTTTCGTGATCCGGGTCACATGACCGCACATCGTGCAGGTGGTGAAGTACTTCGTTCCCAAGGGGAGGACTGGGATGAAGAACAGTGTGAAGAACCGCCTCGTCCTGGTGAGCGCGTGCGCCGCCGGCGTCTGGCAGTGCGCACACATCACGAAGATGGTCGCCAGCCTCGATGACTTCCGCCGGAACCCGAACAAGATGATCATTTTTCCCTACCCCATTTCGCTCTGCGCCTGACCCGTCCAAAGAACGGTGAGCGAAAAACCACACCGCCTCGGCAACGCGGGGTCAACGTTCACCCAATTGTGGGTCACCCTCCGCCCACCCAGGTCAGCGACCCAGACCTTCCGGCCCCGCCAGACCTCCTACGCTGGCCCCATGATCTGGTCACGCAAGCCTAAGCCGGCTCCGAAGCCGCGTGAGCTGGAGCGCAAGGTGCAAGCCTGGGGGAATCGGATGGCACAGAGCCTGGAACAGAGCCCCGAGAAGACACTGCAAGAGTCCCAAGACGTGCTCGAGTGGTCGCTGCGAAAGACCGGTCCCGACTCCCCCTTCACCATCAAGGCCATGAACGAGGTGGCCAATCAACTGTCACGACAGAACCGGATCAGCGAGGAAACCGCCCTGCGGGAGCAGATAGTCGACGGGCTACGGAAGAACGTGGGCGCCGAGGATGACGCCACCCTCAACGCCGAGTTCAAACTCGCCACGTGCCTCATCGCGCTGGAGAGACCACACGACGCTGACCCGCTCCTGACCCACGTCGTGGCTGGGAGGTCCCTCGCTCTCGGCGAGGACGATCCGCAGACCCTGGGCGCCAAGGCATGGAGCGCCAGCGTGGCGAAGAGGGTGGGGCGGCTTGGGGAGGCTCGAGCACTGCAGCAGGAGGTAGTCAACGGGTACCTGTCCCGCGGTGAAGGCGAGAGCGAACAGGGTCTGTTAGCGGTCCTCAACCTGGCGTCCACTCTCACCGAACTCGACCAACTCGATGACGCCGCTCGCCTGGCCCGCTCCGTTCTGGACGTACGCCGCCACGCCCTGGGCCCCGATGACGCGAAAACGCGGGAGGTGGCGGAGATAGTGGCATCGATCGAAGGCAGGTCCGACTGACCGGCCCAACGACCCGTAGCCGAGTTAGCCTCGAAGCAAAAGGAGAAACGCCGTGCCGTCCATACACCTGAACAGCCACCACCGCGACACCGTGGCGCAGATTTTCCAGCATCCGGCAGGTCACAACATCGAATGGCACAACGTGCTCTCGCTACTCGAGGCGGTTGGTTCGGTGAAGGAGGAAGCCAATGGACATTATCTGGTGACCCTCGGAACCGAGACCCAGACCTTCGAGCCGCCGAGGCACAAGGACATCGACTTGCAACAGGTAGTCGATCTTCGCCGCATGTTGAAGAACGCCGGCTACGGCCCTGAGCACGACAAGGACAACCCCGCCTCCTAGATCTTCGGCGAGCCAACGCTCGGCCCTCCCCCATCGACCGGTTGAGCGAGGCTCGGGCCGTCTCGCCGTTCGTCGCGCCGCGAAATCCGCGGGGGACGAAGTGACGTGCGGTACACTCGCTTGGTCCCTCGTGCGAGAACATTTCATTTATGCCCGCGTGTTGAGTGAGATCGGTCGTAGACAATTTGCCCTCCGTTGAAACCGACCGCTCCGAGCCGATGGTCTCAATAGCGGCCAAGGCCCTTTTGCTCGATCTCGATGGCACGCTGGTCGACAGCGCCATTGCCGTCGAGTCGGCCTGGCGTTGGGCGGCCGAGCAACTCGGTGTGCCCTTCTCTCAGATCGCTCCGTTCGTGCACGGCATTCCGGCCGATCAGGCCCTCGAACTCGCCATTCCGGGTATCGACGGTCCCACCAAGAGTCGCCTGGCCGACGCGATACTCACCCGCCAGGTGGAGTCGAATGCGGCTGTCGCCGCCATGCCCGGAGCACTACGCCTCCTCGAACGGCTGCCTGCGGGAAGCTGGGCCGTCGTCACCAGTGGCAGCGTCCGGCTGGCCGAGTCGAGCATCCACAAGGCCGGACTTCCCGAGCCCCCCATTCTGATAACCGCCGATGATGTCCAAGCGGGGAAACCCCATCCCGAACCGTTCATGCGCGCCATGGGCGTTCTCGATGTCTCGTCGGCAGAGTGCCTCGTGATTGAGGACTCACCCCACGGGATCGCCTCCGGCCTGGCGGCCGGGGTTCGTGTCCTCGCCGTCGGGACGACATTTCCACCGCATCTTCTGGACGAAGCGAACTGGCTCATACCCAACCTCGAGAAGATCACGGTCACGTCGCATGCGGATGAGATCTGCCTGAGCTGGGGCACCCGGTAGGCGGGGCGGCCTCTTACCGACCGTGATCGCCCTTGGCGGGATCGCCGGGCGGGGCCCGAAAAGCTATCGTGCGGGGAGGGGAGGTAACGGTGGAACTGGGATTCACGAAGGAACAGCAGGAGCTCAAGGACGAGGTGCGTGACTACTTCGTTCGTCTGGTCGACGAGGTGGAGGGCTCGAAGGGGAAGGAGTCGACCTACACCCACTACATCCGCCGCATGGGTGAGGACGGGTGGCTCGGCCTGGGTTGGCCGGTGGAGTACGGGGGCCAGGCCCGGGGGCCCATCGACCAGATGATCTTCGTGGAGGAGTCCCACTGGGCCGGGGTGCCACTCCCCCTGCTCACGCTCAACAGCGTCGGTCCCACGTTGATGGCACTCGGCACGGAGGAGCAGAAGAAACGAATCCTGCCGGGCATCCTCCAGGGGAAGGTTCACTTCGCCATCGGCTACTCCGAACCGTCGGCGGGCACCGATCTGGCATCGCTCAAGACCCGCGCCATTCGCGACGGCGACGAATACGTGATCGACGGCCAGAAGATCTATACGAGTGCGATCGAGCATGCCGACTACGTGTGGTTGGCCGCCCGCACCGACCCCGAGGTCCCGAAGCACAAGGGCCTCTCGGTGTTCATCGTCCCGGTCGACACTCCGGGCTTCAGCTGGACCCCGCTTCCCACCATCGCCGGGGACATCACCAGCTCGACGTTCTACGAGAACCTGCGGGTCCCGGTGGAGAACCTGGTCGGGGCGGAGAATCAGGGATGGAAGCTGATCACCAACCAGCTGAACCACGAACGCGTCGCCCTCTGCCCTGCCTCGGGGTTGCTCCGGAGCCTTACCGAGGTGCGGCAGTGGGCCCAGGAACACACGCTGGGCGATGGCAAGAAGGTGATCGACCACGAGTGGGTCCAACTGCACCTGGCCCGGGCCCATGCCAAAATCGAGGTACTGAAGCTCTTCAACTGGAAAGTGGCCTGGGCCGCGGACAAGGGGCTGAATCCGGCCGATGCGTCGGCCACCAAGGTGTACGGCACCGAACTGTCCCTGGAGGTCTACCGCCTTCTGGTCGAAGTGGTGGGGCAGGCCGGCTACCTGGCCGAGGGGTCCCCGGGCGCCGTGTTGGCCGGTCGGCTGGAACGGAACGCCCGGGCCCAGACCATCTTCACCTTCGGTGGCGGCACGAACGAGATCCAGCGGGACATCATCGCCATGGTCGGCCTCGGCATGCCCCGCGCCCCTCGCTGACGGCGAACGCCCCGGTCCCAGGCCCGTACAGCGAAAAGAGCCGCACCGCTACCGTGGGGCAATGACCAACTCCCCGGTGCCCTCCGTCACCCTGAACAACGGAGTCGAAATACCGCAACTCGGCTTGGGCGTCTTCCAGGTCGATCCGGCCGCCACCAAGAGGATCACTCTCGACGCGCTCGAGGTGGGGTACCGCCACATCGACACCGCCGAGATGTACCGCAATGAGGCCCAGGTCGGCCAAGCCGTTCGCGAGTCCTCCATCGACCGCGCCGAGATCTTCGTCACCAGCAAGCTCAACAACCCATTTCACCACCCCGACCAGGTACGCAGCGCATTTGCGGGGACGCTCGACGCCCTCGACATCGGCTATGTCGACCTCTTTCTCATCCACTGGCCGCTGCCGAAGAGCGACGTCGATTATCTCGAGACGTGGAAGGCCATGGAGGGCCTCCTCGACGGAGGCCTGGTGCGAGCGGTCGGCGTCTCCAACTTCCAGATTGCCCACCTACAGCGCCTCCTCGACGGAGCGTCGATCGTGCCCGCCGTCAACCAGATAGAGCTCCACCCCTACCTGACCCAGAACGAGTTGCGCGACTTCGACCGCGCCCACGGCATCGCCACTGAAGCGTGGTCGCCCATTGCGCGAGGCAAGGTGCTCGACGATCCGGTCGTCACCGCGATTGCGGCCGAGATCGGCCGGACTCCCGCTCAGGTTGTCCTGCGCTGGCAACTCCAGCGCGGCGAAATCATCTTCCCCAAGTCGAACTCGCGGTCCCGGATCGAAGAGAACTTCGCGCTGTTCGACTTCGCGCTGAGCGACGAGCAGGTAGCTGCCATCACGGCGCTCAATCGCGACGAGCGCATCGGGCCGAACCCCGACTCCTAGGCGGTGCCTGGCGCGTCAGTGCTGTGCCAGACCCAGCAGGAGCGCTCCGAGGGTGAGCAGACCCAAAGTGCCGACGAGGGTAAGGGGGATCATGTGTCGCATGGGCCTGTTCTACCATCCTGACGCAGCGTCGAGCCGACCGTTCTGCTCGTTGGATACACCCTGCGAGCCGAGGATTCACGCCGTGCCCTCATCTGGCTCGGGGGTTTCGACGCGACACTTGCCGGTGGGGACGCTACTCCTTGGTGAACGCGGCGATGTCCCGGGCCGTATCGCGACTGACATCGGGGCACGCGATGATGAAGATCTCCGTACCGTGCATGGTCCCCATCATCTGCCGGCACCGCGCCGCGACGCCCGCCTCGAGCAGTTTCCGATAGAAGTTGATCCCCTCGTCGCGTAGCGGGTCGCACTCGTTGACGTTGATCACCGTCGGAGGAAAGCCGGCGACGTCGTCAACCGTGGCGAACGATGGCCACGCCAGAGGGTTCTCGGCTTCGAGCTGCTCGATCCCATAGGCCATGGCCCCCCGATTGTTATGCAGGTCGAGCAGGATCCCGTTGTTCTCCGTCGACGAGGGGTTCTCGGGCAGGGGCCATCGGCCGGCGATATAAGGACAGAGTGCATACAACCCTTTGACCAGCCCGAGATCGCCATCCTGCTTGAGCTTGAGCGCGGTGGCCAAGGTCAGGTTGCCGCCCCCACTCTCTCCGGCCACCACGATGCGCGCCGGGTCGATGTTGAGCTCCGAGGCGTGGGCGACGACCCAGTGGAGACCGGAGACGCAGTCGTTGAGGCCGGCCGGGAAGGGCGCCACCTCGGGAGCCGATGAGGGCGTCAAGGCGTTGCGGAAGTCCACCATCACCACGGCCACCCCGTTCGCGGCGATCACCTTGCCCCAGGCCCGGTACATCCCGTCGTAGCAGGACATCGTCATCATCCCGCCCCCGTGGATGTAGTAGACGCACGCCACAGTGTCCTCGGTCTCCGGCCTGATCACCTGCAGATTGATGGTGTTGCCGTCGGGCTGCGACACGATCTGCTCCGTATGGATATGCAGTCCCTTGGATGGAGCCAGCTCCTCGGTGTCGCACAGCTCCATGACCTGGCGAAACTCCGCCGCCCCTTGGAGAGCCGCCGGCGTGTTGGCCTCGGCCACCATGGTCTCGCGGCTGTCGGCGTCCTCGGCCACCATGGTGGGAACGGCGGCCAACAGAGCCTTGATCCGGGGGTCGAGCCGGACATCTCCGGCAATGTCGTAGGCCATCGCGCTGATCCCTCCCTGGCGCCGGGCCGTGCCGGTGCTCACCCCACAGTACTCAGGCGCCACGGCCGACGCATCACCCCAACCGGCAGCGGCGAGGCCGGATCAGCGCATGAAGTGGATGGTGCCGTACTCGGGGCCGACGGAACCGTGATCGGGGTGATCGCAGATGCTCCCGTCCCAACAGTGGCCCTCGGCGTCCCGTGCCCGGACTTCCAGCGCGACAGGAGCGACAGGCTCTTCGGCTTCCCGCGTCTCCTCGACGCGTTGCCGATATTCCGTAATCACCATCATCCCACCCCTTCCGACGAGGGCACTTTTTTGGGCAATCCCAAGTTTACAAGATGGCAAACTCGGATCGGGGGACCCTCGGGAGTAATGATGGACCCGGTCGCTCGACCAGGTCACCCGTCTGTGTCCGTCTTCGCAGCATTGCGCAACATCCGTAGTCCCATTGCCGGAAAGCACAACACTGACACCATGCCGGCACCCACGAGGGCGGCCGCGTTCTCTGGGCGAATCCGCCCTTCGGCGGTGCCGATAGCAGTAATCACCACTATGAGTGGAAGGCCCGTGGCCGAGAAGACAGCGAGGGGCAGACGTTGGACGCGCGGGAGCACCCGACGGTACAGGAGCAGGGCGGGACCTCCCCGGACCACCAGCATGAGGGCGAGGAAGAGAACGAGGCGAAGGAGCGTGCTGGGCCGGGCGACGCAGAGGGCCTGGTCCGTCGGCACTCGGGTGAGCTCCATACCGGCTCTGCTGACCAAAGACGGAGTGCGCATCATCTGCCAGAGCAACGAAGCACCGGGGGGCTTTGGCGAGTACTTCTTGCTGACTGAGGGGATGACCCAGGTGGTGCCCACCGATCTTCCCGACAAATTGGTATCCATCGCCGATGCCATCTCGGTTGGGTGGTCCTACGTGAAACGGGCCGATGTGACTGCAAAGGAAGTTCCGCTGGTCATCGGATCTGGAGCCATCGGACTCGCCACCGTCGCCTCGCTCAAGCGACTGGGAGTCGGTCCGATCGTCGCCGCCGACTTCGTCGCCTCCCGCCGCGACGCCGCCTTGGCCATGGGTGCCCACCTCGTGATCGACCCGGCCGCGGTGTCGCCCTACTCGTCGTGGCGGGAGGTCGCTTACGGTTCGCCCGAGTCGATTCGGGACATGATGGGCCAACTGCCTGCCCGGCTGTGTCGTGTTCGAGTGTGTCGGCGTGCCGGGTGTGCTCGACTCGATCGTCAAGGGCTGCGAGCGCGGAACCCGCATCTTCTCTGCCGGAGGGCCGCCGGACGGCGACCACATCCACACCATGGTGGCCAAACGCAAGGGTCTCAACATCCAGTTCGGCCGCGGGCCCTCCATGACGCATTGGAACGAAGCATTCGCCGAGTTACGCGAAGGAAGGCTCGACGTCACCCCGATATACGGGCACTCGGTGGGCCTCGACGAGGTTGCATCCGCCCTGAATGCCGCCCGTGATGCCGATGGGCCGGCGCGCATCATCGTGATCCCGTCAATCGGCACCTGACAGTATCGGGTCCATTGGCATAAGCCCTACAGTGAGCAGGTGCATTCAGCCGGCCAAGCGGGGGGCGGACTGGTGCCGGTATCGGTAGGCGTCCCCGCGAGGTGGAATGCTCGGTGATCCGCCTTCGAAGGTGGCGGTGTGACAGCCGAGTGAACTTCGTCCTCCCCGGGTTGGTGTTTGCCTGGTTCCGGCTGTGGCAGGGCACCACGGCACCCACCCTCATCTGGCAGGACTCGAAGAACTACGAGACCATCGGCTCGCAGCCGTTGTGGAGCAGCGGCTTTTGGTTCGGGGGGCGCCCTCCGCTCACCCCGCTCCTTTGGAAGCTGACGGGTTCTCCGGGCGCATTCGCCATAGGCCAGACCTTGATATCGGTGATCGCATGGACCTTGCTCGGGTGGACCGTCGGGAGGCTGTTTCCGGCTGGTTGGAGGCGACTGGTCGGTTACCTCGTAATTCTGGCCTTTGCCACGACGACCCCAATAGTTCTCTGGGATCGTTCCGTCCTCTCCGAGTCGCTCGCCTTGAGCGGCCTGGCCTTGCTCTTTGCCAGCGCGATACGTCTGGCCCAGAAGCCCACTCCGCGCCGCGCCAGCGTGGTCGTCGGCGCGGCACTGTGGTGCGCTCTGGCGCGCGATACCGAGATCCTCCTGCCGGCGACCTTGGGACTCGTTCTTCTGATCTTTGCCTTCACGCGTCGGCGTAGTCCCACGTTCACCGTGTCGGTTGCGACCGCATTCGGGCTCTTTCTCGCGGCAGGTTTCTGTATCGCGACCGTGGTCGAATCAGGGCGAGATACGTTGAACACGACCGACAATCTCTACGTCCGAGTCTTCCCCTACCCCGCCAGGGTTGCCTGGTTTTCCGCCCACGGGATGCCGGAAGCAAAGCAGATCGACAAACTGGCTACAACAGAGCCGCGCCCCGCACATGGAGCCGCCAAGACCGTATTCCCCGATCTGACCTCAGATGAGTTTGCACACCTCAACACGTGGATCAATAACCACGGGGCAACGACCTACACCCTTTGGGTCATCGAACATCCCTGGCTTGTCGTCCTCGAGCCGTTCCGGAGACCCGAACGCAGTTTCAACAACGCCGGTGGCAACATCAATGGATACGCCGCCGGGAACAGGGTGACGTCCGGACTGACACCGGTGTTATGGCCACCGTGGGTCTGGCTGCTGGGAGTGGCCGCGGTGGTCGTGGTTGTGCTCTACGAGAGAGACCTGGAAGTGAATCGCGTCGTACAAGCCGTCGTCGGGCTGGGATTGCTCGGCATCCTTGCGATGTTCGCCGCCTGGAATGGCGACGGGCAAGAAACCACCCGACATACGTTGGAGGGTCTCGCAGAAGT
>Ga0302325_10019691_pt1 | contig 14179 bp, 14 predicted proteins | sample Palsa_T0_2_FD_201948 | JGI IMG/M metagenome (GOLD analysis project Ga0302325, IMG submission 201948) | Peat permafrost microbial communities from Stordalen Mire near Abisko, Sweden - Palsa_T0_2 | ecosystem: Environmental > Terrestrial > Soil > Palsa > Peat permafrost | place: Sweden: Abisko... | reverse complement strand
TTGTTTCGATCAACTGGAAGCGTTGAGAAGCTTCTCGGAAGACACCTCAGGCTTTTTCAAGCTGGGACAAATCGTATCCGATTTGCATGACGGTACTCACAACGTTGCGCTGCTCTCGTGTCTGCAAACTTCTATGCTTCCAGTGCTTGAAAGTGCAGTACAGAGCGCTGACCGGGACCGCATGTTGCAGCACCGGGCCGGACTGCTTCCCCTCAACTGGCACCAAGCCATCAAACTCGTCCACGCTCGCTTAGCTACCGTCCCCGAAATACAAGACCAACACCCCATCGACGAAGCCGATCTCAAGGACCTCTTCCAGCCGGACGGCCTCTGCGTCGCCCGTAAAGTCATCGTCCGCTGTCAGGATCTTTTCAATGCCTGGCAACAAACTCCGCCCGCGCCTCCTGAGCCGCTCGACGCCGCTCTCGAACGTAAGTATCGCAATCTCCAGCGCACACCCCGCATCGAAGACGCTGAAGGCATTCTGCGCACAGCCTTACCTGCCATGTCCCACCTACGGGGCATCAAGCAAGCTCCCGCCGGGCGATCCAACTCCGCTCTCGATGGCATTCTTACTCCTACTGAACCGCGCGCGTCAGCAAGCGCTCTCGCCATTTGCAATCAAAGAGCGGGCCAGGTTCTCATCAGACGCTTGGAGCGTGTGAATGCCGATTGGCAGTCGAGCGGAGCGCCGGGTTTATTGATTCTCAGAGACGCGCGCAACGGCATTGGCGTGGGCGCCAAGAAGACCCGCGAGGCCGTCGCTAAGCTCGAAAACGCCGGCGCGCGCGTTGTGCCCGTGTCTGCCGAAGCTTTGTCCGCGCTCGAAGCCATCAGCCGGCTGTTGGCCGATGCCCGCAGCGGAGATCTAACCCATCGTGGCGATTCTGTTTCAGCCGAGAGTGTCGAGCAATGGCTCGCCAGCCACATGCCAAGCGCGGTAGATGAATTGCTCGACGAACTCGGCGGCCAGCAGGAAGTCGCGCCGGACGAACTGCTGCGCATGTTGACCGCTTTGCTCGCCAAAACAAAAGTAATCGCCGTGGAGGACGCGGCCTCGCAAGTGGGCAAGACACCGGAGGAGGTGGAAGAGTGTGGACGCCGTAATTCGTCGCTCGTGGGCTTTGCTGGCGGGAGCAAGCACGTTCTTTTCCGTATTGTTGAGGGGCAACCGGCCGAGGGAGATCGCGGAGATTAGCAGCATGGTCCAGCTATCGATCTCCGATGTCCGCCGTGCTCTATGGCGCGAGATGCCGGGCGCAGCCTCCGAAGGTGAACCGTCCACGCCGCTGCTCGGTCAAATATTTCACGAGATAACCGCGGAGATCCTGGGAGACGAGAAGTCGAGTCAGTGGCAAGCCGCCCTCGACGATGAAACCGTCAACGACCCCGCTCCACTCAATGAACACATCTACGAGAAATTATTGGGCCCTCGCCTCAGCGCGCGCCAAGCGGCGTTGCGTGAGTCCGGCGAGCAAGTTCTTGGGCTCTGGAAAGCCATCACCGAATTCAGCCGGTGGCTCAGCACTTTGCTCAACGGCGCGCTTCATGGCGGGCGCATTCAATTCGATAAAGCTACTCGCCAGTGGAGCGGCGATCAACAGTTTTGTTTGCCCGAGCAAGTCTTGACTTGGGACGTTTGCGAGCCTGGCTGGCAAGCACCCGTGCGCGTTTCCGGCATAGCCGATTCGCTTTGGAAAAATCCAGCCACCGGCCGCTGGTGTGTTGTCGAATACAAGCTCGGCCGTGGCGCGCGTGAACTCGATTTGGCGCAAGTCTGCCTCTATCACGAGATGCTGGCGGCCACCGGTCTGGCGGATGAAAATGGAGCTGTGGCGCTGGTGGCATTCAAACCCGAACGCGAGGAGACTTTTTTTCAGAGCGCCGAATTGAATGTCGTTAAGACAGCGCTACGCCAATTAATCGGCAGTCTGGCCGGCGTCTCGGGAGACGGTGCGGCCGCTGCTGCCTCCTCGGAGGTAAATGAGGAAGCCGCCTTAGCAGGCCAAAGACTAGTGGAGATCTACGCGCAATATGGCGTCCGCGTCATGTTGATGGGAGATCCTATCGTCGGGCCATCGTTCATTCGCTACGGCGTGATGCCCGCTGGGCGCGTCAAAGTGAGTGACATCCTGAAACGCGCCGACGAACTGCAGGTACATATGAACCTCGAGACCCCTCCCATGATCCATACCGATCGCGGCCGCCTGGTGATCGACGTCAAACGCGACAAACCGCAGCCCGTCACATTTTCATCCATTGCCGGCCAACTCCCCAAAAGCCGGCCGGTGCACGGTTCGGCGCACGTGCCGCTTGGTGTCGATCTGGTTGGCCATCTGCATTGCGTCGACGTTTCGCAAAACACTTGCCCACACCTGCTGGTGGCGGGCACCGCCGGGTCAGGCAAGAGTGAGTGGATGAGAACGGCTCTAGCCGGTCTGCTGCTTAGGAACACGCCGGAATCTTTGCAACTGGTTCTAATCGACCCCAAACGCAGCGCCTTCAATGGCTTCGAGGGCTCTCCATATCTGTATCAAGACTGGGACGTCTTGCATCCGCTTGATCGGCCGATGCCGGAAGTCTTGGACATCCTGATTGACGAGATGAACAACCGCAACCTGTCGTTCAAGCAACAAGGCGTGGACGATCTAACCGGCTACGTCGACAAAACCGGCAGGCCGCTACCCCGCATTTTTGTGTTTTGTGACGAATATTTCGATTTGATCGCGGATAAAAAAGGGCGGCCGGAAATTGAGACGCGGGTGGCGCGCCTGGGCTCGAAGGGGCGCTCGTCCGGCATTCATTTAGTAATCGCCACCCAATATCCCAAAGCGGATGTGGTGACGGGCGTACTAAAAGCAAACTTGTCGGGAAGAGTCTGCTTGCGCATGACAGACGCCAAACAATCGCAGGTTGTTTTGGGCCAATCGGGCGCCGAGCAACTTTTAGGCAAAGGCGACCTGCTTTTTCAGGACATTGGCGAACCCAAACGCCTTCAGGCCGCGTATCTTCCCGAAGAGGAACGAAGGACAATCTTCAGCAAGAAGGAATACTAAAATGACCAAATCGAAATTATTGCTGTTTCTTGCATTAGGCATGCTGGCGTTTGCCGGCAGGGAAGGGAACTTCACGATTCGCTTTGAACCGACCGCCATTCTTCAAACCGGCGCGCAAATTCCTTTTCAGATCACCGTCACCGACGATTTGAGAAAACCCGTCGTTGAAGCGAAAGTCACGCTACAAATTGAAACGGCGGATGGAAAGAACGTGCAAGTTTTCAAGGCGCCGTCGATAGGTTCGGGCCAATATCTTTCCAAACCCGTTTTCCCGCAGCCAGGCCAGTGGAATATTTCGGTCGACGTTCAACGCAACGGCGACGAAAGCCGGCGCACCGTGGAGTTCACCGTTCCTAAATAAAATCAAACTGCCGCGCCGATTTTTCCGGCCAGCGGACTGCTCGCGACGGCATATTCCCGGCGCGGCATGCGTCCTGCTAAAAAAGCAGCACGTCCCGCTTCCACCGCCAGCTTCATCGCCAGCGCCATCCGTTCGGAATCTTCAGCCTCGGCAATCGCCGTGTTCAACAAAACGCCGTCGTAACCCAACTCCAAAGCAATCGCGGCATCCGAAGCGGTACCCACTCCGGCATCCACAATCAGCGGCACTTCCGTAATTGCCTCGCGCAAAATCTTCAGATTCGTCAAATTCTGAATTCCTAAACCGGAGCCAATCGGCGCCGCCAGCGGCATGACAGCCGAGGCGCCGGCGTCAATCAGTTTGCGCGCATTTACCAGATCGTCGGTCGTATACGGCAGCACCACAAAGCCCTCTTTCACCAACGTGCGCGTGGCCTCTAGCAGCCCCTCGTTGTCCGGAAAGAGCGTTTTCTGATCGCCAATGACTTCAAGCTTGATCCAATTCGACAAGCCAACTTCCTGCGCCAATCGAGCGGTGCGAACCGCTTCATCCGCTGTGTAACAGGCCGCCGTGTTCGGCAGGATATGGATCTTCGAGCGGTCGATAAAATCCAGTTCCGATTCCTTGCTTCGATCCGTTAGATTCACGCGCCGCACGGCAAGAGTGACCATTTCCGTTCCAGCGGCCGCGTGACAGCGGGCCATCAACTGTTTGCTGCGATATTTGCCGGTGCCTACAAAAAGCCGCGAATGAAAGATCCGGCCGGCAATCGTCAATACGTCTTGCATGCTTCTATTATCGCCGTAACATTCGGCAATTCGATTTCAACCAGCAACCCCGGCCGCTCGTTGCGCGCTCTGATCATGCCCTGATGAAGCGCGACTGCGCGTTGCGCAATGGATAAGCCGAGGCCCACTCCTCCGCTATCTCTGTTCCGATCCGCTTCTACGCGGAAGAATGGTTTGAAAAGGTTCGACAGGCTTTCTTCCGGGACGCCCGGCCCATAATCGCGCACCGCAATCACGGCATGCTCCTCCCGCTTGCGCAAGGAAATTTCAATCGTCGTTCCTTCCGGCGCATAACGAATGGCGTTGCGCAGAACGTTCTCCACCGCGCGTCGCAGTAACTCCCGGTCGCCGCGCAATTCCAAAGCTTCCGCCGCGTCCAGCCGCAGCGAAATATCGCGCGCTTGCGCTTCAACCAAGGCATCGCCGATCACATCCTCCAACAAACCCCGCAACGGAATCGCGCTGAGATTTCGGCTTTGCGGATCGCTTTCGGCGCGAGTCACTTGAAGCAACTCAGAAACCAACGTGCTCAGCCGGTCCGCTTCCTTTTTGATCCGGTCCAGCGCCTTCCCGCGATCCGGACTGGTGCGCGCCAATTCAACGGCAAACTCCAAGCGCGCTAAGGGCGACCGCAGTTCGTGCGAAACATCCTGCAGCAGACGACGTTCGGCAGTTAATAGTGTTTCAATGCGCTCAGCCATCAGGTTGAACGAACCGGCTAATTTCCCGAATTCGTCCTGGCGGCGCGTTTCGGCGCGCGCCGACAAATCCCCCTGCCCAAAGCGTTCCACCACGTGCTCTAGCGATCGCAAAGGAGAACCCAACAGCAGAGTGAGGATATACGAAAAGGCGAAAGCCGCTGCGCCGATCCAAAGATAGTATGGAATGGCGCTCCATGGACCAGGCGGCGCGGGTGCGTCAATCAAAACCCGGTACTTGCCGTTTCGCGAAGGCCATGCCAGCAGCATACGGCTTTGTGTTCCGGGGCTCCAATGGGGTCCGGTATGCCGCAGATCGGCGGAACGATCCGTGCCGGTCAGCACATCAATGCCGTTCTGATCCACCAGCGTGTGATGGCCGGGAAACATACTCTCCAGCCGGGCGAAATACTCCTTCAGCGCTTCTTTCCCCCCGCTCTCATAGGCGTGGCTCGCCTCCGCCGCTTGCAGCGACAGCGAATTGGAAAAAAAATCGTGACGTTCGGGAGCGAAGCGGTTGCGCAGCCAGTTTGTCAGTTCGATGCCGGCCAAACAGACCAGCAGCGTGGCGCAAAAGAGCAGAAAGATTCGAACAAAAATAGATTTCATGTTGCGAATAAATAACCGACGCTGCGCACGGTGCGGATCAAAGCCCGGTCTCTTTCCAGTTTCTTGCGAAGGTGGCTGACATGCACATCCAGCGCCCGGTCGAGCGGATTGGCTTGCCGGTTGTATAAGGAGCGTGCCAAATCGTCGCGCGACACCACCCGGCCGGCCGAACGCACCAGGATTTCCAAAATGTCGTATTCCAGGGAAGTTAGTTCAACCGGGTTGCCGTCGCGCAGCACCTCGCGCGTGCCTGGATTGAGCCGAATACCGTTCGCTTCCAGAATATCGGGTTTCAACGCGGGCACCCGTCCGGCCCGGCGCAACACAGCCTGCACCCGCGCCAGCAGTTCGTCGGGGCTGAAAGGCTTGGCCAGATAGTCGTCGGCGCCCGCGTTGAGGCCGCCGATCCGGTCGTTATGTTCGGTTCGCGCGGTGAGCATGATGACCGGGACTGCCGATTTTCGGCGGATCTGCCGCAGCGTTTCGAATCCGTCCATGCGCGGCATCATCACGTCCAGCAACACCAAATCAAAGTTCCCTTCGAGCACGCGCGCCAACCCCTGCTCCCCGTCATGCGCCAGCGTGAGCGGAATGCGTTGCGCCGAGAAATACTCCGCCATCAGCGCCGAAAGTTCCGCGTCGTCGTCCACTAGCAGTATGGAAACCGGATTCACTCTCTTCTGACGTGAATATACCGTATGCAACGCTCGAAATATGGGCCATGCCGGGCAACATGAACGATTGTGGGACAGGGGATGTAGCGCAACGCGGTGCGTTGCGCTAGCGGAAACGAAGTTTCCGCTGCGGCAGACCGGGGGATCAGCCGCAGACCAGAGGTCTGCCCCACCAAGGGCGGCAGAGCCGTGAGGACAGCCAAGAATGGCCGCCCTACGAGCGGATGAAATGGGGGCCCAGAGACACTGCGGGTGGCGCCGAAAACTGTCAGTTTTAAGTTGTCAAATAACTGTCGGCCCACGCTTCGAACACCTTGCGGCGAAGAGAGGGTGGCGGCTGAAAAAGGCTTTCACAGGCTGAAGCCTGCGCCACCTTAGGCGGCGGCTGATTGGGCGAACTCCGGACGCTGATGTTGGAGCAGTCTATCGACTTCAGCGATGTATTGCGCTTCGAAGCCAGGATTTTCGCGGGCGGCCTGGCTGGTGTGAGAGACGTTCAGGCCTACGCGGTGACAAAATGCGGCGTCTTTCATGCGAATATCCCATTCATGGTGGTCTTTTTTCATTTCGTGGCGCTCGTTTTTGATGCGGATTTCCTCGTTTTTGCGGTTCTGCGCTTCGAAGCCATTTTCGGTCTTGCGTGTTTCGGCTCTTAGCTTTAGGAGGTCGTTCAGACATTTGTGGAAGGCGCGGGTGTGGGTGGTTTGGTAGCGGAGGTAGAGGGAGAACAGGGAGGGGTTGGCGATTTGGCCGGTTTGCGGGTCGAGACAGGTGTGTTGGAGGGTTTGTGCGCGGTTGGCGAGCCAGTGGGATTCGGCCATCCCGTTGATTAATATGGATTCGGTTTCGGTGGTGGGAAGGTGTTCGGCGGTGAGAGAGGCTTTTAACGCTTCGAAGCCATTAGGGTCTTCCGTAGAGAGGAGGACAAAGGCGCCATTGTGGCGGGCCAAGCCGTGGGTGGTGCGGTTTTGGGAAGAAGCGGCGCGGCCAGCTTCGGTTTTTGGACCGGAGGAGAGTTTGGCGTTGGCGCGGTTGGCGTTGAGTTGAGCGTCGGAGATGGGAGCGACGGGTTTGGGAGTTTCCGGGGTGACGACCGGCTCCTGGGTGACAGCGGGCGGAGGTTGTGTCGGTTGAGGAGTGGGGAAGCCGGCTTTGCGGGCGAGCTTTTGATCTTTGTGCGCGGCGGCACGGCGTTCTTTGCGGTTCATGTTGGTGAAGCGTCCCTTGGGAAATTAGAAGAGCCCGTGGGCGGCTTTTCTAGCCTCAAAAATAGCTTGCGACGGAAAGTGGCCAGTACGCGAACGCATGTTTTTGGCGCGGGAAAAAGCTGGTAGGTGGTTGGGAGGATTGGATTTAAAATTATTTTGCAGTTTATGGCAAGTGTTGTGACTGATAAAGGCGGCCGAAAAAGCGGGTCGCCGCGCCGGCACCTCCCCATATGCGCTAACTTAAGACTACGTTGTTTTTTGAATCGCAGCAGATTCCAGCCGACAAGCCGACTTCCTGGGAGTAATCCAACTGGCAGCCGTGACCAGCGGCGCGATGGCTTGGGTACCACCAGTGTTGTATTGAGTTTCAGAAGTTTGGGGTTTTCTTAATCTATCGCTAAAGTCGACCGGCGCACGTCGTATTCGTGCCTCCGCACGTCCCGCCACTGGTTGGCTTTTTGCAGAGCATCATCGGCAGCGAATGGCGAGATGACGACGCCAGTAAGAAGCGCTTTCACATCGATTCGCCGCCGCTTGAACTCCTGGACCCAGCCGTGGCGCCCATTTTCATCCAATGGACGGGGGTGAGGAACCATGTTCAGGTCAAAGTGGCGATTCTGCGCGTCAAAAGGGTCTGGGCACTCAACAATGGCCCGCACCTCCTGCTCCGACTGGTATTCCTTGCGTTTGGTGTTGATGAACTGAAGCGTGTTGTATTTTCCAATCTGATAGAGCCGGTCCCCGCCGTAACGCATCAGACCGAGGTGGGTTCCGTCTAGCATACCGTCCAAGCATGTCTTCAGGCGCCCATAGGTAGAACAGATGGCGACGCCGTACTCGCCAAACTTCTTCCACATTTCAAAGGTCTCGCCGCCGAACACCTGCCAACACACAACGAAAAACCATTCGCGATCCTGCGCCAGGCAGCCTATGTGATGGTTCAAGGCCGTTTCGTCCGTCGGGTCGTAGCGGCGCAAGCCCATCACGTGGCGGATGTAGTCCTCCGGCGGGAGCCCTTCCTGCTCGTCCTGCCTGAAGCGGTCTGCGCGGGTAAAGTGAAGCTCCTCATTGGCCATCAGATCTTCGAAGAACTTGAACGGCAGAAACCGCCAGATCTCAACATCTGGCGAGTAGGGCTCCAAATTGTCAAAGTATGAAAATACGGGCATCTCTGCTCTCATTCACCAGATTACGATTGATAAATGTGCGAGGCTCCTCCAATCCTGCTTTCTCCGAGTGGCCGACGACTCAACCGGGGGGAGCGTTAAGCGGGAAGGCCCAGGCTAAGAGCGCCTTTGCGCGAGGAATACGGTGACCTGCCTGTCGGAGCGCAGGCCCCTTGCTTCCTAACTCAGAACCATATTCAGGATGACTACGAGCAACGCGTAGCCGATGATGATCTGACACGTCACGAGCATTCTCACGGGCGTGCTATTTGGAAGAATATCACCGAAGCCGACTGTCGTTTGCACGATCGTACTGAAATAGAGGAAGTCCCAATATGACCACACATTTCGACTAGTCACTTTCAGAGCGGACTGCCGCATCCTCGCGGTGCGAAGTTCGTTAGTTATCTCGGTCTGGAAGTGCAGCATGACTTCGCTCCACTGACCGCTCGTCCGCCGCCAATCAACCAATTCGCTAGCAGGAGGCGCTTGTGAAGCGAACAGAAGCCTTCGATGAGGATCGAGCAAAGAGAAATGACTCGCGAAGCCCGGAAGTCCCCCACTGCTAGACACGGCCACCGAAAAGTGCATATCAGCGACGCAACCGGACGGAAGGGTTACCGTTGCCCCAGCGTTTTTCGGCTTTTGAACAGGCTCCACTCCCAGATCAAGTTCTACACCCAATTCGGCCAATACGTCTTTAGCCTGCGCTAGAGCCGCGACCTTTGCATCTGTCTCCGCGCGTACGAGATCGGTCTGAGATTTCAGGATGTCGGCATTAAACGTGAAATTATTTTGATTGCGACGGAACAGCCAGTAATAAAAGGCTCCAAAGACAATTTGGATCAGCACAAAGGCAAAGAACGTCAAAACCAAGCCAGCAGTGCGCGTGTATAGAAAATGGGCAGTGGTTACAATTTGTTTCATCGAATTTGCCACAAGATGACCTAGCACGACGTCGTTTCGCGGTTCGCACTCCCCTGCTGATTTCGGTATTTTGACGAATTTACTTGCCAAACGCATCTGCTGGGCTTGCGATGAATATAACAGCTTGCTCCTCCGGCGAATCCGGCCTTGACACGGCCTTGACGGTTCGGCTCATCCTATTTCAGTTCGGTCGAATCACGGGTTACACGGAGATGGGTTGCGGCCGCGTCAACCGAAACACCTTCGTCCGAGTGGCGGACAATCCGGACAGAACGGCAAAGAACTTCGAAAGATGACACGTTTTACGGACAAGTGGCGGCCAAAGAATCGAGGGATGCTAGCCGACTTCCGATCCCGAAAGCGTTTAGCCTGACGCCAAATTCGTCTTTTCGATGAAATCGGTGCGTCACAAAAAGCGTCCGGTTAGTCGGAAAAGCGAATATTGGCTATGACATCGTTGCGTGGACGCATCGTTGGTACTCGGACGGGGTGTAGAAGAAGCTGTGAAATCCCCGGTCAACAACGTTCTCAGTTGGCGGCATGGGCGTCACTTCATTGTATTCTTGTTGGACTTCCCCGAATGTGAAGTGATCATTACGTAGATCGGTAAAGCCGCTATCATATGACTATGAGCGAGCAAGAGTTCTGGGCGGGTTGCCCCGATGTCGAGGTAGATCCCGGCAAGCTGTCCGGCCAACCAACAGTCGGCGGATACCGCCTTGCTGCCGAGACGGTGGTCGACTATGCCGAGTTAGGTTCAACACCTGAAGAAATCGTTGAGTACTTTCCTGGAACACCGCTCGATAAGGTCAAGAGCGTTCTGGCCTACTACTACGCCCATCAACCCGAACTGACGCGCTCAAATTGAAGCGCGTTCTCGCGGATCACAATGTTCCGGCGCCACTGCTACGGCTGCTGAAGGCGGTCGATATCAAGACGGCATCGTCGCAAGGATGGCAGAAGCTAATGAATGGAAAGCTTCTCGCCGTCGCCGAAGAAGCTGGTTTCGAAGTGCTGCTATCCGGAGATAAAACCATAAAGGACGAACTGCTCATAGGCGGTCGCAAGATCGGCATGGTCTGTATGAGCGATAACCATTGGCCCGCCGTTGCTGAATATGCTGGCGAGATCAGCGAAGCCATCGAAAAAGTGAAGCCCGGCCAGATTCTTTCCGTGTTCTGCGGTCAATTCTCGCGCGGTAAAACCAAGCGTAAGCCAGCACCTTAATTCACATACTCTTTAGGCTTGGCATCTGCGCGCGGCAATCACTGGAAGGGCGGCTTGTGGTCTCGCTCGATCTTTCGGCGGTGGCGCCAAGCACTTCGGGCGCGAGCTTTGTCGCGTGAGCGTTACCGTTACCCAAGCGGCAACACCGTCATCAAAGCTCAACTTGGCTTGACGGAATCGCCTAGTTTAAATTTCTTCAAATGCTTCGACGCAGCTTGGTCCACTAGTGCATCAACGTACGCCGCCGAGGCGCCCAGTTCGCGTTGAAGAGCCTTGCCCTGCTCCGTGGCAGCCGGAGTTCGCTCGACGCTTTTCAGCCGCTCTCGCTCGGCGCTTACCGCATCGACGAGAATCTTCTTGGCGGCCGGTCGATATTGGACGGGTTCAACCGGATCTTCGATACTGTGATCTTCAAAGGTCCGCCTTTTAAGCGCTTTGTTGAGCAACGGATAGGCTTTCCTCATGATCTCAGGCCCGGTCTCCTCGCCGAATTGCTTCAGCCGGAACGAGCCGTTGTCAGTCAGTTCAAAATCCAACAAGCCAAGATTCCATCATCCAAAGCTGGGCTGGCTCCTCCCCTAACTCATCGAGCTGGATGAGCGCGTGCGTTTCGTCGTCCGCATCCACGATTGAGAAGCTTCCATCGGGCCATCGAGCGCAAAAGGCAGGCATGTCGAATCTCCTTAAAGAGTTGTATCAGAAATTGCTGACCAAAGTGCGAATCCGCCCCGACAGCGCACCATCGAAACACACCACGCGGAAGTTCCGGGGCCGTGGAAATTGTTGTTTCCCATATCGCCTTTTGCGGCCAGCTTCCGGATAGCCGACCATCCGGGAGTTGGCGACTTTGCCATACACTGCGCCGTGAGGGAGGATCAATCCGGCGACGACCACTTCTCATCGTCGGGCGTTTCCCGGCAATTTAACATGAGCAGTAGATTCCAAGTCGACTGATCTGAAAGGTCCGCGAACCGGGCCGGTTGGGATAACGGCACATGAATATGGTAACTTCATTGGACAACTTCGAGGACAACGCTGGAGGTGCAAATGCGATCGTGCGTGAATCTGAGCTTCATCACACCTCTCATGTTCTGGTCCGCTCTTATGGTGTTGGCTGCGGCCTCGGACCCCAAGAATCAACCCGATCGTATTGGGTATATCAGCTTTCAGCCCAGCAATTGGGACATTTATCTGTTTTCGCGGCAAGGTAAAGCTCCAAAGCGCCTGACAGCGTACGCCGGCTTGGATTACGATCCGGTAGTATCGCCCGACGGGCACTGGCTCGTGTTTTGTTCAGAGCGGCGAGGCAACCCCGACCTGTATGCGCTCGACCTGCAAAGAGGCGGCGAACCGCACCTCCTCATTGACAGTGAGCGTATGGAGGATCAAGCGGCATTCTCGCCGGATGGAAGTTTTATCTACTTCGTCGGCACATATTCGGGGAACGCCGATATTTATCGCCTGCCGTTCCGTCCCGATAGAACGGTGTCTATGAAGGACGCCGAAAATCTTACGCACAGCCCCGCGGCCGATTTGCGGCCCTCAATCTCCCCGGATGGCCGGTTCATGGCGTTCAGCTCGGATCGAGATCTCCCCATCGCGATGCCGACGATTCCGATCACGAGAATCCGATCAGGCGACATCTTTACACTGAACCTGTCGGACAGGACCCTTCACAGGCTTACCCATATCAGCGGCACGGGATGGAATGGTTCGCCGAAGTGGTCCGCTGACGGAAAGCACATCGTTTATTACTCTTCTCAATTCGGCTCACATCCAGGGCCTTCAATTTTTAGCGAGCCCTCAAGGATCATGATCATGAATGCCGATGGTGAAAATCAGCGCACGGTTACGCCCTGGGAGCCGGTCGCTGTCTCTCCGGAATTCCTGCCGGACGGACGAATCATCTATGCGCGAAAGAACAAGAAAGATCGCCAAGAAATTGTCTCGGTGAATCGGGATGGCTCGGGAGAGCGAATCGAAAGCGGCGACTCCAGTGAAAGTTATCGGGGGCCGACGAGAGGGCCGACGCCAAACTCTTTCGTTGCCTATGGTACGGGACCCGTCGCACCCGAGCCCCCGGGCGAATACCATCGTACGTTTTTGACCAGTGGTGCTGCCTTGGTAGCTGGCGCCCCGTTCAGGCGAAAACTGCCTGACCGTGAAGTCGAGCTCTATCCAATACGGTACTTCGTCGCGATTCTCAACCCGCGCGAAGATCTGATTGTCCACACCGAACCCAGTGCGCCATCAAAGCCTGTCCAACTGTTCACCTCCAGAATCGATGGCTCTCAGCAGCACAAAATCCTGGAACTCGAACCGATACCAACCCAAGGGATTTTCTCAGCGATGAACTGGTCGAGAGACGGCCAGTGGATCGTTTTCACGCGAGGTCACACGGATCTTCCATTGCGGATCGACAAAATGGAGGCGGATGTTTGGAAAATGCGAGCCGACGGGAGCGCGGCACAGAATTTGACGCGGAACTCACCCGGCTTTGACGGATACCCGAGTTTTTCGGGAGATGGAAAGCAGATCATCTTCGTCAGCGGAAGGGACGGGAGCCTGGATCTCTACCTGATGAGCGCTGACGGATCCAATGTCCGACGGCTGACCAACGACCACGCGATCGATCTGTTTCCGAGTTTTTCACCCACGTCAAACCGGATCGCCTTCGTTTCGAACCGGGACAATCCGAGGTCCCAGATCTTCGACGTATATCTGCTCGATCTCGATGAAAGTGGCGCTCCCGGCAAGATTCGCCGGATCACCCATGATGAAGGCCAGCATGGCCATACGCAATATTCTTACGACGGAAAGTGGCTGATCTTCGCGTCCGAAGCCGGTGGCATCAGCGATGAGCAACCGGTTGCTGCTGCGGCCCAGCTATACGGTGAGTTGTACGCGTACCGCATCTCAGATGGGACTATGATCCGCCTGACGGATAACAAATGGGAGGAGGGGATGGCATCGTGGGAAGCGCCACTCGCCCGGCAGTAATGCCAGTTCTTACCCGAGGCTGCTGGGTTAGCACGCAATTGCGCGCAAAAAGGGTCACCCATTTTAGTGAGGACCTCCACTGCTAAATGCATTCCATCCGGATCGGCAATCCGGATGATAAGTCACACGGGCGTGGCTGGTGACAACTACTTTTTTACCCATCCTGTTGCCTCAACAAGAAATGTTACCAGCGCCGGGCGTTTAATTGTCGCCAATGATAGGCGTATAGTCGACGCTGAGACTGCCCAGACCAGCGTTTGCTCGCTCCTGGTCGGCCCGTGTCTACCGATCCTTGGCGAGTGGAAGGCGAATAGCGCCTGGGTTACGCGCCACTCGTACAAAGGGCAAATATGGCTCGACCAAGATCAGGAATGATAAACGCCCATATCGACTGGAATCCACTTTGGCGAATTGTGGGCATCCTATCGATTGGCGCGCCGCGCATTGGTCGCGCTACTAAGAAGG
>Ga0302325_10019688_pt1 | contig 14180 bp, 8 predicted proteins | sample Palsa_T0_2_FD_201948 | JGI IMG/M metagenome (GOLD analysis project Ga0302325, IMG submission 201948) | Peat permafrost microbial communities from Stordalen Mire near Abisko, Sweden - Palsa_T0_2 | ecosystem: Environmental > Terrestrial > Soil > Palsa > Peat permafrost | place: Sweden: Abisko... | reverse complement strand
AATCCCGGACAGACCCAGGACTTCGACATCCAGTTGGAGATCGCGGTTGAGCAACAACACGTCGAGGTGCAGGAAGAATCGCCTACGGTCGCCGTGAGTCCGGAAAACAGCGCGGGAACGATCGTACTGAAGGGCAAAGATCTTGACGCGCTATCCGACGATCCCGATGAACTGCAATCGGAGCTGGAAGCGTTGGCTGGACCTTCCGCGGGGCCAAACGGCGGCCAGATTTACGTTGACGGTTTTACCGCCGGGCAGCTTCCGCCGAAGTCGGCCATTCGCGAAATCCGCATCAACCAGAATCCTTTCTCCGCCGAGTTCGACAAGCTCGGCTATGGAAGAATCGAGATCCTCACCAAGCCGGGGACCGACAAGTTTCACGGCCAATTCATGGTGAACGGCAACTCGTCGGCCTTCAATTCACTGAATCCGTTCATCACTTCGACGCCTGGTTATTACTCGGAAATCTTTAACGGAAACGTCAGCGGCCCCATCGACAAGAACGCTTCATTCTTCTTTACCGTGCAGCAGCGCGATATCGACAATGTCAGCGTTATCGTGGCGCAGGTGCTGGGCCCGGGCAACATCGTCACTCCTTACAGTGCCACGGTGCCCAGTCCATCGAGGCGGCTCAACATCAGTCCGCGAGTTGATTTCCAACTGAGCCCGAAAAACACGCTGACGATCCGCTATCAGTACTCGCAAAACACGCAAAACAACGAAGGGATCGGGCAGTTCTCGCTGGCTTCGACGGGCTTTAACTCGAATAGCACCGAAAATACGGTGCAGATCACCGACACTCAAATCATCAGCCCAAGCATTGTGAATGAGACGCGCTTCCAGTACATCCGCGACAGCGATAATCAGGTTCCTCTGAGTTTGGATCCCTCGCTGGTGGTGCAGGGAGCCTTTACCAGCGGCGGAAGCTCGCAGGGTAGTGTAGTCAGCAATCAGGACCATTACGAACTACAGAATTTCACTTCCATTGCGCACGGCAAGCACTTCATCAAGTTTGGCGGAAGGCTGCGCGGGACGCTGTTCTCCAGCAACGAAGACTCGGGGTTCAACGGGGCTTATAACTTTTCGTCAATCAACGCCTACCAGATAACGGTTAACGGATTGGAGCAGGGCTTGACCCCGGCAGAGATTCGCGCGATGGGCGGCGGCGCCAGCCAGTTCACGCTGGTCGCGGGACAACCGCTCTCCGACGTGTCGGTGATTGACGTGGGGCTGTATGCACAGGACGAGTGGAAGATCCGTCCCAATGTCACGCTCAGCTACGGCCTGCGGTATGAGACCCAGACAGGCATTCCCTACGAAGGCAACTGGGCGCCGCGGGTGAGCCTGGCGTGGGGCTTGGGACACAGCAAGACTGCGCCCAAAACGGTGCTGCGCGGCGGCTATGGGATCTTCTACGATCGCTTCTCCTACGATTACATTTTGCAGGCCGAGCGCTACAACGGCATCACGCAACAGCAGTACGTGGTCGCCGACCCGAACTTCTATCCGTTGATTCCGACGCCGGCACAGCTGGCGATACTGGCGACGTCGTCACCGACGACTTACCAGGTGCAGAGCAACCTGCACGTGCCTTACACCATGGAAGCGGCGTTCAGCGTGGAACGGCAAGTGACTAAAAACGCCACGGTTTCGGTCACATATCTAAATTCACGTGGCGTTCATCAGCTGTTCTTGCGCAATGCCAACGCGCCTTTGCCGGGGACGTATCCGCCCAGCGGCATTACGCCGCTCGGCAATAACGACAACATTTACCAGTACAACTCTGGCGGGATCTTCGAGCAGAACCAGCTGATCACCAACGTGCGCTTTAGTCTTGGAAACAAAGTTTCACTCTTTGGCTTTTATGCGCTGGGCTTTGCCAATAGCGATCTCGGCTCGGGCGGGGGAGCGGCCGTGGCTGCCGGCGGGGGCGGCTTTGGGGGAGCGTTTGGCGGAGGCGGCGGAGGCTCTCCGCAATTCGTGATGAACTCGTACGATCCGATGGAGGACTGGGGCCGGGCCTCCTTCGACGTTCGTAATCGGGTCTTTGTCGGCGGGACAATTTCTCTGCCCTACGCGTTTCGTCTGAGCCCGTTCATTATTGCGAACTCGAGTACGCCCTTTAACATCATTGTGGGACAGGACCTGAACGGCGATTCAATTTTCAACGATCGTCCCGCGCTGGCCTCCACGCCGGGGCCGGGCGGCAAAATCTACGTGACGCCCTACGGTACGTTCAATACGGTGCCAATTCCCGGCCAGACCATCACGCCTATTAACTATGGCTCCGGGTCGCCTCTGTTCACGCTAAACCTGCGACTGAGCAAGACCTTCGGTTTGGGCCCGAAGCTGGGCAAGGGCGCCGCAGGCGGGGCTACGGGCGGTGGTCCTGGCGGCGGCGGTCGCGGTGGCGGCGGTGGACTTGGAGGCCGCGGACTGGCTGGCGGCGGTGGCAACCCATTCACCTTCGGCAACGAAACCAGTCACAAGTACAACCTGACCTTCAGCGTCAGCGCGCGCAACCTGCTGAATAACGTGAATTACGCGCCGCCTATCGGCAATCTCGACTCGCCTCTGTTCGGTACATCGAACGCGCTGGCCGGTGCGCCGTTTTCGTCAGGCTCCGCCAATCGACGGATCGATCTGCAGATGCTGTTCTCGTTTTGATGGTTTTCGTCCCGGATCGAGATCACTTTTTGTCTTCCATCAGCCGCACGACGATGCGGTCAATCGTGTCGAGCGCCTTCTTCGTCGGCATGTTGTTGTTGTTGGTCATCACCGAAAACGCGATGTGGTCGCCCGACTGCGTAGTGCCGTAACCCGCCAGCGAATACACGTGCGCCAGCGAGCCGGTCTTGGCGTGGACCACGCCTGCGGCGGCTGTATTGCGGAAACGATCGGCGAGCGAGCCATCAATGGCAGCGATGGGCAAGGTATCGTTATACGCCTGTCCCCAGGATTGCTGCCGACAGTATTGCAACAGTGTCACAATGGCTTGCGGCGTCACCAAATCCTCGCGCGACAATCCTGAGCCATCATAAAAGACAAACTGATCGGCTTTGATGCCGGCGTTCACCAGAAAGCCCCGCACCACTTCAAGTCCGGCTTCGATGGATCCAGATGTGCCTTTTTCCTTGCCCAGCAGGCGGAGCATCAACTCGGCATGGAGATTCTGACTGACCTTGTTAATCACTCGTAGGTCCTGTGTGACGGGTTGCGATTGATAGCTGGCCAGCACCAGAGGGGAGAGGTTCGGCGGGCGCGTCGTGTCGCCGCCTCCCGATGCCAGGGACGTCACACTGAAGGTCTGGGTGGAAGCCAGTTCGGTGTGATGAGTGCGCGAGCGCCCGTAGATGGTCACGCCACGCTCCTCCAGCAACTGGCGAAACAGCCGCGCGGCGAAGTCGGCAGGATCGTCGATAGCCAGCGCCTCACCAAAGCCGGGATCGTCCTGCGGAATGTTGCCCCAGAAGGTCAGCTGATTGGAACCGGGCTCGCGGTTGATGGAAACCGTCCGCGGCCCGCTTCCCGGCGGCGTAGTCATCACGCGGTTGTCGATCTTGTAGTACTCCGGAAAAGGCGCGATGCTGAGGAACGCGCGCTCGCCAGGCCGGTCAGCCGGCATGATATTTACGAAGATGACGTTGTCATTGATGGTGAGCGCCGACACCGGAGCGCCCCACTCGCGCGCCAGGTCATCCTGCGACCAGCCCTCGTCATAACGTTCCCAGACGAAATAGGAATCGTCGGCCACCACGTCGCCGTCCACGTACTTCAACCCATGCTGCACCAGCTGGTCCGCCAAGTCCTGCAGCACCTGGATGGGCGGCGTCTTGCGCTCAGTGTGCATGTTGTATGGCAACGCGCGACCGGAAAGATTGGGATCGCCGCGCCCGACCAGCACAAGATCGGAGTTCAAGCGGCCGTACTTGTCCAAGGCGCCCAGGGTTTCCACTGTGGTTTTGAAGCGGTAGTCCGGTCCGATCAGGCCGAAAACCGCGGCGGTGGTGAAAAGCTTGGCGTTGGATGCGGGGGTAAACAGCTTGTCCTGGTCCAGCGCGAAGATTGCTTTGCCACTGTCGAGGGAGACGGCATAGATTCCCCAGAAGCCGCGGACGCTATCAGGATCGTCGAGAATCGCCCGAATGTCGTGAGCGAGTTTTCCGGCAGATTGCGGCTTCTGGTTGTTGCCGGCAACGGCAGGCGTGAGCAGCGCAACCCCGATGATCAGCGTGACGAAATAATGGACCCGGAACATAACACTACTCCTCCGATAATAGCATCGACACGCAAGCCCATTTCGTTGAGTTTTGACGCTATCCTTCCGCCAAGGAGTCGTCTCGCGCGGGCCCCGCTTCGCTGCCAGTTACAATCGCGGAATGCGACCTCGCTACCGCTGGCAACTGCGCTCCCGCTCCTTCGAACTGGGCGAGAGGACTGCCATCATGGGGGTCGTCAACGTCACTCCCGATTCGTTCTACGACGGCGGCAGCTTTCTTTCCTCGGAGAAAGCAGTGGAGCACGCCCTGCGCTTGCTGGAGGAAGGCGCCGACATTCTGGACATTGGGGGAGAATCGACCCGGCCAGGAGCCCATGTCGGCGGCGAAGAGACACACCCTGCCGGCACGGACAAGCCAATCGTCAGCACAGAAGAAGAGCTGCAGCGGGTCATGCCGGTGGTGGAAGGCGTTCTGCGAGCGCGTCCGGACGCGGTGATCTCGGTGGACACCTACAAGGCCGCCGTGGCCCGGGCAGCCGTTGGCGCTGGAGCGGAGATTGTCAATGACGTCAGCGCCTTGCAGTGGGATTCGGAGATGGTGTCGGCCTGTGCCGAACTGGGATGTGGCGTCGTGCTGATGCACACCCGCGGCAGGCCCAGGCAGTGGCGGAGCCTGCCACACGAGCCAAACCTGGTTTCACTGGTAAAACGTGAGTTGGAGAGTCGTCTGCAATTTGCCATGGAGCGTGGCGTCCAACCTAACCGCATTGTGATTGATCCCGGCTTCGGATTCGGTAAGAACTTCCAGGAGAACTATCCGCTCTTGGCGAGTCTCGGCCAGTTGCACCGGCTAGGCTTCCCTTTGTTGGCGGGAACCTCGCGCAAGTCCTTCATCGGTCGCACCATCGGCAGGCGATCTGGACAGGATGCGCCGCCCGCAGACCGGCTGTCCGGATCGCTTGCCGCGATGGTGGCCAGCATTTTACAGGGCGCCCACTTGGTCCGCGTCCATGACGTGAAACCGGCGGTGGAAGCGGCCGCGATAGCCGACGAAGTGCTGGCCGCAGACCGGCATAGTACGGAGGCACCGAAACTCTAGTAACTCACCCGCCGGAATCGCTTCGAGCCACTACAGGAGAAAATGAGCTCATTCCTGGCAGGCATACCTGCTGCCATGCGGTTACTTCACCGCTCTAAAGTAACCTCTAGCTATGTTACTTTCGTGCATTGCACTGGACACTTTACCGTGCACCTTAGTGCATGGGAGAAGGATACTTTGAACAACTCCTATTGCAATCATGTATTGCCGTAACCCGCGGATTGTCCCCGAGAGCCGCGCCGCAACAGTCTTGCGTTAGGAGCAAGGAGATATGAGAGATGACATCCGGATGTACCATTCTTCCCCGGCTATGTGCCACAACGCATTGGCAAAGGCTAAAGCTCTGTTTGGCGCTCTTGGTTCTTGGGATATTCATCGCGACGCCATTGTCCGCCACCGTTAATTCCGGTGAGATCATTCCGGGCTCGGTGACGGTGACTGTTCCTGCTCCTGGCATCTATGACCCTGTGAATGGGGTCTCGATCACCTTCCAATGGCAGACGGTCCACCCAGGTAACTCGATCGTAATCATTGAAAACGACCTCGATTACCAGGGCACTGACAATTCCTCGTCCCGGCGAATTGTTCAGAACGACTTTACGACCAACCATGTGGTCGTCGTGGATCATTTCCCGGAATACAGCATTTACCCGACCTGGGGTTTCTACGTCGCAAGCCAGGTGAGCTATGGACGCTGTAATAACGCAAGGCAGGCCGTCTGTACCGTTTGGGCGACTTATCCTGGACCGCCGAATCCCGCTTGCGGCTCGCCGCAGTCCCCCTGTTATCTTCCCATACCTGCCTCACCTTTTTCCTACCCGACTTCTCCGACCAATCCCACCGGGAATCTGGTCTTCAGTATGTGGCCGGTTGGGGGCCAGAACGTCTATCAAGGCGATCCCACGCAATCGCCGGCGTGCACCCCTACCTCGAAGAGTTCGCGTGAGTGCAACGATCTTTACGTTGTAACGCAGGCGAATTTACTGAGCGGCTCGCCGCAGGCTATCGTGCTCATGCAGAGTGTCATTATCACAAACCTGGATACAGGCCAGATTGTTACTGACAATAGCATCACAGCCCAGTATCTTTGCGACCTGGACGCGCCTTGGAACCCGCCTCCGCAAGGCTGGGACGGAGACTATAACTCTAGTAACGAAGCCTGTTCCAACGGGACGCTCTACACCACCAACTCGACCGTGCGACTGAGAGTGAATTCCCAGGCCGTCCCGGGGCACTATCAGTTTGCCGCTAACTTCCAGGGACAGCTGAACGGGCAGTACGCCGGCAATACCCCGATGACCTACAATTTCACGGTGCTGCCGACCGCGTCCTTTACGGCAACGCCACCCACTACGTTTCCCAGCATTCCGGGCCTCAGTACCTGGCAAAACAACATGGTCAACTGGAACGCTCCCGCGGGTAGCGACAACGCGGATTTCTGGTGTACGAACGTTACCGATACTGACCCATGGTGGAGCCTCGACAACGGTAACTTCTCCGGATGGATGGACGTTCCAGCCGGCATTTATTTTGAAGCATGGAACTATGACGGCGGGAGGGTCTACCAGCAGGTATTGGACTATGACTCGGACATCATAAACCCGGGCAATCAGAACGATCCGCCCATATGGCAGCGCTGTAGCCAGCTTGCAATGGAGCCGTACAAGGATACTGTTATCGGGACCGCCGGCGGATTCACCCAGGAGCCCAACCAATTTCCCTTTGGCCTGGCCATGAACTATATGCGGACGGGGGACCCTACATACCAGGACGCGGTCAATCTCCTGGCTTTTAACCCGGGATACTTCTATTGGTTTAGCGGAAGCGTTTACGCCGAGAGCGTTCGGGTAAGCGCCTACATGATGGATGACCGCCTAGCCAACGAAATCATTGGCGCGCCGCGCGACACAGCGTTTATGCTGCGCGCGGTCGATGTCATGCTAGGGTATCTCGATCAGAGTTACAACCTTAATCTCAGCAACCCGAACCAGCAGGAATACAATATTCATCCTTTCATGGTCGGCCTTGCCATGGAAGCTCTGATAACCTACTACGAACTTGATCTGGCTGAAGGGAACACGCCGGATGCCAGGATACCGCTGGAAATCAAGAAGGTTCTGGACTGGTGGGAGGCTACCCAATATATTCCCACCAGACATGACTTGGCTTACGATCCCTATGATCTTCCGATGAACCCTGAGCTCGTCCCAGGCACTCTATACGAGGCCACAGAACTGAATGACCTGGTGGCTACTGCCTACGCGTGGTATTGGTACAAGACCGGTAACAATACTTACCTGACCGAAGGGGATGATCTTTTCTCTTGGGTGTGGCACAGCGCCGGAGGTCAAACCCTCGGGGGTAATGGCGGCTGGACCTGGTCGGTAAAGGAATACAACCAAGTCTATAAGTGGAGTTTCGATTATGTACGGTGGAGATCGGGGGCTAACCCCGATGGCACCCAACCTCCTGTGGAAACCCTACTGGCATCACAGAATCCTTATAGCGGGCCGTTGACTGACTACACCACGCCAGTTCAGTTCTTCTGGACACCAGCCCAGAATGGCCAGGTGGCCGCCATTGATCCAAAGCTCTCCGACTCTACTAACACGGTAACTGTGACTGCCACGACCGCCACAATTTACCTTGATGTCTTTAAGCCAAACACCACTATGCAGGTATGGTATGGGACCGCAGCTCCTCCCACCTGCAATACCAACGACCCGCAGCCGCCATACTGCATGCAGCCATTCCCCAACTTTGGCTTCCTGCAGATGCTAAATGCCAGTTACCCCTATCAATCCACGATCACGACGGGAGTCCCGGACCAATTAGCGCTGAGTCAGGGAATACCCAACATCTACGACGAAACCTTAACTATCACGGGGCTGTCGCCGAACACAACGTATCACTGGCGACCTTTGACAACTGATTCTTTGGGGAATATGGCAGCCTTTACCGATGAATCCTTCACTACTTCAGCACAGTAGTCTGGGTGATTAACCGTTTGGAGGGATCCATGGCTGAGTCAGCATGGATCCTTCCAATCTCACACCAAGTTAAACTAATTGTGCCGGCCACTTGAGGCATGAAATACTACGAGGCATGAAATACTACGCAGAGTTTTGCACGTTAGCTTGTCGAACCGTTATTTATTCCGGCGCCACATCCAAAGCAACAGTCTTTCGCCTTGGTAGCAAGGCTGCCAGTCCAGTTAACCACGCCTCGAACTCTTCGTCTCCGAGTCCGTACTGATCAAGCAAGCGGGGCAAACGAAACGGATCTTCGCCACGCGTCGCCAAGCCATGGACGCAGGTTGTGGCCGATTGGACGCCAGCTTCTTTCAGCCAAAAAACGAAGTCGTCACGGACCGCGCCACTCGGATAGCAGAAATGCACGCGGTTTCCCGACCCGGTCATCTCTGCAATCAGGTCGCGATTTTGCACGACTTCGCTGATGAATCGATAGCGATCCAGCGGGGTGCGGTGCCGGTGGGTGTGCAGTTGGAAGTCGACTCCTGCTCGGGACATCGCTGTCACCTCCTTTGGGTTCATAAGCTGGAAAATGCGTTCCCGGCAAAAGGCGGAATAGTCGAAGCCTATAGTCGCCGCAAACGCTGCGGCCAGATCGTCCTTTTGTTTTCCGGAAAGGTCCTGCTGTTTGGCGTAGTTGTCGATCTTCCAGAGGAATGAGGTTCGCTCGGCCTCAGTCCTTAAGTCAAGCTGCTCCGGTAGCCATGGAAAGGCACGGTTTTCGATGACCTTCGATTCCTTCCACATCATATATGACAGGGCAAAACGGAACAGGGGGCGGCTGAGGAGACAATAATAGGTCGTCAGATAGACCGTTGCTGGAAATCCGTGCTTTTGCAGGATTGGAAAGGCATAGAGAGGAAAGTCCGCCCATCCATCGTCGAACGTGATTGCCACACTACCTGGCGGGAGCTGTCCCTTCTGCAGAAGCCGCAAAGCTTCTCCCAGATCGAGCACTTTGCATCCTGATTGCGCCAGGATCTCCATGCGACGCGCGAATATTGCCGGCGGCAGAAACATCTCAGGATGCGACCCATGTTCCTCACCCATGGCGATGCCGTGATAGCAAAGGATCAGCAAGCGCTGCCGGCGCCAATTACTGCGTGCGATGACCGGCGCCAACCCAAGACCGTTGGTAGCCAGAAGCGCCCGTTTGATTTGCCGCAGTCCATTCATAGACATTTGCATTTGCTGAGAGGACCAGCTACTGCTCTCTGGAAGCAAGATCGTCTTGCAAGCGTGTGATTGCGCACAGCGGTCAGACGGAGTTTGTTGCGACTCTGACCTTTGCGGCACCGAACCGCACCTCTCGAATAATACTATTCTGGTACTTAAAACCTGCTTTTTCTATCACCCGCCGGCCTGCCCGACTGCCGGCCGGAACGGCGGCGTAGACGAACTCAACATTGCCGACTGACGCTTCATCATTGATTATCTGTTTCAGTGTACGCGAGCAAAGGCCTTGGCCTCGATAGGATGGATGGGTATAAATCTGTTGTAGCAAGACCGAGTGCGGGGGGTATTCATAACTGTGCTCCACCTCCGTAACGAATGACTTGCCAATCACAGAAGTACACCACGCGTAGTTAACCAGGACATCGCCACGTACAACGGAGTAGGCCTGAAGCCCCGACTCAATTCTCGCTATAGCGTCTCTCAGGAATTCCCGCCTGGAGCGGCAGCTCCGGTCGACGGGTTCGTAGCGCAGTAGATCTCGCAAACTATTCCGTCTTACTTCAGCGTCGCATGGGCCTTGTGCTGCGTTTGTTTCCGCTCGGTAGAATCGTATCTCGGAGGAACTCCAGATTCGATCCCTAACAGATTTGAATAAGGAGCGCAGCGAGCGAATCGGATTGTCTGCAGAGGACTGCCAGCGCGAGAGTCTCTCCTTATCTAGATGAAAGACGCCGGCTATTCTCTTTGCAACAGACCGGACAACTGACGCTATGCTGTGTAGGGCCCAGGCTTTCCAGTCGAGAAACATGGATAACACATAAGCTTCATCATAACGGGTCGCGCGGTCTTCCTTGTATGAGTCCCCTCCTGGTGTGAGATCTAAGCTGGAATATCCTTCCTCGTGGAGCAATAATCCAAGCCGCAAAATATGTAGCTTGCCCGGAGAGTGTGCGGCTAGAAATGGAGAGTGCCCTACTATCCCCAACATCACTTCATTCTGTTTGCGAATACCAATATGTGCGGCAACCAGCTGGTCACCTATCGTCATGACGGTGACGTGGAGTAACCCCTCTTGAGCCATCAAGGCCCTGTAAAAAGCGCGCTTTCTCGGGTCCTCGCGGAATGGGCAAGTCCCGTGGAAGGCGCCCGTGCGGAAGTCGCAGAAGTCTATGATTTCGTCATAGTAAACATCGAGCTCGTCGGGTGTATGTAGCTCCAGGAAGCCAAGAGGGCCGTCGGCCTGGAGCTTTTCCAGCCTGCGCCGGTTCTTCTTCTTATTGAGTGAGTCGCGGACCGCTTCGATATTGTCCACGGTAAGGAGCGGTCGTTGGACTGCGCGAATTGTGCTTCTGCGCATCCAACCGCTCTGCAACCATTCCAATGGCGTGCCCGGCGGGAGGTAGGTGAAGGACAAAGAGGAAAACCCAAGTTGCTGCAAACGTCCCAGGGCCTCGACGATGAATGTCTGCTCCCCCGGCAAGGCCAGCCAAACGTTGTACTCGGCCTGGTGGGCCCCGACGAAGGTGAGTTTGCCTCTGTCGCGTTCGGTAGCAAGAGCCAGTAGTCCGTCCATCTCTCCACTGACGGCGTAACGGACCAGGATCAGCGGCCGATAGACTTCCTCGTAGCATTGATACCAGGTGCATGCGAACTCAGGCGTCTGCAGCGCAGTGCCCCATGGACATTTGCCGGCTAGAGATCTCCATTGTGATTGGAACTCAGGTAGTGCGATGATCCTGAGCGCCTCCGAGTCGGAGTAGACCAGCAAGGTTGCGGCTTGATAAGAGGCGACCGGCTGACTCGTCATAACATCGTAAAGAAACTCGACATTGCAGAAAAGGCATCGCTGGCAAGAAGTCTGGCGGTCGAAGGCACCGGACTGCCAGCCATAACAAATTTTGACTGAACTTGGTTGGTTTCGGGCACGGCGCCGCCGACTTTTCCGAGTCTAGCAGATTCTTGGGTGTGTCTCGGAGGGCCGGATTCAGTTTGAACTCCTCCCGGCAATCCTGCAGCCCTGGCGGCAGGCTTCGCCTTGACACTGACCTTAAGTGAATTTATGCTTGTGGTTTGCCTTAGAACGATCCCGCCCGTCTGTTTCTGCCAGCGTTTCCCGTCAGGAGCTTGGCCTGCCAAAACGGGGTTAGCCCCGTGCCGGTTCTGCGCGGAACGAAACGGCTGAGATGCATTTCCAGCCGCTGGGCATTGCGGGCGGTTTTGTGTGCGGGCTGAGGCCGGTGCTGCTATGCTGATTCGTGTTCGGGAGTTGGAACTCCGTAAGCTGGAGTTTGACGAAAACTATCAGTCTGGCGCTATCGAGTTTGGACCCGACTTTCGCCAGGTTGGTCCGCTGCACAGCGACGGCCGGGCCGAGTTGATCGTGGAGCATCGCGGCCACCACCAGAATGTCGAGGACATCCGGCTGGTGGGCAAGGTGAAGGCGCACCTGGAGTTCAGCTGCGCGCGCTGCCTTGAGCCAGTAGTCGATGACGTGGATAAGAGTTTCGACCTGATCTACCGTCCGCTGGGCGTGGATCGCCGCGCCGACGAGGTCGCCATCAGCGAGGCGGAGACCGAGATCGGCTATTATCAAGGCGAAGGCCTGCTGTTGGAAGATGTTCTGCGGGAGCAGGTGCTGCTGGCAACACCGGTGAGGGCCCTGTGCCGCGAAGATTGCAAAGGACTGTGTCCGCAATGCGGCCGCAACCTGAACGTGGAACAATGTCATTGTGAACAGCATCTGAGCGATCCTCGCTGGGATGCGCTGAGCGAGATCAAGAAGAAGCTGCAAAGCTAAAGTTTCGATCGCCGTTCTCGGCGGTCTGTTGAGAGGTTCTTATGCCTAATCCGAAACGGCGCCATTCCCAGGCGCGCACGTCCAAGCGCCGCTCTCACGATCATCTGACGGCGCCCGGCTTGTCCGAATGTCCCAACTGCCACGAACGCAAATTGCCGCACCGGGCGTGCGCCAAGTGCGGCTACTATAAGGGCCGCGAGGTCATCGAGACCGAAGAGGCCACCAGCTAGGGATTTTTTCACCACAGAGGCACAGAGAAGAAAATTGGGAACTGCACTTCGTGTACTCCGTGCCTCAGCGGTGATTTCGTCCCGTCTCGGCCAGGAATCTAAAGGGCCAGTAATGCCTGGGTTCCGTAGCCTGGGAAGTTTGCAACTGACAGGCAAGCATGCCGACCATCATTGCTGTTGACGCCATGGGCGCCGATCGAGCGCCCAAACCCGAAGTGGAAGGCGCTATTCTGGCCACGCGCCACTATGACGTGGAAGTGGTGCTGGTTGGGAAAGAGGAAGTAATCCGCGCCGAACTGGACCTGCACCGTTTCTGGCGCAGGCTTCCCATCAGCATTGTCAATGCCGCGCAAGTCATCGGCATGCAGGAGAAGGCCGCGCAGGCAGTTCGCAGCAAGCGCGAATCATCCATGCATGTCGGCCTTCGCCTGGTGCGCGACGGCAAAGCCGATGGTTTCGTCACCGCCGGCAATACCGGCGCTGCCATGGCCACCGCCAAGCGGGTGTTGGGAGCGATTCCGGGCGTCGATCGTCCAGCACTGGCTGCCGTCTTTCCCACCGCGCAAGGCACGGCGACGATTCTCATCGACGTCGGCGCCAATGTCGATTCCAAGCCGCAAAATCTGCAGCAGTTCGCCATCATGGGCGACATTTATTTCAGCTCCATCTTTTCCGGACGCTTCCCCAGCGCTGAACATCCCCGTGTCGGTTTGCTCTCCATCGGCGAAGAAGAGAGCAAGGGCAACGAACTGACCCGCGAAGCCTACAAGCTGATCAAGGAATTGCCGATGAACTTCGTCGGCAATGTCGAAGGCCGCGATCTGTACAACGGCAAGGCCGATGTGCTGGTGTGCGACGGCTTCGTGGGCAACGTGGCGCTGAAGATTTCCGAAGGCATGGTAGAGACGGTGAGGTTTCTGTTGAAACAGTCACTGCAGGCGACTATCACCAGCCAGGTAGGATTTCTGCTGTCGCGCAAGGCCTTTGCCGATTTCAAGAAGCGCCTCGACTACTCCGAATATGGTGGCGCTCCCCTGCTGGGCATCAAGGGCGTCTGCATCGTGAGCCACGGCTCGTCGAACTCCAACGCCATCAAGAATGCAGTGCGCGTGGCCATGGAATACGCCAACAGCAAACTGAACCACACCATCGAAGAGCGCATCGCCGAGGCCAGCCGGAACCTGAATCACCACACAACCGAATCCGCCGACGCAGAGTCAATCGGCACGGGGTTGGTGTAGCATTTCCATCTCTTGCGCCAATGTACTCGGCGCAATCGCGAGGTGGTAAATGGGTGAAGTGCATATCCAGCCCAGGAACACCGGACGGGATTTCCCGGCCATGCCTCTCCAACGCTAGTGGAAAAGCTGGCTCCCGAGTCTTTTTCTCAATCGTCGCTTGTTTGGCCGTTTACTATTTTCGACGATTTCTTGAAATTGAGTTTTTCGACAGCTACGGCATTTGTCGCAAAGCCACTACTCCCACTACTTCCCCGCTCCGGCTTGGAAGATCGTGACATGATTGATGCAGTTCAGACTGAGCGACCATGGCGCAACCGAGGCGGTGGATTGATAAAAACGACCATTGCGTCCGGTGCAAAATATGTTGAGCCAGGGATCCCCTTGCA
>Ga0302325_10019687_pt1 | contig 14180 bp, 11 predicted proteins | sample Palsa_T0_2_FD_201948 | JGI IMG/M metagenome (GOLD analysis project Ga0302325, IMG submission 201948) | Peat permafrost microbial communities from Stordalen Mire near Abisko, Sweden - Palsa_T0_2 | ecosystem: Environmental > Terrestrial > Soil > Palsa > Peat permafrost | place: Sweden: Abisko... | reverse complement strand
GGCCAACTGGGCCGGCTACTCCTCCGGCGCCCTCCCCGACGACGTGAAGAGCATCGTCATCAACAACCCCGAGCAGCTGACATTCACCCTGACCGCGCCGGTGAACAACTACTGGTTCACCTACAACGAGCTGTCCCAGATCACACCCATGCCCAACGCCTGGGACATCACGGCCAAGGGTGGCGCTCCCAACTCGGGGGGCTGCGCGGCGGCCCCGTACGGGACGGCCGATGCTCAGTGCAAGGCCGTGTACACCTTCCTGTCCAAGCAGTCCGGGTACGACCCGTCGAACCCGAAGGCGGCCACCAACTCGCTGTCGACCTACGCCACCAATCCCATCTGGCAGGTGGTGGACGGTCCGTGGAAGCTGTCGAAGTTCGACGCCGAGGGCAACGTGACCTTCGTGCCCAACCCCACCTACTCCGGGCCGGTCAAGCCCAGCGTCAAGCAGTTCGTCGAACTGCCGTACACGTCGGACTCCTCCGAGTTCAACGCCCTGGTCGGCGGCAAGCTCACCGTGGGCTATCTGCCCTTCCAGGACATCACCAAGGCGACCAACAACCCCCTCAAGTCGGGCCCGAACAATCCGCGGCTGACCAACTTCAACCTGGAACCGCTGTACGGGTGGGCCATCAACTTCTTCCCCTACAACTTCAACTCGAACGGGGATTCCGGCAACGCCGGGCCCATCTTCAAGCAGCTGTACTTCCGCCAGGCCGTGCAGTACCTGGTGGACCAACCGCTCTACAACCAGAAGATCTACAAGGGCTACGCGGTAGGCACCTACGGCCCGGTCCCGAGCACGCCGGCCAACGCCTTCGTCTCCCAAGAGGTCGAGGACAATCCCTATCCGTACAACCCGGGTAAGGCCGTCACCCTCCTCAAGGATCACGGCTGGAAGGTGGTGCCCGGCGGCACGTCCACCTGTACCTCGCCAGGCACCGCCGCCAACGAGTGCGGCACCGGGATCAAGAAGGGCGCCAAGCTGGCCTTCAACCTCCAGTACTCCACCGGCGTGGCCGGGACCACGGAGCTGATGAACGCCGAACAGTCCTCGTGGGAACAGGCCGGCATCAACATGAGCCTCTCCCAGGCTTCGTTCAACACGGTGACTGGCATTGCCGTCCCCTGCACGCCCGGGAGCAAGGGTTGCAGCTGGGAGCTCGAAAACTGGGGTGCCGGCTGGATCTTCTCGCCCGACTACTACCCGAGTGGTGAGTCGATCTTCCAGACGAATGCCGGCTCGAACTCCGGGAGCTACTCGGATCCGACCAACGACGCCAACATCCTGGCCACCAACACCACCCAGACGCCGTTGACCGCCTATGAGAACTACCTGGCCGAGCAGCTGCCCGTCATCTACCAGCCCAACGTCGGGAATCCCATGTACGAGGTGCAGAAGAACCTGCAGGGCTTCGCCCCGGCCAGCCCACTCCAGGGCATCACCCCGGAGAGCTGGAGGTTCTAGGCCGGCCCGAGGCTCGGCAGCTCGTGCCCGAACCAGAGCCCGTGGACGGCGTCCCCACGGCATCGGAGAACACCGCTGATGCCGTGGGGATCCCGACACCGGGTCGACCCCTTCCGGTAGACCGCCGATGACCAGGTTCCTCGTCCGCCGTTTCGCTCAGGCTCTGATCGTCATCGTCGGCGTCATACTCATCACCTTCTTCCTGGCCCGGCTGATCCCCGGCGGCGAGGCCAAGGCGGTCCTCGGGGCGAAGTCCACCACCGCGGGGATCAACCGCTTCAACCGGCTCAACGGACTCGACCAGCCTCTCTACGTCCAGTTCTGGCAGTACATCGAGGGGATCTTCGCCCACCTGAACCTGGGCTACTCCTACAAGTACAACCAGGGCGTCCGCCAGGTCATCGGGGAGCGCCTGCCCAAGACGCTGACCCTGGTCGGTGCCTCCGTGCTCATCGCCCTGGTCATCGCCATCCCTCTCGGGATCCTCCAGGTGGTCCGGCGCAACAAACCCATCGACTACGTGGTGACCGGAGGCTCGTTCTTCTTCTACGCCATGCCCGATTTCCTCTTCGGGACGCTGCTGATCATCTGGTTCGCCTTCGATCTGCACTGGTTCCCCGTGTCCCCGCCGTCGGACGCCTCGGCCTGGGCGGTGTTCACCGATCCCCGCGCCTTTGTACTGCCCGTGGTGACCCTGGCCGCCACCACCATCGCCTCGTTCAGCCGGTACATGCGGTCGTCGATGATGGACGCCATGGCCGAGGACTACATCCGGACCGCCCGGGCCAAGGGGGCCGGCAACCACCGCGTGCTCTACGGCCACGCGCTGCGCAACGCCCTGATCCCCCTCCTCACCCTGCTCGGACTGTCCCTGCCCGCCATCGTCAGCGGTGCCCTCATCGTGGAGACGGTCTTCAACTACCCCGGAATGGGCCTACTGACGGTGCAGTCAGCGTTCAACGACGACATCCCCACCGTGTTGGGCACCACGCTGGTCATCACCGTGGCCACCGTCATCGGGTCGCTGCTGGCCGACATCCTCTACGCGGTGGCCGACCCGCGGATCCGACTGGGAGGTGAGTGAGGTGACCGAACCCGACGGCGAGGGCCCGGACCCGGTGTTCAACGACTACGAGCGGGAGGTCCCCCTGCCCATCGGCGACGGGGAGACCATCTCGGAGCGCGAATTCCTCGGTGAGGACACCGTCCCGGAGGGCGGTGAATCCACCTCGACCGGCGGGATCCTCCGGCAGATGGGGCGGGTATTCGTGGAGAACAAGCTGGCCGTGGTGAGCGTCGGGGTCATCGTGTTTATGGTCCTGTTCTGCTTCGTGGGTCCGCACCTCTACACCACCAACCAGACCAACTCCCAGCTCGTGTTGCAGGACTCCAGTGCCAACCTGCCGCCGGGGCACGGCAACCCGCTGGGAACGGACGGCAATGGGTTCGACATGCTCGGCCGATTGATGTTCGGCGGCCAGGCCTCCCTCATCGTCGGATTCGCCTCAGCCCTGGTGGCCACGGTGTTCGGGACGTTGTACGGGGCCATCTCCGGCTTCTTCGGCAACTGGCTGGACTCCATCCTGATGCGGGTGGTCGACGTGTTCCTGTCCATCCCCGTGCTCTTCCTGCTCATCGCCCTGGTCACCATCTACCACCAGTCCGAGGTCCTGCTCATCGTGGTGATCGCCTTCGTCAGCTGGTTGATACCAGCCCGACTCATTCGGGGGGAGACGCTGTCCCTGCGCAACCGGGAGTACGTGCAGGCCGTCCGGGTCATGGGCGGTAGCCGGTCGCGCATCATCGGACGCCATATCATCCCCAACTCGATCGGCACCATCGTGGTGTTCGCCACCTTCCAGGTCGCCGACTCCATCCTGCTCCTGGCCGCCCTGGGCTTCGTGGGACTCGGCGTGCCCGCCCCCCAGACCGACTGGGGCACCATGCTGTCCAACGGGGTGGACGCGGCGGGAAACGGGTACTGGTGGCAGATCTACCCCACCGGCATCTGCATCGTGCTGGTCGTGGTGGCCTTCAACTATGTCGGTGACGCCCTTCGGGACTCCCTGGAGGTCCGGCTGCAGCAGCGCTGACCTGCACGGGCAGGAACGCGTCCCGACGGGTCAGCGGCCCCCGGAGGCGGAGCCCGTGGTCGACAGGGTGACCGGGGTCTGCAAGGGGAAGTGGCAGGCCGCCACGTGACCGCTCCCGAAGTCCGACAGGGGCGGCTCCACCTCGGCACAGACGTCCTGGGCGGCCGGGCACCTGGTCCGGAAGCGACAGCCCGACGGAGGATTGATCGACGAGGGCAGCTCGCCCTTCACCGTGGTGTCCCGCTGGGCCTTGGCCCGGGCCCCGTCCACGTCGGCCACCGGCACGGCGTCGAGCAGGCCCGTGGTGTAGGGGTGGGCCGGTCGGGCGTAGATCTCGGCGGCAGGGCCCCGCTCGACCATCTTCCCCAGATACATCACCCCGATGGTGTCGGCCATATAGCGCACCACGGCCAGGTCGTGGGAGATCATCAGGTAGGTGAGTCCGTGACGGGACTGGAGGTCCTTCATCAGGTTGAGGATCTGCGCCTGAATGGACACGTCCAGGGCCGATACCGGCTCATCGGCCACGATCATCTTGGGGTCGAGGGCCAGGGCCCGGGCCAGACCGATTCGCTGGCGCTGGCCACCGGAGAACTCGTGGGGGTAGCGGTCTACCGAGTTGCGGCTGAGTCCCACCTCCTCCAACAGCGAACGGACCTTCCCGTTCTGCTCGTCCCTCGTACCCACTGAGTGGACCTTCAGCGGCTCCTGGATGATGGTGCCCACCCGCATGCGGGGATCGAGGGAGGCGTAGGGGTCCTGGAACATCAGCTGAAAGTCCCGCCGGCGGGATCGGAGCTGTCCGGCACTCAGGCTGGCCATCTCCACGCCCTCGAATCGGATCGAGCCCGACGTGGCCCGGTCCAGGGTGACCAGCAGCCGGCCCACCGTGGTCTTACCGCACCCGGACTCGCCCACCAGTCCGAAGGTCTCACCTTGGCGGATGTCGAAGGTGACCCCCGACACCGCCTTGACGCTCCCGACCTGATGGCGGAAGACGCTGCCCGACATGACCGGGAACTCCTTGACCAGCTCCCGCACCTCGACGATCCGTTCACCCGACTCGAGCGAGTCCTCCCGCTCCCGCCGGGCCGCCAATACCTCCGGTGACGTGGCCACCGCCTCAGGACGGTCGCGGCCCGAGTGGTCCACCGGATGGAAGCAGGCGAACCGGTGCACGAGGGCTCCGCTGTCCTCGGTGTCGATCAGGGGAGGGTCCTCGGTCCGACACTCGTCGGTGGCGTACTGGCAGCGCGGGGCGAACCGACAGTTGGTGATGGTCCGGGACAGATCGGGCGGCAGGCCGGGGATGGACGTCAGCCGCTCGTCCCGGCTCTGGTCCAACTTGGGGACCGAGGCCAGCAGGGCCTCGGAGTAGGGGTGGTGGATCCGGGTGAAGAGCTCCCCGGTCTCCGCCTCCTCGGCCACCTTCCCGGCGTACATCACGATGACCCGGTCGGTGCGCCCGGCTATGACCCCCATGTCGTGGGTGATCAACACCACGGCCATGGCCAGCCGCTGGCGGAGCTCGTCGATGAGGTCGAGGATCTGCGCCTGGATGGTGACGTCCAGGGCGGTGGTCGGCTCGTCGGCGATCAGCAGCTTCGGCTCACAGGCCAGGGCCATGGCGATCATCACCCGCTGGCGCAAGCCACCGGACAGCTCGTGGGGGTACTGGTCGAGCCGCTCGGCCGGTTGGGGCATCTCCACCACGCGCAGGACCTCAAGGGCGCGCTGGCGGGCCTGCTCACGGCTCACGTCACGGTGCAGGCGCACGCCTTCGGAGATCTGACGGCCGATGGTCATGGTCGGGTTCAACGAGGTCATCGGATCCTGGGGGATGAGGGCCACCTCGTCGCCCCGGATCCGGCGCATCTCCTTCTCGTCCAGGGGGGCCAGGTCGCGACCCAGGAGGGTCACCGAGCCCCCGATGAGGTGCCCGTTGTTGGGCAGGAGCCGCATGATGGAGAGGCCGGTCGTGCTCTTCCCGCACCCGGACTCGCCCACCACCCCCACGCACTCGCCTTCGGCCACCTCGAAGGACACGCCGTCGACGGCCACCACCGAGCCGGTGCGCATCCGGAACTCAGTGCGGAGGTTCTCCACCTGCAGGACAGGGGCCATCGATCGAGTCTACCCGGCGGCTCCCCGGCCTCCGGGGGCGCTCCCGCTGGTCACACGGTGATGCCGGCCTGCATCCGCTCGGTGACCTCCACGTACTCCTCGACCATCGAGAAGACCACGTCCTTGGCCTTGCGCACCGTGGTCGCCCGGCCGATCACCTGTCCGCACGGGTTGAAGTTCACGTCCTTGGCCTGCTCCGGATACCGGTGCCCGCGGGACACCGCCTCGATGGCCACCATCATCTGGAGGGGCATCGGCAGGGGGTCGGGGGTGTCCTCGGCCTCCCAGGCGTCGGTCCAGTCGTTCTTCAGCATCCGGCAGGGCTTGCCGGTGAAGGAGCGGGACCGCACGGTGTCGCGGCTGGAGGCGGCCAGGTAGGTCTCCATCTGCTTGGGGGGGATGTCGGCCTCCTCCACGGTGAGCCACAGGGTCCCCGACCACACCCCCTGGGCCCCGAGCGCAAGCGCCGCGGCCATCTGCTTCCCGCTGCCCACGCCACCGGCGGCCAGCACCGGGACGGGGGCCACGGCCTCGACCACCTCGGGCCACAGCACGATGCTGCCCACGTCGCCGGTGTGGCCCCCGCCCTCGGAGCCCTGGCAGATGATGAAGTCCAACCCGGCCGCCTTGTGGTTGAGGGCATGCTTGACCGAGCCGGCCAAGGCCCCGATCATCAGCCCCGCCCCCTGGACCCGCTCCACCACGTCCGGTGGGGGAGTGCCGAGGGCGTTGGCGATCAGCTTCACGTTGGGGTGGGCCAGGGCCACGGTGAGCAGCCCGGCGGCATGGGCGGCCGTCCAACCGATCATCCCGTTGGAGCTCCGTTCCGCCTCAGGGATCTCCGGCACCCCGTGGTCGGCCAGGATCTTCATGGCGAACTCCTTGTGCTGGGGCGGCACCAGTCCCCGGATCTGGGCCTCCAGCTTGTCGGGGTCCATCTCGTCCATGCCCTCGTACTTGGCCGGGATGACGATGTCGACGCCGTAGGGGCGGTCGCCGACGTGCTCGTCGATCCATGTGAGCTCCACCTCCAGCTGCTCGGGCGAGAACCCGATGGCCCCGAGGACCCCGATACCGCCGGCGTTGGTCACCGCGGCCACCACGTCCCGGCAGTGGGTGAATGCGAAGATGGGAAACTCGATGCCGAGCTTCTCTCGGATCTCGGTGTTCATGGTGTCGCTCCTTGTGGGGTCGGTACTTCTTCTGAGATCGGTGCCGCCGGGGCCCGGTCGTCTCCCGGGTGACGGGGAACGGGCATCCCCAACAGGGCGGCCAGCCCCCGAACGGCCAGGTCGTCGTCGAACGACGCCGGGTCGAGGCGGCGCTGCATGGCCAGTCCGGTGAGCAGGGCCTTGACCAGCACGGCCAGTTCGTCCGGCCCGGCCACCGGATGGGCGTCCACCGCGGAGGACCAGCCGGCCAGGCGACGGGCGGTGTACTGCCGGGCCTCGGCGTTGCGGGTCCGGACCACTCCGGCCACCTCGTCGTCGCGTGCGGCCCGGAGCCACAGCTCCTGCTCGAGGAGCGACCAGCTGCCCGGTCCGTCCTCGACGCTTCGTCCTACGTTGTCCCACACCGCGGCCAGCTGTCCCAGGGGGGACTCGGTCACGGCCACCTCGGCCAGCAGGACGGTGAGCACAGAGTCCCTCCACGAATCGAGCAGCGCCAGCAGGAGGCCCTGCTTGCTGCCGAAGTGGGCGTAGACGGCCCCTGACGTGCGGCCGGCGGCCTCGGCCACGGCATCCACGGACACCGCATCGATGCCCTGTTCGGCGAAGAGCTCGGCGGCGGCGGCCAACAGGCGGGCCCTCGTCTCGGCCTTCCGTTCCTCTTGGGTCTGTGGCACGTTCCCCCAGGGACTACCGAGTGCCCGGCACTCGAGCACCCGACTGGACCCTACTTATATTGGAATCGTTATGCAACTGGAGCCGGGCGGAGGACGATCGTGCCCTGAGGCCGAGTCGTTGCAGCTCCAGCCCGTGGTAGCTCGCCGAGGTCGCCGTGAGATCGGCTGACGTCGAACCGCCCTCCGGTGGGCAGCCTCACATGCCCAGCTGGTCCTCGAGCAGGCCGAGGCGGATCTGGGCGGCATCGGTGTAGGTCTTCTCGCCGATGAAGACGTGCTGGGTGCCGGTGTACATGTCCCGGAAGGCCCGCTCCAGTCGGCTCCCCTCACGGATCGCCGCGGTCCCAGCGGCCAGGTGGGCCCACTGCACGATCTCACGGCCGGCCTCGGTGGCGTAGGTGGCCGCCACCCGCATCTCGGAGCGGAGCCCGGGCGTGAGATCCCGGCCGTTCTTGACGGCCTGCTCGACGTCGGAGAAGGTGGTCACCACCAACAGCCGGGCCGCGTTCCACATGGCCAGGTGGTGGGAGAGGCCCCGTTGGAAGGATGCCTTGTGGGCGATGGATGCCTCGTCCCCCATCCGTACCTTGGTGAGGGCCAGGTCGGTGACGTCGTCGATCATCGACTTGGCCACCCCCAGGGCCCACGAGGCGTGCCCGGCGGCGGTGATGGGCATCAGACCCATCCGAAACGCCGGGGAGCCGCCCCGGTGCGGCGTCCGGGTGAACAGCTCGAAGGTCCGGTACTCCGGGACGAAGAGGTCGTTCACGTTGTAGTCGTACGACCCGGTGCCCTTCAGGCCCTGCACGTGCCACCCGTCGGTGAAGACGATCTCGTCGTGGGGGACGACCGCCACCAGCAGCGGTGGGATGCCGTGGTCGTCGAGGATCATCTCTCCGGCCACCGTGGGCATGAAGCCGGCGGCCACGTACTCGGCGTGTCCGGTGCCGGAGCCGAAGTTCCAGGCCCCGGTGATCCGGTAGCCGCCCTCCACCGTCTCACCCAGCCCGTTGGGGAAGAACTGCCCGCCGGCGGTGACCCGGTGGCCATGGCTGGTGAATACCTCGTCGAACCCCTGGTCGGGAAGGTAGGCGGCGCAGGCTGCGGCCGAGGGCAGGTTGGCGATGCCGATCCACCCGAGGGAGCCGTCCTGCCAGGCCAGCTCGATCCACGTGTCGATCATCTCGGCGAAGCTCGGCTCACACCCCCCGGCCTCGAGGGGATTGGCCCACTGCATGAGGCCGCTGGCCCACAGGGCGGCGACGGTGCGGGCGGTCAGGGTTCGGTCGCGCTCGGAGTCCGCCGACTCCTCGGCCGTCAACGCTCGCAGGGTGCGGGCCGCCTCGGGTCCGTTGACGGTCGCGGTGCTCATGGGCTGTCTCCTCGGCGGTCACGGACGTCCGGTCGTGCCATCAGGCCCGCCCTCCGGACTCGACGACCCGAGGGAGCCCAGGGTGCCCGCCGCCTGTCGGTCGAGGGTGGCTCATTCGGGTAGCCCGAACGTGCCGAGCATGTGCTGGCTCACGTCCCCGACCAGGTCGATCAGGTACTGCCGCTCGACGAAGTACCAGCCCCCGCCGTCGCGGGCGAACCGGTCGTGGTAACGACCGGCCAGGATGGGCTGCAGCGGCAGCCCGGGCACAGCCTGGAACACCGTCCAGTAGGAGCGGGCCGCCGCCGTACCGAGCTCCTCGTCGATCTCCAGATGGAGATTGCTGAGCACATGCTTGGTGCCGGGGGTCCCGTCCGGGTAGCGCCGGGTGGTTGCGGTGTAGAGGTCGCGGATGGCGTCGCGGCCGCGGAGCAGGTTCTCGCCGACCCCGACTGCGGCCCGACCGAACAGGTCGGCCACCCCGTCGAAATCGCCGCAGTCGATCAATTCGGTGTAGCGGGTCATGAGGTTGCTCACCTGCATGCTCGACTCGGTCATGGTGTGCATCCACCTCAGCCGAAGGTGAGGTCGGCCTCGTCCCAGTAGGCGTGTACGGATCGGAACCGCCCGTCCTCGTCGGACTCAAAGACCTCGATGCCCTCGATGGTCATGGTGGAGCCTCCGGTGTCGACGGAGATGGCGAAGTCCACGGCCACCGAGGAGGCACAGGTGTGCACGGCCTTGGCCGTGAAGGTCCAGCCGTCGCTCGCCGCGATCCCGTTCTCGAAGAAGGTGGCAATGGCGGTGCGTCCTAGGTTCGGTGGGTTGGACACCGGGTCGGCGTGGATGGCGTCCTCGGTGAAGCGGGCGGCGATGGCCTCGGGGTCACGCGAGTTGACGGCGTCCACGTAGCCGGCGATGCGTGCCCGCAGTTCGGCCGGGGTCACCACGGTCAGGCCCCGGTGGCGTGGACGCCGCCGTCCACGTGGATGATCTCGCCGGTGGTCATGGGCAACAGGTCGGAGAACAGGGCCACGCAGGCTCGGGCGACGACGTCGGAGTCCAGGACGTCCCAACCCAAGGGGGCCCGGTCCGCCCAGGTGTCCTCGAAGGAAGCGAAGTCGGGGATGGACTTGGCCGCCATCGTCTTGACCGGACCGGCTGCCACCAGGTTCACCCGGATGTGGTCCGGCCCCAGGTCGCGGGCCAGGTACCGCGACAGCGACTCCAGCGCCGCCTTCGACACGCCCATCCAGTCGTAGGCCGGCCAGGCCACGGTGGCATCGAAGTCCAGGCCCACCACCGAGGCTCCGGTCCCCCCGTCGGTACCGGCCGCCACCAGCAGGGGGCGGAACGCCTCCACCAGGGCCTTCAGCGAGTACGCCGACACGTGCAGCGCCACCTGCACCTCGTCCCACCCGGCTCGGAGGATGTCCCCGCCCAGGCATTCGGGCGGGGCGAAGCCGATGGCGTGGAGCATCCCGTCCATGCGGTCCCACCGTTCGGAGAGGAGGTCGGCGGCCGCGGCCAGCTGCTCGGGCTGGGTGACGTCGATCTCCAGTACCTCCGCTTCGACCGGCAGCTTGCGGGCCGTGCGCCGTGTCAGGGACAGGCCCCGACCGGCTCCGGACAGCACCACCTCGGCGCCCTCGGCCTGGGCCGATCGGGCCACGGCGAAGGCCAGTGAGGCGTCGGTCAGCACCCCGGTGACCAGAATCCGTTTACCCTCGAGCAGTCCCATGAGCGAGTCAGGTTATCGTCATGCTCCCGTCCGGCCGGTACGGGGTGGTGTGGAAGGGTAGGTTCATGCGAATCGGAATTCTTGGGGGGACCGGGCCGGCCGGGCGCGGACTGGCCGTGCGTCTGGCGGCGGCGGGATACGACGTGGTCATCGGTTCCCGCGATGCGGACCGCGCCGCCGCCATCGCCGACGAGCTACAGGAGAGGTGGCCCGACCACCACCTGACCGTGACCGGTGCCTCGAACGACGAGGTGGCGGCGGCGGACCTGGTGGTGGTGGCCACCCCGTGGGACTCGGCCATCGCCACCGTGCAGCCGCTGGCCGGTGCCCTCCGGGGCAAGGTGGTGGTGTCGATGGCCAACGCCCTGGCCAAGCAGGGTCGAGAGTTTCTGGCCTTGGTGCCGCCGAGAGGCTCGGTGGCCGCCGCCATCCAGGCCGCGTTGCCCGACTCGTTGGTCTCGGCGTCCCTCCACCACCTCCCGGCCTCGGAGATGGAGAAGCTGACCACCCCGTTGGTGGCCGACGTGATGGTGTGCTCCGACCACCCGACGGCCACCGAGGCCACCGTGGCCCTGGTCGACCGCATCGAGGGCCTCAGGGGTGTCGACGCCGGCAGCCTGGCCCAGGCCGCCCCCATCGAGGCCTTCACCGCCGTGCTGATCACCATCAACATCCGCCACAAGGTGCACGCCGCAGTGCAGCTGGCCGGCTACGGCACCCACTGAGCGGGCGAAGGTGGGAGGCTGACCAGGTGGACGGCGGAGGAGTGCGGCTCTACGACACGGCGCGGCGTGCCGTGTTCCCGCTGGAGGCCGGACCGGTGGTCACCCTGTATTCGTGCGGCATCACGCCGTACGACTCGGCCCATCTGGGCCATACCCAGGTCTACCTCACCTTCGACATCCTGCAGCGACGGCTGCGGGACCTCGGTCACGAGACCCGGTGTGTCCGCAACGTCACCGACGTCGACGACGACATCCTGCGCAAGGCCCGTGAGCTCGGGGTCCACTACCTGGACCTGGCCGCCGAGGAGATCGCCCGCTTCGACGCCGACATGGCCGCCCTGGGCCTCATCCCCGCCTTCTCCGAGCCCCGGGCCACCTCGGCCATCGCCGAGATCCTCACCCTCATCGGCTCGGTGCTCGACTCAGGGCACGCCTACCAGGCGGGCGGATCCGTGTACTTCGACGTGACCACCTTCGAGCGGTTCGGGTCCCTGAGCCACTTCGATCCGCCGACCATGCTCGCCGCGGCCGCCGAGCACGGCGGGAACCCCGACGACCCCAACAAACGCCATCCCCTCGACTTCGTGCTGTGGCAGCCGTCCCTGCCCGACGAGCCCTCCTGGGAGTCTCGCTGGGGACCCGGCCGCCCGGGCTGGCACATCGAGTGCTCGGCCCTGGCCCTCCGCGAGCTGGGGGAGACCCTCGACGTGCACGGTGGCGGACGGGATCTGGTCTTTCCCCACCACGAGTGCGAGAGGGCCCAGTCCGAGTCGGTCACCGGCCGGCCCTTCGTCCGGCACTGGCTCCACATCGGCCTGGTCGGTCTGGACGGCACCAAGATGTCCAAGTCCCTCGGGAACCTGGTCTTCGTCGGCGACCTGGTCAAGGAGTGGGAGCCGGCGGCCATCCGACTGGCCCTGCTCGACCACCACTACCGGCCCGACTGGGAGTGGACCGACGAGGACATGCCCCGGGCCGCTGCCCGGATGGCCGCCTGGCGGGCCGTCCCGCCGGTCACCCCTGAACCCGGGTCCGACGACCCCGGGTTGGATCTGGTCCGCTCGCACCTCGACGACGACCTCGATACCCCCGGCGCCCTGGCCGCACTGGACGCCGAGGTCGCAGCGGGGCGTTCAGCGGGCGCGGGCGCGGCACTGCTCGGCGTTACCCTGTAGACCCCGGTCGATGCGATCTCGGGCCGTCCGGGTCGCCCGCCGCAGTACCCCGGTGAGGGCGCAGCACCAGACGAGAGCGCAGCACCCGACCAGACCTCAGCAGCCCGACGAACGCAGTACCCCAGTGAGAAAGGCCCACCCATGGCAGCCGTCAGCGTCCGACTTCCCGATGGTTCGACCCAGGAGTTCGACGCCGGCACCACCGCCCTCCAGTTCGCCGAGTCCATCGGCCCGCGCCTGGCTCGCGCCGCGGTGGCCGCCACCTTCGACGGCGCCGAGGTCGACCTCGACACGCCCCTGGTGGACGGGACCCAGGTCAGCATCCTCACCGCCGACTCCGCGGAGGGCCGGGCGGTGCTGCGTCACTCGACGGCCCACGTGCTGGCCCAGGCCGTCCTGCGCCTGTGGCCCGGGGCCCACTTCGCCATCGGGCCGGTCATCGAGGACGGCTTCTACTACGACTTCGAGCTGCCCGGACGGGCCCACTTCAGTGACGAGGATCTCGATCGGATCGCCACCACCATGCGCGAGATCATGGCTGAGGACCAGCCGTTCATCCGCCACGAGCACTCCATCGACGAGGGACTGGCCATCTTCGAGGACCAGCCGTTCAAGCGGGAGATCATCGAGGCCGTCGGCGCCGGCCACGACGAGGTGGACGCCATGGCCGAGAAGGGAGCCGCGGCCCTGGTGTCCACGTACTGGAACGCACCCACCTTCACCGACCTGTGCCGCGGACCCCACGTCCCCTCCACCAGTCGCCTGGGCCACTTCGCCCTGATGCGGGTGGCCGGGGCCTACTGGCGCGGCGACGAGAAGCGCCAGCAGCTCCAGCGGATCTACGGTACGGCCTGGGAGTCGGACAAGGCGCTGGCCGAGCACCTGCACCGGCTGGAGGAGGCCGAGCGTCGGGACCACCGCAAGCTGGGCGCCGAGCTCGACCTGTTCTCCTTCCCCGAGGAGATCGGCTCGGGCCTGGCCGTGTTCCACCCCAAAGGGGGGACGATCCGACGTCTGATGGAGGACTACTCGTACCACCGGCACAAGGCGGCGGGCTACGAGTTCGTCACCACCCCCCACATCACCAAGGCCGAGCTGTTCGAGACCTCGGGCCACCTGGACTGGTTCGCCGACGGCATGTTCCCCCCCATGGAGCTCGACGGCGGGCAGCAGTACTACCTCAAGCCGATGAACTGCCCGTTCCACGTGCTCATCTACAAGAGCAGCCAGCGCTCCTACCGCGAGCTGCCGCTCCGGCTGTTCGAGTTCGGCACGGTCTACCGGTACGAGAAGTCCGGTGTGGTCCACGGGCTGACCCGGGTCCGGGGCATGACCCAGGACGACGCCCACATCTTCTGCACCCGGGAGCAGATGGCCGGCGAGCTGCACACCACCTTGACCTTCGTCCTCTCCCTGCTGCGCGACTTCGGTCTCGAGGAGTTCTACCTCGAGCTGTCCACCCGACCCGAGGGCAAGGCGGTGGGCACCGCCGAGGAGTGGGAGGAGTCCACCGAGACGCTCCGGCAGTCCGCCCTGGCCATGGACCTCGACCTGGTGCTCGACGAAGGGGGTGGCGCCTTCTACGGACCGAAGATCTCCGTGCAGGCCCGGGACGCCATCGGCCGGACCCATCAGA